>Ga0315336_1000522_pt1 | contig 103927 bp, 90 predicted proteins | sample ASW5metaG_FD_204512 | JGI IMG/M metagenome (GOLD analysis project Ga0315336, IMG submission 204512) | Ammonia-oxidizing marine archaeal communities from Monterey Bay, California, United States - ASW #5 | ecosystem: Environmental > Aquatic > Marine > Intertidal zone | place: USA: California...
GTTTCCTGCCCCAGCACCCAGGCCACCGAATATGATGCCGGTCATATCACGACCAGCGCCTACGCCGAGCCCTCCAAAGCCAATTCCCTTCATGTCCCGACCAGCGCCGGCGCCGAGTCCCCCGAACATGATTCCTCTAGCATCTTCATTAGCACCGACTCCGAGCCATCCATATCCGATTCCAGTGAGGTTTTCGCCGCCGGTAAGAGGGAAACCAATGGCAAGCCCAGTTACGTCTCCACCGCGATCATTGTACGGCATCCAAATGGTTGCGTTTATTCCGGTGACCCGTCGCATGGCCCGGTCTCTGAAGTTCAAACGAATGCCGGTCACTTCTTCCGAGTCGCCGATTGACAAACCGACGCCATCCACCATCAAATCGAGGCTTTTTTGCGCTTGGGCAGAGATAGGTAGAAGAAAAAGGGCTAGAATACAGAGGTTTAGCTTACGCATGGCCGTAGAAAATCGATTGTGAATTCAGGTTTCAAGCCCTCAACGGTTAAACGAGGGGTAGAGTTACAAGATTAGGATGCCTAAAATCAATCTTACAGGCTCTTCAAAATCAACTCGTAGTCAGAAGCCTTCATTTCCTTAAGGTTTGAAGGATTAGAACCGTTTGATTCCGCTCGTTCAGCTATCATCGGGAAGAGTTCAGGATCAATCTGCAAATCTTGCCAGGATGCTAGGGGGAAACTTGAAATCATCGTTTCTAATCGATCTACGAAGCTTTCAGGTCGTGGAGCCCCCAGCGATGCGGAAAGTGGTTTCAGGCGATCTCGAATCATTTCAAACTCGTATCGCAGGACTGGAACTAGAAGCAGCGTGTTCAAGAGTCCATGTGGGTGATCCAGCAACCCTCCAATAGCTTCCGAGAGGCAGTGAACTGCGCCAACGTCTGAATTGCCGAAGGACATGCCGGCAATCGTAGAGGCGTTCATCACGGCAGAGCGGTGCTCCAGTTTATGGGGCATTCTGACGCATGGTCCGAGATGGCGAATCAGCAACCGAACCGCCTGCAGCGCGAGTGCGTCCGAGGCGGGATTCGCCTGCTTGGCGATCACAGATTCTACGGAATGGGTCATGGCGTCCATTCCAGTAGCTGCGATCAGGGTCGGCGGCAAGGACTGAATAACATCTGCGTCTACAAATGCGGCCATGGGAAACATGCCGTCTCCCTTTACGCTGATCTTGGTTCCTTTTTCTGGAACACTTATCACAGATACCCAGGTTACTTCCGAGCCTGTTCCACAGGTGGTAGGTACCGCAATAAAGGGCGCCGATGGCTCTGTGAACTTGTTCTTGCCTACAAAATCCTGAATGCTTCCGTCGTTTCGAAGTAACATGGCAACAGCCTTGGCAGCGTCGATAACACTTCCTCCTCCGATACCCAGAACTGCATCAGGATTCAACTGTCTTGATTCATCCGCTATTCGGTCAATGTTTGAAGAGCGTGGATTGGGTTGAATTGAGTCGTCAATCTTAACGGAGTCGCCAAGCGCAGCTTTCAACTCCACGAACCATGGCTGCTGTCCGACTCCCTGATCCGTTATCAACAGAAGGTTTTGAGCACTGAATTCGGCAAGGAAGTCCGGCAGTTCTGCCAGGCAACCCGGTTGCATTCTTACGCGTGTGGGAATTCGAAACATGTTATTCCTCAGAACACTCTTCGGTCTTCGGTCTGACTATCCTTCAGAGGAGTTGTAGTCAAGCGTTCCGGTTTCTGAAAGAGATACAGCGTGGTCCCAGAATTCGAGTGCGGAAATGATCATTGGATCGATTGTATTGAAAACCGGATACCAGGCTTCGCTGCGATAGAGACGCTGCGCGATCCTAGCCTTCAATATTACTTCCAATGTAGGTCTCGATGCAGATAGATCGGCCATTGAAAATGAAATGGTGCCCTCCGAACGTGTTTCTTCAATCTTCAGTCCACTCTCGACAGCATGATCAATGAATGCGTTCCAGGTTTTGTCGTCTATCTCATAAGATGCCATGAATCCTGACTGATCCTGAGCCCAGCGCTGTCGCATTGAAAGGCCATCTGTGTCGAAAATGTGGCGTGCGTAAAGGAATGGATAGCCGTTTCGAATGGCAACTCGAACAACTTCAGCATTGAGCTCGGACGTTGAATCTGGAGCAATCACGATATCTGGCATCACTCCGCCACCTCCGAAAACATCTCGTCCATTCATGGTCTCAAAGCGGAGAGAGTCGGGAATATCAGCGAGATATTCGGCGGGACTGTAGGTGGCACTCTCAAAATCGGCAAACTTTTCTTCGTAGTAGCCGCTCAGTTCGCCCGTCGTATAGGGAGTTTGGATCAGTCTACCACTCGGCATGAAATAGCGAGCGACCGTCATCTGAATCACACTTCCATCTCGCAATTGAAACGGCCGCTGCACGAGGCCCTTTCCAAATGTTCTTCGACCTACAATTAGCGCTCTATCGTGATCCTGAACTGCTCCAGCTATGATTTCACTTCCTGAAGCAGTACTCTCATCGACGAGAATAATTACCGGCTCATCGGTCAGTAATCCGCCAGGCGTCACTCGATCAATTTCGTTTTCCCGGGGGTTGCGGCCCTCACTACTGACGATCACGCCGACATCGGTCAACATCTCGTCTGCAATCTGAACCGCTGTCAGTTTTATTCCTCCAGGATTGCCGCGGAGGTCGATTATCAGTCGCTCAAGGCCTTCGGATTTTAAACGCGTGACATGGTCGACGAATTCCTGATGCGTGGTCATCGCAAATCGTCCGATTCGCAGATAGCCAGTCTGTTCGTCCAGCATATAGCTGGAATCAACAGAATACAGGGGAATAGTGGCGCGCGTGATAACAAAATCTATTGGTACACTCACTCTGGGTCGCTTTACCGTAATGGTTACTTTCGAACCGATTGGACCCTTGATCAAATCCTGAATATCCCGAGATGCCATGCCGAAGATGCTCGTATCATCAACTGCTATCATGCGATCGCCTGCCAGGAGACCGACGGCTTCGCTGGGTCCATCTGGAATAGTAGAGGTCACTTTGGCCGTGTCAGAAAGAGGGGCTTCGAACCAGATACCAATTCCTCCGAATGTGCCTCGATAGTCTTCTTGAACGCGAGACATCGACTCGGAGTCGATATATGAAGAATGAGGATCAAGCTCTTTTAGCATCGCCAGAATTGCCTCTTGGGCGAGGTCGGCGGCATCGACATCTTCAACGTATTGACGATTGATGAGCAGAAAGGCATCTTCAAGTTTTTGAAGTTGCTCGTAGGTGTCGTCTTGATTGAAGACGCCGTCTTCAGTGACACCGTCCAACGTGACGCCCAACCCTGCGCCTAAAATCAGTACCAAGAGCAGAGGAATGAAGGATTTTTTTCGAGCAAATGTCATGAGTAATGGGCCTTCGATGAGAATGGCAATAAGAATTGGACTCGTGCCGGGGTGCCGGCGCTCAGGAATGTCTATTCTCTTTCGACGGAGGCACCTTTTTGTTTCAACGCTTCCTGTCGTCATGTAACCTTTCCACTTGCCCGGGCGTTTCCTCTCTGAACGAGAAAAACCACAAGGATCAACCGCCATACGCGTGAATCCCGTACAGTTCAATCAGTGCGTAAACACACATCGAAACAGGGTCTATAGCTTTGTCTTCCACATGTTGGGGGACCCAGCAGCCAGTGCCGATGTGACGCAGGATGTTTTCATCCGGCTGTGGGAGCATAGGGATGCACTCGAACAAGAGCGGATTTTGGGATGGTTGCTTCGAGTCGCTCGAAACGCGTGTATTGACGCGATCAGAAAGAGAAATGTAAGGAGAAGTGTTGATGAGACAGAGGATTTTACCCTCGACTCGCTTCCATCAGATGTTTCTCAACCTGATCGAGATGCCAGTGCGTCGCTATTTAGAGAACGACTTGCGAAGGCGTTAGATGCGCTTGGCGAACCCCATCGTTCGATTGTGGTGCTGAGAGAAATTCAGGAATACAAGTATGAGGAAATCAGCGAGGTGCTGAATCTTCCATTGAATACGGTAAAGGTGTATTTGCACAGGGCACGTAAGTCGCTGCGCAAAGAGCTAGGTGAGGTGCTGAGACATGACTACGCTTGACAAAAATAAACGCGATTGGCTCGACGATCGAATCGAAGCATTTCTCGATGGAGATTTAAGTCCAGAAGAGGCTGCTGCTTTTGATGAAGTGGCCCTCATGGATGAGAACCTCGCGCGAGAGATGAAGATCTCTCAATCAATTTCTACGTCACTCGGAATGACCGCTGATCTGGAATGTCCCGATGAAGTAGTGCGCAATGTGATGGCGCACGTGAAACGAGATGTTAGAAGATCGTACGTTCAAAGATTGATGGATGGGATCCTCGACTTGCCCATTTTACGGCCGAAACCGGCCTTTGCTATGGCTCTCCTGGTGATTGTCGTGCTCTCGTCTACCCTGATTTCTCGTCGTACGACGGGCACTGATCCTGAAGTGACACAAGCACTTGCTGATGTGAAACTGGCTCTGGCTTACCTCTCGGATGTTGGTCGGACGACCGGTACGACTGTTGGGCAGGATGTGATCGGCCCTCATGTTGTCGGGCCCATGTCCAAAAGCCTGAACTCGATAATTGAAAATTGAATCCTAACGCGACTGAATTCCAACCTATGGAACTGAATATGAAACGCCTGAATCAACTCATTCTAGCTCTCGTGCTGCTAGCAGGCTCCTTTGTGCCTTCAGCCTATGCGCAACGAGTAAACGAGGATCATCCCGGTTTCGTGGACTTGGAAAAGATCGGTGACCTCGAAGACTTCTTCGATACGGTAGCAAGTATGGAAATCACGGTCGAAGGCCCCATGATGCGGCTGGTCGCCGAAGCTTCGAGGATAGAAGATCCTGAACTGGCAGACCTGCTTCTGAAATTAGAAGGAGTCTACGTCCTCTCATTTCCACTCACTAGTAAGGATCTTGAAGATTTTGATGCTCGCGCATCCAGGATGGGGCGAGATCTGGAAAGAGAAGGATGGACCGTCGTTGTCAAATATCGTGATGATGAGGAAAATGTAAGGATGTATGCCAAACTTGACGGGGATTCGGTTGCAGGCATGATTGTTATGTCTGTCGAAGAAGGTGCAAGCGAATCTGTATTTATCAATATCGTGGGAGAGATTGATCCAGCTCAGATCGGAAGGATTGGACAAAAATTCAACCTTCGCGGTATCACAGACTTATAGAATTCGACGCTCTATAAAAGCGCAGCTCACGTGATCTAAGAGATATTAGAAACCCGACCGACTCCCTTCCGTATGCGTGATTGACGATCAAGTGTGAGGTTCCGGCCACGACGCATGTCGTGCAAGCCCGATGTTTGTTTGCCTCCCAGAATCTTGATCTGAATAAGTCATACTAATCATCGGAAGTGAAATTATGAGACCTGCTCTTGCTGTCGTAGGTGTATTTATCCTAATTATTGGAATTGCTGTTTTTTCTGGCGTCGGAACCTACAATTCTCTTGTTGATGTGGACGAATCCGTGTCGCAATCCTGGGCCGATGTAGAAACGCAGTATCAGCGTCGCGCAGATCTGATTCCAAATCTCGTTCGAACAGTTAGCGGGGCAGCAGATTTTGAGCAAGAAACTCTGACGGCTGTAACGGAGGCTCGTGCTCGAGCCACATCCATAAATCTTTCTGCCGACGACTTGAACGACCCTGATAAAATGCAGTCATTTATGGCTGCTCAGGAGAACCTGTCCGGTGCGCTTGGAAGGCTGCTCGTCGTATCTGAAAATTATCCGCAGCTTCGAGCAACCGAGGGATTTCGAGACTTGCAGGTTCAGCTCGAAGGAACTGAAAACAGAATAACAGTAGCTAGGCGAGACTATAATGACGTCGTTGCTGGCTATAATCGACGTGTTCGCCAATTTCCTGGTTCGATGATCGCATCGTTAACTGGATTTGAAAGGAAAACGCCGTTCGAAGCAAGCCAAGGAGCTGAAAATGCTCCCGAGGTAGATTTTAATTGATTCACATCTTCAAGGACTTGGAACCATCGAGGCCTTCCCCGTCGGGAACGGTTGAACGAATAAAAGCGGTAGTTACCTCCTTTTTGGGTGTGCTGCTCATGGCAGGGTCGTTGCAGGTCGTCTCGGGGCAAACTGTCGTTCAGTCAAATGGTAGCTGGGTAACAGACCAAGGTGCGTTCCTTGATTCGACCGAGGAGCGTGCTATCAGCAGAAAGCTCTCTACGTATCACGATACTACCTCTACACAGATCGTGCTGGTAACGGTTCAGAATCTGGGAGGCTACGCACCGCAGGAGTATGCACTCGAGATCGGGCGTCAATGGGGCGTTGGTCAAGATGGCCTCAATAATGGCGTCGTGATACTCGTTTCGAGAAAAGAGAGGCAGATGAGGATCGAAACCGGCTATGGCATGGAGGGCGCTCTTCCAGATGCCCTGGCTGGCCGGATTGTTCGCGAAGTCATGACACCTGCTTTCAAGAAGGGTCAGTTTTACTACGGCATAAATGCGGCAATTGACATCATTATCGCAGCGGCTTCAGGAGAGTTTGATGCATCGGCAGTGAGTAGTTCCAGCCGAGACAGGCCCATCAATCCGCAAGTGTTCTACATGATATTCATGTTGGCCTTCTTCTTGATTTCTGGGCTTCGAAATCGAGGCAAAGGGGGGAAAGGTGGAGGCTATCGAAGTAATCGATACAATACGCTCCCCATGATATTTTGGGGCTCCGCAATGGGTTCGCATGGCCATAGATCCGGTGGAGGATTTGGCGGCGGCGGCGGTTTCGGCGGCGGCGGATTTGGAGGCTTCGATGGAGGCGGCGGCGGCTTTGGAGGCGGCGGCGCAGGTGGAGGTTGGTAGATGAGCGCTTCTCGACTCGACCAGCTTTTGCAGTTTCACGAGGAAGATCCTTCAGACACGTTCATTAGGTTCGCCCTGGCGGCGGAATATGCTAAGAGTGGTGACTTCCAGAAGTCGCGTGCACATTTTGAAGATCTTCGTAGCCTCGATCCAGACTATGTTGGGCTCTATTATCATCTTGGGAAGTTGCTCGAGCGAATGAGCTTGACCGGTGATGCTCTGGACACCTATCGGAGTGGAATTATAATTGCTTCCAAGATCTCTGACTTTCACGCCAGGTCCGAGCTTGAGTCGGCCCTTCTAGAATTAGAAATGGGCGAATTCGAATGACTAGATCCAAAATCATTAGTAAAAGCTCCTCAGCTTCCTTGGTCTTGAAAGCCTCGGTACTGACGTCGTTTCTGATAACGGTTTTGGCCCTAATCCTTTCGGCACCTACCGCTACGGCCCAAGAATCGTCAAATTACACGGTAAAGCCTGGAGATACGCTTTTTAGTATTTCTCAAGCTCACAACGTTTCTGTCGGTGATCTGAGAAGCTGGAATGATTTGGAGAACACCGTACTGAGAGCCGGCCTCATACTTCGAATCGCTCCCCCGGTGGCAGCGCCAGAGTCGATTGTAGATCCGAGTGAGGAGGTTCCTGGCGACGGGGTCTCGGAAGATGAGGTAGATTCTTCTGCAGAAGCCACGCCACCTCAGATCGGAAGTGTGACTTTCCTGGAAGGTGACAAAGTTTCGGTCGTGCTGGGAGCAGGGGAAACACTGTATTCTCTGGCACTTCAGTTTTCAATTCACCCCGATTCACTTCTCGCGCTGAATCCTCACCTGGGTGATTCACTGGCTGAAGGGGACGTGGTAATCTTACCTTCGGATCGGGCATCTTCGTCCTATGTTGTGAAGCGAGGTGACACGTTGTTCGCGATAGCTCGCTCGACAGGCGTTGGCGTTGCCATAATTCGCGAAGAGAATAGTCTGTCGGGATCAAATATTAGAGTGGGACAGCGACTCAAGATCCCAGCATTGAATGTTGCCGGGGACGGAACTGAATTGCAGTACGAGGAGGAATTACACGCCGTCGTGTATCCAAATCTACTTGTGGGTCGTATGCTCTCGGGTGGGAGCCGGTATGATCCGGCGTCTTTTTTGGTTGGGCATCCGAATCTTCCTATGGGAACGATTTTGCTACTCGAAGGAATGGACGGTTCCCACGAGACTTTTGCAATTGTTTCTGACCGGTCGATTTCGAGAAGTCCAGAGATCCTGGAAGTGTCCGAAGCCGTGGCTGAAGCGTTGCAACTAAAAAGTGCTGGAGAACTGGTCAAAATTAGCCTAGTTCATTGATGCGGTCGCGCATCGATAGGATTGCGCACCAGCAAAGCCCGCGTTATCTGATCATTTGAGGGAATCGAAAGGAGAGAGTATGGAAGTGCCGACAACGCCTAAAGAGCCAGGCTATTTTGAAATCTCAAGGAGCGGTACGTACGGTTTTCTTGCCGCTTTACCGCTATTCGTGTTATACGAAAGCTTGATTCTGTTCGTAAATGGAGATTCGGTATCGCAGGTCCGAGTGGGAGCTGATCTCTGGATTAAGCAGGCCCTCGCGGCTCTTGGAGGGACGGGAATATTTGCCCTTGGCTTGCTTGTGCTTGGAGTAGGAACGTTTGTTTTTATCAAAGAGCGCAAAGTGGATACACCTATCAGAGCGCGTTATTTCGGGCTCATCCTGGCCGAGAGCACTGTCTACTCAATTGTGGTCGCTTTACTCGTCTCGGCGATGGTCGGTCTTATGTTCTCGATTGCTCCTTCAGTCTCATCTGCAATCATTCAAGATGCGAGCGAAAAGCTCGGTTCAGGAATGATGGTAGTACTTTCAATTGGTGCCGGCCTCTACGAGGAGCTGATCTTCAGAGTGGTATTGGTGGGAGGATTATTCTGGATGCTGCGCTCGGTGATGGGAAAGAAAAACTCAGCCTATCTGGCGGCAGCTATAATCGGAGCTCTCATTTTTAGCGGCGTTCATTACATCGGAGCCCTTGGGGACACATTCACCCTGGCCTCATTTACGTTTCGTTTTCTATTCGGCCTCGTGTTAAACGCGATTTTTTTGATCCGAGGTTTTGGCGTTGCTGCATGGACGCACGCTATCTATGATGTGCTGGTTGTGACACAAATTCTCGGATAAGCCCGTATAGACGGATTCATCGGCTGAATTAAATCTCCAAGCAATGAACGGAATACGAACTGCCGCTCTCATGGCGGCCTTGATGGTGTTGTTCGCCCTCTTAGGAGGGGCTGTCGGCGGAAACCAGGGCATGGTAATCGCTTTCGCATTCGCAGTGCTGTTAAACTTCGGTAGCTACTGGTTCAGTGCATCGGTTGTGTTAAAAATGTATCGTGCGCAGGAGGTCTCCGAATCAGATGCTCCCGAATTGGTATCTATGATTGACGAGTTGAGGACGAAGGCGGGTCTCCCAATGCCGCGCGTATATGTGATGGCTTCAGATCAACCAAACGCCTTCGCTACGGGCCGCAATCCGGAAAATGCTGCCGTCGCTGTGACAAGCGGTATTGTTAAACTTCTTTCGAGAGAAGAATTGAGCGGCGTTATCGCTCACGAGTTGGCTCATATTCGAAATCGAGACATCCTGACGGGTTCGATCGCGGCAACGATCGCAGCCGCCATAACCATAATGGCTCGCTTTGCGATGTTTTTTGGTGGGGGCAGAGATAGATCAAATATCTTGACATCATTACTGATGCTCATTCTTGCTCCAATTGCTGCAATGCTCATTCAGATGGCAATCTCCCGTTCTCGAGAATTTGCTGCCGATCGAGGTGGCGCTGAGATATGCGGGGAGCCACGAGCACTTGCAAGCGCACTTCAAAAACTTCAAAACGGAGCAGAACACATTCAAATGAATGCCAATCCTGCCACGGCTCACATGTTTATCGTGAACCCGTTTGCGGGCATGGGAGGGGGAATAAGGTCCTTGTTTTCAACACACCCTCCTACTGAAGCGAGGGTGGAGCGATTGTTGTCGATGAACACACACTAACGGAACCAACGTGAAATCTACTTTTAAATTCGGATCCGTCAGTGGGATCGGGCTCTTTGTACACTGGACCTTTCTGGTCATGTTGGCCGGAATATTTGGTTTCTACGTCTATCAGGGGCTGACGATAATGGTCGCCCTCATGGGAGTTGGTCTGATTCTCGCAGTGTTCGGTTGTGTCGTTCTGCACGAACTGGGACATGCCTTTATGGCGAAGCACTACGGGATACCTACGCTCGACATCACCATGTATCCAGTAGGTGGCGTAGCTCGACTTCAGCGTATGCCGCGTGAACCAATGCAGGAGTTCATGATTGCCGTTGCAGGTCCAGCTGTCAACCTCGGAATTGCCGGCGTTCTCTATGTAGTAAACTTGGCCATGGGCTCGCCTACGAGTATGGCTGAAGCGATGACCCCGCAAGGCAACCTGCTGACCATGTTGATGTGGGTAAATCTCGCACTCGTTGTATTCAATTTGCTTCCAGCTTTTCCCATGGATGGCGGACGTGTTCTGCGCGCTGCACTCGCAACCCAAATGGACTATCGAAACGCTACACATACTGCGAGTCTAATCGGCCAGGGTATGGCATTTCTTTTTGCGATCTATGGAATATTTACGGGTTTGTGGACGCTTCCATTTGTGGCAATTTTCGTATTCATGGCAGCTCGACAAGAAGTCCAGCATGTAATGGAACGAGGTTGACAATAGGTCGTCACAAGATGGTGTTTGCCGAAGCTTAATTGTGATTTACTGAGCATGCAAGATTACTGGCACGTCATGGTGCTTTCATTTCTCGGATTCGTCGTCCTAGCTGCCATCTTATTGGTTCCTGTCTGGAAATTCCTATCGAAGGAAGAGGAAGCTGGCGAACGATTCAATGAATCCGTGCGTGATTCCGGTGCCGATAGTAGCGCGTATTCAGATGAACGTGCAGGCTCGAGCCCAGAATAGTCCCTCATCGCTTGGTCAACAAAGAGTCGGCCGAAACAAGAAGCGAATCCGCATCTTGCAGCTTGATGAGTGGTAACAGTTTTTCCAGGGTGCGGACACCGATTCCCTTCACCAGAACGAGGTCGTCCAAGCTATTGAACGGTCCATTTGCCGCGCGAAAGGCAACGATGCGTTTTGCCATACTCGGACCGATTCGGGGAAGTGCCTGCAGCAATCTCAGATCTGCTGAATTGATGTTTATTGGAAACGAGGCTTGGGGTTTTTCGAGCGTGTCAACTAAAACCCACAATTGAACTTCCTTTTCGGAAGCGAGGAGCTCTTCCATCTGGCTTCCGAATCCGACATGCAACGTGTCACGAGCATCAAGAGAATCGGCTCTATGCGATAATAGCTGAAATAGACTGTCCGTCTCCGCGTAATACGCATCGTCAAATAGAGGCTGACTGAATCGCCAGGTCTGAATCAAGTTGCCGAGGATAATACACGTCAATAGCCCGATCAGGATCTTGGCCTCTTTTTCTGTGCAATACAGACGTTCTTGAACGAAATACACCACACGGAAAAACAGCCTGCGCTGTTTTAATATGAGAGCACTCAGCTGGGAGGTGAGGGAAGATAGCTGCGAGATGAAAGAACGAATTTTGGACATACGGTCAGCTTGTTATCGACGCACTGCATTATTGACACACATAAGGTCAAATCATAACGTAGATTTGGTCTGGTGCCGAATTCGTATATCTCTGTCATGACCTGCTTTTCCACCTGATGAGCCGTTCCAATATTCTACATACGGAAGCCGTTGTATTGCGCTCGATTGATTTCAGCGAAACCAGCAAGATTGTAACGTTCTTTACGCTCGAAAGAGGGAAGATGGGTGTCATAGCGAAAGGCGCCCGAGCGACGAAATCTAGATTTGGGTCCACGCTCGAGCCAATGAATCAAATTTCGGTGGTCATTCACTGCAAGGAAGGGAGGGATCTTCAAATCTTGTCGGAAGCATCTCATGTTCAGCATCACAATACGCTTCGGTCTTCGCTGGATCGAATGGAAACGGGACTCCGGATTATCGAATTGATGAACGCTCTCATGCAGTCCGATCAGAAAAACGAAAAAGTGTTCAGTTTGCTGATTTCTTCGCTAACTGCGCTCGACATCGCTCCCGGACGAACAACCAACCTGTGGCCATTTTTTCAACTTCGACTAGCCTCGATTCTCGGATTCGAACCGGCATTTGAAAGTGATATTGTGAAATTGATGGAGACAGAAGCAGGTGTGCTCGATCTGAAATCCGGGCGGATTGCATCTCAATCAGATGCTGGTTTTGTGGCTGTGCGTTCAAGCAGAAAGGTGCTCAGGGCGTTTGCTGTTCTAGCGAGAGCGACCCTTTCCGATGTTATGCGCATGGAACTCGATGGTGCGACCGCGGCGGAAGTTGAAAGCCTGGTAGCGTCGTATCTGAGGCACCACGTCGAGGATCAGTACCCGACACGCAGCGCCCGGGTATTCGCGCAGCTTGCCCCGGATGGTTGACTTAAACCAATTATATGTTTATTATATGTGTCCAAGTGTACGAACGTAAAATGGACATGGGTGTAAAGTTATGCCACGCAGAGGATTAACCGAAAAACAGGATGCATTCCTGGTATTTCTGAGAAACTATGTCAAAATGGAAGGTGACTGGCCAACCTATCGGGAAATCACGGAGCAATTTGGATTTCGTTCTCCGAACAGTGTCACACAAAACCTTCAAGCGCTGCATCGAAAAGGCTATCTGGTAAAGGAGCAAGATGGGTTTTTCTTTCCTGATGAGAGGGAAGCTGAAGTGGAAATGGCAGGAATTCCAGTTATGGGAATTATTACAGCTGGAAAACTACAAGAGGCGGTTGAAGAACGCCTTGGGACCATCACCTTGGAAACGTTATTCCCAAGTCTCGACAAAATTTTCGCCATTCGAGTTTCGGGTAATTCCATGATTGGGGCCGACATCAACGATGGCGACTACGTTCTTCTTATGGATGATGATATTCCTAATGGAGGAATTGGAGCAATTCTTTACGACGGCGAGACCTCTCTCAAGAAAGTGTATTATGATGCAAAAGGCCTTCGACTCGAGCCAGCGAATGAGGAATACGAAGACATTCATATTCGTCCCGACGTTTTTGAAGAGGTACGGGTACTTGGTAGGTACGTGGGCCACATGAATCACACCGGTATTTATCGCACCTCTGGTCGCGCAGTGGCTTAGTTGGCGGATCTGAGAATGTGTAAAGAGGAGGTTTCCTGAAGAGTCGGGCAAATTTACATCCGGTAGGGGAAGAGAAGGTCGGAATACCGTACCTTGCCTCGATTGATAGACCCCACCAGATAGTTAGATTTCATCATCTTCCCGACGCGTTCCATGCGATTAAGCCGGCTATCGGCAATCCTTGTCCTGCTGCTTGTGCATTCTGCACAAGCTCAGGAGTTTAAATTTTCCTGGGATCAAGCCACCGTATACCGAATTGTCACTGACCGATTTTCTAACGGCGATAGTTCCAACGATTACGCCTACGGCAGAGGACTGGATGGGAACGGGAATTCCTATGCAATCGACTCTACTGGTCATTTTTTAGGCGGTGACTTTGCCGGGATCAAAGGTTGGATTGAAGACGGGTATTTTTCTGATCTTGGCGTAAATGTACTCTGGCTTTCAGCACCATATGAACAAGTGCATGGTTGGGTAGGAGGAGGAGATGGGGATTTCCAATTGTATGCCTATGAAGCATCGTGGCCGCTGGATTATACGGAGGTCGACCGTGCGTTTGGATCGAAGTCCGATTTTCAAGATCTGGTAGACACAGCACACCAGAATGACCTTCGTGTCATCCTGGATGTCGATCTGGGAAATGTGGGTCCGCCAACATTGCATGATATGGCATCCTTTGGATTTGGAGGATTGACATCCGATGAATGGCGATCCTGGACACCGTCCAGTAAAATTGGGTGGCAATCATACCAGCGCGAATATGTGACTTTTACCGATTCGCTAGAGTCTTGGGGAAAATGGTGGGGTCCGGACTGGGTGCGATCAAATTTGGTTGGATACGAGCCGTGTTCAGAGAATGATGGTGCGGCCTGTCAGGCTGGGGAGCCAGCCCTTCGATCTGATATCGAAGTTTCTGAATTTCCACAATTCCTTCAGTTGAAATGGGGAGAAGAAAAGTCTGCTCGATTGCGTTCAGAGATGGACACATATTTTTCGCGATCGGGCATCGGGAAAACAGCTGCTAATCATGTGGTATTGTGGTTGAGCAGTTGGGTTAGGGAATTTGGAATCGATGGATTTCACCTGACCGACGCTGGTAGTATAGATCCCGCCATTTCGTCCCTGCTCAAAAAGGAAGCCTCATCGGCCCTCGAACAGTGGAAAAATGAAAATCCGGATACAGCTCTAGACGACAAGGAGTTTTGGATGACTGGCGATATGGCCGGTAGAGATTCTTATCCAGACAATTATGGATATGATGCGGTTCACCGATCCAGCGCTGGCTCGTCCGACGATTACGAAATAACATCCTATTTCGAGGATCTCGTGTCCGCGGTGGGCGACGAACCATCGAAAATTGTAACTCACCTCTCAGCAAACGATGTGCCTCTCTACGATCGTACAGGCCTCTGGGAAGCAGGAACGCGCTTCTTGTTGGCGCCTGGTCCTGTGACGATCTATTATGGAGATGAAACGGCCAGGAATCCAGGTGCCGCAAAATCGGATAGCTCTCATGCCGCGAATTCCTTTATGAATTGGGCTGAAGCAGATGAAGCCGTTCTTGCACACTGGCAGAAGATCGGAGCGTTCAGAGCGGCTCATCCTGCAGTGGCACGAGGAGGATATGACATCGTTCAGGAATCACCGTATGCATTCCATCGTGGTGTCAGGCTGGGGGCGGATTCAGATCAGGTTGTTATTGTGATGGGAGCCGCAGGCAAGACAAGGATAAATGTGTCGATTGTCTGGCCAGACGACACGCTACTGAGAGATGCTTACACAGGCAATATTGCTATCGTCTCTTTCGGTCAGGTTACATTCGATGCCGATGCATCCGGAATTCTTCTTCTCGAAGAAATGCCACTGGACTGACTCGGCTTTCCTCTGCGAGTCCATTGTCGGTTAGTTCGAGCGACATGCAAATCGCACAATCAGTTTTCAAGCGCCTCGTAGACGAGCGTCTGAAAATCACTTCTCATTGAAGTGCCTGAAGGTGTCAGCTGGGAAAGAACGATCCCAATAAGCTCGTTCTCCGGATCTACCCAGAAACCGGTATTTGAGTAACCTGTCCAACGGAAAATCCCATTCGTGTCTTTCCGCTCTGTCTTAGAAGCATCAGTCATTACAGCAAATCCAAGCCCGAAACCATACCCCGGATAGGACAGATCAGCAATTAGATTATCGGAAAGGCGGTTGGTCCTCATCAAATCAACCGTCTCTGTTTGCAGAATACGAGTGCCTTCGAGTACTCCGCCGTTCAAAAGCATTTGCGTGAAGCGAACGTAATCGGCAGCGGTCGAATTTAGACCAGCTCCTCCCGATAGCAATTGTGGCCGACTCTCATGATTGCCACAGCCACTTCCGAGATTTTCTTGAAGACTCCCGTCTTCAGATACGCTGTAGTTTGTAGCGTAGCGTTCCCTCTTGTCAGAAGGGACAAAGAACGAACTATCTACCATGCCGAGAGGGTCAAGAATTTCTGTTTGTAAAAACTCATCAAACGGAATACCCGTCACGGACTCGATCAAGTATCCTAAAACATCCGTTGAAAAGCTGTAGGTCCACTGCTGTCCGGGATGGGCGACCAAAGGGATTTGAGCAATGGTAGTAACCAGGTGTTCGAGATCTGCAGAAGCAAGGTCGGCAGCCCTATACAAAGAATCGGTTGGCGTATTTCCGAAAAAACCATAGGTCAATCCAGACGTGTGACTCAACAAGTCGGCGACCGTAATGGGATTGTCGACCGCTATCGGTCCTGATTCGGTGTAAACAGTGGACTCCGAAAAAACCGGCAAATACGTTGAAACTGGAGCATCCAGTTCGACGACTCCCCGCTCAACGAGCATCATTACAGCAGTGGAAGTAATCGGCTTGGTCATGGAGCAAATCTGAACAATCATGTTGTCGTCCATCGGCTCGTGGTCGGCAATGTTGCTGAACCCGACACTTTCCCAATGAACAATATGACCGTTCTTGGCGACCAGAGAAACGATTCCGGCGACACTGCCCTCATCAACGAACTTTTGCATGGCGGGAGCAATCAGATTCAGTCGCTCTTGCGACATACCTACAGTTTCAGCGTCAGCCGAAGGAAGCGGTGATTCAGAAGCTTGAGGTGCGGTGCAAGACGATAAGGAGACCGAAATCGAAAGCAGGGCGAGTAGACTGAGTAGGCGCATAAAACTTGGTTTTGTCGGGTGGGCGCCAAAAAACTAGAGCAGTTCTGGACTGGCGCGCGTCCAGAACCGCTCTAATAACAATTATGCTTCTACACTCGACGTGTTGAGGAAATCGCGCAGGACGTAGTGCAAGATCCCTCCGTGTCGGTAGTATTCTACTTCCACGGGCGTATCGAGTCGGCAATCCGTTTTGAAGACAACGCTAGATCCATCCTGTCTCGTGGCCGTCACTTGAATCTGGCCAAGTGCCTTAACGTCATTAGTGACGGGGACTGAAAACGACTCGGTGCCATCGAGACCCAACGACTCGGCTGTCTGCCCATCTGCGTATTGCAGAGGCAGCACACCCATACCAATCAGGTTTGAACGATGTATACGTTCGTAGCTCTCTGCGATGACTACTTGAACGCCCAGAAGGAGCGTTCCTTTGGCAGCCCAGTCACGACTGGATCCCATTCCATAGTCTTTGCCGGACAATACTACCAATGGAGTTCCAGCATCCTGATACTTCATCGAGGCATCGTAGATAGACATGGTCTCATCCGTTGGGAAGTAGCGTGTAACGCCTCCTTCGATTCCAGGGACGAGATGGTTCTTGATACGAATATTTGCGAATGTGCCGCGCATCATCACCTGATGATTCCCGCGCCGTGATCCGTATGAGTTGAAATCTAGATATTCGACTTCATTCTCAAGAAGGTAGCTCGCGGCTGGACTGTCCGGAGAAATTGCTCCCGCGGGAGAGATATGATCCGTCGTGGTAGAATCACCAACCTTCGCTAGGACACGAGCACCACTTATGCTTGAAATGGAAGGCGTTTCGGCCGTCATTTCCATAAAAAATGGCGGCTCCTGTACGTAGGTAGAAGTGTCGCTCCAGTCGTAAATGGAGCCTTCAGGAATGGTAATCGCGTTCCAAAGTTCATTCGAATCCTCAATACCATCGTACTCCTTCCTGAACATTTCAGGAGTTACGCACCTGTTTACCAGGTCACGTACCTCAGCTGAGGTTGGCCAGATATCGCGTAGAAAGACATCATTTCCAGCAGAGTCCTGACCAATCGCGTCCTTCGAGAGGTCCAGATCTACAGTTCCGGCGAGGGCATAGGCTACAACGAGAGGAGGAGAAGCCAAGTAGTTCGCCTGAACCAGTTGATGAATTCTACCTTCGAAGTTTCGATTTCCCGACAAGACGCCACTCACGATTAGGTCTCCCTCGCGAACAGCATTCGCTGTTGCCTCCGGAAGGGGCCCGGAATTACCGATACAGGTTGTGCAACCGTATCCGACCAGATTGAAGCCCAAGGCATCGAGATAGGGCCACAGGCCGGCTTCTTCCAGATAATCGGTAACCACCTTGGATCCTGGAGCCAGACTTGTTTTCACATATTCGGGGACCTTGAGTCCACGTTCTTGCGCCTTTTTCGCAACGAGTCCCGCGCCAATCATCACCGATGGATTCGACGTGTTGGTACAACTCGTGATCGCGGCGATGGCGACATCGCCATGAGTCATGTCGAGCTCCGTACCACGATCATTCGCGAAACGTCCGCTACTTTTGAGTCTGTCTTCAGAAAGACCAAATCCTTGAGGTCCTGCTGGACGATTCAAAGAGTTATGAAATTCACCCTGCATGTCCGGCAGTTCGATCCGATCTTGTGGTCGTTTGGGGCCGGACAGGCTTGGAACGATAGTGGAAAGATCCAACTCGAGTACGTCGAGAAATTCTGGATCGTCTGAGTCGTCGGTTCTGAAAAGACCCTGTGCCTTTGAGTATCGGCCCACCATCTCGACTAGTTCATCTTCTCGACCAGTTCTACTCAGGAAGTCGAGTGTCTCTTGATCAATCGGGAAGAAACCCATCGTTGCGCCGTACTCAGGCGCCATATTTGCGATGGTAGCTCGATCTGGAATCGTCATATTTGACACACCAGGACCGAAAAATTCGACGAACTTACCAACGACGCCGTATTTACGGAGCGTTTCCGTTACCGTCAATACGAGATCGGTAGCTGTTGCACCTTCAGGCATTTCTCCTGAAATCTTGAAGCCGATGACTTCCGGCATCAGCATGTAAATCGGCTGACCGAGCATGACCGCTTCGGCTTCGATTCCTCCAACTCCCCAGCCAACAACACCCAGACCATCGATCATCGTGGTGTGGCTGTCGGTACCAACGAGCGAATCGGGATAATAGACATTCAGTCCGTCAGCCTCTTCTTTGCTCCACACTCCGCGGCCGATGTATTCCAGGTTAACCTGGTGGCAGATTCCGCTTCCCGGAGGAATAACAGAGAAGTTATCGAAAGCGCTTTTTCCCCAGCGAAGGAATTCATATCGCTCCGCGTTGCGTTCGAACTCGCGTTTTTCATTGATCATCAGCGCCTGATCTTGACCAAAGGAGTCAACTTGAACGGAATGGTCGATAACAAGGTGAACAGGTACGCGCGGATTAATTTCTTCCGGGTCACCTCCGAGGCGAGCCATCGCGCTGCGCAGGGCAGCAAGATCGACCACGGCGGGGACGCCCGTAAAATCTTGAAGGAGTACTCGCGCCGGCATGAATGGAATTTCAACCTGCGCTGGATTCTTTGGATCGTAATTAGCCAGCTTTTCCACATCGGCTTTTTCGATCAGAAAGCCGTCACAATTTCGAAGTGCACATTCGAGTAGCACTTTTATGGAGAAGGGGAGGCGATCGATTCCGTTATAGCCCTGTTCCAGGAGGGCAGGAAGGCTGTAGAGATAGCCTGTTCCAGAACCAGTCTCAAATGTCTGACGGGTGCCGAAAAGGTCTTTATTCGTGTCGGGAGCGTTGCTCATGACGTCTATCGGTTGGACCCCGGAGGGCCGGTGAAACGAACCTTCAAGATACCGATAATGGGAATGGTATTGTCACCCAAAAACGAGCAACAGGACCAAAGAGAGCTGATATAGGTGAATAAGAAATGAAGCGAAGCACTCGTGGCCTAGGCCCAAATGCTCGTCAACATGAGTGTTGTGCCCACTTCAATCGAGTGATTCGGGTACCCAAACCCGAGCCATGATCGAGTCTCCGTTACTGTACGCAAGCGCCGAGATTTGCCCGTTTCCAGCGAACGACGGCGTGCTACCTGTGATCTTGCCAATTTCTTGAGGCTCGCGGGATTGGTCTGAATTACTCAACACCGAAATCACGATGGATTTGGGACTTACTACTTCAGAAGCAATGGCAAATGTCCCGGGTGCCATCAACGAGAAAGCGCCGTGAGAAATTGTTTGGTCCGTGAAAACGGCTTCGCGAGGCTGAAATGTCGAAGCTCGGTTGGTTGAAATCGCACGGAAAAGTCCCACACCAGAGTCAGCAGCAGTGTACCATGAGACGTGCACGTTTCCGCTTTCGTCGACCGCCAACCCGGGTCCCGCGTGTGGACATGCCTCGATAACCCAGTTGTCGTTCGATACGCGAACCGGCTCGGAGAAAGTCACCGCGTTGTCGTCTGAACGAGCGATGACAATGTCACGGGCACCGTTTTCGAATTCATGACGCCATGTCAGGTAAATTGCCCCTGCTTCGTCGACGGCCAAGTTCGTCCTGCAACATGGACAGGCGTTGTGATCTGCAATCGTCGTTTCTTCGAAAGAGCGTCCGCCGTCGAGTGATCTTGATATCCAAATCTGGGACCCCACCTCCCTGCCAGACTCATCAGTTTGAGCGCTGTGCATCATTTCATGAGACGCGGGTGAATCTGGATTATCGTGCCCAAGATCTGAGTTGAGGGCAGCAATTTTGTCCCTTTCCCGAGAGTCGATCCATGAAACGACGAGCGCCCCATTCTCAAGGGTTACGATGTTGTGAAACGTGTGACCGCTGGGAGGGCCGTCGGAGTCGCTGTTAACAGCAATTTCTGGACTCCAAGTTTCGCCTCCGTCTTCAGATCGTGAGAACAATAGATTGCTGGCAGGGAAACGGCGACCCTCCACCAATAGACTATTCGTCCAGACGACATAAAGATTTCCTTCGCTGCCAATTGCGATTTGAGCAGGGGCCTGAGAATGCGGGTTCGCATTTCCAGGAATATGATTCACCCGAACGGGAACGGTGCGATCCCCACTCGTCTCATCCAGAGAAGAGACGTAAACGTTCCAGCCGTCCTGATCCTTTCGAATCCAACTCCAGTTCACCGATCCTCTCTCCTTGGAAACAGCGACGGTTGGACGCGATACATCCCCTTCATCCAGCGTGATGTTGATCACGCTGAATGAAGGAATGTCAACTTCGGAAGAGCAGGATACCAGCAAGACGCAGCTGAGAACTCCGGCAATTATCGACTTTCTCATGGTACCACCTATAGTCCGTATCGAATGGAGATGTTTACTGTACGCGGTGCGCCAGGGGCGAACTCATCTCCTCGAAAGGCATTATGCGTAACTCGTTCGGCATATAGGACGTCAGTCAGATTACCCACGCGCCCCAAAATCGTAACGGATTCGGTAACCTTGAGAGAAGTGCGAAGGTTAAAGACATCATGACCATCGTACTTAGTCGAATTCTTCGAGTCAGTCCAGTAGGAGCCGAGGCGATTCCACTCCAGCGCGATACTGAAGCCACTCAAAAGCGGAAGGCTATATGCCGCTTCAGCGTTCAAGATGGTTCTCGGAGCGACCTCCATTTCATTGCCGGAGAGATCCTCTCCCAATTGTGTTTCCCATTTTTCATACTCGTGAACGGCAAGCGTATACGCCGTACTGAGTGAGAGACCCGTCACCGGAGCAATCGAAAGGCCAGTTTCGATTCCTCGGTGGCTGGTTTCGCCAGCATTCACGCTTCCGCGTGTTCCGTCTTCGAATACAAAGGCGACGATGTCGTCTTTCTTCTGCATGGAAAAGGCGGTGAGTTCAAAGGAGGTTTGCTCGCTCAACTGGCCCCTGATTCCTGCTTCATAGCTATCGACCTTCACCGGATCGAGGTCGATAGTATTAGATGACGATCCTTGTCTGAATAGCTGGCGCTCCGAAGGGACTCGGAATGCGTGCCTGTAAGAGGCAAACGCGTTCAGTCGTTCCGTGGCCTGAAAGGTGAATCCAAGTTTCGGGCTCAGGTGGGTGTAGGACCTTGAATCTGATCCAGGTCGCCGATGCCTTCCGGTTGAGACTTCGGAAAGATTGTTCGTGTAGCTGTACCCCATTACGTCGAGGCGCAGGCCCGCATTTAGTCGGACCTTTGGGACCGGAGACAGTTCAGCGTGCACAAAAGGAGATGCCTGTCGGTACGTAACGTCATAATTGTACTGATCATCTCCTTCGACGTAAGACGTATAAATCTTGCCTTCTTTCGTAGGATCGATTGAATACTCGCGACGCTCTCCGGGACTCAGGTCAAGATCTGAACCCAATACGATTCGAGTTCGATACGCGTCGATGTCTTTCCTCCACTTGAGTTGAGCACCAATCGAGACGTTTTGAGCCTCCCAGATTGCAGGATCAAACGTCAAAGCCCAGTTGGGTAACAGGTCCATCGAGCTGAATCGCACGAACGGGGTAATGCTTAACAACGAAGAAGAATAGTAACGCTCGTAAGCAGATGAGGCGCGGAAAGATTTCACCGTTCGGTAGGAGATTGGAGTGTAGTTCGTCCTGGCATCTGCTTTGAAATCTTCCTCAGAAATAGCGGATGCGCCCGCGGGCTCCTGGTCAATATTGGACCAGGCAAATACGGTTTTTAGAAGAGAAGTGCTGCCGATTCTTCTTTCCCAGCGAAGTGTGGCACTCTGTCTCTGGTAAGCAGTGTTGTTTCTCCACCCCTCGGAGTCGCTCAGGTTGAGGTCTAGACGAATGCCATTCATTCCTCTCGTGGTACCTCCGGATAAAAGCGCTCGCTTGAACCCGTACGATCCTCCTTCGATTGTGGCCCCGTACTGACTGCGTGCCGGCACTTTTCCAGAGGAGACATTAATAACGCCTCCAATCGCATCACTTCCGTAAAGTGCCGTGCCCGGACCTTTGATTACCTCAATGCCATCAGCTTGGGGAATATTTATTTCATAAAGCGCGTTGTGATTAAAAAACCCAGTTGAACGCGTAGGCACTCCGTTTTCCAGGTAGAGGTACAACGGCGACGTGGAAAGTGGTTGACGAATGGAGGTCATATGCCCTTCTCCCGATGTGGAGTTAACCCACACACCAGGGATTTTGCCCATTATCTGAGAGGGATGTGATGGATTGACATCTGCAATTGTGTTTCCATCTACGCTCCCAATCGATGCTGCGATATCTGAGATCGACTGCCGCTCTCTGGTAGCAGATACGGCGATCCCCCCCAACTGAATCGGTTGGATTTTGAGGGCAAAGGAGAGTGTTAAGTTCTGTCCAAGGGAAACGGCAATTGGTCTTTCAATCGTTTCGTAACCCACAAAACGAACGATGATGACATCGTCTCCCTGGCTGACATTTTTGATTTCAAATCTACCGTCAAGTCCTGTAACGCCTCCCTTGCGACTTGATTGCAATATGAGCTGAACACCCGGAAGAGGGTCCCCTGATTGCTCATCAGTTACGATCCCTTCAACCAGTGTGGATTGTTGTGAAAACGCAGTCGCGGGAGATAGGAGGATTGTTAGCAGGAGTCCGAGCATTGCCCGGCCTGCATTAAAGCGAAAGTTCATTTTAGTACTGCCTGTACCGCATATCAGTATTCTATGCGGAAGTTCAAATTTTTATTAGATGGTGTACCCAGATGTTGGGTCGAGACTCAGGCAGTCGTTGGGGGGCCGCGAAAAGGCGGGCGAAGATTACTCGGACCTTGTGCTACTTCTTCTTCGGAAATCCGATCGTCCAATACGGCGGTGCGAGGAATTAAAGTCCAACACGGAGATTGGAGTTCAGCAGCAGGCGATTCAGCTAAAGTTGTAGAGTAGTCACAGATGATCTGTGTGTGTGGCGTGATACCGATACTTGATTCGGATACAGCACCTTCGGACGCATGACTCGAAATCTCGGCGACGTGATGAGAAGCCGAAATTTCGAAGTGATCACTCGACGCCATCCACACGTAGTGTGTCAGCGGCATTAAAATGCTACCGGCAATCAGTACGGCATTCAGAACGAATGCAACAACGTATTTGCGAGAATCGCTCAAGTTGTATGGCTTGAAGAAGGGATCATCATTCCACAAAGGTACGTCTGAATCACCATTTGTTTCGAATCATCGAATATCTACTCATTTAATTGGTATGTCATGCTTTCCGTTGCAGATCTATTAAGAGATAGTGCTTTTGTCAACGGGCACTGGGTTGATGCAATCTCTGGCTCACGATTTGGGGTCAGCAATCCTGCCGACGGAGAAGTATTTGCGACTGTTCCAGATATGTCGTCGAGTGATGCAGCGACCGCAATCGAAGCCGCACAGAACGTTTTTCCCTCTTGGAAGGCCACGCTCGCGTCAGACAGGGCTTTACTACTGAAGAGGTGGCATAGCCTAATACTGGATAACCAGGAAGACCTAGCCCTCTTGATGACACTTGAACAGGGAAAGCCACTATCTGAGGCTAGAGGTGAGGTAGCTTATGCTGCATCGTTTGTCGAGTGGTTTGCGGAAGAAGCCCGACGAGTGAACGGAGATGTAATCCCCCAACACGCGAGCGATCATCGAATATTGACGTTTCGGGAGCCGGTGGGTGTCGTTGCTGCCATCACACCTTGGAATTTTCCAAGTGCGATGATTACCCGGAAGGTCGCGCCTGCGCTTGCGGTCGGTTGTACGGTCGTCGTAAAACCATCTGAGTTAACGCCACTGAGCGCTTTAGCGCTGGCGCGACTCGCCGAGGACGCCGGATTTCCGCCAGGCGTGCTAAACGTGATCACGGCCTCGGACCCTGAGCCGGTCGGAAACGAAATAGTGAGAAGCACGACCGTGAAGAAGATCTCCTTCACCGGCTCGACACGTGTCGGAAAGATCCTGCTGAAAGGCTCCGCAGAAACTGTGAAACGAGTATCACTCGAGTTAGGAGGAAACGCGCCATTCATCGTTTTTGATGATGCGGATCTGGAGAGGGCTGTGGATGGGGTGTTGGCGTCGAAATACCGAAATGCAGGCCAAACGTGTGTATGCGCCAATCGGATATTCGTCCAGGAAGGAATAATTGAAGCGTTTTCGGATCTACTCATTAAAAAGGTTGAAGCACTCCGAGTTGGTCCCGGTGAGGACGACAAATCTGTGATCGGGCCCCTCATCAATATGGAAGCGGTCCAGAAGATTGAGCGACTCATGAATCATGCGCTTCAGAACGGTGCCCGTATTCGCACTGGTGGCGGGCGGCACTCTTTGGGTCGGACCTTTTTTCAACCGACGGTGCTGAGCGATGTGGAAGACGAAATGGAGATCTCACGCGAAGAAATATTTGGGCCCATCGCCGGAATCACGAGGTTTGAAACAGAAGAAGAGGTGCTTGTGAGGGCGAACAACACACCCTTCGGATTGGCTGCCTATTTCTACACAAATGACTCGAAAAGAATTTGGCGAGTTTCCGAGGGCTTGCAATATGGCATGGTCGGAGTGAATACGGGACTCATGTCGACACCCGTAGCTCCATTTGGAGGGGTAAAAGAATCCGGCCTCGGCCGAGAAGGCTCTATTTACGGAATTGATGAGTATTTGGAGACCAAATATGTCTGTCAAGGGGGCATTTGAGACCTTAGTCAAGGCCGCAAGAGTTAAGGTAGCATCGCCCAGATGCGTACCTGTCCGCCGGAGCCTCCTCCCAGTTTGATCGGCGCCACAAAAAGATATGATCCGGTTGCTGGAAGTAGGTGGACGTTTGCCACATTTTCCAGATGATATTTTCCCGATCCGTTCACAATACCGTGAGCTGCGAAGTCGCTGGAGAGTCCGTAGTCGACGCTCATGTTGTCAATTCCGATTCCCTTGATTGTGCGCTGATTAACAAGGAAGTCTGCCGCCTCGACGCTGAAGCCAGGGAAGTGCATTTTCCCATCTTCTCCTCGATTGCGGTAAGCAGCCACGTCTCCCCACTTTTGTCCCCAACCCGTATTGAGAAGAATGATTGCGCCCTCAGATATGAGACCGTAGTCAGATTCCCACGTCAAGATATCCTCAACAGTCAGCAAATAATCCGCATTATTATTGGACTGCTGCGAAATGTCAATAACTACGGCCGGGCCAAATAAATCATTCGCTGTCAACTCATCGACCGTGGAAAGGTGATCTCCTCCGTGAATCGGAGCATCCAGGTGGGTGCCGAAGTGTTCTGGAACCGCGTACCGGCCCATGATGACTTTCCCAGACTCATGTGTGGCGATGGCAGAATATTCGAAAGGAGAGTTCTCCCCGGACCAGAACGGCGCATCGGTATTTAGCGTGTGGGTTAGGTCGATGAAGGTGGCCTGGTCAAGCTGCTCACCAAGTGTCGAGGTGTCGCTAGAACTGTTGCTTAGCTGACAGGCGGACAGAAAAAAAAGGGAGAAGATGATGAGACGCATGAAAGTGACCTGAGAGTTGAATATTGAGGCACGCCAGGGACGGTAATGTACACTTTATGACTGCGGCGTTATTCAACCCGCCCAGATCAGCTCGATCCACTCTTTGCTGCTCAGTTTTTTCCGGTTTAATCTTCTGGCGGGCAATTGGAAGCTATTATTAGAACATGTCTGACACTATTAGGCCTCCTGAGCCGACTCCTGACGATCGGGCATGAAAAAATAGAGCGAAACGAGAACTCAAAGTTCCTACCTTCGTTGATCGAAATCCTCAAATAGTGCTAATAATTTGATGGCAACCAGGACTAAAGGTACTTTATGAAACGGCTACAAGATATTCTGTGCTCCGCCGGACAGGTCTCCTGTATTCTGGCATTGCTGGCCCTATCAGCTTGCTCGGCGGAACAGGACGGGAGTGATTCGGCATCCGTTGCGGATAGTCTGAGTGCAAACACCTTTTCGAACGCAACCGTCGAGTTATTTGAAGAGGGGATCGTGAACTCAAGTTGGCCTGAATTTGCCATCACCTGGACGGCTACCGGAGATACGATCTACTTCAATCGCACGAATGTAAATCGAACGAGCCTAGCGATTATGATGACAGTTCGCGTAGAAGGAGAGTGGCAGACCCCAGAAGTTGCTCCGTTTTCGGGCGAGTTTTACGACATCATGCCGGCGGTCTCGCCCGACGGCTCAATATTTTTCAGCTCCAGACGAATGAATGAAGATTCAGGTCAGGAGTCGTTTGATAATTTTGTGTATTTGGGAAGTGGCGCTCCGGTTCGGTTACCAGGATCTTTGAATACGGATAGCACGGAAGTGTCTGTCTCGACAACCAACGATGGGAGTATCTATTTCGATTCTAATCGGACTGGAAGAAATAGAGTGTGGGTTTCTGAGATGGTCGATGGCAGCAGAAGCCCTGCCAAGCCGGTTCCGATTCCAGGTGTACAGGAATCAGGGAATCCATATCTTTCATCTGACGGATCTACGTTGCTTTTTGTAAGCACCGTTGCTCAAGATGCCGATATCTTCTACACCTGTCTGGTCGATGGCAGTTGGACCTTCGCCACACGTTTTTCTGAGCCAATCAATTCTTCTGAGGATGATTACGCTCCAAGTGCCGATCCTGACGGATTCATTCATTTCACGTCATTGAGGCCAGGGGTGGTGGATAATAGCGCTGACTTAGAGAAAACGCCTCCATCCGACATATACAGGTCTTCTGTGCAAATACAGTCTCTCTGCAACATGCACTAGGGACCGGGGGCAATAGCGGCAGAACGCCCCAGTGCATTGTTCAATATTGAGCCATTTGACTTCTATGCGGCGGGGTCACTCAATGGAATGAGACCACGCTGAAGTGCGTACCGGATAATTTCGCCCTGATGGTGGAAGCCAAGCTTTTTCATCAGGTTTGATCGATGTTTTTCAACCGTTCGGACACTGATGAATAAGGTATTGGTGATTTCAGCAGCAGTTTTCCCTTCCGCGACAAGCTGGAGGATTTCCCGTTCACGTGTAGTTAAGTCGTCGTAACGGTCCGTGAGTTCTCCTTGTTCTGTTATGAAAGAGGCTACGGCTGGACTGAAAAACGTGCCGCCGTCCAATACCTTTTCGATCGCTTGAGCTAGAATCTGAACATCAGAGTTTTTTAGAAGATATCCGTGGGCTCCGTATCTCACTGCGCGGGTCACGTAAGCTGCTCCGGCGTGCATGCTCAAGACGATAATTCGCGCGAGAGGTTGGTCCTGACTGATTCTCCGAATTACCTCGAGGCCATCCAATTCCGGAAGTCGCAAATCCACAAGAAGGAGGTCTGGTTTTTTCGCGTTGGCCTCTGCCAGCGCTTCAAGTCCAGTCGTGCACTCTGCTACCACCTCATGAGGTGTTGTGCGCTCTAAATACGATTTAATTCCTTCTCGGACGAATGGGTGATCTTCAGCGATCAATATTGTTGCCATGGCTGGAGTAGATTGAGACTTAAGTAAAGGTCTTCTACACGGCTTAACGTATTTATGCTACATTCTGCGACACTGGTGTTGTGAAAAATCGTTCTTCCAACGGAAGGGAGATGTGGATGGTTGTCCCTTCCCCCATTTCAGAAACTATTTTAGCCCTTCCGCCCAGTGAGTGAATGCGCTCTCTGATGCTGGAAAGGCCGAATGATGTCGATTTCATTGATTGCAAGCTCAGCTGGAATCCAACCCCGTCATCTGAAAGTGAGAGATGAAGTTCGTCGGAGGAATGGTGTATCGAAAGACTCGCCTTCGTCGCATCGGCATGTTTTACGATGTTCAGCAGTGACTCTCGGATCACTCGAAAAAGTGTGTCCCTTAGTTCTCGCGACAATTCTCGTTCGGGCATGCGGTAGTGGGTCTTCAACTCGAATGATCCGAGTGAAGACATCTCCTCACATACCTCGGTCAAGGATTCTTCAAAACTGAATTTATCCATGATCGACCAACGAAGCTGGCGTGATGTGGATCTGATACGAACGTTTAGTTGATCGAGTAGCTCTTGGGTTTTGGAAAGTTGGACATGTGCGTCAGGAATGTCTAGCTCGGCCAACGAAAACTGAATGGCTGTCATCAGTCCACCGGCCTCGTCATGCAACTCGATCGCAATTCTCTTTCGTTCTTCTTCTTGAATAGAGGATAACTTCAACGAAGCGTCCAATAGCTGAGAATTGGATCTAATAAGTTCGTCGGTTAACGATTCGTTTTTAATTGCGATACGTCTGGCGTCTCTTCTCAGAATGTGTGATTCATCTGCGTCGGTGATTACTCCGATGATATGAGAATTTTGGGCATCTCGGTGAGTGTACTCGGCATAAATACGGATTCTCCGGATTTCTCCCGACGGGTGCGAAATTCGCAACGTAACGTCTGCCGGTAGCATTTCATCGTCGAACTTCTTCATGCTCTTCATCATCCACGCTCTATCCTCTGGATGAATGATCTTCATAAACTCTCTCCTCGTATGCGGACCCTTCTCAGGCGAGATTCCCAGCAGAGCATACATACCCTCAGTCCAATAAATATTCCCGGAACGAACCTCTGTTTCCCAGGCACCTATATGTACATATCCATCAGAATTGAATCTTGAATGGAGCTGTTGGTGTTCAATTATGGACTCCGCGTTCTCTCTCTTTTGATTCGGTAATATGCTCACTGAGAATCCGCTGAACGCCTCTCCAAAGAACGAAGGTTCTACCTTGAACCACATCGACGAGTTATCCGAGCCCGTGTCCAAATCAACCTGAATCTTTCGGCTTAAATAATCGCCCTCCACAGAATCCAAGACTTCGCAAAAGCGGTCGTGACTGTCGCCCTGTTTTAAAATGCCGAAAAAGGCAGTCCCTTTCGTAATTCGAGCGATCTGCTCGGTGAAGGCGGCGCTAGCCGATATCACAATGCCGCTCGTGTCGATCAACGCAGATGCTGCGGGGGTTTGGGTAGGCTTCGAAATTCGATTGGCGTTGCGCGATTTCTGCGAATCCGCTTCAGTCAAGTTAGAAATATCATGCACTGCACCGTAGACAATCGCTGGACGGTCACCAGCTCCCTCGATCAACACATTGTCTGCATGAAGAAGACGCACTGTTCCATCTGGTAACCGAATGCGGTAAATGAGAGAGTGTGACGAACAGTCTTCAATTGCTTTGAGCCAGCGCTCCTCCAAATCGTCGCGATCGTCTTCGTGTATCACCGAACGAATGAACTCCGGCGTTACTTCGACACTACCGGGCTCATAGCCGTGGATGCGAAATGTTTGATCGGACCAGTCAACAGATGACGCCCCGATTTCGAGCTTCCACGTGCCCACTTTAGACAATGCTTCGCTGTCGGCAAGCTGTCGTTGAACCTGCCCGAGTGCTTCCAGCGCATCGTCTCGCTCGGATTCAGTTAGTCTCAATTCTTTTACCACAGATCGAAGAGCGACCGGGCTACTGAGGCCTTTAGGCATTGTATCTCAAGAGATGACTAGGTTGGGACTACGATACTCACCATTTTAGTACGTGTCAATGCGGGAAAATACGTATAAATACGCAGCGTTATACGCTGCTTTTCCCATACTCATCTGCAATTTTAAGACGATCATTTGAAAGTGGTTGAGCACAACAAGCTGAACGGATCTTGAAGGCCTTCAGCTGACCTCACGACACCCGGTTACGATGCATATTGAAAGGGTCCACCTCCTCCTTTTTTGTTGCAATCTCTCGTAGCCGGGTGTTTTGTTTTGGTTTAAATAGATCGCCCTTACATTGTGAAATGAATTAACCACTTCTGTTATTCCAATGCGATTTATTGCTGTTTTGTCTTGTCTCGTTTTTCTGTCCCACCTGGCGCCTGCTCAGGACTTGTCAGACTTTGACTACACTTCAATCGGAGATGGCCCGTTCGACCGGCTGGTTATTCGAGGGGCCATTATGATTGAGGGCTCTGGCGCCCCCCCGAGAGGACCGGTCGACATCGTCGTCGAGAACGATCGAATCGTAGAGATTCGTGGAGTTGGGAATCCAGGACTGCCTATCAATCCCAACCGTCGGCCGGCACCAGGGACGCGAGAAATTGATGCGCATGGGATGTACGTCTTGCCCGGATTCATAGACATGCATGGCCACCCTCACACCAGTGATTCTGGTCAAGGCGTTCCACTTGAATATGTAACAAAGCTTTGGATGGCTCATGGAATTACCACGTCCCGCGTAGTCGGTGCGAAGGGAGTAGACTGGATTCTTGAACTTCAACGAAGAAGCGACGCGAATGAGCTCACGGCTCCTCGTATTTATGCCTATCCGGGTTTCGGACAAGGAGCTCAATCTCCGATTGCCACCCCAGATGACGCCCGTGAATGGGTCAAATGGGTCAAGGAGAAGGGTGCCGATGGAATCAAATTCTTCGGTGCAGCGCCGGAAATAATGATTGCCGCATTGGAAGAAGCGGGGAAGCAAGGTTTACGAGCCACGGAGCATCACGCACAGCTGGATGTGACGCGAATGAATGTGCTCCGTACAGCCAGCCTTGGCCTTACTTCGATGGAACACTGGTATGGTCTTCCTGAAGCGCTATTTGATGATCGAATAATCCAAAATTATCCGCTGGATTATAACTATTCCAACGAAGCAGATCGGTTCGGAGAAGCTGGACGTCTTTGGAAACAGGCTGCCGAGCCGTTTTCACCACATTGGAACGCCGTCATGGATTCCCTCCTGGCGATGGATTTTACAATTGATCCAACATTTATCGCATATCTCGCGAGTAGGGATTTGATGCGCCAGAGCAGGAATGACTGGCATGCTATCTATACGATGCCCAATCTGTGGGATTATTATCGCCCCAGCCGAAATGCTCACGGTTCGTATTGGTTCTACTGGACGACCGAAAACGAGATGGACTGGAAAAATAATTTCGATCTCTGGTTCACATTCATAAACGAATACAAGAATCGCGGCGGACGCGTAACGCTCGGATCAGACTCCGGCTACATCTACAACCTGTACGGATTCGGCTACATTCAGGAAATGGAAAACATGCGAGAAGCTGGTTTTCATCCTCTGGAAGTTATTCGAAGCGCAACCATTATGGGTGCCGAAGCTCTCGGGCAGGACCATGAAATCGGCACGATCCAAGTAGGTAAAAAAGCAGATCTGGTAATAGTACCGGAAAACCCACTCCAGAATTTGAAGGTGCTTTATGGAACGGGATGGTGGCGATTGAATGATGATAACGGGGAAGTCGAGCGCGTAGGTGGCGTCAAATACACCATAAAGGATGGGATTATATTCGATGCTCGTGAACTGTTAGCAGATGTACGAGAAATGGTAGAGGCTCAAAAGGCAGAACGTGGAATGCCTGCAGGCCCGATGCCAATGAAAATTGAGACAGTTGATGAACTGACGCCTTCTGGCGGTAATCGATGAATTGCTTCGGCAGTCTACGGTCTGATACCCAAAAGCTCGGACGAACTCGTTCCAGATACTTAAACACTCTTACAACCACTCACTACAACAACATGCTTGCAAAGATTTTTAGTGGCCTCTTGATGTTCTCGCTAGCGACAGGCGCCACCGCACGTCAGTATTCAGACTCTTATCCGAAAAACCCTGACATCGATATGATAGGGTATGTCTTCAATCTGACTTTTTCGGACGATACCGATGTGGTTGAAGGCGTGACCACGGCGACTGCCCGGTTTCTAGCAGGTGGCCTGAGTGAACTAAGACTCGATCTTATTCAGACCTCCGACCTATTGGAAGGGAAAGGAATGACTGTTTCTGGCGTCAGGATGGGTGAACGGGATCTCGCTTTTAGGCACGAGGACGATCAGATCTTTATAGATCTTGGTCGCGAAGCCGGAGATGGGGAACGAATTGAAGTCAGCGTACATTATTCGGGGATGCCTGCAGCTGGACTGAAAATTGGTCCGAATAAATACGGTGATCGCACCTTTTTCAGCGATAATTGGTCGTCGAGAGTCAGAAATTGGCTTCCGGTTGTGGACCACCCTTCTGATAAGGCTATGACAGAAATGATTGTCACCGCGCCGAGTCGGTATCAGGTAGCCTCAAATGGCACAGTGGCGGAGTCGAGCGATCTGGGAGGGGGAATGCGCAGGACGCACTATAAGAACCACGTTCCCACAGCTACCTGGTTGTATTTCGTGGGCGTTGCTCAAATGGCCATTCAGCAGGTTGATTCCTACGACGGCGTACCGGTTGAAACCTGGGTTTATTGGCAGGATCGCGACGCGGGTTTCTACGACTTCGCCGAGCCATCAAAGAAAGTGCTGGCATTCTACAGCGACCTCATTGGGCCATATGTAAATGATCGCCTAGCGAACATCGTCTCGAATGGAACGCCTGGCGGAGGAATGGAAGCGGCTTCGACACCAGCCTATTCGGACGCTTCTGTTTCTGGAACGAGGAGCCGAAGATGGCAGCACGTCATCATTCACGAGATCGCACACCAGTGGTTCGGGAATGCTGTGACCCAGGTTCACTGGAACGACGTGTGGCTCAGCGAAGGCTTCGCCACGTACTACACGTTGCTTTTCAGAGAGCATCTCTACGGACATGACAATTTTATTGAGGGCCTGAAAGGCTCCAGGCAGTCGGTCATAAATTTTTACGAGGACGATTATGACTTCCAGCTCGTTCGCGATTACATCGAAGACCTGAACAATGTCTCAGGCGGAATGATGTATCAGAAAGGCGCCTGGACTCTTCATCAGCTTAAAGAAAAGATTGGTGTAGAAACCTACACCAAGGCGATTCGCTCCTATTACGCTGAGTTCATGAATAAGAATGCACAGACTGCAGACCTCAGACGGCATATGGAAGAAGCGTCTGGTCAGGATCTCGAGCAATTCTTCCATCAGTGGCTATTTCAGGGCGGTATTCCGTCACTCGAAGGCTCGTGGTCGGCTTCCGACGGAGATGTTGAGATTAACATCAAACAGGTCCAAGAAACGTACGGGTACGAGTTGTCAGTTGATTTTGAAATTGTGCTTGCAGATGGCTCTTCAGAAGTGATTGCACTCGAGGTTGGTGTGGGAGATAGCGTTCAAGGGGCGAAATCTTATGAGAGTGATGTTGTTGATGTGATTATCGATCCCAACACGCGCGTATTGGCAAAATGGACCTTCGAGAAGGAGTAAAAGGAATTGGAAATAAAGCTTTCTGAATTTGACCGGGCACTGCTCGAGGGAGAAGAAGGACCGGCTTCGCAGATGGCGATGCGCATATTGCACCGCATGCTACCAGTGTTCGGAGTCGATCGGTTCATGGATATATCGGCGGCTCATATCGATTCGACGGTCTACATGGGTGTCGCCACGATGGAATATGCCGAGCGGTTGGCGAATCTGGGTGCGAAGGTTCGTGTTCCGTCCACACTCAATGTCAGCGGTGTTGATGAGCATGGTTGGGCAGAATGGGAAGTGCCAGCCGAGGTAGCAGGCAATGCCATTCGTCAAATGAATGCTTATGAGTCTATGGGTTGCATTCCAACCTGGACGTGCGCACCCTACCAAACCGAGCATGCGCCTGTGTTTGGTCAACAGATCGCGGCCGGGGAATCGAACGTAATCGGGTACTACAATTCTGTAATCGGAGCTCGGACCGAGCGATACCCGGACTTGTTGGATATCTGCGCAGCCATAACTGGCCGTGTACCTGCAGCCGGGCTTCATCTGGATGAAGGAAGGCGCGGTACTACGCTGCTCAGATTGGAGGATATACCCACCGCCTTGCAAGAAGATGATGCTTTTTACCCTGTTTTAGGCCACTTACTGGGTCGAAAGGTCACGGAAGGCGTTCCAGTAGTAGAAGGAATGGACGTCCGTCCGAACGAAGACCAATTGAAAGCTGTGTGTGCCGGTGGGGCTTCGGCCGGCGCAATCGCCCTCTTTCACATCGTGGGTGTTACGCCCGAGGCGCCAACACTGGATGCTGCGTTTCAGGGTAAGTCGCCTGATGCCGTGCTGAATATTAGCATGGTGGATCTGATGGAAGCCTACAACGAATTATCCACCTCCAGCGGGCAAAAGTTAGATATGGTCGTTATGGGTAGTCCTCATTTTTCGATCAATGAGTTCAAGGCTTTGGCTCCACTAGTGGCCGGTAAACATTGCCACGACGACGTTGAGTTTCTTGTGACGTGTAGCAGGGCGGTGCGCATGATTGCCGACCACGTCGGTCTGCTCGATCCGCTCAAAGAGTTTGGCGCGAAGATCACCGTAGATACCTGCCCGCTCACCTCGCCGATGTTACCAGAGAGAATTAAGCATCTCATGACGAATTCGGCTAAGTACGCGTATTACTCGCCCGGATTATTGAATGTTGACGTCACATACGGCAGGATGAGTGATTGTGTTGACTCTGCTATCACGGGAAAAATTGAACGTGAGGAACGATTATGGCACGTGTGATTCGGGGTGAGACAATTATTGCCGGGGTGGCGTCGGGAGTGGCGCTCGCAAGTACCGAGCCGGTGAGTTTTTGGGGCGGATACGATCAAGTAACGGGAGAAATAATTGATCGGAGGCATCCGCTATCCGGAGAAATCGCGGCTGGAAGAATTCTGGTCCTGCCCTACACACGAGGCTCGAGCACGTCGACGGCCATATTGCTGGAATCCGTTCGAGCAGGCGTTCAACCGGCGGGCTTGGTGACCGATAGAGCAGATGTGTTTCTGGCTTTGGCCTCAGTCGTGGCCGGGGAGATGTACGAGAGTAGCTTCCCAATGGTGGCTGTTTCTCGTGACGAATTCGAGTCTATCAGGACAGGAGATCAAGTAGCGATAGCGGGCGATGGCAGCGTAACAATCGGGGATTCCTAAAATTCCACGCAGTGTTCTGTGAGTCTAAAACAAGCTTAATCTGGATCGTAGTCCGGATGTGATGTGATGCGTGCCATCGGAGTAAATCCAGAATCCTTCAGCTTCTGGAAGTGATTCAATCAGAGCCTGCGCGGCTCTCGGAGCCATTACTGAGGTCGCGGTGGCGAGGCCGTCGGACAGCATGGTCGAATGAGAAACGATGGTTGAGCTGACGATGTGATCCACGGGGCGTCCGGAACGTGGGTCAATCAGATGCGAGACCTCCTGGCCTCGGACGATGCGCTTCTGCATGTAGGTGCCCGAAGTAGCGACAGCTTCATTTTCAATCTCCAGAGATGCGATCAGGTCATTCTTCCTTTCTGGATGGCGAATACCCACCTTCCACCGCCGATCCGTATCGGGACGCCCGAGGCCGTACAGGTCGCCACCCGCATCGATCAAAGCCGTAGTTAGTCCACCGACTCTGAGGCTTCGCACTGCTTCATCTACTCCGTATCCTTTAGCGATACCACCCATATCGACTCCAATGCCCGATTCGCTTATACGAACACCTTCTTCGTCGATTTGGATTTTGGAATAATCTATCCGATCTGACGCAGCGGCAGCGCCCGGTACGAAACCAAGTCGCCTCATGGCTGGGAGAATCGTAACGTCAAGAGCTCCCTCGCTCAAATCACCAATCTTGACCGCCGATTTCGCAACATCTGACAGTGCTCTCCCTTGCATCCATGCTCCGGGTGACCTGTTCAGTCTCATGAGAAGGCTGTCCGGATTGTGCACCGTCAACAATCTGTCAACTTCTAAAAGCCGTTCGAAGGCGAGGTCTGCCTGACGGGAAGAGAACTCTTCGCGCAATAAGGAAAGCTGAAGTGAAGTACCCATCGCTTTTGAAGAGCGGTGAATCAGTTCATTGGCTGGCAACGTGGTCGCAAAGGCCCAGTTTGGCACCGCTTGTGCCAGAAGCACGCCACCCATCGCCCTGGTGGCACCAAGGCCAAACTGTCTTCTGGTTAACCGTTTGATGACTTCGTCCGAGTATTGAGAAAATGGCAAAAAAGAACCTCGTCATATTGTACGGCGCGCTACCCATGCTCGTCAATCGTCTTTTGCACCAATTGTTGTTCGGACCCGCCTTTATCCGGTTCATAAAGCCGTGAAGAACCAAAAGATCAAAAGATATCTGCTCGGAATTATCCTCGATTCTTGAGTACGGATGGCAAGCGGGAGTTGATCTCTGTTCGTACCATATCGAAAGCACGCCCACTCAAATTCTTGCATTGCTATGAAGCTCATTTGGCCACTCTTACTGCTCCTGGTTATTTCATCTTGCTCACCTCCCGAAACTGCGCTGGAGGTGGAATTCGAGAGCTCGCCCGACCGGATCTGGATCGGGCCTCGATTCTACGCTAATCGGATGTTGGACTGGGAGTTACGCGATGGACGCCTTCAGAGTATGGAAGGCAGAGCGAGCAAGCCCATGCGCACGGTGCACCTGCTAACACATTATCTCAAAGACGCTCCAGGCGGGCTAAATATGAGCGTGCGTACTGGAACGATAAATAGCCCAGACACGGCTGGTGATAGCACGTGGACCGGGTTCTTGATTGGCGCCGGAGGGTCCGAGACTGACTATAGAATCTCTGCGCTGGTCCATCACTGGCCTGCTCCAGGTGGGGGCCTTTTTGTAGGTGTGGACGGGAGCGGTGCAATAGTCGTCCGTGACAATGAAAATTCGGAAGCAAAAAGAGGCGCGCGAAGAGACTTTATCTCCTCGGATTGGCCACTCATCGAGAGCGCAAATTCAGAGGGAGCTGTCACAGATCTAGCGGACTTCGGAATCAGGGTGATGGCGACTGCCGGTGAGACTACCTATTCCATGGTTGTGGAGGCGTTCGATCCGTCGACCGAAGAAATCATCGCTCACGCCGTCTACCGGGATCTGTCAGAAAAATATTTTTCGGGCAATGTCGCGATTGTCTCACACCGAAGTGCGTCATCTGACGGTGGAGGGTACTGGTTTGACGAGTGGAGACTCGAAGGGTCCAAAGTGGAAATGGACGAGTCGCGTGCATTCGGACCGGTAATAGGCGTCCAATACACCGTGAGTGAGAACGTTCTCAAGATGACAGCGCAGATGGGTCCACTGGGCCCGGATGATTCGCAGGTTGCGGAGTTGCAGATCAAATCAGGCTCCTCATGGGAGACCATCGCGAGAGGAAGAATCGATCCAAACGGTTACACAATCGGTTTTCGGGTCGAAGATTGGACCCGCGCTGAAGACACGCCGTTTCGGGTGAACTACTCTCTCTGGGAAGGGCGCCTGCCCGTCGGATATTCTTATGACGGAATTATTCATTCGAGCGTGGAGGGTGATGAATTTGTAATGGCAGCCATGAATTGCCAGCATATTTCGGGAGGAGACGGTACCTGGACGCACAATCATTTCTGGTGGCCACACGCTGAGACGGCAGAAAAAGCAGCATATCACAAACCGGACATGTACTTCTTCGCAGGCGACCAGATTTATGAGAGCGGACTCGCCGGAATCGTGCGAACCCCGACAGACGACTCCATCATCGACTATCTCTATCACTGGAATCGCTTTTTATGGGCTTTTGGCGACCTCACTAGAAACCGACCGACGGTTTCGATTCCAGATGATCACGACGTGTATCACGGAAATGTCTGGGGTGCGGGAGGAAAGGCGGCAACGGGACCGTTTTCACCGGCATCTGATAATGGTGGCTATATCCAGTCGCCAGAATTTGTCAATGCGGTCCATCGCACGCAGTCGTCTCATCTCCCAGACGCCTACGATCCTACACCGGTGGCTCAGGGAATATCGGTCTACTACACCAATATGGAGTTCGGAGGCGTCTCGTTTGCCGTCGTTGCCGACCGTCAGTTCAAGAGCGCCCCGAGGACCTTGCTACACGATGCTGAGGTTCGCAACGGGTGGCCGAGTAATCGAGAATGGGACGCAGCTGTGAGCGGCGATCATCCCGATGCGGTACTGCTCGGCGAGCGGCAGCTAACATTCTTGGCTGACTGGGCGGCAGATTGGAATCACGACACCTGGATGAAGGTGTTGCTTTCTCAGACGTTGTTTGCCAATGTCGCTTCAATACCAGAGGAGGCAATGAACGGATCTGTAATTCCAGGTTTGCCGATTCCTCCTGCTGGTGAAATTGTAACCGGTTATAAAAAAGCCATGGACATGGATTCTAACGCCTGGCCGCAGACGGGTAGAAACAAGGCCGTAGATGTTCTGCGGAAAGCGCGCGCCTTCCACATCGCGGGCGACCAACATTTAGGAAGCACTGTGAGGTATGGAAAGGACGCGTTTGGAGACGCAGGATATGGATTTGTAGTGCCTTCCATTGCCAATATTTGGCCGCGGCGGTGGTTTCCGCCCGAAGTCAGCCAGACGAGGAATCCAGATGAGTCCTGGTACACTGGCGATCACCTTGATGGATTTGGTAATCACATGACGGTAGTGGCCGCAGCCAATCCGGTCAATTCCGGACGCGAGCCGACGGCGCTCTATGACCGCACACCCGGGTACGGAATAATCAAGATGAATAAGCTTACGCGGCAGGTTTCGCTGACGGCTTGGCCACGGTGGGTGAATCCTTGGGAAGACGGTGCGGAGCCATTTACTGATTGGCCGATCGAATTTCATCAAGAGGAGGGAGATGGTCGCGAAGTAGCAGCTTATTTGGTATCACTGGAATATGGGTTAAATGAAGCCCCCGAGGTTGAGGTGTCAGATGTCGCTTCCGGGAGCCATGTCTATTCTTTCCGCCCAGGTGGGACGTCCTGGTTCGTTCCGGTATACGATGCTTCAAGAGCGTATCATCTATCGCTCACTTATCCTGACGGAAGTGAAAAATCGTTCGATCTCCAGCCTGGCGACTATCCACTCAATGACCCGATAAGAAAATGATTCGTTCTCTCTTTCTATTGCTGATAGTGGTGATCGCGGCCACACCTTCAAATGCCCAGCAAGTAGAAAATGTATTTCTAATTACGATGGATGGCCTGCGCTGGGAAGAACTATTCACGGGTGCAGACGACTGGTTGCTCAGCAATGAGCAGTACACCGAGGGTGAAGATGAATTGCGCGAACGTTTTTGGCGCGACACTCCGGAGGAGCGTCGCGCGGCTCTCATGCCGTTTTTCTGGTCAGAAATAGCCACAAATGGCATTTTATACGGAAATAGGGCGAAAGGAAGCCTCGTCAACGTCACGAATACACGGGTCTTCTCTTATCCGGGATACAACGAAATTCTAACCGGATTCGCGGACCCAGATATTGACAGTAACGACAAGATTCCCAATAAAAACGTGACCGTTCTGGAATGGGTGAACGGGCAAGCCGGTTTTGAGGGCAGAGTGGGGGCTTTTGGATCGTGGGATGTCTTTCCCTTCATCATCAACGAAGAGCGGTCAGGAATAACGGTCAATGCAGGGTTTGAAGGAGCGGCTGACGATTTTTCCAAAGGAGGGGGGCTTTCCGAAAAAGAGGCCTGGCTGAATGAAATTCAAGAGCAGACACCCTCACCGTGGTCGACCGTTCGCCTGGATGTGTTCACGCATCATTATGCCCTCGAATACATGAAGAAAGAACGCCCTCGGCTGGTCTATATATCCTACGGCGAGACGGATGATTTTGCTCACGATGGAGAATATCACCAATATCTGAAGTCCGCTTATCGAACCGACTCTTTCATTTCAGATCTTTGGGCCTGGGTCCAGAGCCAGGACGACTATCGGGACAAGACAGCGTTCGTGATTACGACCGACCATGGGCGCGGCGAGAAGGACGCCTGGATTGGTCACGGAGGAAACGAAGACTGGGCCGGTTCCGAAAATATCTGGATCGCGATGCTCGGACCCGGTATTGACAATGGTGGTGAAAAAGCAGGCGGCGAAATTGCAGGAGGCGATCGCCTCTTCCAGAACCAAATTGCATCGACCGTAGCGACATTACTTGGACTCGAGTATTCGAATCGGTTGCCGATAGGGGAATCGATTGTTAAGTAGTTCCACCGAAGCTTGGGATGCTCGCACGCGGCTCGGCAGGATGGTTGCTTCCACTTCGAACGCATGCGCATCCAACTCTTCTCGATGGTAGTCTTGGTTCTAGCCGCGAAAAAGATTATAACTCAGTGAGAGGCCGTGGGTTGGTGATAATCGGTCCTCTCTCTCCTGGCATAACATCACACAATCCGATCGTTGGATCGTGCTCGAAAAACAGGGACCAGCCTTCCGCCACAGCCTGTTCCAAGACGTGCGCCTTTTCCTCGATGGTGGTCATCGGCCAGAGATCATACGCCATGTTCCACGCCGGCATTAGATGTGCGTGAGTGGGGAGGAGGTCAGCAGTAAACAGAATCGAACTTTGTGCGTCGTGAATACGCACGAGCTGCATTGCTTTCGTATGCCCATCGACCGGAATGAGCTCGACGCCCGGAAATAGCTCAGTTCTGCCGGATACAAGGTTGACCTGACCCGATTTCGAGAGCGGTCCGATATTATCTGGCAAAAACGAAGCTCGCTCCCGGACATTGGATTCCAGCGCCCAATCCCAATGTTCTTGCTGAACGTGAAAAGCGGCATTTGCGAATGCAACCCGCGCTTGGCCATCTACATACTCTGTACTTCCACCACAGTGATCGAAATGCAGATGTGTCAGAATGACGTCCGTGATTTCAGATCTGTGTATACCTATGTCCGCCAATGAGCTATCGAGATTGACTTTCTCGTCATCGATCGCGTATATCGATCTGAACTTCTCGTTTTGTTTGGTTCCGATTCCGTTGTCTATGAGAATCAGCCGATCATCTCCCTCGAGCAAGAGGCATCTGGCGTGCAAGGGGATGCGGTTCAGCTCGTCGGCACTAATTTTCTTTTCCCAGAGAGGCTTTGGAACGATGCCGAACATGGCACCACCGTCAAGGCCAAATCGTCCGGTTTCGATCGCGTGAAGCTTGAAAGATCCAATTTTTGCCATGTAATCAATTGAGAAAAATAAAATTCAGCGTAATCCGGAATTTAGTCCCGAATCGGGAGAGAAGAATGTGATTGTTGGATGATGGCATAAAGTACTGGAATAATGTCAAATTGCGCCCTAATCTCGGACTTGCCAAATAAGTCGTACGCACTCTCTCGGCCGCATCCTACATGAGCGAACCTCATTCCCCAAATCAGCAGCAGGTAATCGCCTGTTTGGAGCAGCTCCGGAAGCTGATGCCGGATTCGCTTTACACGGACCGATATCGCCGAAATCTCTATTCAACGGATGCCAGTATCTACCAGGTGGAACCGCTGGCTGTGGTCATTCCAAGGCATACGGAGGAGCTGCAGGCTGTCATGGAGACTGCCTCACAGTATGGTGTCCCGGTCACGCCAAGAACGGCGGGGAGTAGTCTGGCTGGACAGGCGATCGGGAATACCGTCATTATTGATTTTACGACCCACCTTGATGCTATCGAATCGATTGATCGCGAGGCGAGGCAGGTTACAGTCGAACCCGGAGTAGTTCTCGACAAACTGAATGCCACCCTCATGCCGGACGGCCTTCAGTTTGGACCGGATCCTGCCAGCTCAAACAGGGCGGCCATGGGTGGAATCGTTGCTAACAACTCTACGGGAAGTCACTCAATCTGTTATGGAATGACGGCGGACCATGTCAGTGGCATGAAAGTGCTCCTCGCTGACGGTTCTCGGGCAAGTTTTTCCAATCTCTCCTCGGAAGATTTCGCTTCCAAAGCTGAGTTGTCTGGTCTTGAAGGTCAGGTATATCGGGGACTTCTTGCCCTGACGAAAAACGAAAAAAATCGCGGGATCATTCGAAATAAAACACCCCGTCATTGGCGACGTTGCGGTGGGTACAATCTTGACCGGCTAGTTCAGGACGGCATTTCGTTTAGGACGCCTCAAGAGCCCGGCCTAAACCTGGCTAAGTTGATTTCTGGGTCCGAAGGCACCCTGGCGGTAATCGAAAAGATCACGCTCGATCTGGTGCCAGTTCCTCGCGCGACGGGCATTGCCATCGTTCATTTCGATCACATCGTGCGCGGCCTGGAGTCGGTTCAGGTTATACTGGAGACCGATCCATCGGCGGTCGAATTGCTCGATCATCTAGGAATGTCGATGTGTAGACAATCTCCGATGTGGCGAAAGAAACTCGAACAGTTTGTAGAAGGCGAGCCAGATTGCGTGTTGATTACGGAGTATCAGGCGGATTCCGAATCAGAAATAAAGGCCAGGGTAAGCGCTCTTCAGGATTATCTGGTAAAAAGAGGCGTTCCGTTCACTGCGGTAGTGGAGGTTCTCGACGCGGCGAAGCAGTCAGATGTTTGGTCGGTTCGAAAAATGGGTCTCGGATTCCTGATGAGCGTTCGCGGAGACCACAAGCCAATACCCTTCATCGAGGATGCGGCAGTACCGGTCGAACATCTGGCAGCATACGTGACAGGCGTTGAGTCGTTTTGTAACGATCGTGGGTTGAAAGTAGCGTATTACGCCCACGCGAGTGCGGGGTGTGTTCACATTCGGCCTTTGGTGAACACGAAGAGTGCGAGCGAGATAGCCAAGCTTCCGGAAATCGTCTCGTTCTCTATTGAGATGTTGCAAGGATTTGGGGGATCGCTGTCGAGCGAGCACGGAGACGGTAGGGCTCGAAGCTCGTTCAATGAGGCATTTTTTGGCCCCGATCTGTATGGACTGTATGCGCAAACGAAGTCAATATTCGATCCAGACTCAATTCTGAATCCCGGCATGGTGACAGGAGCTGGCCCGATGACGGAAGATCTCCGATTCGGCCCCGATTACCGGACGATCAAGATGAGGACGAATCTTGATTTTTCAGATGACCTTGGATTTGCTTCGGCTGTAGAAATGTGCAACGGCGCTGCAGTTTGCCGAAAGATCGGCACGGGTACGATGTGTCCTTCGTTTATGGCCACACGAAAAGAAGAACACTCCACACGTGGTCGAGCAAATGCACTGCGAAATGTGTTGAGCGGAACGCTGGATCCAGACCTGCTGACCGACAAGCGATTGTACGAGACGATGGACCTCTGTCTTCAGTGTAAAGCGTGCATGTCGGAGTGCCCCTCATCTGTGGACATGGCGAAGATCAAGGTCGAATTCTTGGATCGGTATCACCGGGTTAACGGCACTCCGCGGAGGGCGCGATTTTTTGCGGCGGCTGCCAGATCCGCTAGAAGGTATAGTGGATTTGTCGCTCCTCTCGTGAATAAGATATCGGCCAAGACCAGCGTCAGAAGGAGTCTGGATAGTTTTTACGGGATTTCGCATAAGCGAACCCTGCCACCATTCGCGAAAAGACCTTTCACAAGGTGGTTTAGGCGCAGAACGAAGCCTGATTCCTCTCCAAGCGGACGCGTTGTGCTGTTTAATGACACGTTTAACACCTACCACTACCCGGATGTGGCCATTGCGGCTACCCGAGTTCTTGAAGCGTGCGGTTTCGAAGTGGTGCTTCCGGGACACCGATGTTGCGGGCGGCCCGCCATATCAAAAGGACTCGTTAAGCTGGCACGCAAGTACGCATCGGACACGTTAGATCGACTGGTTCCTTTTGCACGCGAAGGACTTCCCATTATTGGACTTGAGCCTAGTTGTATCCTTTCATTCGATGATGAATATCATTCGTTGCTTCCAGGAGATGCGAGAGTGCCACTGGTGGCGGAACGAGCGATTCTATTTGATGACTTCATCGCTGCGTTGGACCCTGCAATTCTTCCGGATATGACTGGCTTTGGCGAAGTCCTTCTTCATGGTCACTGCCACCAGAAAGCTGCGGTCGGTACGAGTGGAACGCACGGAGCTCTTACGGCGGTGGATGGCTGTAGCGTGAATGAGATTGACTCGGGTTGCTGTGGGATGGCCGGATCGTTCGGGTTTGAGAAAGAGCATTACGACATTTCGATGCAGATCGGCAAGCAGCGATTGTTTCCAGCCGTAAAAGGAACCCCCCGACACACGACCATTGTTGCGCCGGGCGTCAGCTGTCGGCAGCAGATTGAAGAGGGGACGGGGCGCAAGGCGCTTCATCCGGCGGAAGTCCTCTACAGGGCCATGCTTCGAAGTGAAGAAGAAAAAATGACAATAGCGGATGCTGGTAAGCCCAAACGCCGCAAGCCCACAAGCCTATCTTCCCGTTCATGAGCAAGAAGACGAATTACCATATGAGTCCGGCGGAATTTCGCCGGTACGGAAAGGAAGTCATTGACTGGATCGCTGACTACTACGAGTGGGTGGAATCCAAACCGGTCGTAGCAGATGTTGAACCGGGCGAAGTGAGAGCCATGCTTCCCGATTTTCCTCCACAAACCGGCGAATCCTTTCCCGAGATGATGGATGACGTCGATCGCATTCTGATGCCTGGAATTACGCACTGGCAGTCACCCAATTTCTTCGCCTACTTCCCGAGCAATACATCCTTTCCTTCGATTCTTGGAGAGATCGTGGCCGCCGGGCTGGGGGTTCAGGGGATGGTTTGGAAAACCAGCCCGGCGGCCACAGAATTGGAAACCCATGTGCTGGACTGGATGGCAAAGCTGCTGGGTCTTCCGGAACACTTTCTGTCTTCCACTGAGGGTGGGGGAGTAATTCAAGACACCGCTTCCAGCGCCGTCTTGTGCGCTATGTTGGCCGCTAGAGAGCAGGCAACCGCCGGGGTTTCGAACCGAGAAGGCGTGAGCCCCAATCTTGTGGCCTATACCTCAGATCAAGCACACAGCTCCGTTCAAAAAGCTGCCAGAATAGCAGGAATAGGCGATAATCATATTCGTATGATCGAAACGGATGAGCATTTTGCGATGAATGTGGATGCGCTTGACTCCGCTATGGCGCAAGACAGGGCCAGTGGGCTCAAGCCATTCTTCGTGTCAGCAACCATGGGAACGACCTCTTCGATGGCGATGGATCCCATCGAAAAAATTGCCAATTTGTGTGCCGGAGTTTGGCTTCACGTTGACGGAGCGATGGCGGGGACGGCGGCAGTCTGTGACGAGTACAGATGGATTAACAAAGGCCTAGAGCGGGCCCAAAGCTATTGCTTCAACCCCCACAAGTGGATGTTCACCAATTTTGACTGCAATTGTTTTTATGTCTCTGACCGGCAGGCCCTAATCGGTGCACTTAGCATTCTTCCCGAATACCTTCGAACGAGTGAACACGAGAGCGGGGCCGCAATCGACTATCGTGACTGGCAGATTCCTTTGGGACGGCGCTTTCGCTCTCTTAAACTCTGGTTCGTGTTGCGCCATTATGGGGGTGATGGGCTAAGGCATCACATCAGCGAACATGTGAAACTGGCTGAAAAATTTGAGCAGTGGGTGCTGGATTACGATGACTTTGAACTCGTCGTCCCGAGAACACTGAACACCGTATGTTTCAGACACCGCAAGGGAAATGAGTTCACCGAAAAGCTAATGGCCCGAGTAAATGCTACCGGAAAAATGTTCGTAAGCCACACTAAACTGGGGTCCTCTTATACCATCCGAATGGTTGTCGGAAGCCGCGATACGGAGCTTCGGCATATTTCAGCGGCGTGGAATCTTCTGACAAAAATGGCAGGAGAAATCGAGTGATTGAGCAACGAAGTTTCCTGACAGAAAGAGTCGGTACCTGGTTGGGTCCGCTTGTGTTTTTAATCTTCATTCTGGCTCCCGTACCTGAACCGTTGAGTTCGCAAGCCTGGTGGACTGCGGGGATCGGATTGTGGATGGCCATCTGGTGGATGACCGAGGCGTTACCCATTCCTGTGACGTCCCTTTTGCCGTTGCTGCTGTTTCCCATTCTTTCGATTTCTTCGATTCGTGATACGGCGACTCCCTATGCAAATCCGCTGATATTCCTGTTCATGGGCGGCTTCATCCTTGCTCTCGCGATGGAAAAATGTAGTCTTCATCGCCGGATCGCGCTAAATCTGCTCAAACGTGTTGGGACCAAGCCAACTTCGATCATCGCCGGTTTCATGATATCCGGAGCCGGTCTGAGTATGTGGGTCACCAATACCGCTACGACGATGATGATGCTTCCCATCGCGTTGTCGCTTGTGGCACTCGCCGCAGAGAAAATGACAAAATCGGAGTTGGATGATTTTGGTCCTGCGCTCATGCTTTCGATTGCATACGCCTGTACGATCGGTGGCCTCGGAACGCTAATAGGAACAGTTCCGAATGCGCTGGTCGCCGGGTTTATGGAAGAGAATTATGGAATTGAAATCGGATTTGTGCAGTGGATGGCTGTGGGTGTTCCGATCATTCTAGTCGGACTTCCGCTGACCTATTGGATCCTCACCAAGTTCGTGTTCAAGTTTGGGAAAGAACGGATTGAGGGGATGTCCGACCTCATTGACACACAACTGGCAGATATTGGCGCTCCAGGTCGGGATGAGAAATCTGTCGCTTTGGTGTTCGGAGTAGTTGTTCTGCTCTGGCTTACGAGGCCGTTGCTCACGGGCATCGTTCCCGGACTCTCAGACACAGGTATCGCCATATTTGGGGCGCTTTTGTTGTTTGTCCTGCCTTCCAAGAATCAAGAAGGACCCTGGGAATCGCGATTCCTGATGGATTGGAATACCGCCAAAAGATTACCGTGGGGCATTCTGGTTCTATTCGGAGGTGGCCTTTCGCTAGCTTCTGCGATTAACGCCACTGGGCTTGCCGCCTGGATCGGTGGCCTGATTTCGGGAATAAGTGTGTGGCCGGTCATCTTGATCATATTGTCCGTAACCCTACTCGTCATCTTCCTCACGGAGCTGACATCCAATACGGCAACTACGGCTGCATTTCTCCCTGTCATGGCTTCTGTGGCGCTGGGTATCGGTCAGAATCCACTGCTGCTTGTCATTCCGGCAACCCTTGCTGCGAGTGCGGCATTTATGTTACCCGTAGCTACCCCTCCAAACGCCATAGTCTATGGGAGTGGCATGGTGTCAATCCCGCAGATGGCGAGAACTGGCATTTGGATGAACATGCTCTTTACTACCATTTTGACAATCATGGTATATTTCCTTGTTCAATGGGTGTTCGGTGTAGAACTGGGGGTATTGCCATCGTGGGCGACTCCTTAACATGTTTTTCCACAGCAATGAAGTCATTCTAATCGAAACAGAAGTCAATTAAACATGCGTCTGAGTAGCCCGTCAGAATCCGTTTTTGTAGCCGGACATCGAGGCCTGGTCGGCTCGGCAATTGTTCGAGCGTTAGCCTCCGAGGGACATAGATCCGTCATTACGCGGACTAGAAGTGAGCTTGACCTTCAAGATCAGTCCGCCGTTCGTAGTTTTTTCCAGTCGGAAAGCCCAGACTTTGTAGTAGTTGCTGCTGCGCGAGTTGGTGGCATTTTGGCCAATGATTCTTATCCGGCAGACTTCCTCTATGAAAATCTAGAGATCCAGAATAATCTTATTCAGGGTGCTTTTGAGAGCGGTGTGAAACGGCTCATTTTCCTCGGCAGCACGTGCATATATCCGAAACTAGCTCCTCAGCCTCTGAAAGAAGAGTATTTGTTAACCGGGCCACTGGAAGAGACTAATCAGTGGTATGCTATAGCGAAAATTGCGGGCGTGAAGCTCTGTGAGGCGTTGCGTAAACAGCATGGTGTCGACTTCGTCTCCATAATGCCGACGAACCTGTATGGTCCTGGCGATAATTTTGATCTCAACACGAGCCATGTACTTCCTGCCCTGATCCGGAAATTTCACGAGGCGAAAACTGAAAACCAGCCCGTCACGCTCTGGGGTACAGGTTCGCCAAAAAGGGAATTTCTTTATGTAGATGACCTTGCCTCAGCAGTAATACATGTAATGAAAACGCATGAGTCTGAACTGTATAAAGCCGCTCCGGATGGATTGATAAATGCGGGTATTGGAGAAGATTTGTCCATCAAGGATCTGGCGGACACCATTAAACGAGTGGTGGGGGCTAGCAACGAGATTGAGTACGATCAGACGAAGCCAGATGGCACGCCGCGCAAGTTGGTTGATGCGGAGCGTTTGTTTTCTCTTGGGTGGAAGCCCTCTGTAAGCCTTGAAGAAGGCATTAGAAGGACGTACGAGTGGTTTCTGGACCAGTCCTGAGCGAAGGATGGCTCTTAGCGTAACAAATATGTATATTTAGGAACCAAACGGTCCATAACCCTGATTTAGGTTAATCAAGTAGAAATAATGGGACGCCCGAGAGAATTTGATACAAACGAGGCGCTTGCGCAGGCCATGCGAGTTTTTTGGCTCAATGGCTACGAAGCTACCTCGATGACAGACCTCATGGATGCCATGCATCTCCACAAAGGCAGTATCTACAAAGCGTTCGGAGACAAGAAAAGCTTGTTTATGTTGGCTCTAAAGGCATATATGGACCAGGGAGCCTCGGCCGCGCGACAGATGATGGATGATGCTTCATCACCCAAAGAAGCGATTGCTTCATTCATGAATATGAGCTTGCGCCAGTGTGCCTGTGGTGATCAAGTCAAAGGATGTTTCATGATGAATACGGTCGTAGAGCTGGGTCCGCACGATGATCAAATTCGCGACATCATCGGGGTATTTATGTCCGCTATGCGCGATCGTCTTGCCGAACTGATCGCCCGAGGACAGGAGATGGGCGAGTTTCGGAACGATCGGTCTTCTAAAAGTCTGGCAGATTATTTGGTATCGGTCAAGGCTGGATTGTTGACAAGTTCGAAAGTGAACATGCCCGATCAGGACCCTTTCGAGATTACAAACTTCGCTTTAATGGCTCTAGAATAGTCTCCAGCAAGGATAGTTACCTGTCGGTCAAAAAAAATTACAATTATTGTTCGTAACGCTGTAACAAAGTGACCGAACGGTCTACTATAAGCTGAGAGATTTTAGAAAGAACCATATGGTCGTGTTGAGTCTGCTAAATGATTCATTGTTGACCAAACGGTAAAAATTAAATGCAAATGTCTAGATTAGAAAACAAAAATGCCGTCATTACGGGCGGAAATAGTGGAATCGGTCGCGCCATTGCGGCTGAATTCACCAGAAGTGGGGCCGATGTTTCAATATTCGGTCGAAATCAGAGCACCCTCGATGATACCGTTAAAGCGGTAGGTAACGGTACACTTGGAATTCAGGGTGATGTTACCAATATCTCGGATCTTGAAAACTTGTTCAGCAAGGTGTCCGAAAGTAAGGGAGGCATTGACGTTCTGGTCGTGAATGCGGGAGTTGCACAGGTAGCTCCTTTGGAAGCAACGACAGAAGAACTGTTTGACCACATTTCCGATATCAACTTCAAGGGGGCCTTTTTCACTGTTCAAACAGCACTGCCATATCTGAATGACGGCGCATCCGTGATTCTTGTGTCATCCGTTGTGAACGCAATTGGTATGGCTGGAATGTCAGTCTATGCCGCAACGAAGGCCGCGGTCAGATCTCTAGGCCGCAGCTTGGCCGCTGAATTGTCCCCCCGCGGAATTCGAGTTAACACGCTCAGCCCAGGCCCCATCGAAACCCCAATCTGGGACCGAGTCGGGCTGGACCAAGAACAACTCGAAGGGATGGGTGAGCAAATCGTTTCGGGCGTTCCGCTTGGTCGATTTGGGCAGGCGTCAGAAATGGCCAAAGCTGCTCTATTTCTCGCCAGTGATGATTCAAGCTACGTCGTAGGTGCCGAATTGGCAGCAGACGGTGGCATGGTACAGGTTTAACTATTATGTCGGAGCCGGACCCGAGGTCCGGCTCCGATCCGTTTCCCAAACACTTCTCCACCACTTTCCTAATTTCAACCAGTATGACAACCCAGAATACCACCAACCACTCGAAGCTGGATCAGCGAGTCAGCGTGTTTACAGAAGGCGTCTTGAAATGGCGCTGGCTCGTCGTTATAGCATCGTTGGCAATTGCGGGGCTTATCGGATCGGGGGCAAGCGGCCTTTTCTTCGACACGGACTATCGGGCGTTCTTCAGTGACGATAATCCTCAAGTGCAAGCATTCGAAGAATTACAGGCTGTCTACACTAAAAACGACAACATCCTGTTCGTCATTGCCCCTCGAAGTAAGGTTGTAGCGGAAGAGGGAACGCTTTCTGCGATAGAAGACCTGGTGGAGCAGGCGTGGCAGATACCCTATGCCATACGCGTCGATGCTATCACCAATTTTCAACATACGTTCGCTGAATTCGACGATTTGATCGTTCAGGATCTTGTCGAAGACGCGAAAGGAAGAGACTCTGAATACTTCAGCGAAGTTCAGCGAATTGCGCTTTCGGAGCCTCTTCTGAAGAATAGGCTGATTAATGAGGGTGCAGAAGTCACTGGCGTCAATGTTACACTTCAGCTCCCGGGAGAGGACCCCGAAGAGGTGTTTGCGTCAGTTGCAGCGGCTCGTGAGATGGCGGATCAATTTTCAACCTCCAATCCAGAGATCGATATTTACATTTCTGGATTCGCGATGCTGAATAACGCCTTCCAGGAGATCAGCATGGGAGAAATGGCGAGACTTCTGCCACTGATGTTTGGAGCAATGATCTTGCTAATGATATTGATGATGCGATCTGTCAGCGGGACATTTGTGACCATGTTGGTGATCGCACTGTCTACTATGGTCGCGATGGGTGTCGCGGGAATGTTCAAAGTCGGCCTGACTCCTCCCAGCGCTCAGGCACCGACCATCATCATGACACTCGCGATAGCCGATTCTGTCCATATTCTGTTGACGATTCTCAGAGAAATGAGGTTCGGACTGAGCAAACATGACGCTATAGTAGAAAGCTTGAGAGTTAATTTCGGTCCAGTATTTCTGACGAGTCTTTCAACCGTAATTGGGTTTTTGAGTCTCAATTTCTCCGACGTTCCGCCGTTCAATCACTTAGGTAACATGACAGCCATTGGCGTATCGGCAGCGTTTGTTATCTCGGTTACCTTCTTGCCAGCGCTCGTATCGATCCTACCTTTTCGTGTAAAAAACGCCGTGGATCTCGAATCAAAATCTGCTCTCATGGAGCGGCTCGCAGACTTCGTTGTTCTCAGAAAAACCGCCCTTTTGTATGTCTCTGGCGGCCTCGTGCTGCTGTTTACTGCGCTCATTCCTCTTAATACAATGGATGACCGCTTTGTCGAATACTTCGATGAAAGCACCGCGTTTCGTCAAGACACGGACTTTCTTTCGGAAAACTTGACTGGGATTTATCAGATAGAGTACTCCATCGACTCCGGCGAGAGTGGGGGCGTAAGCGATCCCGCATTTCTCGAAAGGGTAGAGGACTTTGCGAATTGGTTTCGATCTCAGGAAGGAGTCGTGCACGTGAGTACAATCACGGACATCATGAAGAGGTTGAACAAAAATCTTCACGAAGACAATCCGGATTTCTACAGATTACCGGATGGGCGCGAGATGGCGGCACAGTACCTGTTGCTTTACGAGATGTCGTTGCCATACGGTCTTGATCTGAACAATCAGATCAACGTGGACAAATCAGCAACGCGATTCTCGGTTACGACCGAGAATATCAGTGCCGTCCGTTTGAGGCAGTTGAACGAGTTCGGTCAGGATTGGCTTAAGGACAACACGCCGTCTGCAATGCATGCAGCCGGATCAGGACCAGCAGTAATGTTCTCCTATGTTTCCGGTGTCAATATCGAGAGCATGATCAGGGGAAGTATTCTCGCGCTGATCCTAATTTCATTGTTGATGATTGTAGCGCTGAAAAGTTTACGACTGGGACTGATCAGCTTCTTCCCCAACCTGTTGCCCGCTGTTGTTGCGTTCGGGGTCTGGGGCGTTCTGAGCGGAACGGTAAATATTGGGCTTTCCATCGTGATCGGGATGACGCTGGGTATCGTTGTGGATGATTCGATTCACTTCCTGTCGAAGTACAGACGGGCTCGACAAGAAAAAGGACTGAGCGCCGAGGACGCCGTGCGCTATTCTTTCGCCTCAGTCGGTCGAGCGCTCATCGCCACCTCGGTAATTCTGGTGGCAGGATTCCTGATTCTATCTACGTCTGCATTCGGAATGAACGCGGATATGGGACTGATGACGGCGATTACGATCGGTTTGGCACTTCTCATTGATTTTTTCCTCCTTCCACCACTCTTGATTCTGCTAGACGGAGAGAAAGAGACAACGAAAACTTCCGAAAGGGAGTCTTCTCTCGCCGGGACGGCATAGCCTAAACCCGTCGAGATCATACACAATTAATCTTGATTTCTAACCAGGAATCACGAGAACAATCAATATCACACACATTTTGTCATGACTTTTAGAAATTCAATATTCGTACTCGTCGCTTTTACGATGTTCGTCTTCAACCCGGACACTATTCGAGCCCAAACCGAGGGATCAAGCTCGGCAGAAGAAAGAGGCCTCGAGATCGCGCTTGAAGCAGATAGAAGAGATCTCGGCTGGGGTGATTCAACTACAGAATTGTCGATGACCTTACGAAATCGACACGGCCAAGAGTCCAGCCGGAAACTCAGAACAACAACGCTAGAAGTAGATGGCGACGGCGACAAGTCTCTGCTGGTGTTTGATGAACCGCGCGATGTTTCGGGAACAGCATTTCTTTCATTTACCCACGTTTCCGGCCCCGACGATCAGTGGCTATTTTTGCCTGCGCTCGGAAGAGTGAAAAGAATTTCGTCTTCCAATAAAAGCGGCCCCTTTATGGGCAGTGAGTTCGCGTACGAGGATATTTCGTCCCAGGAAGTGGACAAATACACCTATCGTTTTCTCGGAGAAGAAGAGGTCGATGGCATGAATACGTTCAAGCTCGAACGTTTTCCGACATACGAGAAATCTGGATATACCAGACAGGTAGTATGGATCGATACGGAGCACTACCGAAACATTAAAGGAGAATTCTATGATCGCAAAGGAGACCTACTAAAAACACTCGTCTGGTCTGGATTCAAGCAGTACGAAGGAAAATATTGGAGAGCCGGCCAGATGGATATGGAAAATCATCAGACAGGAAAGAGTACCACGTTGACCTTTTCCGAGTATGTTTTTAGCACTGGACTGACCGACAGAGATTTTGATCAGGCCAGTCTCAGGCGGGCCAAATAAGCTGAATGATTGATATGATGACTGGCAAAATACATGTGGGCCCGGGGCGAGCGAATCTGACTCGAATCTGGCTTATGACCGTAATGTTGGTGGTAGTGATGGGTGCGGCGTCCGGAGAGGCCGCCGCACAGATGCTCAATTTGAGCGACGCTATTTCAGGTGATGTCGGGGTTGAGCTTCGAGGATTTCCTTCCGATGCCCTTTTCGCTGGTCAGGATAGACATGCTGCGTCTCTGGCGGCGGACATGGAATGGTTTCAGGATTTCGGAAGGGGCAAACACCGAATCTTGGTCAATCCCTTTCTAAGACTTGACGCAGGTGACTCGCATCGTACACATTTCGATTTGAGAGAGGCTTACTGGCAGTTCATCGGTTCCAGATATGAGGTTAAGACCGGATTTTCTAAAGTGTTTTGGGGCGTCACCGAGTCTAACCATTTGGTTGATATAATCAACCAGACTGATAACGTTGAGTCGCCCGATGGAGAAGACAAGCTCGGCCAACCGATGATTCAGTCAACCTGGATTTTCGGTCGCGGTACGTTGGATGTCTTTGTCCTTCCATTCTTCCGTGAACGGACCTTTCCAGGTGCTGCGGGTCGCTTGAGAACGCCATTCTTACCTCCCAAGGGCGATTGGTTGAAACAGGATCGAGTGGATGTTGGCGCACGAATGTTTCTGTTTGTCAGGTCGGTGGATATTGGCGTTTCTGGTTTCCATGGTTCGTCCAGAGAGCCTTTGTTTGAGTTTGATTCCTCTGGAGATTTTGATCTGTCCTATCCGGCGATTTCTCAGGTCGGTCTTGATGTCCTTTGGATCAAAGGGGCGTGGATATTCAAGTCGGAAACGATCTATCGATCCGGATATCTGGACGATTTTGTTGCTTCAACGAGCGGGTTCGAATACACGTTTTCGAATATCAAAAACACCGGATGGGATATCGGAGGATTAGCAGAATACCATCATGACGGAAGAGCCAAGGTCAACTTCCAAGGTACAGATTTTAGGCTCTCCTCACTCGAAAGAGACGTTTTCGGTGGACTAAGGCTTGCCCTCAACGATGTGCAGTCTAGTGAACTACTCTTTGGGGCCATTGTCGATACGAAGTCGAAGGAGCGTTTTTTGTTCATGGAAGCATCGCGAAGACTATCGGACCGTTTCAAGGCGCAGGTAGAAGCAAGAATTTTTCAGAATACAAGCCCGGACGGGTTCATCTATTTTTTGAGAGAAGACTCCTTTGCTCAGTTTACCCTCACCTATTTCTACTAAACCCCAGGCCTCGGTCGAAGTCGTGGGTCACCGAAAAACGACCTAGGCTCGCGCAAAAACGGGTTTTTTTGTCGTTATCCCATGTGATGGATATGGACCATTCTGGCCATAGCCGGCTCATCAAGTAATTCTTAGAGCCATACTAGCTCCTTCACTTATGCAAGATATTAGACAGGCAGTTCCCAGTAGTGCGGATTCGGCAGCCCAGGATGCTACGGTTGCTCAGGATACTACTAGTGCGGTTGGCGAAATGGGAACCGAAATGGGCGAGGCGGTCGACATGATCGCAGCGGGTGACTTATCTGCTGCTCAGGATCAAATCGCTCTGTTCTTTTCCGGTTTTATGCAAAATGTCGTCCCGGGAATAATTAAAGGCGCACTCGTCTTCGTTCTTCTGCTCATCGTCTGGAAGATATTTCGGGCGATTCTCAGCAAAATTCTTCGCAGTAGTAAACTGGTGGACGCGGGGCTGGAAAACCTCCTGATGAAAACGACCACAATCGTAGCGTGGGCATTTATTTCTGTTATGGTTCTAGCCCAGTTTGGCGTGGATATAACTGCATTGCTCGCAGGTCTTTCAATTATTGGACTTGCTGTGGGTCTCGCTGCGAGAGACAGTCTCGAAAACTTTATTTCCGGGGTTACGATCATGATTGATCGACCATTTAGAGTCGGAGATCAGGTAGTAGTCGAAGGGACTTACGGAACGGTTGAAGAAATCACGCTGCGCTCAACGCGTCTTCGCACACTGAACAACGAAGTGATGGTCATGCCCAATGTGCTAATGATCAATCAGAAACTGATCAATCACACCCTTTTGGGGATTCTGAGAATCGAAGTACCCTTTGGAATCGCATACAAAGAATCGACAGATGCTGCTCGATCGGTCGTTCTGAGGCTTCTCAGTTCTGACTCTCGAATTGCTACCGATTATCCTGTAGAAGCGGTTGTCACCCAGCTGGGTGAGTCAAGCGTGGATATGGTTCTGAGGTTTTACGTCCGGAATTCGGCGCTCGAAGTGCCCATGAAAGCAGAGTACACGGAGCAGATATTCAAGGCGCTCAAAGCGGCAAAAATCGAAATACCGTTCCCTCATCTTCAGCTTTTTATTGATGAGGCAAAAGGGCTTCTGCCAGCAGGATCCCAGTCTTCTACGTCTCCTCCTCCGATGGAGGGGCAGCCTGTTGCGTGGCGCCCACTCTAAAACTGCTAGCGTAGGACCTGAATTTCCCGAATCAGGTTCGAATCATTGATCCGGAGTGCGACGAAAAAGACGCCATTGTTTAGCGAGCCTAGGTCCAGCTTTATCTCATGCACGCCGGCTCGATAGATCCGATCAGGTCCCGAAGACACCTTTCTTCCTAGGACATCGACTATTTGCATCGAGATACGAGAAGATTGATTCAGTTCAATCCGAACATTCGATATACGAGAGGTTGGATTTGGATACACCGAGATCAAATCTACCTCAGTGGGAAATTCAGTTTCGAATTCGGAGAACGTCGATAAGGCTGGAGGGCTGAAGATCGCCGTATTCCCGCTGGTCGAGAACCCAGCAACATCGCCCCCTGCTGATATGAACACTTGCGAGTTCACAACGACGGCCCCAATACCGTGTCGTGGTTGGGGCATTTCATCCAAATACCTCCATGAATCGGTTACAGGATCATATTCCTCTACAGATTCGATCACTTCCGGCCCCTCCTCAAAACTCTCGCCTCCAAAAACATACAAACGCGAATTGACGCTTGCCGAAGCATGTCCAGCTCGGGCAGCTCCCATGGGAGATTTCAATTCCCACGAATCAGTATCGGGGCTGTAGACCTGAAGGTCTGCCCTGTTTGTAAGACGAAAATTGACGATTCTCCTTCCGCCAGAAACGTAGATCTTTCCGTCGACTACTGCCGCAGCCAGATGCTCGCTTGGCAGCGGCAAAGGTTGTAGCTCTGTCCAGGTGTCCGTCGTAGGGTTATACTTATACGAATGGGTGAAGGCGGCATTGAAATACGTCCCGCCAAAGACGTAGATCTCTCCGTTTAACACGACACTGGCCTGTGCTCCGATCTGCCTCGGAACGGCGGAAAGTTGTGTCCAGGTGTTATTCGCGGGAGAGTATTCGTAGAGCAGGGTCGATTCGATAAACTGAGTCGCAGAATATCCGCCAATCGTGTATAGCTTCGTCCCGATCGCTGCACCGGAATGATGGTGAAGCGTGACTGGAAGTTCAGCGGCGTTGCTCCACGAATCCGTCACTACATCATACACCTCAACGGATTTGATGGCGTTGCGAGACGTTCCAATTCCACCTGTTTGATAAATCTTCCCATCCAGGTAAATGAGCGGAGACTCCTGTCGCGAAATATTAAGCGCGGCTCCGGATGTCCAGCTTCCGCCTTCTTGCGCCATCGATATCGTCGAGGAGGAAGTAAGCAGGAAGAGAAGGATTAGACAAATTTTCGGGAGAAAATCTGATGTAGGCGTGCGGGTGTCTAAAGCAGGCATATCCAAGTTTGGAGTTCGAATTAGCAAGATCCATTCAAGCTAATATCATCCAATCGGAATCCAGCTTCAGACCAAAACAGACGTTCGGTATGTTTTAAGGCCTGAGATGTTTGGTGTCCGCGATGGGCGGCTTACCACATGCGGGTGATGCTCGTGGAGGTGATAGAATCTAGTCTAGCATAATCCATTCTGAGCGTAGCTGCTGTGAGATCCGTTCGCATCGGCGCAGCGCCGTAGCCAGAGTACAGGCTGTCCACAACTGCCTGCCCATTTACAATTCTTCCAATGGGTGGATAACCCACAACACCGCCGGCGTCCAGAGAATCCAGACGCGCATTATCGACCAGGTTGATGTACATCGTCATAGACCGACTACGTCTTCCTGCACGAGCAAATGAAATGGTACCTCTTTTGTTGCTCGTTCTAACCGGTTCATCGTTGATGGCCATCGTATGCCAGACGGAGTCAATATCTGCTTCTCCCGAACCGCCAAATTGTGCTACAAACCCTTCAATCACCCTATAAAATCGGGTGCCTTCGTAAAAATTATTCTGGAACAGATAAAACGCCCGATCTACACCCAGCGGGGACCAAGACCTATAGAACCTGAAATCCACGATACCGGCGCTCGTAATCATCTCCACTTCGAACGAATCTGGTGCTGGGAGGGCCATTTTAGCCAGGGATGGACTTCTCAAAGCATCAGAGCTACCGCAACCGGTCGCGAAAAGAATCAAAATGGTGAAGAAGGCTCCGAAATAGACGGCTTTCATATCTACACGTGAAGTTGAAATTGAGAGAGTGTCAAAGTAGCGTTAGAACAGGAATTTTACGGCAGCAACGGCAACAATCAGGATCAACAACCGATGAATCCAGACGTCAGCCCGCTCAAAGTGAATTACCCATTTTACGGCCAGGTAGGCCCCGATCGCCTGAAATACTGCCATCGCGAGCCCGTATCCAAGATGGACTTGATCATACCAGAAGAATACTGCGAGGCTCGGGACGCTGTAAAGCACCACGACTAGAAGCTTTATGCCGTTTCCGCTTTTTAGTGTATAACGGCTTATGAGGACTAGGCCGGCCAGTAAGAAAATCCCAACTCCAGCCTGGATGAACCCACCATAAACGCCTATGGCAAAAAAGGTTAGAAGCGTCAGGGGATGTTTATTTCGATGTGTTGCTACGGCAGCTTCATGAATCCAGCGAGAGGGTTTTACCAGAAGCACAATCATCATGAACGCCATGAGAAACCCTAGGACGGTGTTCATTGCCTCCTCGTCGAGGTCCACGGCGATAAAGGAACCGACGATAGCTCCTATAATTACAGCAATCACGATCCATTTGGATCCGGCGAAATCGGCCTTTCCACTCTTGTAGTAGGTACCAACTCCGACCGCGCTTTGGAGCAAGACTCCAACTCTGTTGGTGCCGTTCGCGATCGGGGCAGGCAAGCCACACAGAAATACGAAAATTGGTAGCGTAATGAGTGAACCGCTCCCCGCCAACGTATTGATGATCCCTGAGACTACACCCGCGACTAAAAATATCAGCCAGTCGACTAGAGACAGGTCAATGGAGAAAGGGTCGGGCACGTCTGGGGACCACTAACTAGTTTTGGGAGCGACTTCCATCCACCGTTCTCCAAATCCCAAGCGGATTCCCATCTCGCAAGGCTTCGGGAAGAGCTGAGTCTGGAAATCCCTGGTAGCAGAAAGGGCGGGCGAATCGTTCGATAGCAGCTGTTCCGACCGAGGTTGAGCGCCCGTCGGAAGTCGCTGGAAACGGTCCTCCGTGAACCATGGCGTGACAGACCTCAACGCCCGTTGGGTAGCTGTTTACAATCAGGCGCCCTACTCGATTTTTCAGCGCATCAATTAAATCAGGGTTGAGCGGGAGATCTTCATCATCGGCCTGAATGGTGCCGGTTAGCTGGCCTTCGAGTTGGTCAACTACGGAAATCAGCTCGTCTTCCGTGCGATAGGTGACGAGCGTCGTCGACGGACCAAACATTTCGTCTGCGAGTGAGGAGTCAGATAGGAGCGCATCGGCAGTTGTTCGGAAAATCCAAGGATTTACCCGACTGACAGACAGGTCATTTGGAGTTGACGTCAGTGTTTCGACGCTTGCGTTGCCATGCGTTTTGGACGTAGCGGCATCATAAGCGCGCGCTATTCCCGCATGCAGTGTGGTGCCTCCTTTTGAATCATCCATGCTTGCTGCGAAACGAGTCGCAAAGGCATCTGCAGCTTCCCCGGCAGGAAGGAAAACGGTCCCTGGATTAGTACAAAACTGGCCAACCCCCATGCTGACCGATCCAGCCAAGCCCTCGGCGAGTGACTCGCTTCGATTGGCCAGCGCATTTTCCAAAACGACGATCGGATTGACACTGCTCATTTCAGCGAAAACTGGAATGGGTTCGGCACGCTCGGCCGCTATTTTTGAAAGAGCGAGTCCAGCAAACCTGGAACCCGTAAATCCTACTGCCTTTATTGCAGGGTGCTGCACTAACGGGACACCCACTTCTTGGCCGGTGCCTTGCAATAGCGAAAAGGTGCCTTCGGGCAGAGAGCATGACTGCACTGCTCGTCGAATGGCGCCTGCCGCCAGTTCACTAACTCCAGGATGTGCATAGTGGGCGACGCACACAACGGGACAGCCAGCAGCTAGAGCCGAGGCTGTGTCGCCTCCCGCGACTGAGAACGCAAGTGGGAAATTGGAAGCCCCAAACACCGCTACAGGTCCCAGAGAAACGCGCATCGAACGAATGTCAGGTTTTGAAACGGGCGCACGCTCGGGCAGCGCCGTCTCCAGTCGCGCATCGACCCATGACCCTTCCTCAACCAGATCGGCGAAAAGTCGGAGTTGCCCGATCGTGCGCCCGAGCTCTCCATTCGCGCGGCCTTCCGGGAGGGCGGTTTCAAGCGGTACACGAGCAGTTATCTCCGGTCTTGCCGCTTCAAGTTCGTCCGCAATAGAACGAAGGAAGGCCGCGCGAACGGCCCCCGATGTAGAGGAGTATTCAGAAAAGGCGTTGTTGGCTAGATCTGCCGCCTTCGAAATTTCTTCGGTAGAGGCTACAAAAAATGATTCCGGAAGGGATTCGCCGGTTGCCGGATTAACAGCATTAAACGAAGTGCCGTCAGTTTGGCCCTGCGAATTGCCAATAAAAGAGGTGCCTAGAAAAGACATATTGCGAAGGTTGTGTCGACTTGATAAAGGGAGTATCCGCTCAAAATACAGTCGGCCAACCGCAAAACACTATCGATGTCCGAAGGTATATGGCAAAGATTGAATGTAAAATCGGGAAGAACGAGAGATCCAGTCGCGTGGCTGCGATTTTAGCCAATCGTTGCTATACATTTAGCGAAGTTAGGTCTTCTCCATTCAGGTCAAAACAAGTCGCCAAGTCCGTTCTGGCACTGTTTTGATTCGGAGATCGTTAATCGATTCAACTATTTCGCTCAACAGCAGACCGGTGCCTGATGCTCGTTCACATTGTTGACATGTACACTGTCACATCGGCTCGTATTCAGGAATTACGAGGCGCCAAATATTCTCTCGATGACATACGTTTTACGACGGGAGAAGCGGAAGAATGTGATTTGTTGATTGTGTTGAATCAGGTTCCGAGAACATTTACCTGCCGGGTTGCTCCTGAAAACACTTGGATTCTTTCAAGTGAGCCACCACTTCCGGCCTTCTGGAGGCGAAAATATTCCTACCCTCAATTTGCGAAGGTATTTACGCCGCTCAAGGACCGAGATCACCCTAATATTGTGGAGTCCTATCCCTTCATTCCAACGTGGATCGGCAAGAGCCACGCGGATTTGGAACGCCCACCGTTTGGTGGGTCTCAAAAGGACAAGATCCTTTCCATTATCAGCAGCTCGCTAACAATGTTTCGTGGACACCGTCTCAGAAATCAATTTCAAGAGCAGGTACGGCAGTCTGACATTCCACTGGACGTTTACGGGCGTGGGAACCCGATCGCGAACAAAAGAGAAGGACTGGATCGCTATCGATATACCCTCTCGATTGAAAACGCCATATACAAAAACCACTGGACGGAAAAAATTGGCGATGCCTTCGTGACGAATACGCTGCCGTTTTATTCTGGCTGTCCCAATCTGGTGGACTTCTTTCCGGAAGATAGTTTCATTCGGATCGACCCTAGAAAACCGGCGAAGTCGTTGAGGATCATTCGTGATGCGATAGAAAATGATGAGTGGTCTAAAAGGCAAGACGCGCTTCTTGAAGCGCGGAATCTTTACCTCAGAACGTATCAACCCTTACCGTTTCTCGTTAGAATGAAGAAGGAGTTTTACGTGCCAGGCGCCGCCAAAAAGAATATGACGTTCTATCCGGAAATCGATGGTGTCAAGCGACGTTACCTATCTTGGGCAACCGACGTCCTGAAGGAGCGTTTCTTATGAGAAAAGACATCGAAAGCTCGACTAACTCGACAAACTAATATGTCATCTGAATCTGCTGCCCAAACAGTAGTCCAAGCTAATCCCGGAGGGAAGAGTACAACGGAGGGGCGTCTGATTTTCGAAGCCCGAGAGGTTACAAAGATCTATGATATGGGCGAAGTCAAGGTCACCGCGCTCAATGATGTCGATTTCGACTTGTATGAAGGCGAATTGCTCGTTCTTCTGGGCGCGTCTGGGAGCGGAAAGAGTACGCTGCTGAATATCCTCGGGGGCTTGGATACCCCAACTTCTGGAAGGGTGAAGTACAGGGATCTAGTCCTTTCTGCGGCGGATGAAGGTGCGCTCACCGAATATCGCCGAAAGAATGTCGGGTTCGTTTTTCAATTTTACAATCTGATTCCCAGTCTGACGGCGCGAGAAAATGTCGCTCTCGTGACCGAGATCTCTGACGATCCGATGCCGCCTGAAGAAGCACTGGATCTCGTGGGACTTTCAGAGCGGTTAGATCATTTCCCAGCTCAGCTCTCGGGAGGAGAGCAGCAACGCGTTGCCATTGCACGAGCTGTGGCGAAAAGGCCAAATGTACTCCTATGCGACGAACCCACGGGAGCATTGGATTTGGAGACAGGAAAAATCGTTCTCGGGGCGCTCGAGCGCGTGAACCGAGAATTAAAAACGGCCATCGCGGTGATAACACACAATGCGGCGATATCGGCAATGGGAGATCGCGTGGTGCATATGAGCAGCGGGCATATTTCGTCAACGGAGGTCAACGCTCAGCGGGCCACACTTGACCAGATAATTTGGTGACGGGATGAGAGCCATTCGCAGAAAACTATTCCGAGACCTCTGGCATCACCGTGGCCAGATGATTTCGATCGCAGCGGTTGTAGCAACAGCGATCATGACGGTTTTGTCTATGCGTGGTACGTATGAATCTCTTGTCTACTCTCGAGACACCTTTTACGAGGACTCTCGCTTCCCCGAAGTCTGGGCAAATCTCGAACGGGCTCCTGAGACACTTAGAAGCCAGATTAGAAATATTGAGGGCGTCTCTGCAACCGACACGCGTGTCACCTTCATGGCCAATCTCAGCATCGAGACGCTAAACGAACCAGCCACAGGGTTGTTTGTGAGTATCGAACGTCATGAAGATATGCTGGGCAAACTCCATCTGCGCTCTGGTCGATTCGTTGAGAGTGCCGATCGGGACCAGGCGGTCGTGAGTGAGAAATTCGCTGGCTCTCACGGATTCACGGAGGGTGATCAGATTCAAGCTGTCATCAACGGACAGTTGCGATCACTGGAAATTGTGGGGATTGCGATTTCGCCTGAGCATATGTACCCGCTCGCGCCAGGATCCATCTTTCCTGATGACACGACATTTGGTATCATTTGGATGGGGAGGGGAGCTCTCAGTTCACTTTATGACATGGAAGGCGCTTTCAACGAAGTTGTCCTCACGCTTAGTGCCCACGCGAACGAAGAACGGGTAAAAGTAGAACTCGATGATCTTCTGAAGGCGTACGGTGGTCAGGGAAGTTATGGTCGGCCACTGCAGATCTCGCATCAGTTCCTGGAAAACGAACTAAACCAAAATCGAACTACAGGGACGATGATACCGGCAGTCTTCCTGGCCGTTGTAGCGTTTCTCCTAAACATTGTGCTGAGAAGGCTGATAGCCACTCAGCGACAGGAAATAGCAGTATTGAAGGCGTTCGGATACTCCAACGGAGATATCGGAATGTTTTATTTTCAGTACGCGCTCGTTGCCGTCCTTGCTGGAGCTGTTGTCGGTGTCGTCATTGGGGCCTGGCTGGGCGAGGTTATGGTGGAGATGTACAAACAGTTTTTCGTATTTCCAGATCTTGCCTATCGGCTGAGCCCGGGCCTTGTCATTTTCGCTCTAGGTGTATCTGCCGCGGCAGCATCATTGGGGGCATTGGGTGGCATGCGCCGGGCAGTAGCGCTTCCTCCGGCGGAGGCCATGCGTCCACAGGCTCCGGCCCGTTTTAAGCCTGGGATCGTAGAACGAATTGGTCTAGGTAAACATCTTTCATCAGCGGCCCGAATGGTCGTCAGAAATATCGAGCGCCGCCCGATGAAAAGTGTGTTTTCGGCACTCGGCGTTTCATTCTCGGTCGCCATTCTAGTGGTTGGGATGTTCATGTTCGACGCCGTCGACTACATGATGGAGTTACAGTTCGGCGTGATTCAGAGGGAAGACGTTTCCGTTTCCTTTAACAGGCCGCTCTCGCAAGATGTGGAATACGAGCTGTTGCGCATCGACGGGGTTATGGGGGCAGAAGTATTTCGAGCGGTGCCGGTTCGATTCCGCAACGGGCATCTCAAACGAGAAGCTGGGATCACTGGGCGTCATCAAGATGATGAGCTGCAGCGAATTGTGACCGAATCTGGCGAGATTATCCCACTACCCTTGGAAGGCCTGGTCATCAGTCGGTACCTGGCCGACGAGCTGAACATCACGCAGGGCGAGAGAATTAATGTGGAAGTGCTTGAGGGCTCTCGCCGGGTGGAGTCCATTCTTGTAATTGATATCGTGGATGACTTTTTGGGCGTTTCTGCATATATGGAAATTGGTGCGCTACATCGCCTCGTAGGAGGCGCTAGATCCGTTTCTGGAGCGAATCTTAAGCTCGTTAGCGGGACGAGGGAACGCGTAAGTACCACTCTTTCAGACCTTCCTGCGGTCGCCGGCGTGAGCAATCCGGGAAAAATGTATGAGTCTTTTAAGAGCCAGATGGATCAGGGATTGCTTGTAGGTGTGCTGTTTCTTGTGGGTTTTTCATCCATTATCGCGGTAGCGGTGATCTACAACGGCGCACGAATCGCTCTATCCGAAAGAGGAAGAGAGCTAGCCAGCCTTCGGGTTCTGGGATTTACGAAACAAGAAGTGGCTATTTTACTCTTCAGCGAACAAGGACTCATAACGCTTGTGTCCATTCCCATCGGTTGGTATCTGGGATATTTGCTGGCCGATGCAACGGTTTCTTCTCTTGTGTCAGAAACCTATCGGATGCCGCTGATTGTGGATTCCGGAACGTTTGCGATATCTGCGGTGATAACAATTATTGCAGCAATCGGAAGTAGTTTGATCGTTCGGCGGCGTCTAAATAATTACGACTTGATATCAGTCCTCAAAACGAGAGACTAGCGGAAATGAAAAAAAATAAACGTCTGATATACATTCTGCTCGGCACGGTTGTGCTCGTCGGTGTTTTCTCCATATTCAATTCTGGGCAGGGAGTATCGGTAGACACCGTGCAGGCGAACAAAGATGATCTCAGAGTGATGGTCCGCGGAGAGGGACAGACGAGAGTTTTGGAGTCTTTCCTTCTCACAACGCCCGTATCCGGTCAGCTGGGGCGTTTCGAATTCAACGTCGGCGATATGGTGAGTGAAGGAGACCTGCTTTTTACCGTCGTGCCTCTCGTCGACAGTGAACAAAGCCGAGAGGTAGCGATTTCGAGACTTGAAGCTGCTCAAGCCAGGCTTGGACAGGCCAACAGACTTCTGGCAGATGCGCTGGCGGTAGCCGAGCAAGCAGAAGTAACCCTGACACGTCAACAAAAACTCGCCGAGCTCGAAATTATATCTCAGCAAGCGCTGGATCAGGTAGAACTGGCCGCCCAATCTGCTCGGCGCCAATTTGAGGCGAGCAAAGACGCCGCCGACGCTGCAGCTGCGGAAGTGCGCGGTGCGGAAGCATTGTTGGTGTCTGGCGAAGCTGACAGAGAGCGTTCGGGGCTGAGCGTTGTTGCTCCAATTTCGGGAAGTATTCTGCGAATTACGGATCGAAGCTCTCGCGCCGTAATGGCGGGTGAAATTCTCCTCGAGATCGGAGATATTTCTCAAATGGAACTAGTCGTCGATGTATTGTCAGAAGATGCCGTTCGTATCTCCTCGGGGAGTGATGTGGAAATAACAGGCTGGGGAGGAGAGAGATCGCTGCAGGGCATTGTGAAAAGGGTTGAGCCTTCTGCGTTCACAAAGTTCTCAGCTCTGGGTGTTGAAGAGCAGCGCGTAAATGTAATTATCGACTACAACGACAGCCCAGCGGGTCTTGGCGTTGGATTTCGTGCAGAGGCTGGCATCGTGGTATGGGAAGGAGAAGACGTTGTTTTAGCACCCGTAAATGCCATATTCCAGATCGATGGTGCATGGTTCATTTTTGTCGTAGTAGAAGACATTGTCGAGCAACGAAGCATCGAGATTGGCGAGCGATCTTCCGAGCTCGTGCAGATCGTGAGTGGTGTGGAGGAGGGCGAGGAAATTGTACGGTATCCTTCTGCGGCAGTTGAAGATGGCGTGACAGTTCAACGCCAGTAGTAGTTGTAGCATAATGATGATTGCTTAATGATGATCGACCCCCAAAAACAGAAAACTTTTTCCTCGGATCAGGACGGATCCTGTCCTGTCGATCCACCGCCATTTTGCGCGCCAAATTCTGGTGGCCAAAAAGGAGCAGGCTCGGGTGCTTCGTCTGTCCATGACAAACCGCAGCCTGATCATGACCAACAGCAGGCTGATCCGAATGATGATTCGGATCTTCCCGATATCGAGTCGGTGCGCGAGCGCGTCCTTGACGCGCTCGCGCTCATACGATCTGCCCCAGTTCTAAGCAGTGTTTTTCCAGATCTGTCTACCGAAAAGACGGCTTTCGATCTTTGTCGGATGTGGTTCGATCTGATCTACAAGCCCGGACACAGGTACATGGAAGGATTCAAGGGCGACCGTGACGAATCCGAAGCGCTGGATTTTGAGTCCGCCTTCACGGCAGACGAATTCGAATATCTGGAGCGGTTCAACCGCTTTCTCGAGCTTCGAGTGGATCGGCTAGACTCGGAAGAGTGGGCCGAAGGGAGGTTTCCCGATTCTGACACCTGGCATGCCATCATTCAAGACGCAGACAACCTGCTAGCATTGATAGACGGAGATCGTCGGAAGGTATTGCGATTGGAAGGCGTCGAGAAGAAGCTCAGAGGAAGGCTGGGTGCGGGTAGTATTGCGGGTATCTTGAACGCCTGAGTTCATTAACAACGACTGAGTTCATTACCTCAGTCGGCCGAAGTCTACATACCCATATTTTCCCGAACTGAGGCCATGACCTCTTTGTCGATCAGCGTCACGCCCTGTGCCTTGGCGTGGTCTTCGATCCCGCGTTTCACCATGGACCGTATGAACGAAGGAATGTTTTTCAGCCGTTCTTCCGCCTCGGGCGTCCACTGAATTCCTTCTGGTTTGGCTACCTCGCCCGCCATGCCTTCAACAACCATGGAAGAGAAGGGACATTTGGCGCCAACTTCTTCATCGCTCGATTCTTGCGTCGCTCCGCTGTTTTCAACTTCGGGTGCCGATGTCGATTCACTTCCCGATCCATCGCCTGAAGCCCCTACCAGCGAGCCGCGAATGGTCTCCATCGGAGAGGGCTCACTCTTGCGTCCGCCGATCTTTACGCCGAGCGAGTGAACCATCTGAGTTTCCTGTGCATTGGTAAGCATGGCAATCTGACGTTCGCAACTACGGCAGGTAAATACGACTGTCATCGAGCCGTTTTCCGGGCCACGAGTCTCGGTTAGAGCCATTGAACTGTCGCAGTCGACACAGAGAAATTTCATTTTAGCTCAATCTATTTGAATAAAATCAATCGCCAGGTTCGCGTAAAACATCCCAAAGTCGACCCGCAGCAAGTCTAATAGCCACTGCAGTTGGGGAATCGGGATCAGTTGAGTCGAACGTCATTCCGCGATCAATGGTCCTTGATAGCGTGGGGTCGAACGGAATGGAACCAATAGAATCCAAGTCCAGTGTTGGTCCGGATGGTGAACTCTGAAACAGCTGATGTACTTCGTTGCAGCTCGGACAGACAAATTGGGTCATGTTCTCAATCAACATGATGGGTGCTCCTTCCAACGCCTCTCTCGCAATGGATACGGATTTGTTCACGACGTAGGACGAGACCTCGCTTGGAATCGAGATCACTACCGCTGCCGAAAGCGTTGGTACGAGATCCAGCAGATTCGGAAGTTTATCCGTTCCGGGGGGAAGGTCGATAAACAACACATCCAGATCGCTCCATTCTGTGTCGGCGAGCATTTCACGAATTGCAGCCACCTCGACCATTCCGCGCCAGGTAAACGTACTCCGGTCTGTAACTGCGTTCCAGCGCACCGCGGATCCTTCGTCCAGAAATAGGTCGATAGACATGACCTCGACTCCCGACTCTGCAAGACCAGGTCGAACGCCGTCCGTGCCTACGTCCAGTTTACGAGAGATACCGGTCATCTTAACCTGAGAGGCACCATTGATGTCCGCATCCACAATCCCAACTGACAAGCCTTTTTGAGCCAGCGCCGTAGCGAGCAAAACGGTGGTCATGCTCTTGCCAACTCCACCTTTGCCGCTCATGACCGCAACCACGTGATCGATGCCCTTGAGTCGGTCCATCAGTCGCGATTCCTGGTCTGCTACTTGTTCGGCTACGCCTGAGCCGCCGTCTGTCGCTATGTCATGATACGTCTTCACGCTGGAAACTCGCCGGAGCAATTATTCGCTTGGAGCATCTCCGTTCTTATCTTTATTCTGCTTCTTGATCATCTCTTCCATCATTTGAAGGCCAATTATTACGCCTTCTTCCACGATTGCCAGATCAATAAGATCGACTCCTTTTCCGGAAGCAACCTTTTCGATTCGCTTCTTCGTTCCGCTGCGCATGAAGCCTTCCGGCACCCTGTTAAGGCGGGTAATTGCTTCAGGAGTCCACGAATATTTCCCATCGCGAACGTTCATGTCGGTCGGAGTGGCCGACTCTGCTGCCGTCTGCTTCAACTTTCCTCTCTCCTCCAAATTTTCAGTTATCTCTTCGGTGTATCCGACAACCGGAGCCACCATTTCTTTCGTAATCGTATCGATTTTTCTGACGCGGGCTGTTTTTTCGATCTGCGCTTTGGCTCTGCGTTGCTGGTAGCCATCGGGCAGGGTCTTTATTAGGGCTCGAGCCTCGGCTGTCCATTTCAGCCGGACCGAATCGAAAGTCTTCTCCTCCACGATGGCGCCTTCGAGGGGGCTCAACTCGTCGAGTGCTTTGCGATCCAATTTGGTGATGTCTTCTGGAGGGGCTCCGCAGACGGTACACTTTTTAGGTTCAAAACCTTTGCCCGTCCAGCCGCACTGGTCACAGATATAAACATCAACCTCTTTGCCTTCCAATTCTTGCGTTGCAAGGTCTTCTGCGATGATTCCCATTGCGAGCATGGATGACTTTGGCAGAATGGTAGACATCGCGCCTTCCACAACCTTTACAGTGATGACGGAATGACCACGTTCCATGGCCCAACGATGGATGATCGTGCGCGCAATTCCTCTTGCAAAATCGGGCGCTTTGTCGAGAATATTTTGAGCTGGCTCAGTCCACATCATCGACTCTTCAGCTTTGATATCAACGTGAGGCTGAAATCGCTTGCTGGACAGGTAGACGTTGCAGGGGACCATGCGAAGCAGGTTTTCCGTGTTGCTTCCGATATCCATGGATTCATCGCTGTGAACGCCTATTCTGCCCATCATTAGCATCCAGGGCTTTTCACGGCGGACGTATTCCAGGATTTTTTCGAATGCCTTGCCGTCGAGAAGGGTAATCTTCAGATCGACCCCTTCTTCTTCCGCGATGTGCTTGGCGACTTCGAGGTGCGACTGATATATCTTAGCTAGCCCGGTGTCGATAACGTCTTCGTGAAGCTGCTCCTGCTCTTCAAACTTGAAGACCTTTGCGGCTTTGTCTGTGAGTACGGTAACGAGGCTATTAAACATCGCGTAGTGCAGGTACGGATCGTAAACCGAGATCGCTTCTACGGATTTGTTGAATTTCCGGCCTAGCTCCAACGCTGTTTTAAGGCCTGCATATGATTCAGGACTTCCATCAAGCGCGACGATGATTCCACCACCATCCGTGTGGGCCACGGCTTCTGATGCAGGAGTGAGCTGCTCGTCCATCGGAGCGGTATTCTTTATCACAATTGTGTCCGTGCGTGTACGACGAACAACACGTTCACACACGCTTCCAAGCTGACTGTCTCGAACGGCTCCGAGTCCGAGCGCCCCCATGATCACGAGATCATAGTCGCTCTCTTCAATATCCTTCGAGATCACCTGAAAGTTTTTCCCGTCATACATCTTCGGTTTGAACGGGAGGCCGGCTTCAATGGCCTTTTTCTGCATCACAACTAGGTAGGAATCGGATATCAGCTCCAAGCCCATAGTAATCAACGAGTCATGGATCTTGCGCTGCTTTTCCATTTCCTCTTCGATCAAGTACTCATCTGGCAGCGTGAACTCCATCTGCTTGAATCGATAGTCGTGAAGTCTAGCGGCATAGGCGTGACTGCCCACCAGTTTCGATTCGAAAGCCTGCCCCAACTTCACGGCGAGGTCGACCGATGTTTCCGAGTGTTCGGAATTGTCTACCGGTACAAAAATCTTATCGTACATATGAAGCGCGAATTAGGTGATTTAATTGGAAATGGGAAATTACGACTAGTCGTAGAGGTGATGCAGTTGTCCTAGAATATACACGAGCCGATCCGCTACGTACACCAATACGCGTGAAGATTCAACATCTGCCTCAGAATCCGCAGCAGAGACACACATAATGCTGGATTCGAGGTCCGCTGCACAAGATGCGACTTCTGAGGCGTCCATTTGCTCTTTGATGTCAAACTGCAATGACTCTACCCTCCGCCGAGCAGCAATCACGGAATTGTAACCATGCGATCCCACTTCAAAAGTCGGAAGGAGTTTCGAGAGTCTGCTTACTTCGAGTTGAAGAACCGTCGGAGCCATTGTTGCGAATTCAGCTTTGTTCACAAAATGCAGCTCATTCCATCCCGGGGTTTTGTTGGGATGAAGCTCTGTGGTTCCTCTGGATTCGGGTAGATATACCATCTTCAGTCAAATGGATGCTGTTCTGCGAGTCTTCCCAGCGGTTTCAGTTTTGAATCAATCAGTGGACGGTTCATTATCCTTAACTGGGACTTCGCTTTCGTGAACGATTGCTTCATGCGGACAGACGGCTACGCAGTGATCAAATTCACAACACGTATCGTCTATCACGTAAATAGGATCCGCGACCACAATGGCGTCTATGGGACATTCCGTCACACATTCCCCACATTGTTCGCAAGTATCAAGAATCACGAAGGCCAAACGAAGACCTCTTACCTTTTATCTTCGAAATCAATATGTCCGTGACCTTCATTGACAGTGTTGTCGCACACTTTGACGGGTTCTTTGATGATCTTCTGGTCGATAATCAACTCCACACAATTCTATTTGGTTTGGCGAGTTCTGGCAAAGTGATTCAAGATTCAAGATTCACGAATCAGGCATCGGGGGCTTGAAAAGAGACGAACCCGCCAGTTTGGCAAATGATCTCTTACTTGCGCCTGCCATTGCCTTATCCATGTCAGATTCAGTAATGATTCGTAATCCATGGCGCGATGCATAAGCAATGAGCCCTTTTTTTACCTTGCCGCGGATAAAGTCGATTGGAATTTTTTCAAGTCGTGCAGCCACAGGATCAGAAAAGACAACGTCCCGCATGGAAGGCGCCGCCATCGTTCCGGGTTGATAGGTACAGGCAGGATCTTCTGCCATGTAATCTCCAGTTGCCGAATAAGCTCTACAACGGCAGCCTCCGCATAATTCCTTAAATTCGCAGGCGCCGCAACGACCTTTCAATTTGTAGGTGTCCCGCAGGTTAAGCAGGACTTCAGAGCGCTTCCAGACATCTTTAAATCCCGAGGTGCGAACATTTCCAGCCACGACGTCCATATACGGGCACGGCGTGACATTTCCTTCTGGTGTAATACGGCAATATTCGGTACCCGCCATACAGCCGCCACTCTCAAGGCCTCCACGGCCCATCTCGTAGGATATCTGCTTGAATTGAGGAGCGCACTTGGCTCGAATGAACATGGGTTCAAATTCGCCCTGAAGCTCGATCATTTCACGAATGCATGACTCGGTTTCTTCCGCCGATAAATCACTCAGTTCCATGCCTCGCCCGGTTTTTACCAGGAAGTAGAGATTGAATGACCACGCGTTTTTGTCTCTGGCAAAGGCGATCAAGTCCCTCAATTCCTCTCGGTTTTCCTCCATGATCGACGCCTGGACCAGGACTTCGAGCCCATGTTCGTGACAGATCTCTAGCGCGCGCACCGAATATTTCCAGGCGTTTGGACCGCCTCGGAATGCATTGTGTTTATCTGCATCGACTGAATCAATACTTATTCCGACTCCCTTCACGCCACAAGCCACCATTTTCTGCGCAACGTGCTCATTTACAAGCACGCCATTGGTACCCATTACGACCCACATTCCAAGGCTTGAGGCTTTCGCTGCAATTTCGTAGATATCTCTGCGCAAAAGTGGCTCTCCACCGGTGAGAATCAGCATTTCCGTACCCATCTCCTTCATCTCATCGATGAGAGACATGCATTCTTCTGTGCTCAACTCTTCCTCTGCACTTTCTCCCGCGTCCATATAACAATGCGGACACGCGAGATTACATTTCTTGGTGAGATTCCAAGAAACCAGGGACGGTCGGTATGATCGCTTCGCTTCGATTCCGCTTCACTTGCTTAGATATAGATTCGGCCGAAACCAATGTTCAGCCTGAGATATGACTTCACCCCCAAGGTGAACTTCTTCTACGCTACCTGATCTGAATATTTTCGTCGGATCACTCCTGTGATTCCGAGGCCTAGTACTAGCGTGATTAGTCCATACATGGCCATTGGTAGTACGGGAGACTCTGTGACGGCCGGCTCAAGATAGAGATACGTCCACGATGTCAAGCCCCGACGATTGCCACGTTCGCGATTGAACCCGTCCCACGCAGTGAATACCACTGGGGTAAACGAGCCGTCTGAAAAGCCAGCATGACCTTCCTCGACACGCGCCCGTTTCACTATCAATGTCCACTGCCCATCCTCGAAAGAGGACCATGTTTCAAGATCGGGGCCTGAGGCGGTTAGATTCCCACTTCCGTTGCCCAAATAATGCGTGCTTTCGCCCGAGGCCATGTCGGCAAACCAAAGGTCAACAGATGCATTTGAATCTCCAAACAGCAGATAGGGGAGTCCTGCGCTAGCAGACGATGAAGGAAACTGAAGGCCGAAGGCATCTGAGTAGGCTTGCGTGGTATCGGTATCGTTTGGCCAGACGGGTACTTCAAGACCAGGTCCGTTAATCCCTTCAGTCTGCGGACTCATATCATTCCATTGAAGCATGATGCCGATGCTCTCCGTGTTGTGCATTGCGCGAACAGCAACGGCATTGATGCCCGGAAAGAAGGAACGCCCCGGCTCGATAACCTGACCCACAAGTGGAAAGAACGACTCGGGAGCATTAGCAAATGCTTCTGCGCCCGCAGACACATTAATCTCCGATTCGGTGTACATGCTTGATGCATACGTCGAGTAACCGGCCTCATCTCTCGAAAGAGAATAAACGTAATCCACTAGCGCCCACTGATCCTCAATGGGAGAGATCTCGTAAGAGGGCATCGGAGACCCGTCTAGACCAGTCGTAAAGGTCCGGTAAATGTCTTCACGAGTGCCTCCACCGCGAAACGTCCATCTTTTGGTCAGATCGGCGGCTCGGATGGGTATTTCCCAGCGATCTTCCAGGGTTGGAGCAGATTCGCCATCTCCACGACCCTTATCGCCATGGCAATCGACGCAGGAGTTTTCCAGGAATACTTCCCGTCCCCTAATAATGGACTCATCCGTTAAAGAAGGTGCGCTAGGCATTTCGAGAGCGGTTACTTCTGCAAATGGCCCGGAGAAGAAATCAGAATATGTCTTCAGGTGGTAAACCAGATTGTCTACTTCCTGCGCTGATAGCTGTGGCCAAGGAGGCATTCCTGTATAGGGCATCCCTTGACGAATGGATCTTCTGATGTCATCGTCAGTGGGCAGCTCTCCGCTGGCAGTTGTCCGAAACTTGAAGGTCGCCGTAGTGAAATCGCGTGGTTGAGGTCGGAAAAAATCGGTGCCAGAAGCGACTCCATCTCCGTTCAAACCGTGACAATGTGCACACTTATCGTTGTAGAGCAGTCTTCCTGCTTCGCGTTGTTCATCGGTCCCTAAATCAACGTCCTGCGAAAAACCTGGGAGCGCAAAAACGAGAAGAGCCAGAAGGGCGGTTACGTTTTTCAATGGATTTCCTCGTTTTCTCTGGGTCGTTGATCCGTGTAGTCGTAAAGAAACAGAATCACGTCCCACATTTCTTCATCGGTCAAGAAAAGCTCCCAAGCAGGCATGGCAGACAACCAGGGCGTGGATTCAGAAGGCAATCCGGGTCCTCCAGTCGCAATTCGCCAGAAGAGATAGGATTCCTGAAGCATCGCAATAGTCGTCGGGTCCTGGAAATTGGCAGGAATGGGATCCAAGCCGTGCGCAAATAATCCGTCGCCTTCCATGTTATCTCCATGACAGAAGACACAATTTTGGTAATACACCCGTCGACCATTCTCGACATGCAACTCAAAAGCTGCTGTGTCGCTTGTCTCAAGCTCTCGATACGGATTATGTGACTCGATCACATTGAATTGTGCTCCGTTCACAGAAACCGTTGTTGGAGGAACCGGATGAATGGTTCGCGCTGAAACTGGTGGCTGCGGAGCCTGGGACATTCCACGATACACCTGAAATGCCACCAGGCACGGAAGAATGACCAGTGCCGCAATCAAGGCCCCTTGATGCTTCTTGGACACTAGAAATGAAACGAGATTGCCACCGATTTCCGCCATTCGATCATTGGCAGCGGTCAAATATGTGAGCAATGCCAATGAAACGATCCCCATGAACATACTCAGGATCGAAGATGGAAGGGGGGGGTCAACACCGTATTTGAAGCCGACGAAAATCGCCGTCCAGGTTGCTGCCGCCCATGCGAGAGCGTTCGGCTTCAGAAAGCGAAGACCGATCAGGGCAGCAACGATACCAAGCAATACCAGCAGATTCATGGTTTATCCGGGAATTAGTTTCCTGTCTGCGAGGCCAAATGATCGACCAATGCTTTTAGTTCTTCTGTCGAGACCTTCTGATAGAAGCCGGTGCCATCGAGCATGGCCTTCATGGCTGCTCCAGGATATCCGTCAGCTACAATAGCATCAGGATCCATTATGGCTTCATAGATTTCGGCTTTGGACATGCGCGATCCCAAATCATACAAGCTTGGCCCGACCATACGTGTATCATCATTGATGGCGTGACACGTTGAACATGCATAGGCTGCGAATACGCCAGGGCCGTCTAGTCCAGCTCCGGGAGCCGCGCCAGCGGCAGGAGCAGAAGATGGCTGTTCGGATTCGTCGCGTTGCCATTGGAGAATGGTGTCCAGCGTGACAGTTGGACTTCCTCCTAAACTCTGCAGATATGCTATTACCGCAAGGATCTCATTGTCAGTCAAATTGATGGGTGGACCGCCAACAGCCGGCATCCCCGCAAGGAAGCCCTCCACCACAAACGAATTTGGGTCATAGAGAGATTCCGCCAGGTAGTCAACATCGCTCATTCCATCCTTCTGCGTGGCAGCACGACTTCCAATGCCGCCCAGATCAGGGAAGCGAAGACCGTCTGGTGCCGATCCGACAGTGTGACACGTAAAACAAGTGCCTTTTCCACTTGCAATATCCTCTCCAGCTGCGGCAAGCTGCACCGGCGTCAAGTCCGCTGAAAGCTCAGTGCTTTGGGGTGGATAAGTAATCTTCTGAGGTACCATCTGCCCGACATAGCTATAAAAGCCTATCGTCAGTATCACAAAAACAAAAATCTTGATCGAGTTCTTCATGACGATGCCTCCACATTGGCTTCTCCTGCCTTCTCTTTTGGCTTCCAGGGTTCCTTTCCTGACAGTCCTGCCAACCAGAACACGACGGCAATGAAACAGAAGAAGATGAAGACGGTGACCGATACCACATTGGCAGCGTATCCAAGGGTCGGTGTAAATGCATCCACAGAGGTGTCTTCAATCACACCGTATACGTGCCAGTGCTGTCTCATTCCTGCACGTACGTAGCCCATAAGACCCATCGTCCAGGCAAAGGTGATTGCTATAAAAAACAAAGCATATTGAGCTCTATTTCCAATCTGCCCCCATTTAATTTTTCCTGTAGTCTTAGCTCCCTTGAAGAGGAATACGTCTATGATCGTGATAACGACCATGGCCGCAAGGACGGACAACACTTGGGGTACAGAAAGCCCGATACGAACGGTGGCTTCGACGAAATATCCGTACACGCCCAGGAATACCACGAACAAAATCACACTCACAAATATACCGAGCTGAATGTTTTTCCCGGTTTTAGCCCAGGGAACGACGGCTTCCTTATTGCCTCGCCGGTACAATAGAAAGCTTATATATGTCGACAAAATCAACACGTTGACGGCCGTGTTTTTCGCCGACATCACGCCGAGAACACCCAGAATAGGGTGATGGGATCCACCCATGGCTCTAGCCTCTTCTACTGAGGCAACAAGGGAATGCGGTGTGGCCCAAACCAGAAAGCTAGCCGCGATCGCGCCGAGTAGGTATTTAATGAATCTCCTGTAACGGTGTGCACCCTCTATTCGCTCCATGGAAACCCATAAATAGTAGTTCGCCGCCAGAAAGAGGTTTCCAATCAGTACCGCCTGGATTATGAACAACCAAGAGAAAGTACCGCCCATGAGTGTGATTCCGAGGCTCTGGGAATACGCATAGATCTCTTTTCCCAACCAGTAGCCAGCGAAGGGAAGCGGAAGAAAGGCACTGATCGCAATAAAATTGCCGATATAGCCCATCCAATCATAATGCTCTTTCTCTTCTTGAGTTTTCGCTCCCAGATACTTATATGCACCGTAAGCAGCGGCGATCGATCCTCCGAATGCAACGTTGGCAATTATGCGGTGGATATTTATGGGCATCCAGATGAAATTGTTGATCGCACCGGATAGGCTGACCAATTCACCCGCGGCATCAATTCCGTTAGGTGTATTCATGAACGTCAGCCAAGCATCGGCGATGAACATGATTGCCGTCCCAACAACGTTTAGCATTACGCCGAGCGCAATGTGCGTTTTAGGATTGAACTTGCCCCAACCGTAATAATAGCTGTAGAGAAAGATCGCTTCCAGAAAGAACAGGCCTACGTATGGTAAAAATGTCCAGCTAAAAATCTTGACCATGTACTGCGTAAGCGCAGGGTAGAGAATTATCAAGAGGAACGTCAGCATCGCTCCGAGAGCCGCTGTAAACGAAAACGAAACGGAGAGAAGCTTCGTAAATTCGTAGGCCAGATGATCGTAGCGCTTGTCGCCTGTCTTGTACCCGATAACCTCAATTATCAGAGCGAACATGGGAACGGCCAGCACGAAGGCCGCAAACATCAGGTGGAGCTGGGCTACAACCCACATCGCCACACGACTACTTATGAAAGGAAGTTGCCTGTATTCCGGATTCGCATTTTGTGCATCCTGCAGCGTCATGGCTTCAGCAGGGAGCGAGAAATATGCTCCGACGACCGCCAGCAGCAACATTAAAGCTGCGAAGGGAAGCGCGCGATAAAGCGTCATGCCGCCTGCTCGCGTCATTTTACGCTGGAGTTTCAGAAGGCGATGAGGCGAGTAGGGGGTGTTCATAGACATTGGTTTGGGTATTCCTAAAACGCTCCAGAGGCAATTCCGTCCAGCCAGGCTTCGACGTCATCAGCTGGCTCGACCGTGACATAGCCCTTCATTTTATAGTGTCCCACGCCGCAAAGCTGCGCACATGCGATTTCGTATTCCCCCGACACATTTGGTGTGAACCAGATCGGGATCGATAGTCCGGGAATCACATCCTGCTTAACGCGCAACTGTGGCACGCCAAAGCTGTGGATTACGTCTTTGGACGTCAGCGTGAGAATCACTTCGCGATCTACAGGCAAGTGCAGTTCGTCTACCATGACGATGTCATCAGCAGCCAGTGAATCAGTCATGTCGAGCCCGACGGGGTTGAGCACAAGGTCAACCAAGTGCGGATCACGCTTGCCAAATTCACCATCCGGGCCGGGATAATGCATGTTCCATTTGAACTGCTCCGCGATCACGTGCACTTCAAATGCTGCGTCGGCTGTCGGGAAATCGTTCTTCAGGTGGCCCCAGATCGGAAATGCGAACCCGACGAGAAGGGCAGACTCGCATAAGATCACGCCCATTTCTTGGTATTTGGAGAATGTCCCCTTTGCACCTTCATAACTCGCGACGGGGTTTTTAGACGCACGAAATCTAAAGAGGACATATAGGAAATATGCACCCCAGCCCACGAATAGAAACAGCATGAGCCAGTGAACAAGAGCCATCATGTAATCGATATCACCTGCATGAGCCGCAGCTGCATCAGGAAGTCCGAGAAGGTGGCTAATATCTAAAAAGTCTCTCATTGATTCTTATGAGGGTGAATGATCTGACAAAGAATTGGGTGACTCGGTCTGAGGAGGACGACATTGTCCATCTTCCAACGCAACTTCATTTCCGGCAATCTTTCGAAAAAAAGAAACTACTCCGGTGAAAACGACCACGGTCATCACCAGAAGTCCGAACATGGATGAAGAGATAGCCTCGACAATGACCGAGTCTGCTCCAGATCCGAAACATCGTTCGCACGCACTCGCGAGCGCAGGCATCAGAGCCCAGCCCGAAAGCGCAGCGACGCCAGAAATAACTCTGGATGCATTCATAGTGTGCAATACGTTTTTAACATGTCGCTACTCGAACGACGCATCTTGCATTTTTCGACGAAATCGGATTCCGTATATCACGATGACCACGGCTGCCGCAACGGCTGCCAGGCTCCAAACGATTCGCATCGGTCCCGCAAGACTGGTGAAGGCATAGTACGCCAACATTCCGGACAGCAAGGCGCTGACCGTGACGAAGGCGAGATGGAAAGATTTTAGTGACATGAGTCCGGCTCGGTCAATGGGATAGCGATTCGCTTGCGGCACCGATATAGCCGATCTGATCGTGAAACGCGAACAGGAACAGGCCAACCATTATCAAGAACAGAACAAACGACAGAATAATCAGATGAAGGATCATCTTCTTCTCCGTCAGCAGATGCATGAAGTGTGCACCTACGAGGCCGCTCTTTACCGATGCGATAAACAAGGCCAGAACCAGTGCTGGCCAGATCGATAGTTCCAGATATCCGACCGCAACTGTTACCACCGTAAGCGCCGCAAGCGATGCAAAGATGATCATATACGTTCGTATGTGCTTCTGAACGTCTTCGTGAGAATGAGATTCTGACATAGTCTAAAGCAGGTAAATGGTCGGAAATAGAAAAATCCAGACGATATCGACGAAATGCCAGTACAGACCAGCAATTTCAATTCGATTCTTGAACTGCGTAGGATTGGTCTCCCACATTTTCGCTCCAGGGCCCCAGAAGTAGATCATTACGATCAATCCACCAATCACATGAAGCATGTGAATCCCCGTGAGCACAAAGTATATGGCCAGGAATGTCGACTCTTCTGGGAGGTAGCCATGCGCAAATTTGTCGCTGTACTCGAAGTACTTGATGACCAAGAAGCCGAACCCACAAAGGATTGTGAGGCCCATGTACATCCTGTACTTATCAAATTTATTCATCGCCAGAGACGCCCAGGCCATTACGATCGTTACGGATGACGCGATGAGGACCATCGTGTTGACCGTAGCGAGCGGAACGTTTAAAATATCTGAGGCGCGTGTGTACACGTGATCCAGGATCGGACCCGGCCATACCGGCGCTCCGACTCGAAGGAAGATGTACGCTGAGAACAGACCCCCGAAAAGCATTATTTCGGAAGCCAGAAACAGCCAGATGCCGAGCTTGGCGTTATTAACCCCAGTATCCGGCCGAATTTTTACGGTGTAAGGAATATCCATTGTAGTGGGGTCTAAGGCTGATTCTGTGGTGTAAAGTCCGTTTCTGCTCCAGGAACGCTGTATTCGTACGGACCGCGATAAACGGATGGTACTTCTTCAAAATTACCATGTCCCAGCGGAGGAGACGTGGTAGCCGTCCATTCCAGTGTCGTGGCTTCCCACGGATTTGAATCCACTTTCTTCCCCTTCTTGATACTCATGAAGAAGTTGATGATGAACGGAATCTGTGCAGCGAGCAGGCAGAAAGCCGATATCGACATGAACTCGTTGTAATGAATAACGGGCTCTGCGAAATCATATGAGGCACCACCATCATACAGACGGCGCGATACGCCAGCGAGACCCTGGAAGAACATCGGAAAGAAGATGCCATTCATAAAAATGAATGAGCCCCAGAAATGGATCTTTCCAAGCAGGTTGTTCAGCTGACGACCGGTGACTTTGGGATACCAATAATAAATACCGGCAAAGAGCGCCAGTATGGTCCCCGGCGCTACCACATAATGAAAGTGCCCGATGACATACATCGTGTCATGAAGCGGGATATCCGTCGGAGCGAGCCCGAGAGGCAGCCCGGTGAGTCCCCCGAGTCCAAACATGGGAAGGAACGCGAGCGCGAACAGCATAGGCGTTGTAAAACGCATCGATGCTCCCCACAGAGTGAGGAAGAGGCCCGAGAGCACAATGACCGACGGTATCGAAATGATCATCGTCGTGATCTGGAAAAACGTGCTAAGACTCGTTCCCATTCCAGTGATGAACATGTGATGCGCCCAAACGACGAATGACATGAAACCAAGGAAGATGATGGAATAAATGAGCAGTTTCAGATTCCAGATCGGCTTCCTGGTGTTGTTGGCTATAATCTCTGTTATTATTCCCATTGCAGGAAGAATCAGAACATACACCTCTGGATGCGCGAGGAACCAGAACAGATGTTGCCACAGCAGCGGACTACCGCCACCACTTACCTCTAACACTTCGCCACTCACGACCAGTCCAGAAGGCATAAAGAAACTGGTGTCGAGCAATCGATCGAACAACTGCAGAACCCCGGCAGCTTCGAGTGGAGGGAAGGCAAGAAGAAGCAGGAATGATGTGACGAACTGCGTCCATGTGAAAAACGGCATACGCATATACGTCATGCCTTCAGCTCGAAGCTGAATGATGGTCACCAGAAAGTTTACAGCGCCAAGCAAAGATGACGTGATCAGAAAGACCATTCCGAACAACCACATCGTTTGCCCCATCGTTTCGATGTTGGCAAGTGGCGGATATGATGTCCATCCAGCTTTAGCAGCCCCCGCAGGTACGAGGAAAGAGGCGAGCATGATGACGCCACCAATAAAGAACACCCAGTAGCTGGCCATGTTCAGTTTTGGGAACGCCATATCGGGCGCGCCAATCTGAAGGGGGACCAGGTAGTTTCCGAATGCCCCAACGGCCAGTGGTACGACGCCCAGGAAGACCATAATCGTGCCGTGCATGGCGCCCAGCTGGTTATAGAACTCCGGTAGCATCACCCCGCCAGGAGCGGTTTCGTCACTGAATAGCCATCCAATAAATGGAATCGGTTCTCCTGGATACGCGAGTTGCCAGCGCATCAGGATCATCAGACAAAAGCCAAAGAGGAGAAATAGCAGTGCGGTAAATCCGTACTGCAAGCCGATGATTTTATGATCGGTCGAGAAAATATATTTTCGCCAGAAGCTGGGCTCCTCGTGATGGTGGTCTCCGTGCGCTTGATGTTCTTCCTTCACATCCACACCACTGGATTCCGGCTCATTTCCGTCTGTCATGACAAACCAAGTATTAATGAGAGGATCCTGTTACGTCGACTCGCAATGTTTTTCGAAGCAAGCCGAGCAGCGCGCCTACTACACATCGATTCTGGACGTGTAGTAGCCGCGCTCACAGTATTCGTTGAGATTAGGCTCCGAACGTAAACGAAAGTTCAGCCGCTTCGCCATCACCAACCGTGATGGTCTGCGTTGCTGATCCATATTGTTCGTGCCACGCTTCGATCGTGTAGGTGCCTGCTGGCAGGTCACCGATCGAAAAGCTTCCAGATTCGTTGCTTACCGAGAAATAAGGATGGTCGACAACGCCTGCGTAGGTACTCATCCATCCATGAACGTCGCATTTGATTTTCATCATGACTTCAGAAACGCGGAAGGAGCGGATGCGCTCATCACCTTGTCTCGGCATGCCGAAGTTGAAGGGACGATTCTGTTCCGCGAGAGCGTTCAAGTTGTGAAGAAGCGGATCGCTGTTAAGAATTTTCAGGTCTTGACCAACTTGTACACCAAATACGTGAGGTGTGTACATGCAACCTTGCTGATCAAGAATTACAGCTTCTGATGGAGGAGCGTAGCTATATCCCTCAGGAAGGCCGGCAGAGACGCGGATGAAAACGTTTTGCAGTCCGCCATCGGCACTAACGATGACATTCTCAGCCTTATGCGCTTCAGTGTTCAATTCTGCGCATTCTCGTCCCATTCTGACGTTCGGCATTTCGGGAGCTGTGCCTTCAAATGAAATAGATCCACTTACGGAAGCCGTTCCCAATGGTGTCGAGTCGACAGCGGCAGCCGCCGGGGCATCAGAAGAACCGGAGTCGGCAGTATCGCTACTTCCACCACCGCCACAAGCGGAGAGCGTTAGAAGGGAAGCCAACAGAAAGGCGTGAATGAAAGGGAGTCGTTTCATAGCAATCAGAAAGAGTAGGGTTGGTGAGTTTTGCCTGAGTCATCCTCACGACAAGCATCTTGAAAGAAATTGAATCTGAGAATATCGAGAATTGTTGGGTAAGGATCAAAGTCAACCGGCAATTCCCTGACACGAATGTAAGGTTTGCTCTTTAACGAAACGGCCTCTTACATTGAGAAAGTCTTTCATCAGCGGCATTCGTCGAAATTCATCTTCATTATCATATGAATGGACAAGAAAAAATCCTGGATCTAACCAGGTCACACGCAGACTTCGCACTAGACTTTGTCCGAATGTTTTTGGGAGTCGCACTCTTTGTGAGAGGAGTCCTGTTTATAGGCGATTCCTCCAGGATTTTACAACTCGTTGAGACGGCCGGGATGGATCAGTTTCTCCCATCCATTCTGCTCATCGTCGTAATCATTGCGCACTTGCTGGGAGGCATACTCCTCTCAGTTGGCCTCCTAAGTCAATTTGCGGCACTAATTCAAATTCCTGTTTTAGCGGGTGCGGTTGTTATTTCTCTCGTGCAGGGAGGGCCGTTCATGCCGGATCAGTCTTTCGAGCTGTCCGTCATCGTGTTGATTCTTCTAGCAATAATATTCCGACTTGGCTCCGGGAAGATGTCGCTTGATCATCTCATTTTCGTTCGCGGAAAGGATGAAGAGTTGGAGAGACAAGAGCGATTGCGAATAATTACCCTGGACTTGAAGCGCCAGGTCGAGCAAGCGGACAATCTTAGAGCAGAAGAATTGGATGAGATAAAAAAGAAAATTAAAGAACACGAAGCTTCGCTAAATAATGACATGTCCCTGATTGCGGCCAACATTGCAATCGTAGGTAAATATGTTGTGTCCGTGGGTGCGGCCAGTGTACTGCTGATAGTAGGATTGCAGGCTCTTCCCTTTGAAGTGTCTGCGGCTGAGGTCGCGGTGACCGCTGCCTTACTGTTTGCCATCGTAGGCTTTTTCTTCTTCTTTTTCAGCTGGGCGCTGCGGGAGGATTAGAATGGATTGGGTGTGGCCACTCTACGAGAAATACATCACAAAAAACCTGAAGCCAGCTTCCGACACACCGTTGGAAGAAGAACTTCAGCAAGCTTTTGTCGAAGTTCTTTCTCGCTCAATCGTAACTATTCTTGTCCAGGAACCCTGGAGAGGATCGGTTCGCTTTAAGTGTCTCGACAAAGGGTGGGTTCGGGAACGATTCGATTTATTGAATAACCCCGAAGATTATCTTTTTTCGAAATACGGCGGCGGTAAATTCAAGCTTAATTTTCACGACGGGTGGAATTTTGTCGCAACTCGAAATTTTAAACCAAGCGGGGAGCCTCTCTGGAAGGACCTTCCCGATTTTGAAGAGGAGATGGTAGCATGAGCGAGCCTACAGTCGGAATGAACAAATATCAGCAGCTCATTCGGTGGCAAGTAAAGCACAATTCATGGGGCTGGGACGTCATACGAGTATTTCTGGGTCTTGCATTGGCAGTAAGGGGTATATCATTTCTTATGAACCCTGAATCGTTTTCAGAACTGGCACCCGGTCGAGATATCTCCGGAGTGAGTGATCTGGTGGCATACACTCATTTGGTAGGAGGCGCTCTACTCGCTGCGGGGCTCATGACGAGGATTGCAGCACTGATTCAGATTCCGATAATGGCGAACGCTTCTTTTTTCGTGGCAGTGGAATGGGGCTTTGCATCGTCGAATCAAAGCTTAGAACTCTCGATGCTGGTCCTCTTCATTCTAGCGTTGATTCTAGTTTTCGGTGCTGGCAAGTTTTCACTAGACTATCGTCTATTCGGCGAAAAATCTACTTCTGTTGATTCCTGAAAAGGAATTTTCGTGATGGCGTAATACTCGACTCGTTCCAGGCACTCAGGAAGAGGAACTCCGGCACTTCTGCGGCGGTATTCTCTATTCCCAGTTCGATTGGATGAGACAAAGTATGCATTTCAGAAAAGCACCTGACCTGAAATCGTCTGAGATTACAGACGAACAATTGTTCATGAACCGGCGGGCATTCATCGCGAAAGCCTCGGTAGCCGGAGTTGGAGGAGCTCTCGCCGTTGGCGCCGTAGTGGGCAAATCTCAATCGGGACCTACACTCACGACCCAAGACGATGATTTGACTCCCTGGGAAGCGGTCACCGGATACAATAATTTTTATGAGTTTGGTACAGGGAAAGCTGACCCTGCGAAGTATGCCAAGGGGTTCGACACCAGCGTTTGGAGTGTTAAGGTTGAGGGCGAAGTCACCGAAGAAAAAACGTGGGATCTAAGAGATCTGATCGACGGCTTTGAAACTGAAGAGCGCGTCTATCGCCATCGGTGTGTGGAAGGGTGGAGCATGGTGGTGCCATGGAACGGTTTCCCACTTCGAAAACTAGTTGAGCGCCTCGGGCCAACTGCAGACGCAAATTATATCGAATTCACAACATTGCTCGACAACAGACGCATGCCCGGCCAGTTGAGCCCCGTCCTTCCCTGGCCATATGTTGAAGCGCTGCGCATAGATGAAGCTCTGAATCCATTGACGCTCATGGTCACCGGTGTATATGGCAAGGACTTGCCTCCGCAGAATGGAGCCCCAATAAGGCTCATCGTTCCGTGGAAATATGGTTTCAAAGGAAGTAAGTCGATTGTCAAGATCCGTTTCACCAAAAAGCAGCCACGTACAACTTGGAATGAGGCTATTGCCCGCGAATACGGGTTTTACGCGAATGTTAATCCTCTGGTCAACCACCCAAGATGGAGTCAGGCGACGGAGCGTCGCATTGGAGAGTTGTTCAAGAGAGATACGTTGATGTTTAACGGCTACGAAGAAGAAGTGGCTTCGATGTACGCCGATATGGATCTGCGTAAATACTATTGATGGCAGGTAAAAAATTCGGACCGGTGGCGTGGATAAAAGTGGTCGTCTGGCTGTCGGCTCTCGCGCCATTGCTCATTCTCGCGGACCGAATATTGTTGCTCGGACGCTATTCAGGAGGTGGGTTTATTGCGGATCCTGTGGAGCTAATTCAGCACTGGACAGGTACCGGGGCACTGATCATCCTTTTCACGACGCTTTCGATCACTCCGCTCAGGCGCATTACAGGATATAATAAATTGATCAAGTTCCGGCGCCCTGTCGGACTATTTGCCTTCCTTTATGCCACGCTTCACGTCTTTAGCTACTTCGTATTTGATCATGAGTTGGATTTGGGTGCCATTATGGAGGACGTGGCGGAGCATAATTGGGTTCTCGTAGGGTTCGTAGCCTGGGCTTTGCTCATTCCCATGGCCATCACGAGCACAACGGGTTGGATCAGAAGAATGGGAGGAAAGAAGTGGAATCGACTCCATAAGTCGATATACCTGGTTAGCGTTCTCGGTGTGCTGCACTTCCTTTGGCAGGTAAAACTCGAAACCACTGAGCCTCTTATCTATGGCGGCATACTATTGAGTCTTTTCGCTGCCAGGTTTTGGGCCTCGAAGAAGTAATTGGAACGTCTGGTCTCGGATCTACACTTTCATGTAGATCGAACGCCGGTCCATAAGCCATGCCACCTCTGCCCATATAGAGACGAAGGATATCCCAAAAATGAACGAGGCGAATTCAGGGCTTCCTGGAAGCGCACCGTAGATGGCTGCCTTGAGCGACGAGTCACCAACCCTGATCAGAGCGAGTGATGTCGCCATCATTCCTGAGGCCACGAAAGCGAAGATTGCATTTCGGCCGTAAGAAATGAAAGGACGGGCCCATCTTTTCTGACCTTTCATGTCGATCGCGTGGTAAAGGATGGCGAGCGAAGCGAGCGCCATACCGGCGGTGAAGATCGTGTACGAACTTGTCCAGAGCCGCTTATTAATGGGCATCCAAATACTGGCTACTAATCCGGCCAGCATCAGCCAGCCCGCCGCGACGAATAACCCATTTAGTTTTTGTTTTTCGTCAGTGTCTGCTCGTCGAAGCCACTGTCCCGCAAGTATGCCGAACAGCACAGAAGCTGTAGCAGGAATCGAACTAATCAGACCTTCTGGGTCAAATGACCATATCAGTACCCCGGATGCATCGCGAAGCTGCCTGACGCTCCACGTATGGGAACCAAGCACGTGGTAATCAATGAAATAGGCCCAGTTTGAAAACAGCTCGCCTACTGGGGTGTCCGCGTTCGGAAAGCCCATGCTCAAATCAGGCATTCCGAATCCAGGAATGGGTATCCACAGCATCCAAACAGCGTAAACGGATAGCAGTCCAATAATCCACTTTATGATCGACGCCCGAGACGGCGTCACGAAATAGATGGCGGACGCCAGCAAATAACACCATGCAATTCGCACGAGTACGCCTGGGATTCGCAACCCGGCAATTCGCGTCAGAAGCGGGTCCTCGAAGCCTGAGGCAATGGCACCGACCAGAAAAAGGATAATTCCACCGGCCAGCTGACGCCACCAGCGTTTGGCAAAACGCGTTCCTGCTAGCAACACGATTGCGCTCGTCATCGTGACGACGAAGCCAATTCGCAATGCGATGGACATCGCTTCAATAGCTTCGCTTCCGGTCCAAAAGATCCGAGACCAGGACGCTCCCCAATAACCTAGAAGCATTAGCGCAGCCGCTCTCCGCACGACATGGATGAAGAGTTCAGAGCGCGTGCTTCCCTTTTCGAGCCTTTTTGGGAAGGAATACATCATTGAAATTCCCACCATGAACAAGAAGAATGGGAACACAAGATCCGTAAGGGTCCATCCGTTCCACGCTGCGTGTTCGAGCGGCCAATAAATATGACTCCAGGAGCCCGGATTGTTTACCAGAAGCATAGCAGCGATAGTCAATCCCCGAAGGGCGTCGAGCGAATCTAGTCGCTTTGATGAACTGGGAATAGTCACGGTGCGTGGCTTTGATGGTGTCGTGAGGCTCAGATGCTTCAACCTACAACATCACCTAGTTAGAATTCCAGCATCGTACGCGCCGTAGTTGCATCCAACTCCAACTTCTTCTAGAATCCCTTGTATTTGAAGTAGTAATCCTGATACGGCCAATCAAATGCCCAACCGACAGTCCTCCAACAAAAAATGGTTCCTGATTGCCTTTTCGGTGGTCGGCGCCGCTCTGATTTACGTTGCCGCATCGGAAGATTTTGGAGAATTTGGGCAGATAGCAGGCACTTTGGCGCCAGAAGAGTCTATTTCCTACGAACTGGTGGCGGGAGAGACGAATTTCGGCCGCATGGACGACACATTTGGCGTGTCGCTCAACGCAACCAATCAAACGAATGACCTGAAGGAAGAGGAGCTCACCCTATACTTTTCCCGCGACGAAAACTTCGATAGCCAGGAGGATTGTAAGGTCGATCAGCGATCCTTCCGTGTTGATCCTTCAGAGGTCACGCCTGTTCAGTTTCGTGCTAAAATCCGTTTGGTCGATTGCCTCGATGCCGGCACTTGGTTCACGGCCGTTTCAACATCAAGCGGAGACTGGATAGAACTTCAAACCCAGTATCGTGTCGAGAGTGGAAAAGCAGAAGTGGGAATATCTACACTGGCAGCGGATGTGACCCCACGTGGCGAGATGGAATTACAATTGAATGTAAATCGGCCAGCCACCACGACTGGTTATGACGGGTTAAACGAATTTGCCGTCGATATCTGGCTCCAGCAAGGTGACGTGCTCTGCCTTTTCGAAGTAGAAGAATTTGCAGTGGCAAGAGATCCTGTAGCCCAGGCGAGCAAATCGTGGGGTGCAACACCTGTAAATTTGACTGTGAACTTGCAAGATGCCAAGAGAGTCGATCCTTCCTCGATGGCATCATCGCCTTTCGAGTTTATTGAGGAGCTTGAAACCGAGCGGGGATGTGAAGACTGCCAACCACTGGAGCTAGAAGCTGGATGCCGATTATCGGAGGGGAAGTTGAAAGTTGTAGCGGGTCCTACCAGCGCTGGTTTTCACGTCGTGCACGAAACGTATCACCATGCAGCTCCGGTTGTTGTGGAAACTGGAAAAGTTCAGGTTTCGGTTCGATCTGGAGAGATAATGCAGGTGACTCGAACGGCTTACAATCCGAGCGTAAAACAAGTATCATGGCGCTCTGAGAGTACTGAGAATGACGACTGGTTGATCGGCATGGAAGATCAAAACCTACCATCCAGAACTCCTTCGACAGTCGGGTTCACTGTTTCGGCGACGGATCTTGAGCCAGGTATTTACGAGACTACAGTGAGTGTTGTCGCGACAGACTTTTACGGAACAGAGACGCTGTTGGATGTTGAAGTAACAGTTACTCCTTCAAGAAGCGTCGTTACCGACACCAATCCCGATGCGGAGCTTCCTGCTTCATTTTCGCTTGGTAACTATCCAAATCCGTTCAATCCAAGTACCACCATCAGATTTGAACTGCCCCAGCGCGAACAGACATCACTGGTTGTATTCGATGTGACTGGACGGCAAGTACGTGTTTTGCATGACGGAGAGTTGGACGCAGGGCTCCACGAAATTCGCTTTTCGGCGGATGATCTTCCCAGCGGTACCTATCTCTATAGGCTCGTGACCCCGACCGCTACCAGAACTGAAAAAATGATTCTGGTCAAATAGGCTGACCTTTGTGTTTGGGGGACGAGTTGTCCTCAGTGGATGAGTTGTGTACGGGGGAAGACTACACTCGAACAAGAAAATCCATCGCGAAGAACTAACGGACTGAATCACATCTTTGGGACCGAAAGAAGCCGGGTATGGTGTCTCTTTCGATCACCAATTTTCAGTCCGAGAATTCTTCCATGACCGATCAAGCAAAATCTGTGATAGGCTGGGCGTTTATCATGATCGCCTTCAGCATAATTCCCTACGCCACAACAATAATTGTGCAGCCTACCATGATTCACATGGTTGTGCTCATGACAGGAATTGGAGCGGTTGCGGCATTTGTGGGCAATCTCTTTAAGTAGGCGACTCTTTAGTATTAGGGATCGAATAATTCCATTTGCCTACGGAAATTCGTCTGGTATTGGTGCCTCCTAAACACAGATAAGCCCATAACGCCCAATAAGCCCTAAACACAAATAAGCCCATAACACAGTGTCGTCCAATGCATTATGGGCTGATTAAAGTACCTCGGGGGGGAATCGAACCCCCACACCCGTTAGGATATACGATTTTGAGTCGCATGCGTCTACCAGTTCCGCCACCGAGGCAGGTGGATCGTTCCGAACGAAGACGACGATACGCCGTTCCGACCGGGCGCAAATGTTACCTCATACATCATTCTAAAGCAACGCATCACGAGCGTTTCACACAGCGCTCGATCTAACGGCCACTTCAAGGGGATAGTCTTCCAACCACCCCAGGCGCTTAACTGCCCACAGCCCAACACAAATCGCCTCCGCTGCGTCATGCTTAAGAGAAGTCGGCTTTTTCGCTCCTGACCACTCAATGATCTTTCGCGCGAGCGTGTCTGCGTGTTTTTTTGCGTCTGGACCGTGGCGCTGATGCCGCGAAAGAAGCAATTCTGATCGCCAATGCTCGGCCTTGCACTGAATCACATCGAGTCCGCGCCGGTCGATTTCCGCGAACCAAGGAATGGCGATATCGCCGCCGCCTTCAATAGCGACAACCTGTACGCTAGTGGCCTCCTTCAGAACAGCGTGGGCAGCTTTTCTCAATCGGCTTCGGGTTCCGTAATTGCGAGATCTATACCAGACCAATCGGCCATCACGTCCGAAAAGTGCCAGCCCGGTTTTCAGGCCCAGATCTACAGCGAGGAGTCCACCTTTCATCAGACGCCGAATTGTGTCAGATGATGGTCGAGGTGCTTATACATCGCCCATCCATTATCTGATGCGCTCATTTTGCCGAATAATGGGTGCTTTGTCTCGCGCCGACCCAATACCTGCATTGTCTTGATGGAGTCCAGCAGCCTGTCCATTTGACGAGAGAAGTCTTCCGGATCCGACATCAGATATTGCTTATGAGTCCGAAGGTTTTTTGGATACGGCTTCTCGGCGAGTACTGTTTTGCGAATCACTCCACCCATGAGTTTCACAATGAATGGCGTACCCTTCAGCTCTTTTCCGTTCGTCACGTCTTGGACTTCAGCGCAGTGCGCAAGCATTTGTGCCACGGTCATGGAGCCCCATTGCGGCTGAGACTCCGCATTTAGCTCTCCGAGACGATCTAGAATATCCTTGTAGGCGTCTGAGTCATATAAATCTCTGCGTTGCATGATCGGTCTGGGTTAGTTGGAGCGAATGAGAATGAGATCTTCCTGTGGCGGCGTTAGCCATCTGGCGCCGTCTTCTGTTATCACAGCCATTTCTTCAACTGAAAGCGTTTTTGTAGTGGAATCGGTCAGAATCCAGGAATGGAAGCCGTCAAACGCGAATGTCATGCCTGGCTTCAAGACCTGGGTCGGGGTTACGCCCAGTTCGCGACCTAAGCGTCCGCCGCTCAATCCTGGGCCGCTGTCGTGGGCCCAGTATCCGACAGGATGCCCGGTGCCCCACATCACGGGAATGCTTCCATTTTCTTCCAGTACCAAGCGTTGAGCTCTGTCCACTTCGTTTCCAGTGGCGCCGGGTTTCATAGCCTCAAAAGCTGCGCGGCTCCCAGAGCGCGCAGCTTCCCATTTTGCCACTGCTTCTGCTGGTGCCTCCGTCTCGCCCGGCGCCAGCACGTATGCAAAGCGCTGAATGTCGGTAACCCACCTGTCGAAAACACGAATTCCAAAATCGGTCTGAATAAAATCTCCTGGCTGAATCGTGCGATTCGTGGGATGAGAATGTCCACGATCTTTGCCAGAATTCACTGCTGGATTTTGCTCGGCTGCCCAGCCATCACCGACGCCCATTTCCTCCATTTTGGCTTCTAGGAAGTCGGCAATCTCCCGATCGGTCGTCACTCCGCCTATAGCCGCCTCGTATGCTTCAATTTCCCACTGAGCCGTAATCTCAGCCGCAAGGCTCATGATTTCGATTTCTTGGGGAAGCTTTACCGAGAGCCAGCTTCGAATCATGGGTTCGGCGGAGGTCATTCTGGCTGTCCAACTCGCAGGCAGCTGCGCCACCATCGATGCGTATTGCGTGTGCGATAACCCGTCTGCAATGGGAGAGCGGCCTGTGTTAATGGCGATAGTCTCGGGACTGAATCGTTCGAACTGCGTTTCGACTGCTCCCCATAGGGATGTCCCTCGGCCGACCGCAATCACTTCGTCCATCATCTCTTTTTCGGCAAGCGAGGTAGCCTCACCAGACGGAGAAATTGCGATCGAAGTTAGCTTGTCGTCTTCCAGAAAGAACATGAATGCCGCCGTTCCACCAGCATTCTCACACCCCACGTGTTCAGCCATGGGATCATTGTTATTTTCCCGGCAGAGTATCATCCATGCATCCATCGCGTTATCTCGCATCGCGTTCGGGAGGAGTGTATTAATTCGCTCTGTCCGAATATCAGGCCATGGATCGCCCTGGAACGGAGATTCGGCGGGAGTTTCTACATCGCTCATACAGCTCGTGAGGAATACTACGAGAGAGGTAGCGAGGATCGTGAGAGATCGCATTGTTCAGCCTGCGTTTGAATAGTTTTGCATAAAACCGATGATTGAGTCGATTCCTTGGCGAAACCGATCGAGGCCGAATTTTTCATTCGGCGAGTGGATCGCGTCGGAGTCGAGACCGAATCCGATCAACACCGTATCCTGATCCAAAATGCGTTTGAAGTCTGCAACTACCGGGATGCTTCCTCCGCAACGCACCATGTATGGCTTTTCCCCATACACCTTTTCCATCGCTTTTGATGCCGCTCGCATGGCAGTGCTGTCTGTTGGAACTAGCGCTCCATGGCCGCCGTGAAGATCGGTAAATGTGAGGCGCATCGTATCAGGAACTCGCTCCTCAAAGTGAGCCTGAAGTTTATCAGTTATTTCCTCTGGCGTTTGCCCCGGAACCAGACGGCACGAAATTTTCGCATGTGCTCTCGCAGGTAGAACAGTCTTAGCTCCTTCTCCGGTGAAACCACCCCAGATTCCATTGCAATCCAGCGTCGGACGTGCGGTCGTGCCTTCTAGTGCAGTGAATCCTGCTTCGGTTTTCGACCGGGGAGCACCTACCTCGGCGACCCACTCATCGGCATCAAATGGGAGGCTGGCAAACGTTTCACGTTCTTCATCAGAAAGCGCGATAACATTGTCGTAAAAACCGTCGATTGTGATCTTATGATTGTCGTCGTGCAGGCCGGAGATAATGCGCGCCAAGGCGTTGATCGGATTTTCGATGGCGCCACCGTAAACACCTGAATGCAAATCGCGATCCGGTCCTTCGAGCGTGACTTCAACGTAAGCAAGGCCGCGAAGGCCATATGTGATAGAAGGGACGCCGGAGCCAAATAGAGCAGTATCCGAAACTACTGCAACGTCTGCCTTCAGCAGGTCGACATTGGCAGCCATGAACTGTGCCAGGTGGGCGGAACCGATTTCTTCTTCACCCTCGAACAGGTATTTAACGTTGAGTGGCAGGTTGCCTTTCGTTTTGAAATAGGATTCAGCAGCTTTGACGTGCATGAAGAGTTGGCCCTTATCGTCACAAGATCCTCTCGCATAAAGGTCTCCATTTCGTACTTGTGGGTCGAAGGGATCTGAATCCCACAGTTCCAGCGGGTCGGGAGGCTGAACGTCGTAATGTCCATAGACTAATATGGTGGGTGCAGAATCGCTCACATGTTGCTCGCCGTAGACAATAGGATGCCCTGGAGTCTCCATAATCTCAACCTTCGCCACACCTAGATCGCTCAGGTGTTTGGCTAGCCACTCAGCGGCATCTCTGATATCCGAGACGTGGTTTGGATCGGTGCTGACGGAGGGGATTCTGAGAAAGTCTTTTAGTTCTTCAACAAAGCTGTCAAAGTTCGCTTCGGTGTACGCTAGAGCTTGATCCATTTCGAGACGGCAGGCTGATTGAATGAATAACGGATCGCCAATTTAGGGCCGAAAACCCGCATATTCATCTTATATATATCCGTCACAAGAGGCGCTACAGCGCGGACTCGTCCCGCCATCTAGTGAGGCGCCAAGATGAGAGAGAATCCACCCGGTTGAGCAGAAAGTTGACGTTTCCATCTGTGCGAAATACATCCCCTCGTTCCAAGGTGACTGTGAGATTAAACGATCGCACGATTCGCATTTGAACGAGCGGAATCAGTTCGTCCTGAGCAATTATTTGATTCCATTGCAGGCGGATTCCAGATGCGTTCTGAAAAAGACGACGCGTCGTCTCAAGATCTTGTGCGAACCCCCATTCCCGATCAACTTGAGAGTCGAAATCGTGCCAAACAAAAGTAAACGAAGAGTCTAGCAAGGGCTCGTAAAGGGATAGATCTCTAAGTTCGTAGGCGTTCCGGAAGTTGTTGAAAAAACCGTCGATCGTGGTCGGGTCGCCCAGAAGATCTCCGAATGGATTTCCTTCCTCGAAGGCGGGTGCAAACGGGTTGCAACCAATGAGGCCGAGACTCCCCATCCAGAATAGTGCTATGAATCCTACCGCTCGCATGCTTCAATATCGGCAATGTCGATAACATTGGTATCACAGGACACCCGAGAAGCAAATAGCGAGGCTATTTTAAAAATTCTGCCTTGAGATCACTCCAGGATGTTTCATTGCCCAATTCTTGATCGGTCCATTCGACGAGGGCCCAGAGTCCTTCCGAACTTTGCTTGATGATCCAACGCAATCGGCCCTGGAATTGAGTTGCGACTTCTGCTCTACGGTGATTGATAATCAAAAAATACGTGGCGTCGAATACAAACTCATCTGCTCCGAGCAAGGTAAGGGACTGATCATTTAGCTGTAAGCTATGTCCGGTATTAAGGGAAGCGGCTGCCGTCATGGCAGAAAAATATTGCTCCTCCTGAGCGCGAGACCAAGAAAGAAATATTGACTCGCGAGCAGACGCGGTGGCGGTGGGCCTGAAGGTAAACTCATCAGAAAGTGACCGACGGTAGTTGAGCGTATTCAGTTCGAGCACGGCATTTTGCATATTTTCAATCACCTGCTCCGGTGTATCAGGCTGAATGAACGATCCCGAGTCTTCCAGTGGATCTTCAGGGCCTCTGGTCGAGAACAAGGAGCATCCCGAGAACAAAAGGCTGATTGCTGATATGTACAGAAGAGTTTTCACGCGTTGTCAGGATGCCAGGTAAGGTTCCAGAGCTTCCTCAACGGGTTGAGAATCAGGAAACCACGAGCAAATCTTACTCATCACTCGATCTAGGAGAACGTCGGGACAAGAGGCTCCGGCTGTCAGTAGTATCTCGACTGACTCCTTTTCGGGAAGCCAATTTTTCGATTTGACTAGCTTTTTGGTATGCAGGTCAAAATGCTCGATTTCCTCAGAATCAATCAGGCTTTCGTCACCGGATACGAAGTACGTAGGCAATTTTTCCTCACACAGTTCAACAAGGTGACTGGTGTTGGACGAATTGGCACCGCCCACAATTATTGCCAGGTCAGCTCCGTGCTCAATCAACGATCTCGTGGCATCTTGATTCTCATTCGTGGCATAGCAAAGCGTGTCGCTTGTATCGGCGAAGTGTTGAATTCCGTCCGCGCCATATCGTTTTGCTAACGCATCCTTCAGGAGAGCCGCAATTTGAGCCGTTTCTGTTGCCAACATGGTGGTCTGATTCACTACACCCAGTCGAACCAGGTCTCGCACAGGGTCAAAGCCTTCACTGAATCGGCCTTCGAAATGACTCATGAAAAAAGACTGATCGTTTTCGCCCGTGATGACGGATGCGAGGTTTAGTGCCTCCTTCATATCGCGGACGAGGACAACTGGAGCCTTTGATTTAGCATGCGAAAAAGTGGCCCTTGTTTCTTCGTGATAGTGCTTTCCGTGAATCACGACAGTGAAATTTTGAGTGCCAATGCGCTCTGACCTGGTCCAGACCTTCTCCACAAACGGGCAAGTCGTATTGAAGGCCTGCACGTCGACACCTATTTCCGACAGCAATTGTTCGGTTTCCAGTGTTGTCCCAAACGCGGGGATAATGACAATATCCTCGCCAGACAGTTCGTCGAAGGGTATGAGTTGTTCGCCCGAGGTCGTTCGCAAAAATTGAATACCGCGCGAAAGCAGGTCTTCATTCACGTGAGGATTGTGAATCATCTCAGATAGCAGGAAGACCCGACGATCACCCGCTTCTTCCAGTGCCCGATACGCAATTTCGATTGCATTTTCGACACCGTAACAGAATCCAAAATGCCGTGCAATCTTAAAACGGACAGGGCCGAAGTTCAGCACAGACGGTGACAGGTCCTTTTTGCGGGGATCCTGCAGACGACGTGCTTCTTTCACCCGGGATACGACCGGACTCCTATAAAATGTTGGTACGTCAAACTGACGGGCCATTTGGTCACTCTTGGATTAGAAAATCATAGCAGAGCGTATAAATACGCCCGCGACGGTGGTGCGTTCACAATCTACGAGAGATGCGAGGTAAGATCTCGGTCTTCCAACTCTCGAACCGGTTTTCGAATATTGCGGTCCGAGCCTGTCGCATGAGCCACAGGTAAAAAGACAGATTTTGAACGGATGCGATTTGAAGTCCGAGCACTTCATTGGCTATGAACAGGTGGCGCAAATAGGCCTTAGAAAAATGGCTGGAAGCGTATCCGGTCAGACCAGGATCGATTTCCGCAAAATCCGTCTGCCATTTCTTGTTCCGCATGTTCATGATGCCTTCTGTCGTGAAGAGCATTCCATTTCTGCCATTTCGTGTTGGCATGACGCAGTCGAACATATCTACTCCCCGGGCCACATTTTCTACGAGATTTGCAGGCGTTCCGACCCCCATCAAATAACGAGGCTTGTCCGCAGGTAAGACTTCCATGACGACGTCGACCATGGCATACATTTGTTCGGCGGGCTCTCCGACGGAGAGCCCGCCGATGGCATACCCAGGAAAATCGAGATCGACGAGTTGCCGGGCCGACCGGCGCCTGATCTCCGGATAGACAACACCCTGCACAATCCCAAATAACGCCTGATCATGGCCGTATAACGAGTCAGTTTCTGTAAATCGTTTTTTGCATCGCTCTGCCCATCGCACGGTCAACTCATTAGAATTCGAAGCGTAGGTCTCGGTTGAGTCGCCCGGCGGGCACTCATCGAGTACCATCATGATGTCCGATCCGATGGCGCGCTGTGTGTCGACTACATTTTCTGGCGTGAACTGGTGATAGGAGCCGTCTATGTGCGACTGAAAACGTGCGCCCTCTTCAGTGAGTTTCCTCCGTTCTGAGAGCGAAAACACCTGATACCCTCCAGAATCGGTCAGAATAGGCCGTTTCCAGCCCATGAACTTGTGCAGGCCTCCGGCCTTTTCAATTACTTCCGTCCCTGGTCGCAGGTACAAGTGGTAAGTGTTGCCCAGGATGATGTCTGCATTGATCTCGCCTTCCAATTCGCGAGGCCAAACTGCTTTAACGCTTGCCACCGTGCCGACTGGCATGAAGATGGGTGTCTCGATTTCGCCGTGATCCGTTATAAGTCTACCCGCGCGTGCGCCTGAAGGATCGGTGTGTTCGAGGACGAATTTCATAGGCTGGTTTATGTCACACTACTGATTGTTGAAACCGAGGGAATCGGCTCGTCGGGAAAGCTCCTCATCGAGTTCTTGTAGTCTGCTTTCCCAGAGAAGAAGATCTCGTTCGCGATCAGAAATCTGTCTGAATGACTCAGAAATTGCTTGCTCCCGAACCTCGAAAGGCGCCGCTTCGATACCGCCTCGCTCCTCAAAATATCTTCGAAATAGCCAATTGTGTTTGGCGGCTTCCATGAGCTCAGCCATCCGAAAGGCACCAATTTCGCCCCAAAAAGCTGCATTTTCGGTCGATTGTGATACAGATCTTAAGTCGGAAGCTATAACCTGAAGGGAATCGGTGGTTGCCAGAAGTGCATCGTACACCGCTGGATCATTCAAGAAACGTGCAAGCGTGCCATCGCCTGAGTCTGCCTTCGCCAGAATATTCTGAATTCCAGTGGTAGCTTCGGACGCGAGGTCGACCAATATTTCGGCATTGGCTTCTGCAGAATTTGCGAGACCATTCAAGATTCGACGGGTCTCGTTGGTTGTCGATACCAGCTCTATGTAAAGCGTTGAATCATAGACAATCTTCCCCAGTGTGCCTTCACCCCGTTGCACATCGATCATGATCGTCTCGAATGCAATCGCCGCCTTTTCGAACGTTTGGACGGAAGAAAGCGCCCGGTCGGTTATCTCGAACAAATCGAATGGGTCCACTCCTGGCAGATAGTCATCTGCTTCTGCAGGAGCTTCGATTACATCCGAATTTACCAGGACAATTATTTGTTCTCCAACTAGGCCATCACTCTTTATCTGAGCTGCCGTGTTCTTGCGGATCAGATGACTAGCGCGTGTGGAAATCGACATGAACACCACAATCTGATCGCCTGGTTGTGCAGGCAATTGAACCGTCGAGACCCTGCCTACATTGATACCTTGAAACTGCACGGGCGCGCCTTCCTGTAGCCCAGCGACTTGTGTAAAACGAGATTTGACCTCGATCGTGTCGCTAAACAGGAACGTCCGATTGCCTATTACAAATAGGCCAACGGCAAAAATCAGTGCTGCGGATGCAATTAGAAGTCCCAGACGTGCGGAACGATTCATGTTTTCAGTGTATGGGCAAACTCAGGGCGAGGATGCAAATAACCCCGAAGCTTGAATTCGGTTCAGTAATATCACGACGTGATAGTCAAAAGGCGATGGTCAATCATTCTGCAATCGTTATTCCGCGATCGTCTTTCCGCCGAAAAACGCTTCGATGGCCGGGTGATCGAAGGACTGCACTTCCGCTAGGGTTCCTTCGACGAGGAATCGACCCTCATGAAGGAAGTGTACATTGTCTGCGATGATTTCAGCGCACAACAAGTCATGAGTGATCGCAACCGATGTCACTCCTTTTTCTTCTCGGAGCCGGACAATGAGCTCCGAAACCTGTTTTACTGAAACAGGATCGAGTCCGGTCGTAGGCTCGTCGTAGAGCAATATTTCTGGCTCAAGAATGATGGCGCGAGCGAGAGCGATTCTCTTTTTCTGGCCCCCCGACAATTCGGCCGGATACTGACCCTCTTTCTCCGGGAGTCCGACCCACGTCAGTGTTTCGTGAATGCGATCGTTGCGTTCTTCCACGCTGTGTTCTGAATGGCGTTCGAGAAAAAAGTCCATGTTTTCGTGGACGGTCATCGAATCGAATAATGCGCCAGATTGAAAAAGATATCCTATTGAGAGACGAACGACGTCTAAATCGTCCCCTTTCAGCTGATCAACACGCTGTCCATTTACGAATATTTCTCCCTGATCAGGCTTGAGAAGGCCAACAATATGTTTGATCAGAACACTTTTTCCGGAGCCAGATCCTCCCATCACGACCGAAGATGTATCGTTATCAACACGAAGGTCGATTCCACGCAGCACGGCGGTGTCGCCGAACGACTTGTGCAGATTGCGAAATTCTATGACAGGGGCTTCGCTCACGTGCCGACGTCTCCAAAAATCATCAAGGACAGGCGAACGATCACGACATCGGTAAGAAGAATGAGAAGGGAAGAGGCCACAACGGCTCTCATCGCCGCACGCCCGACCTCACGCGTCCCGCCTCGAACTGAAAAACCCAAATAACAGCTGACAATGCCCACTATAAACCCAAAAACTGCGGTTTTTCCTGTGTCAACGATAATGTCGCTAAACCTCAGAGATTCGAAAGCCGTCGAAATAAATATCCGATAGTCCATTCCTGAGGCTATGAGGGTTTCGAAGTACCCGCCGGTCATCGCGATAGCATCTGTCCAGAGTGTCAGGATCGGAAACATGATCATGCAGGCCAGGACACGAGTTATCACCAAAAAATGGAACGGTTTTAGGGCCGCAACTTCGAGCGCGTCTATCTGCTCTGTGACGCGCATGGATCCGATCTCTGCGCCCATTCCGGCACCGAGTCGCCCCGCCAACACAAGCGCGGTTATTACAGGTCCGATCTCCTTAATCACCGTCAAGGCCAACATGTTAGGAAGCACAGCCTCTGCACCAAATCGAATGAGTGTACCCCGACTTTGCATGGCCATGACGATACCGATGGACAAGCCCGTAATGCCCGTAAGTAAGAAGCTTTTCGACCCTACCTCATCCATCTGCCTCAGGAGTTCGCGCCCTTCAAAAGGTCGTCTCCAGAAACGCAGGAAGAACTGCCCCATAAACCTGCAGAGGTTTCCGAAGTCTTCCAGGAAAGAATAAATTGGTGAGGTGGGCATGTGCGCGATCGCTATTCTTCGTTTAGATCTCGAGCCTCGATTGTCTCGGAGACCGACGCGACTTCGCCGTTGTTACCCATAAATCTGGAAAGGAGTTCGGGCCGGCGATGTTTTCTTTCGTGTAAGAGTGTAACAATGGCGCCCATCGTCAGAATAAGTCCTGAAAAATAGGCCCAGATAACGATTACGATTACGAAAATGAATGTGTCGCCGAGAGCAGCAAGGGCACTATCCTCGAAAGAAGCGAAATTCGCTGCATAAGCTGAAAATACAATCTTGCCGAGCTCCCATAACACGCCGGTAAACGCTGCGCCCATGAGCGCACTTTTCCAAGGTGGTTTTGGAAGAGGCGTGAACCATATCAGCTGAAAAAACATGACGGTGCTAAGCAAGAGAGGAAGAATTACACCGAACCAGTCCAGCGCTCCCTGCCATCCCTCTGTCAGCCACGCATAATCCAGACCAAACTCTTGCAGCTTCGTGATCGAGTTTTCGTTCAGCGTTTGACGCGCGATGGTAATCAGGGTTGAGGCAATAAAGAAGAGGCCGACCTGAATGGCCATGCGAATATCAAAAATGTAGCCGCCGATGAAACTGCGATGCTCATGCCAATCCTCTCTAAAGACGTTAGCCAGGACGGTTCGCAGCGTCGTGAACAGCGTGACAGCAGTAATCGTCAGACCGACCACACCGATGAGGGTTAGCGTGGCACTTGCCGACTGCAGCTGGCTGAGGAAGGAGATGATTTGATCCGACTGATATGCCGGGAGGAAATCTCGTATCAGGGATTCGATACTCTCGAACGGACGCGGCTGCCGCAGAATATTACCAGCAAGGCCAGTTCCGAGCAGAATCAGTGGTACCGTGGTGATCAACACCTTGAATCCAATGGCCTGAGCCCATAGGAAAACCTGTCGGGTGTACATCTCGCGAACCAATCCTCGCAGATAGTAGCGAGGTAGGGCGGCGTAGCGTACCAATTTTAGTCTCGATTTCAGTCCCGAATCCATGCGCTGAACTTACTTCGCAACTCGATCTGATGAAAGGAGTGATTCATGAACGCCTTGATCAGGCAATCAATTATCGAATACGCAGTAGGATGCGGGTAGATGCAGATGCAGCGAGGCCGAAGAACAGGGGCCTCATGTATAATCCAGGGTTACGCGGTCGCCTTGTTGGGCTCAAACGTAGGCTCGGCGCCATTCTCGACCGTCTCACGAGTGATAATGCAGCGTGCGATATTGTTTTTCGAGTGGATATCGAACATGATATCGAGCATGGTGTCTTCCATGACGGCGCGCAATCCACGAGCGCCAGTACCCAGAGCTTGCGCTTTTTCGACCACCGCTTCGATAGCGGAGGTTTCGAACTGAAGTTCGATGCCGTCCATGGCAAATAACTTCTTGTATTGCTTGAGCAGCGCATTTTTGGGCTGTAGCAAGATGCTGTGCATTGCTTCGATGGAAAGATTGTCCAGCGCAGATATTACCGGTAAGCGACCAATTAGCTCTGGAATCAGACCGAAGCGTAAAAGATCATCAGGTTCTACGTGTTGGAAGATCTTGGGATCGAATTTGTCCATTCGGTGCACGGTATCCGCCGTGAAGCCGATCGAATTTGAAGAGATGCGGCTGGCAATCACATCGTTTAACCCGTCGAATGCTCCACCGCAGATGAACAAGATGTTTGACGTGTCAATATTAATGAGGCTCTGCTCTGGGTGCTTACGACCGCCTTTCGGTGGTACACCAGCAACTGTTCCTTCGAGAATCTTCAGGAGAGCCTGCTGCACACCCTCACCAGATACGTCGCGCGTTATCGAAGCATTGTCTGCTTTGCGTGCTACTTTATCGACTTCGTCAATGTAGATGATGCCTCGCTCGGCCCGCTCCACATTAAAATCGGCAGCGTGCAATAGATGGGCGAGAATACTTTCCACATCTTCACCGACGTATCCAGCCTCTGTGAGTGCGGTAGCATCTGAAATTGAAAATGGTACATCCAGAACTCTTGCAAGCGTTCGAGCGAGCAATGTTTTACCAGTTCCGGTCGGACCGATCAGCAAGATATTAGACTTCTCGAGCTCAACGTCTTCGTAGTCGTTGTAATACTCAGAGGAGTCAATTCTCTTGTAGTGATTGTAGACGGCAACGGAGAGCGCCTTTTTTGCTTGGTCCTGACCCACGACGTATTCGTCAAGCGAATCCTTAATCTCCTGAGGAGCAAGCCGTTTTGTAGGGCTGGGAGGACGCGCGCTGGGAGCGGGTGTAGGGCCAGTGTGGGACGTATCGTCACTACTAACAATTCCCGAGGCATCGGTGATGCATCGGTCACAGATGTAAACGTCTGGTCCGGCGACCATTGAAGTCACTTCGTGAGCTGTTCGCCCACAAAAGGAACACCGGATCACATCGTCATCTTGTTGATTACTCATATCAGAAAATACGTTTCAAAATGTCAGTACGACGAAAATCGAGACGGCCAATTAACGGCGCGTCATGGTACATATATCGCACCGTTTGTACAATCCCTTAAATGCCGAATTATCTTGTAGTGCAAGGTAATCGACATTTCACCGGATCATCCCCTCTAAAATCGAAGAAAAGAAGTCAGTTGACCCAATCGAGCGACATTCCTGAGTCTTTCCCGCCTGCATTTATAGAACGATATCGAAAGCTATTTAACGACACGGACTGGAATAGGTTGATAAGCGGTTTTTCTGCTGAAAAACAGACCTGGTTTCGTTTAAATCCACTTTTGGAAGGAACCGATTCGACCTTCAACTCACTGATTGAGGAAAAAATAGACATCAATCGGTCTCAAGAATGGCCAGATGCGGGCTGGGTTGGACCAGAAAATCGAAAAAAATTGCTCGAATCGAAAGAATTTCTTGCAAGACGCATTTATTTGCAGGGAATGGCCAGCCAAATTCCGGTTCGCGTCCTTAATCCGCAGAACGGCGAGAAGATTTTAGATCTGACAGCGGCACCGGGAAGTAAGACATTGCAAATAGCTGCGACGGCACCGAAGGCAGAAATTGCAGCAGTCGAACTGGTTCGAAAGAGAAAATTCAAACTTCAGGATAATCTTAAAGAACACAACGCGAACTCGGTTCGGGTATACCTGCAAGACGGCACCAAGGTATGGCGTTTTCGGCCTGAACATTTCGACCGCGTGTTGCTCGACGCACCTTGTTCGAGCGAAGGTCGTTTTCATTTTGACGATCCTCATTCGTTTTCATTCTGGACACCCGGGAAGTCGAAGGAGATGGTTCGTAAACAACGTCGCTTACTTTTTTCGGCGATTCATTCTCTGAAGCCGGGAGGTACGCTCGTTTATTCGACCTGTGCGCTCTCGCCCGATGAAAATGAGGGAGCCGTAGGACACGTGCTGGACACGTTCGGATACTGCATGGACGTGGATCCAATCCTGGACTCTTTTGACGAGCGGATTCCTTCATTTCAGAGCTGGCGAAAAAATGAGGTCGATGCTCGAGTTCAAGGGGCGTGTCGACTCATGCCATCTGATCGAATGGAAGGCTTCTTTGTTAGTAGGTTCATCAAGACCGGGCCTTCGGACATTGACGCGGCCCGCGGCGGACAAAAAAGAGATCTTAGATGACCAGTTTTAAATGACCAGGTCTTTTAGATGATCAGGTCTTCGCCATACTTCGAAACTAGAAACCGCTCCCGATACAAGAAGTGCGCAGAATTACAGACCTTGCTCGTGTAAAGATAGTTCAATCCACCTCCTAGGAGAGCACCCGTTACTGGGACCATCTGGGCCAGTTTTTTCTCCGTCAGATTCATGCCAAGGCGCTTTGCAATTGCTTCCACTGCGTTTCCGAATCCCACCTGTTCCATCAACTGAGAACCCTGTTGTCGGGCAACTTTGGATGCCGTTCGAACCGCTGGTGACAGCGTGACGTCCTTTTTGTTATTGCTAGGCCGGGCCACTGTGTCTAGGAGCTCAAGAGCATATAGACGTTCCGCATCGTGCATGATGTCGAATCCACAATAGGAGGCATACTCTCCGGCTGCTCTCAGATTAATCGAAACTAGCGCGATTAAGTCCGGAACGATGCCGGCGGCACCTGCGGCTCCGGTCGCTGCTCCTTCAATCGAAGCCAAGCCGATATACTTCCTGTCCAGACCCTGAAGCACAGAATCAACCTCTTCGAGATCCAGTGAGTGGATGTCTGAGAGTGATTCGATCTCGTGTCCATTTTCGTGAAAATCTTTCACGACGGCTTCAGTCCAGACTGAATCTTGCGTGATTTCGTTGGTCAATTCCAACACTCCTGAGATCACGTTCTCCATCGCCCAGTCCATTCCAGGGATCTTGTGAACGAGATCCGTTACGGTATTCCATGATTCAGAGGCCTTGAGCTTAGCCCGCGTTAGCCAGGTCTCGGGTGGGTTTCGCCATTCGAATATCTCGTCGATAGCGCGTTTTTCGTAAGCGGAAAGGCTGTATGTAGTCGAATTGGCCATATTGTCAGGTTTATACGGACAAACTTGAAAAGGTTGTTCGGAATCAG
>Ga0315336_1000523_pt1 | contig 103868 bp, 89 predicted proteins | sample ASW5metaG_FD_204512 | JGI IMG/M metagenome (GOLD analysis project Ga0315336, IMG submission 204512) | Ammonia-oxidizing marine archaeal communities from Monterey Bay, California, United States - ASW #5 | ecosystem: Environmental > Aquatic > Marine > Intertidal zone | place: USA: California...
ATCGATAGTCACCATTGACATGCTCGATCACGCAATGCTCTCGTGAGATGCTTGGGGCGTTGATCGTGACGTCACAATCAAGGTCTCGCCCAATGATGACTTCGGTGGTATCGCCCAGCGCAAAGGCGCGCAAGGTGGCGCCCGTAGCGCGGTTGATGATGTGCATTTCCATCATCATGCTGATGTCCGCCGGTCATGCATGTTGTGCTTGAACGATGTCATACTGGCGAGATCCATGAGGCCGTGTCGTTTCTCCACCCACCACATCGTTGATTGTGGCGTGCTCAGGGTGGTTTGCCAAGAGAATGCTTGAAGAGGCTTGACGGTTTCATGTTATTCGGACGCATTGGGCCCACTTTGTGGCCACTGGACGTCCTGTCGCGGTTGGTAGGATTCCGCGGATGCGTTGGCTCACTGACCTTGCTCTGTTCCTGATCGCCTTGGCAGCAGCCCCCTTCATGTTGCCCGGCTTGTTGCGCCGTGGGTGGTTCAACACAGATTGGCGTGGTCGCCGTGGCATCCTGGACACTTCTGCATCCGGGCCGGGAGGGCAGCCGCACATACTGCTCGCAGCCGTGTCCGTCGGCGAAGTCAATGCCATCCGAACACTTGTTCCCCTGCTTGTGCAGCGTGGTGCGCGTGTCACAGTGGCTGTGACCACAGATACGGGATTCGCCCGTGCCTCTGTGCAGTTCGAAAACACTGCACATGTGGTTCGGTATCCATTCGATCTGTCCGTCTGGGTGAATCGCTTTCTGGATGCGGTCTCGCCGGATGTCGTGGGGCTTGTGGAACTTGAGGTCTGGCCCAACTTCATGCGAAGTTGCGGCAGCCGTGGGATCCCGGTACAGGTCATCGGCGGGCGACTGTCCGACCGGTCGTACCGGCGGTATCGGCTGGTCTCAGGCGTGGTTCGCCCCATGTTCAACACGCTCGCAGGCGTACATGCGCAGGACGCCGCGATTGGTGAGCGGTTCCAATCGCTCGGTGCTGCGTCGGTTGAAGTGACGTTGAGTCTGAAGTGGGACCACGTTGCCGCGTCGTCATCCATAGAGGACGCCGATGCATTGGCTGCCGCGATGGGTATTGATCGGACACGGCCATTGGTCGTGGCAGGTTCCAGTGCGCCTCATGAACACGCACTGATCCGCGACGCTGTACCAGCAGGAACACAGTTGCTGTGCGCACCGCGCCGACCGGAGTGGTGGGACGCTGCAGCGGAAGTCCTGCCCGGCTGTGCCCGTCGCAGTCTCGGCGATCTAGGCAGCGATACGGATCGGTTCCTGCTGGACACGATTGGTGAGTTGTCGGCGGCCTACAGGCTGGCCGATATCATCATCATCGGCCGCAGTTTTGGTGATCTGCATGGTTCGGATCCATTGGAACCCGTCGGGCTTGGAAAGGCAGTCATCTGTGGACCAGCCATGGGTGACTTCGGCCCCTCGATGGCGGTCTTGTTGCCAGCGGACGCCATCGTGCAGGTTGAGCCCGCGAACCTCGGTTCTACGCTTGCGACATTGCTAGAAGATGCCGCTGCACGCGAGTCCCTTGCGACATGTGGAGCCGCCGCGATCGCTTCGATGCAGGGTGCTTCCGAGAAGGCTGCTGACCGATTGCTGATGCTCGCGGCCTGTTGACAGTCTCGTGCGGTCGACGCTGCTGCCAATCTCTCGCCAACTGACCTGCAAACGGAATCGCCGCCGCAACTGAGTAAGTCGCGACGGCGGGGGAGAAAGGAACCGTTCCGGAAGAAGCTCTGAAGAAGAGAGAGCTTGGAATTGTGCGGGACATGGAGAATCCCGTCTCTGCTTACCGATACGCCCTGCAGCAGGCTCCGGTTCCGTATCCTTGTCAACTATGCGAGAAAGCGACGTTCTTGACGCCATCCTGCGGGATCCGCCTCCTGTGCCACCGCCAACGGGAGCAGTGGGGGAGGTCGCCTGCGTTGTCGAGGTGGGCCCCGGCGATGATTTGGCACTGTTGCGCCTTGCAGGGGGCGAACTCCTGATGGTGGGCGTGGATCAACTCGTTGATGGGGTGCATGTGTATGCGGCGTCGACGCCATGGGGTGTCATTGGCCGTAAAGCTGTGGCGCGATGTGTCAGCGATGTTGCGGCCATGGCGGGTGCGCCGCTCGCCAGTGTCATTTCGGTGGTGCTGCCTGCGGACTGTTCCTGGGAGAACAGCGAGGCGTTGCGCATTGGTTTGGGAACTGCGGCTGCCGAGTTCGGTGCGCCGCTTGTCGGCGGGGACATCTCGATGCATTGTGGATCCAAAGAGAGCACTGACGGCGACGGACCATTGACTATTGCTGTGACCGTGCTTGCAGTGCCACCCTCTGGCGGCGCGGTCCTGCGGTCCGGCAGCCAGGTTGGCGATCGGGTCTTTGTGTCCGGGGCGCTGGGTGGCGCGTGGCGTCCAGACGGTACTGGCCACCACTTGTCGTTCACGCCACGTGTGGAACTCGGTCAAGCGCTTCAGGCGTCGCTTGGAGCGAAGCTGCACGCGATGATGGACATCAGTGACGGGCTGGGCAAGGATGCGTCGCGCATCGGCGTCGCTAGTGGTGTGCTGGTGCGGTTGCAAGCAGTCGATGTGCCATGTCGCACGCCTGAGACGTCCTGGACGTCGGCACTGTCAGATGGCGAGGATTACGAGTTGTTGTTCTGTGTCGATGGCGCCTGCGACGTTCCCGACATGTTGCAGGGCGTGGCATTGACCTGTGTTGGGGTGGTCGAAGCGGTTGGCGATGGATCGTGCGGAGCACAGGTGTGCACTCCCTCGGGTGCGGTGCTGGATGCGTCGCAGGATGGCTGGGATCACGGCGCATGACTGTTTCACGTCATCTGGCAGACGTGGAAGCGACCGAGGCCGCCGGCGCTGCGCTTGCTCCAACACTTGCTGACGGGGCCATCGTCGCTCTGGACGGACCGTTGGGTGCGGGCAAGACGTCGTTCGTGAGAGGCCTCGCTGTGGCGCTAGGTGTGCCGTCGCACGCTATTGCCAGTCCATCGTTCACGCTGGTTGTAGAGCACGAGCTTCCCGATGGGCGTTTGCTTAGACACGTCGACGCGTGGCGATTGCATGGGTGCGATGACTTGTCAACACTTGGCTGGGACGAATGGGCCGGCGCCGACGGCACGCTCACCGTTGTGGAATGGGCAAGCCGGATCGAGCTCGCTCTGGGCGAGCATGTGCTGCGCGTCGCGTTGGATTACGACGGGCTAGGGCGTGTGTTATCGATGCCGGCGCCACTCGACGGCGTCGTGCAGTGAGGCGAGATGCCGTAGATCACGAAGCGGTGCCCAGTTACGGTCCAACCATGCTCCGCTGCAAGCCGGTCCCGCAGCGCCTCGATGGCCGGATCGCGCAGTGCAATGTGTTCGCCGGACTCCATGCAGATGAGCGTGTCAGCGGGCGAGCGGCCATAGATCAACTGGTAGTGCGTCTGTTTCGGATCAACGAGTGTGGTCGTGATGATGCCCGCTTCCTGCAAGAGTCGAAGCGTGCGATACACGGTGGCTTTCGACACGTTGTGGGACCTTCTGTCGCGCAGGTTGGCAAGCAGGCCCTCGGCCTCGAACAGGCCATCTGTGGTGATGACGGCGTCGAGCACGTCGGCGCGTTCCTGGGTGTAGCGGAGACTGCGCTCCTTCAGGAAGCGGCGAAATACCGAACACAACGGCGCCAGGATTTCGATGTTTGCCGGAGGGCCGTCCATGGATGACTATTCTAGGCGGGTATTGGCCATAGAGTCGTGGGACGGCGGTTCACACCGTGCCGTGCGGCAGAGCATCGAGCGCCATGCTGCTTTGCAGTGGACATGGATCTGCCTGCCGCCGGGCCCCTGGCGGTGGAGACAGCGGCTGGGCATGCTTGAGGCGGTGGATGCCATGCGCACCGCCGGCGTCCTTGACAAGCAGTGGGACTGCATCGTCTGTACCAGCCTTCTGCCGGCGGGGGAGTTGCGGGGATTGCTGCCGAAGGCTCTTCGCGACACGCCGATCGTCTTGATGATGCATGAAAATCAGGTGGCCTATCCAGATGGCGTCTCCGGCGCGGAGCCGCGTGATGTGCATGCGGCGGTGACAGATCTCACGTCACTTGTCGGGGCAGATGCAGTGCTCTGGACAAGCCGATGGAATCAACGCTCGTGTCTTGAGGGGCTCGCGGGGCTGCTCAAGGACGCACCATGGCATGGCGCTGCTGCAGCCATCGACGCTATCTCTGCCAAGTCGCAGGTCATCTGGCCGCCCGTTGAGGATCCGCTGGCCAGTGCTGCTGCAGCCGAAGACAGACTTGTACATAACTGCGATAACAACGGACGCGATGCAACGCCTGAACAACTGGTTGCCTGGCCACATCGCCACCAACACGACAAGGGACTGGATGAGCTTGCGTCGCTCGCGGCGACGCATACGTCCGAGTGGACCTTGCAATGGGCTTTGCTGGGTGAGCGTCGTGGACCAGTGCCCACAGGGATCAAGGCGTTCAGAGAGGCTCAGCAGGGGCGCATCGTCGTGGATGGCTATGTAGACCGGAACGTCTATTTAAGCTGGCTCGGACGTGCTGACTGGGTGTTGAGCACGGCGCAGCACGAGTTCTTTGGCATCGCTGTGGTCGAGGCCTTGCTGGCGGGCTGTTTGCCATGGTTGCCTGCGAGATTGAGTTACCCGGAGTTGCTGCCTGAAGAAGCCCGAGGGCTGCATCCTGGCATGGCATTCAGTGTCGTTGAACGGAACGCGTTACAGGCGGCCGTTCGGGACCATCTTCGCCCTGCGATTGCGCCAGAGGCGGTGCGCCTGCTGGAGCACGCGATTGTTTGCGTGTGTACGGTTGATTGACTGGGTGCTGCGCGAGCGGGGACGCTCCACGGGGTCTGGTGACCCGAATCCGCCATGCCGCCTGCCATGTGGCACATCGCCGATAATGACCATTATGTTCAACTCTGGTTTTCAAGGATCTCACGGGGATGTGCTCTGCCGTACTCCTGATCGCTGAGTGAGCAGTACGCTGCAGTCATGGTGACTGCCCAACGCTCTAGGCCACGTCTGCTCAGCACCGAGTTGCTGCTGGGCGTGCTGGGCATCGTGCTTCTCTCTCTGGCCGTCGTTGGCGGCGTGCTGTTTATGCAGGCAGAGGCTTCTGTTGAGCGGTCGCTCCAACAGGAAGCACGCACCGCAGCACTAGCTGTGCAGCAGGCCCTACACGCAGACCCCGGTGGAACCATGGCATCCGTTGTCGCGAGGGGTCTGCTGGACGCCTCGCCGGCCATCGCCGGTATTCACGCCACTGTCGGCGGGCGCATGGTCTTTGGAGAGCCCCCCACTATGGACACGGACGTCTCGAACGACGGCGAGTTGATCGCTGTAACACTGGACGACGACGGTGCTGCTCGCGTGACGATTGCCATGCAACTGGCCGCCGCTGCCCCGATTCGACAGCGATGGACCATCACCTTGCTGATCGTCATGGCGGCTGTACTTGGGTTGTCAGCGGTGCTGGTCGCTGCATTGTTGCAGTGGCGTGTGGCCGGGCCACTGCAGAGTCTTCGCGACCAAGCGGCTGATCCACGTCTCTACACCCAGGAACTGCCCGCAGAGTTGCAACTCCTCGCTGATCAACTCCGAGCGCAGCACGAACAGCGAGCCAGTGAGACTCATCGACTTGGTCGCACCGAAGATGAACTTCAGCGGGCCAGTGGACTGCAGCGGCTGATGCTGCGGGAAATGGACCATCGCGTGCGCAACAACTTAGCCTCACTGTCGGCGCTCATTGAACTTGAACGGTATGCCTGTGACGATGTGCACGCTTTCGCGGACCGTCTTGGCGGACGATTGCGGTCAATGCAGAGCGTGCAGAGTCTCTTGTCAAAGTCATCAGAACGCGCCACTGATCTTGCTGCACTGGCGACGGCCATCGTGCCCGATGACCTGAAGCAGCGGGTCTCCATCAACGGGCCACATCTTGAAGTCGGCGGAAGCCAGGCAGTCCCACTGGGCATGTTGTTTCACGAGTTGCTTACGAATGCCATACGGCACGGGGCCCTGTCAAAGGCCGAGGGCTCCGTTGCAGTGGCCTGGGGCACCCCTCGCTTCCCCGCAGGCGCGCGGGCACAGGTGTCCATCGATTGGACGGAGACCGGAGGACCCCAGCCTGATGGCGAACCATCGCCCGGCACAGGCACCGGCATCCTGAAGGGGCTGGCGGAGTCGGAACTGCATGGTGGCATTGATCTGCGGTACCCCCCCACCGGGGCGACGCACAGAGTTCGGCTTGAGTTTCGCCGGAGAGAGCATGCCGGCGAGGTCTGACACCTGACGAAAGTTACTGCACCTTGCGAGCAATGGTCGCGGTACAGGCGCCGAAGGTCAGCGCCGTCTGAGACGCAATCTCGAAGCCAGCATCTCGAAGCAACTGCGACAACGCCGTTGGATCCAGAAACGTCTCGACGCTCTTGGGTAGATACCGATAGGCACCACTGCGATCTCGGGCGATCAGCGTTGCGGTTAGTGGCATGATGCGCCGTGTGTAGAGCCCGTTCATCCATCGCATGAGCCCGTTGGTTGGTTCACTGAACTCCAAAATGCCCAAGCGACCGCCGGTGGTGAGCACACGGTGGAACTCCCCGACCGCCGTCGCCGGCAGGTCGACGTTGCGAATTCCGAACGCGATCATGGCCACGTCGAAACTGCTGTCGTCGAGTTCCAGTGCCGTGGCATCACCGCAGCGGTACTCCGGAAGAACCCCGGGAAAGGCACGACGCCGGGCCTTGGCCTCCGCAATCTCGAGCATTTCCGGGGTGAAGTCCACGCCGAGCACGCTCGCCGGGCGACAGCAGGCGGCCGCTTCGGTGAGATCCCCCGTGCCACATGCCACATCGAGTACCCGATCGCCGGGTCCAATCCCGAGCAACGCTGTCAGCCGACGCCGCCAGCGCTGGTCCAGACCAAAGGCATGCACCCGATTGTTCAAATCGTAGCTCGATGCAATGGACCCGAACATGCGTCGCATCCGCGAGGCCTTGTCCGCGCGCGTGTGGGGATCTTGTGTGAGTTCATCTCGAGTCCAGGCCATGCTGGCATGCTATCGACCCGGGGCATCCTGCCGGCGAGGGGCGTACCATGCGGGTATGGACCATTCCATGAGACCACTGTGTCATGTTGCATCAGCGCTGTTGGCCACGGTCTGGATACTGGCTGCCCAAGGGTGCGGCCTGAGCTTGCCGTTGCAGGATTTCTTCGGTGGTTCAACCACCTCGATGCGCATTGCCCGCGTGGGCGCCAAGCCGCTGCAAATGGACCTGCGTTTCACGACGGCTGTTGCCCTGCAGGACCCGTTGGTGGAGACATCCATCTGGCTGACGGACATTCCATTAGACGCACTGCGCGATGGCAGCGTGCAGGATGGCCAAATACTGCATGTGGAGTTGCTGTTCCGGCCACGCCCCGGGTACACGCCGCTGGACCCGACCGCGACGAACCTCGCCATTAGATACATCGTGTGCTCGCGCGGCGAAGTAGGCATTTACCAGGGCGGGGGCTTCGGCTCCCCGCAGGGCACGCTCGAAGACAAGACCATGCGCATTTCGATTCAGAGCGCCAGCATGTCGCTTGGTGCACACACCAAGGGATTCCTGGATCTGCTGACCCCGGCAACGCTGTCCGGGACATTTCACGGACCTCGTGATGATGTTGTAGGCGTTGCCATTCGCAACGGTGCCGACGCGCTTGTGAGCTCGGCATTCGGACGTGGCATGTGGGTCGACAGCGGTATTGAAAACGACAACCGCCCGGACATGCTGGCCGGGCGGCAGGAGAATCAAGGGGTTGTGGAAGGCGTCAGCCCAGGCTCGTGACTTGCACGCGCACGTACGGCTGACGATGGCCTTGCTTGCGGCGGTAGTTCTTGCGTCGTTTGAACTTGATCACGTCGATCTTGTCACCGAGCTTGTCGCTGATGACTTCGGCCGTCACAGCAGCTTTGGCCACGTAGGGCGTGCCGAGCGTGGCAGCGTCATCACTGTCACCGCGAACGGCCAGCACCTTGTCAAAGGTGATCGTGGAACCGGCTTCGGCTTCACGGAAATCGATGTCGAGGACGTCGCCCTCGTGCACCATGATCTGGGTGCCGCTGTCTTCGATGATGGCGTAGGCCTGCATGGCTGTGCTCCAAGTGCGCTCAAGGGACAACCGGTCCATTGGGCTGGGAATCGAGCATTCTAGAGGCCCACGCCACCTGCTGCAAGCCTCGAGTGGCCCGTCAGGTGCCCCGAAGCCTCTCCCCCGCTTCCCGCAGCAGGTCATCTGACTTGCAGAAGGCGAATCGAACCAGATCCGCGCCGGTCGCCGGGTCGGCGTAGAACGAGCCTGGCGGGATCGCGGCAACCCCTTTGGACTCGACCAACCAGCGGCAAAAGGCCCGATCGTCACACTTGCCAAGGGCACTGTGATCGCACATTACGAAATAGGTGCCTTGCGGCGGGTACACCGTGAGCCCCAGCCGCTCAAGACTCGGCAACAGCAGGTCCCGGCGGCGGCGATAGTCATCTTGGAGAGTGTCGTAGTAGTCCTGCCCCAGACCAAGAGCAACGGCCGCGGCATGCTGCATGGGCGTCGACACCGCGTAGGTCAGGAACTGATGCGCTGCACGCACGGCTGCCGTCAAGTGCGGTGGCGCAATGGCCCAGCCGATTTTCCAACCCGTGACGCTGAACGTCTTGCCCAGACTCCGCAACGTGATGGTGCGATCCGCCATGCCGTCGCGGGCGGCGAGGCACAGGTGTTCGCCTTCGAGCACGATGCGGTCATAGACCTCGTCGGTAATGGCAACCAGATCGTGTCGACAACACACCTCGGCAATGGCATCAAGTTCGGCAGCAGTGGCCACTCGTCCCGTGGGATTGTGCGGCGTATTGAGCAGCACGGCGCGGGTACAGGGACCCACTGCGGCATCAAACGCCGCGGCGTTGAAGGCGAAGTCCGGCGGCTGCAGTGTCACCGTGCGCAGCACAGCGCCGGCCATGGCGCACACTGCGGGATAACTGTCGTAGAACGGCTCGAACGCAATGACCTCGTCGCCTGGATTGAGCAGGCCCAGCAGCGTTGCGGCGATGGCTTCCGTGCAACCGGAAGTCACGGTCACTTCACCAACCGGATCAATCATACGCCCTAATCCATCCGCGGCCTCCAACGCAACTGCGTGCTGAAGTTCGGGAATGCCCGCCAACGGTGCATACTGGTTCCGACCCGCGCTCATGGCTGCCCCCACCGCTTCATGCAGGACGGAAGGCCCGTCAAAGTCCGGGAATCCCTGCCCGAGGTTGATGGCGTCATGCGCATTGGCCAAGGCCGTCACCTCGGCAAAGATGGTGGTTCCGAAGGGTGTCAGGGCATGGTTCACAGCGCGTGGAGCGTGCATGTGGGATACCGTACTGCCATGTGCATGATTGGACGACACGTACTGGTGGGCGGGGCGACGCAGGGCATAGGTTTGGCCTGTGCGCAGCGACTGGCTGTGGAGGGCTGCAGCGTCACAATCATGGCGCGACGGGCCGAGGCGGTGGCTGCAGCTGTTGAAGGGCTCGCCTGCACCGATGGACAGCAGCACGAGGGCATCGTGGCCGACTTCAGCGATTGGGAGGCGACGGCCCAGGCTGCCGCTTCGCATATGCCAGAGAGCGGCTGGGACATCCTCGTTCACAACGCCGGAGGCCCTCCCCCGGGCCCCCTTGCAGACGCCGAGCCTGCTGACATCCTGGCCGGCATGAATCCGCACATCATGCTGGGACATGCGCTCGTTCGGCTGGTACGACCCGGTATGGCTGCACGCAACTGGGGTCGCATCGTGAACATCGTGTCGACGTCAATCGTGATGCCAATCAAAGGTCTCGGCGTGTCAAACACGGTTCGCGGAGCCATTGGCAACTGGTCTCGCACGCTTGCGGCCGAGTTGGGCCCCGAGGGCATCACCGTGAACAACGTGCTACCGGGATTCACCGACACGGCACGACTCGCGCGCATTCTGGAGAAGAAGGCCGCCGCTGCGGGTATCAGTGTCTCGCAGGCGGCAGGCGCTATCCGGGAGCAGATTCCCGTACGACGCTTCGCCAAACCCGAAGAGACCGCAGCACTCGTTGCCTTCCTGTGCTCCGATGAGGCCGGCAGTATCAACGGCACGAGCATTCCTGTCGACGGCGGCCGACTCGCGGCCCAATAGCCATGCAGCGTCTTGAGCACTTCATCGACGGCGCGTTCGTCGCTCCAGTTGAAGACGGCTGGCTCGACAACATTGATCCCGCAACTGGGCTGTGCATCGGCACCCTTGCCAGAGGATCCGCTGCCGACGTCAACGCCGCTGTCTCCGCAGCCAAAGCCGCTGCCGAGCGATGGGCGTCCACGGACCCAGCCAGGCGGGCATCGCTGCTGCATGCGATGGCCGACGGCATCGAGGCCGACATGGACGCCTTTGTCTCTGCAGAGTCGATCGACACAGGCAAGCCTGTTTCGCTTGCCACCGTAGTCGACATTCCCCGCGCCATCGCCAACCTGCGGTACTTCGCAGATGCCGCCGTGACGTTCTGCGACAGACAGGAGCAGTACACCACGGCCACGGCGAGTAGTGTCGTGTACGACCGGCCTGTCGGGGTGATCGGCGCGATCTCGCCCTGGAATCTGCCGCTGTATCTGCTGACATGGAAGATCGCGCCCGCGCTGGCCATGGGCAACACGGTCGTCGCCAAACCGTCGGAACTCACGCCAACGACAGCGACCATGCTCGCCGACATCGCACGCGAGGCAGGGCTGCCGGACGGCGCCTTGAACATCGTGCATGGACTGGGGGCCGAAGCAGGCGCGGCGCTGGTGGACCATGGCGACGTCGCCGCCATCACGTTCACCGGTGGGACGACCACCGGGGCACATGTGAACCAGGCCTGTGCCGGCGCCTTCAAGAAAGTCGCCCTGGAAATGGGCGGAAAGAATCCGGTCATCATCTTTGCTGACGCTGATATCGACGCCGCGATCGACCTTGCAGCAGCAGCGGCCTTCGCCAATCAGGGACAGATCTGTCTCTGCGGCGAACGACTGCTGATTGAAGCGAGCGTGTTCGATCATGTCGTCGACGGGCTTGTACAGCGAGCCAAGGCCTTGCAGATAGGCGACCCACTGGAACAAGACACACGCTTCGGCTCGTTGGTGAGCCAAGCCCATCGGGATAAGGTTGAACAAGCTGTCGGTGATGCCGTGGCCGCCGGGGCAACAGTGCTGTGCGGCGGTGGCCGTCCGGACAGTCTTCCGGCCCGCGTGGCCAACGGCGCGTTCTACAAGCCCACAGTCCTCACCGGACTGGCCCCAGATGCCCGGTTCAACCGCGAGGAGGTCTTTGGTCCCGTCGTGTGCGCCATGCCGTTCACAGATGAGGCCGAGGCGATCACGATGGCCAATTGCACCGACTATGGCCTGTGTGCTTCCGTGTGTACCGGAGATTCGGGCCGAGCTGCACGAATGGCGGCTGCCATCGATGCCGGCACCGTCTGGATCAACTGCTGGTTGGTGCGCGACTTTCGCGTGCCATTCGGCGGCATGAAGCACAGCGGCCTTGGACGCGAGGGCGGCGAAGCCAGTTTGCGATTCTGTACGGAGCAGGTCACCGTCTGCACCGCTACCACCAGCACCGTCGGTGCCTCCGGCGCTGTGCCCTCGGAGCCAACGACATGAACGAGTCTTCCGTCAACACGAATGCAGCGCCTGCTCCGGTTGGCGCTTACCCCCATGCCCGCATTGTCGGTGACACGCTGTATTGCAGCGGTGTTGGGCCACGCAAGGCCGGCGCAGACGACATCCCGGGCGTGACGCTCAACGCCGATGGCACCGTCATGGCCAAGGACATCGAAACACAATGCCGATCGTGCTTCGCCAATGCAAGGGCGGTCGTGGAGGCCGCAGGTTTTGCTTGGACCGACGTCGTAGACGTACTCGTGTTTCTGACCGACATGGAGCACGACTTCAAGGCGTACAACGCCGTCTATGCCGAGTGCTTCGCCGGCGACAGCAATCCCAACCCCGCCCGCACGACAATCGAGATCACGGCGCTGCCCACGCCCATCGCGGTAGAAGTCAAGATCGTCGCCGTACGGCAGACTTGAGTCCCAGTCAGGGCAGCGTGCGCAGCACGGCTCGCACGGGCGAGCCGTCGAAGCCGACCAGCTTGAGTGGCGCTGCGATGAGCTCGTAGCAGCCCGGTGGGACGTCCTCCAGACAGATCCCCTCCAGAATCATCATCCCATTGGCTCTGAATCGCTGGTGTGCGTCAAGGGTCGTGCTGTCTCCCGGATCCACGCTGGGCGTATCGATCCCCACCAGCATGACGCCGGCGTCGTGCAGCAGATCAACCGCATCCGGGTGCAGGGCAGCAAAGTCGGCGTTAAAGTTTGTTGGGTTCGGGAACGTGCCGGTGTGCAGCAGCAGGCGCTCTTGATCCAGCTCTACTGCAGCGAGATCCGCCGACTCGATCAACGCGCCACGCTCGACCTCTATCGCGGCCACACGACAGGGACCGATGCACCGCTCCAGCAGCCAGGCGTCAACACCCGGCGCCCCGGCGGCGTAGTGGTTCGGCCCGTCAATGTGCGCTCCGACATGCACGGTCGTGTGCAGCGTAGAGAGCGTGACTGGATCACCGTCTTCAAGGCGCAGCAGCACTTCTCGTGACAACGGCGTATCGCCGGGAAAGACGGCGATGTCGGGCGTCAACGGGGGTGAGATGTCGTACAGCACGCGGGAACCGTAGCAGGCCAGTCAGGGGCAGGATCCGAACGCGGCGAGGATCACAAGAATGTCTGAAATATCCACGGTGTCGTACGGCTCGGCGATACCCGCCGCGCTGCCGTCGCCGCCCCACTGGCCGATGGCGGCAAGCAGGTCGTTGATGCCAACAACATTATCACCGTCCACATCGGCCGGACAGGTGTTGGGCTCAGTGATGGTGAACCGGCCGACGTGGCACTGCCATCCAAGACCGTTGGTGCTGTACTCACCCACGTACCAGAAGGTGGTGTCATCGACGGGGTCGACCGTCATGTCGTAGTAGTCGCCGTAACGGCCATCCGCCCCGGCTGTACCTGTCGCTGTTTCGTGCAACGCCCCCATGGTCCCTGTTGGATCCTGTGACGTGCGGCCAGTGACTTGAATCGATGGGTTGTCGTTCTGCGACGCCATGGCCATGACTAAAGCAATGTCGCCGTGCTGATTCACCCCGATGGCGGGAAAGAAGTTGTGCACACCGCTCGACGTGACGATGTCACCGCTTTGCGCAAGCACGCCGGAGGAGATGTTCGTGACGTCAAAGTCGTACCACCGTGAGACCGTGTTGCTCGAGGGGCCATTGATGGCGTGGCATGTGTAGAGATGATCGTCTCGCCAGTGGACATTCAGAATGCGGCCATCCAAGGTGCTTACGGTGCCGCCTGGATTCGGCGCGTCACTGGACGGGGCGTCGAACGACGGCACATTGACGTTGTTGGATTGCACGACCGGATTGGTGTAGTCCTCGATTCGAGACAGTCGAAGACGCGTGTTGTCACGCCTGGAAACAAAAAAGGCCGCAGGGGCGTCGCCGTGATGTTGGGCCGCCTGCACGGACGCATGCCCGCTCTTGCGCACATCATGAACGATGGCTGTGCCGCCGGACAACACGGCTGCCTTTTCGATCACCCTGTACAACACGCCGCCGAAGCCGCCGCTGCCCAGAGGAAAGAGGTTGCCAGTGACGTAGAAGGCATTCTCGTCGTACCCCAGACCGGGATAGTCCACCCAATAGGTTGTACCGCCGTCGGTGACTGCCGCCCATGTGCGGTACTTGTGCCAGACCCCGTTCGGATCGCTGTCATCGCTGACGGCAAAGGTGATCCATGCTTCATCAGTGTCGCCGTAATACTCCAGCGCAAGCACGACGAAACGCTCCGAGACCGGGTCATAGAAACACTTGGGGTCGAACGTGAAGTCGCCGCCACCGACGCCCTCGAAGAACCCAGGGCTCCCCGTGCTGTCCAGATACGAACTGAACTGCTCATTGCCCTGCTTGTCGTACCAGGCGATCGCCATGTTGACTGTGACGACCACGTGTTGAGGCCCGACCGCGAGACTTGGATCTGGCGGCGTCCAGGGTGTCTGACCAATCGACTGAAAGCCGAAGTGGTTGTTGGTCGCGTCGCCACGCGTGAGTCCGCCGGCACGCAGTTCATTCGGCGGTCCATCAGACGCTTGGACAGGCTTCAAGTGCTTGTGCGCGGGAAGCAGTTTGCCAGGCCGCTGCGTGGGTCCGCCCCAGAGCGTGTCGACCTGGTGTTGATCTGCAAACGTGCGCGTGTCGATGACCGTTGGATCGCAGTGCCAGGTGAACGGCACGTTGTCCTGTGTCACATCGATGTGCGGTACACCGATCGGACGAGGGTGTCCGGTCGTAGGTCGCCAGTCGGTGGGCCAATCGGGCCCGGCCGACACTGGCAACTGTGGCCCGCGAGCTGCGCAGGCCGTCAAGAGGCTGGTCATGACGGTCATGGCTGCAAGCGTTGTCAGGGGTATCCGATGCATATTGGCTCCATTCGACTCACTATCTGCGCCCGAAACAACCTTGAACTTGAACAAGTACCGCCACCTGCGTTCAGAATCGGCTGCGGACAGCCCAGAGATCCGCGAACGCCGGCACAAAAATGGTCTTCTTCAGGTATTCGACACCTGGAGAGCCTCCGGTTCCAAGTTTGTCGCCAATGGTGCGACGCACAAGCTGCGTGTGTCTGAACCGCCACTCCTGCAAGCCTTCATCGATATCCAACATCGATTCCAGAAGTTGTTCCACATCTGGTCGAGTCCGTATCGCGTCCACCAGAATGTCCTCCATGCGTTCATCGCCGGCGTATGGCTCGGCAACGTCACGCTGAAGAATGTCATCCGGCACGGCGAAGCCCTCTTTGTGGAGAAACACATGGAGGTCGTCGATCAGGGTCGGATCTTCGAACCGTTGCAACGCTGCCGCCCGTCCGACCATGCCTTCGGGCATGTAGTCCAGTACAGCCTTGCGTTTGATCCCCAATCGGAACTCGAGCTCACGGAACTGCATACTCTGGAATCCGCTGGCGGAGTCGAGTCGATTGCGGAATGACTCGAATGACTGAGGCGTCATGGTCTCGATGATGTCCACTTGCCCGACGAGCGTCTTGAGAATCGTCCGCACGCGACGAAGCGTGTGCAGCGCGGCCCAAAGTTTGTCGCCACGCAGCAACGGCCCCGCCCGGTCCAACTCGTGCAGCATCTGCTTAAACCAGAGTTCGTACGTCTGGTGGATGATGAGGAACAGCATCTCGTCGTGCTCTGGAGGGTCACTGCGCGGCACCTGCAGTTCTAGAAGGCCACCAAGATGGAGGTAGTCGGCATACGTGAGCCCGGGGATTTTCTTCGCAGCGGTCATGGAAGGATCCAGAGAATGAGCCCCAGCAGCAGCCAAAGGGCGGAGATGACGAGTATCGCGACGATGAGTATGAACAGCGCGGGCACCAGCGTACGGCTGCGCTTCACTCGAAGCACCTGAGAGTAGGGCATGTCACTGAAGGTGACCAGTACATACAACGGTGTAAAGACGGATGGCTGATCACTGTCCAGCCATTGCGACACCCGCAGACGCACCGCGTGCAGGCTGGACGCCGTGTGATCCCGCATTTCGATGAAGTTGTGGAGGGCAAGGTCAGCGATTGCGTCGGTGTCTGGCTTTCTGGAAGCGGCAAAGTCGGCGATGTTGACCCCCCGATCCAGCGCCTCGCCCAGCAGCCGCACGTCCTCAAAGCCGGCGTTCATGCCCTGACCGTAGAAGGGTACGATCGCATGAGCGGCGTCGCCGATCAACAGAGTTCGGCCGTCGGTCCATTGTGAGCACCGCAATGTGCCCAACTGCCCCACCGGGTTCACTGCCCAGTCGTCGTCCAGCGTCGGCATGCATGCGGCGACGTCGGGATATTCACGGCGAACCAGATCGGCGCTGCCACGTTCAAATGAGACGCCTTCGCCCTTCAATGCCCAAAACAACGTGCAGGTGAAGGAGCCATCGGGATTGGGCAGTGCGATCATCATCGATGATCCTCGTGGCCAGATGTGCAGCACTTCACGCTCAAGCAACCATGTGCCGTTGTCACCGGCGGGAATGCGCAACTCCTTGTACCCGTGCTCAAGCATCTCCTTGACGGCGGTGCCGGTGCCGGACTCGACCAACGCGTGACGCACGGCAGAGCCAGCTCCATCAGCGCCGAGAAGCAGATCGGCTTCGTGACGAGCGCCGTCGGGCAATGTGATCAAGCCTTCGTGGGTCTTGATCGAGTCAACATCGACGTCGAAGTGCATGGTTGCACCTGCGGCCTCGGCGGCATCGAGCAACGCGCAATTCAAGCCCCCTCGCGACACACTGTTGATGAACCTCGATGCCTTGTGACTGTAGGGTTGCATCGAAGTTGCGCCGACGGCATCGTGTACGCAACGTGCCCGCATCGGAATGGCGTCGGCCAGCACCGTGTCGGCAATGCCCACTGCTTCCAATGCCCGAATGCCCCGGTGCGACAGAGCAAGGTTGATCGATCGACCCCCGGCATACCCTGCCGCACGAGGGTCGCCTCGGCGTTCGTACAGGTCGACCCTCCACCCCCGTTGCCGCAGCATGCATGCCGACAGCGGACCGACAAGTCCAGCCCCGACGATAATAGCCCGCTGGGCGCTCACCTCAGGCACCGGTGCATGACGTCGGCGGCGTGCCAGCAGTCCTCAAAGGTGTTGTACAGCGGCGCCGGCGCCAGCCGAATCGTGTGGGTCGGGCGGACATCGCACAACACATTGTGAGCCTGCATTGCAGACTGTGCCTCATTCGCATCCATCTGCAGTGCAATGGACAGTTGCGCCCCGTGCCGTGCATCTTCCGCGGGCGTGGTGATGCGCCATGGCACTCCGTCGACGTCAAGCAGCGACCGCAGATATCCGGTCAATCTCAGTGATCGCTCACGCAGGGCTGCAATCCCCACTTGATCGAACAGGTCGAGCGACGCCAGTACAGGCGCCATTGCCATGATCGGAGGATTCGAACATTGCCAGGCGTCGACGCTGTGTACCGGCGTAAAGCCACTGTGCAGATGCATGTCGAAACGAGACTCGGTATCGGTCCCCCACCATCCTGACAATCGCGGCAGGTCGTCCATGGCACGCTTGTGATGCCGCTCATGTACGAAGGCGCCGGCAACGGCCCCCGGGCCACTGTTGAGATATTTGTAGGTGCACCAGGCCGCAAAGTCGACATCCCACTCGTGAAGCTGCAGCGGTATGTTGCCCGCAGCATGCGCCAAGTCAAAACCGACCGTGGCACCCACAGCATGCGCCGCTGCGGTAATGGAAGCCATGTCCAGCACCTCGCCGGTCAGGAAACTCACACCCGGCAGCAGCACGCAGGCAAGTTCGTCGCCAGCCTCGGCAATAGCAGCCTCGAACACCCCCGTGCCAAACACGCCGTCGGCATCACCTTGCACCGTGATCACATGTGCAGCGGGGTCAAGATCTCGGCTGCGTACATGCGTCTCCACCGCAAAGGTGTCGCTGGAAAAGGCGGGGGACTCCATGAGCAACTTCGTACGAGATGCTGTGGGACGGTAAAAACTGGTCAGCAATAGGTGCAGATTGACCGTGAGGCTGTTCATCGCCACGACTTCGGTCTCGGTCGCACCCACCAGCCGGCTGATCGGACCGCGGGCGTTTTCGTGATAGCGGTACCAGTCTCGCCAGGGTTTGAAGTGACCGTCGACCGCCTGCGTCTGCCATTCTTCGAGTTCCCGCTGGACACCTCGAGCGGCCGCCTTTGGGCAGAGCCCCAAGGAGTTTCCACTTAGATAGACCAACGGACGGCCGTCTGATCCGACGGGCAGATGGAAAGCGTCACGGCGGCAGACGCCAGCAGCGGCAGCATCCAGGGCAAGCGCGGCATCGATGGCCGGCAGTGCCACGGTCACGCCCGAGCCTCCAGCAGTCGACTCGCAGCAGCATTGCCAAGGAACTCCAGCGCCGTGCCGCCGAGCAATTGCTGCTTGGTGTCCGCATCAAGCTCCATGGACGCAATCAGCGATCCCGGCTGAAGTTCGCCCAGTGGGAATGGATAGTCGGTGCCGAGGGCTATGCGATCGGCGCCCATGCGCTCCAGCAGAAACTGCAGGGCCGCCTTCGAGTGCACAAGCGCGTCGACATACAGCGATCGCAGCATGTCACCGGGAGCGGTGCTGGTTTCGGTCTGGCAGAGATCCGGACGAACCGCATGCCCGTGGTCCCAGCGATCGACAATCAACGGCGCTGCTCCGCCGCCGTGGGCAAAGCCGATACGCAACTCGGGCAGCTTGGCGATCACGCCCCCCATCAACACACTTGCCATGGCAGCGGCGGTTTCGGACGGCATGCCCACCAGCCACTTGAGCCAGTGTCGGTCCAGACGGCCAGCGGGATCCATGTCCCAGGGGTGTACAAAGACGCACGCGTCGAGTGCTTCCGCGGCGATTAGCACGTCGACGATGGAAGGGTCATCGAGTTGCGCACCGTTGACAGTGGTGCCGATCTGTACACCCGCCATGCCCAGTTCACCGACACAACGCTCGAGCTCCTGCACGGCGAGACAACTGTCCTGCATGGGCAGCGTGCCCAGCGCGGTGAATCGGTTGGGCGTGCGCTCTACAACACCGGCGAGATGGTCATTGAGCAGCTGACTCAGATCATGAGCGTGCTCGGCCTTCTGGTCGTACGAAAACATCACCGGCACGGTGCTAAGCACCTGCACATCCACGCCCGCTGCGTCGCAATCCGCCACACGAATCGCCGGGTCCCAGCAGTTGGGCTCAACTTCGCGGAAGAACGTGTCGTCCTTCATCATGCGGCCGCAGGCGCAGCCCTCGGGATGGTCGAGCCGCATCCAGCCACCACACCCATAGCGTTCGGCCAGATCAGGCCACCGTTCGGGCAGGATGTGCGTATGGAGATCCAGAGTGGGGACTGGCATAGGCAGCAGTGTAGAAAACTAAAGCCGGCCATCTCCCTTTCAGGGAAATGGCCGGCTGTCGAAGCGGACAGGGCGGGATTCGAACCCGCGGTAGAGCTTACGCCCTACGCCGGTTTAGCAAACCGGTACCTTCAGCCGCTCGGTCACCTGTCCAGACGCTCTGCACGGGTGCAGGGGCCGCAAAGTCTAACACAGGACGTCAAGGCCAATCCGAAGGCCCAACTCCCGTTAGGCTCGGTTCCATGTTGACCCCCTTGCTCATCGGACTCTCCGTACTTGCTACGCCTGACCAAGGGCCCGTCTTGGGTGATCTGACGCCGACAACGGTCTCCATCTGGATGCGTGATGCCTCGCCAAGCACCAGCCGGATCGATCTCTATGACACATCCGGAACACAGGTGCATCAGAGCTCGGCGCGGAGCCTTGCGTCCACGGACAACACCGTCACGGTGCAGTTGACGAATCTCGAACCCGATACCCGCTACGCCTATGTCATCGACGGTGCACATGAGGCCGACTGGCACTTTCATACCCCCCCGCGCAACAGCAAACAAGCCACCATTGCCTTCGGTTCGTGTGCAAAGGAAGCTGAGGGATCAGGACGGGTCTGGAACCGGATCAATACACTTGATCCCGACGCCTTGGTACTGCTCGGCGACACGCCATACATCGACACGACTGAATTGAAGACGCAGCGACGGCGCTATCGCGAGTTCGCCGCCTTCCCACCGTTCGCAAAACTGGCCACGCACATTCCCGTGTACGCAACTTGGGATGACCATGACTTTGGCCGCAATGACACCGACGGCCGGCTCGACGGCAAGGAGAACAGCCGCCGCGCCTTCATCGAGTACCGCCCAAACCCGACGGCTGGCGAAGACGGCAAGGGCATCTACACCAGCTTCCGGCAAGGTCCGATGGAGGTCTTCCTGCTGGACACGCGATGGTTTGCAAGAACTGAAGGCGAGGGACTCAGCTGGACACTGCTGGGCAAGCAGCAGTGGACGTGGCTTGAACGCTCACTGAAAGCATCGAATGCACCGTTCAAGGTGCTCGCCTGCGGCATGGTGTTCAACGGTTCCGTCCGTCCGGGCAAGAGCGACTGCTGGGGCGTCTACGCCAGCGAGTATGCCCGGCTGCGTACCCTGATTGACCGCATCCCGGGCGTCGTGCTGGTGTCGGGCGACGTCCACTGGTCGCGAGAACTTGAACACAACGACACCGGCGACTGGCCGCTGGTGGAGTTCGTCACCAGCCCGGTCCACGAGCATCTCATCGCTGCAGCGAACCCTGATCACCCGTGGGTGCGCTGGAGTCGTGGCGAAGTGAATGCGTTCCTCGTACTGGACGCAGGCCCCGCCACGCTACGGGCGAGCTTCATGAATGCTGATGGTGAGTTGCTGCACAGCCGCGTGTTGGCGCTCCCGCCTACCGACAGCGCCGACTAACGCCCGCGACACTGCACTCAAGCAAATAGCACGCGCTGGTCGAAGTGCCCACGGGGAGACGATCCGTCTCGCCCAGAGCACATCTCAACTTCAATGCGAATCGCAGGCGGCCGATTCGGGGGGTCGGTCCGGCCGTCTGATCGACTCCCGCCTTGCGGTAGGAGCCGCACACGCCATGGAACATCCACAGCAGACTCGTATTCACATCATCCGCGGCCTGTTGGTGACCGCAATCACCATCGCGATAAGCGTGTTGTTGAGCATCGTCATCATGGCACAGGCCTGGTCCAATCGTCCTGGTGAGGACGTGAAGGCACGCATCACGGCGCAGTCGACGATCTCGGTCAAGGGCAAATCCACCCAGCGCATCACGTCTGATCGCGGCGTTTGGGACAGCACCGTCTTCGCAGATGGCCCCACGCTGAAGGACGCCTATCAGAAACTCGAGTCGGACATGCTTGCTGTGCGCGCCTTCCTGGGCGTCCAGACCTTCACCGATGGAGAGTTGCTCGTCTCGGCCATCGGCACACAGGTGCGGTACGAACGCAATGACAAGAACAAGTCCACCGACGTCATCAAGGGCTACACGCTTTCGCAGACAGTTACGGTCACGTCGGACCGCCTGCAGTTGCTGGCCCATGCCGCCTCGCAAGTAACGGACCTGATCGGCGAGGGCATTCGAATCGTCTCCACGCCGCCGCAGTTCGTGGCGACAACACTTCCCGATGTCAAGGCCAAGATCATCGGCGCGGCGACCGCGGACGCCAGGCGGAGGGCTGAGTTGATGGTGCAGTCCTCCGGAGGTCGCCTTGGCGAGGTCCGCCAGATCAGGCAGGGTGTCATTCAGGTGGTACGTCCGGACTCCACAGCAATGACGTCCTATGGCATTTATGACACGTCTACAGTTGAAAAGGACGCCAGCGTGGTCGTGACCGTCGAATTTTCCGTCACGGGCAGTTGATGGTTCGGGTCGTTGGCCTCTTGTAGACAGTGATTTTACGGCTCACCTGATGGAAAAACACTGCAAAAACAGGGTTGGACGTATTGCCGGCCTTGCATGACTGACCTATTGTGCCGGCCAGCGGACAGAGTTGTCTGCATATCTCACGGCGCCGGTCGGCATTCTTTCCGCCCAACCGGAATCGCCACGAACTTGTTCATCACGTAGAAGGGATTCGAAAAATGGCCAAGAAGAAAACCACCAAGAAAGCCGCAGCCAAAAAGACCGCTGCCGCTAAACCCCGTACCAAGACACAGATCTACGGCGAGATCGCCGACACCACCGGATTGACCCGCAAAGAGATCGCCTGTGTGTTTGATTCGATGCAGGGCATGGTCAAGAAGGACCTCGGCCGTCGCGGCCCCGGCACCTTCACCGTCCCGGGTCTCATGAAGATCCGCACGCACAAGAAGCCCGCCGTGAAGAAACGCTACGGCAAGAACCCCTTCACCGGTGAGATGCAATGGTTCAAAGCCAAACCGGCCAAGACCGTCGTGAAGTTCACGGCGCTCAAGAACCTCAAGGAAATGGTCTGACCATTCCCTTCGCTTGATTGCCCAGGAGGGCCGGCATCTGCCGGCCCTCCTGTCTTTTTTGCCCTGGCCGTTTTGGCCTCGCCCTTTGGGTCTGATCTCCGGGGATAACTTGGACCGATAAAAGTGCAATGGCCCCGCTTCCTCCAGACCGCGCACACGTCTCTACAGAGCAACGCCACGTAGAAGTGGTTCGTGACGGACTGGACACCCGGCCCACGCAAGCCGTCATTCGACTGGTTGGCGAGACCCAAGCACGCGCCTCGCAACTGGTGGCAGACTGCGCTGGAACCATCGAAGCATTCGTGGATGATGCCGTCGCTGGCATGGACCGAGGCGGGCGCCTTCTTTATCTCGGTGCCGGCACCAGCGGAAGACTCGGCGTGCTTGACGCCTCCGAGTGCCCGCCTACCTTCGGCTGCGGTGGCGACGATGTCATTGGTCTGATCGCAGGCGGCGATTCGGCCCTGCGGCAATCAGCCGAAGGCATGGAAGATGACCCCGCCGGCGCCGTGCCGGAACTGGAACGACTGAATGTGTCCGCCAACGACGCCGTGCTCGGGATTACCGCCGGAGGCACGACCCCTTGGGTGCTTGGCGCACTTGACGCAGCCTCGCAACGAGGCGCGACCACTGCGCTACTCACGTGTGCCCGACGTGATCGTCCACGTGGGTGCACACACCTTCTCCTGCTTGACACAGGCGCGGAACTGCTGGCTGGCTCTACGAGGCTGGCTGCCGGATCCGCCACAAAGACGGCGCTCAATGCCATCACGACAGCGATCTTTGTGCGTCGCGGCGCGGTCTACGGGGATCTCATGGTCGATCTCAACGTGACCAACGACAAGTTGCTGGATCGAGCCATCCGCATCCTTCGGCTCTTTCGCCCCACACTGGACCGCCCCGCCGCTGCAACTGCGATTCAGCAGGCTGACGGCGGCCTGAAGGTCGCCATTGTCTGTGTCTGTTGTGACGTGGATGCCAGCGAGGCACAGGCGCGACTCGCGAAGGCGCATGGCCAGTTGCGAAACGTGCTCGAGAGCGTCAGCTGAGCCGGACAATCTGCTTGAAGTGGTCCATTCGGGCGTTGATGGTCTGGCGATCAATCGCTCGCTGGCCTTCGAGGCCAAATGCCTCCAACGTAAACGACGCCGTCACTGTGCCCCAGGCCAGCGAGGCCCGCAGCGCCTCCAGATCACAGCGATCCTCCGAGGCGAGATAGCCCATCATGCCCCCGGCGAACGTGTCCCCGGCCCCGGTGGGATCAATGACCGCGTCCGCAGGCATGGGATACGCCGGAAGGGCGCCAATGCCCTCGCGATGCACCAGCACGCAGCCGTGTTCACCCTTCTTGACCACCACGAACGCCAGGCCCGTGTCGAGCATGTCTCTGGCCGCTGAAATCGCATTGCGGGCACCGGTGAATTGCATGGCTTCCGCGTCATTGAGCACGATCCCATCCACCTGTTGGATGAGCGTGCGCAGGTCGTCGTTGGCAATGTCGATCCACAGGTCCATCGTGTCCGCAACGGCAAGCTTCCGGTCGGGGAACTGCGACAGCAACCTGGCCTGTACGGCTGGGTGCGTATTTGCCAAGAAGACGTAGTCGCTGTCGGCGAACGCCTTGGGCACGACCGGGGGTGCTTCCTCGACCACGCCCAGGTGCGTGAAGAGCGTCTCTCGCTGATTCATGTCATCGAGATACCGACCACCCCAAGCGAATGTCTTTGAATCAGCGCGCGTGTCGAGTCCAGCAAGGTCAATGCCGGGGAACGACTCCAGAACAGCGCGGTGCTCGGACGGCCAGTCGCCTCCGACCGCTGCGACCATGCGGGTTGGCGTGAAGTGCGATGCCGCCGCGGCAAAGTAGGCGCAGGATCCGCCTGGCACCTCGACCGCCTTGGCGACAGGGGTTTCGATGGTGTCGATGCCGATGGTGCCGGTGACGATGAGTGACATAGGTGTGCTTTCTGCCTGAGCGTCCTGGTCAACAGAACTTGGCCAAAGAAGCCTTAGGTCAGGCGGAGACTGTGGCGGTCATCAAGTCCATGAGATGGTTCAGATCCGCCTGATCTTCAAGATGCATGATCATCGCTCGCAGTTCGGTGCATGTTGATTCGCCGACAACCGACGTGCCCAACGCGTTGAACTTGACCGCGATCTCTTCTTCCGTCATCGGATCACGTGGGTCACCCTTGGGCACATCCACCCGCTCCGTATGCGACGTGCCATCGGCAAGCGTAATGGTCACCTGCGACGGCTGGAACTCGGGAAAGATCGCCTCAAACTCGTCGTTGGGTACGACCTTGATCTTGTCCATCACCGGAATCAGGGCTGGATCGTCGATGCGATCCTGCTTGAACTGCAGCGGTGTAACCATGCCGTCCACAAGTCCGACGGCCAACGAGTACGGCAGACTGTGATCCGCCGTCTCCTTGCTGGTGGGCCGGTACTTGGCAGGATCACCGAGAATGTCCGCCGCACGGGCGATGACCTCGACCTTGATTTCGGCCACGTCACCCGGATCCACGTCATGCAACGCGACGATTTTCATCATCGCCGTAAGCGGTGCGTGGCTGAGTGCCTCGATTGGGAACGACTTCATCCCACAGTCCAGAATCTTCCAATGGCACCCGCCACAACTGGGCAGGTTGTCGGTCAACATGCCCAGATTGAAGGCGCCGCCGAACTTCTCAAAGCAATGCAGCAGGCCTTCCTTGCCGTCGATCACGTGCTCCGGACCGGAATAGCCTCGGGCCGCCAAGAGCGCCGCCTCTACGCCACCGCGTGTCGCCATTGGGTCGACCGTGTTCTTCATGTTGGTGAGCTTGCCAGCAGTCACGGCACCAAGGCACATGCTTGGTGAGGCGCTGATGCCAATGGCCTGCTGTATCTGCTCCGCGGACAGTCCGAGCATCCGTCCGGCCACGATCGGGGCGGCAATGCACGTAATGGTCGCGTGATGCCAGCCGTACTCGCGGACGCCGGGATCGCCGAACTCCGCCAGCCGCATCTCGATCTCATGGCCAATACACACACCGAGAATAAGGTCCTTGCCAGACAGGCCGTTCATCTCACAAATCGACAACGCCGCGGGAATGATGTCCGACGGGTGCGAAGGATCAGCCTTCCAGTAGATGTCGTTGTAGTCCATGGCTCGAATGCACAGCGCATTGAGCATGGCTGCCATGACCGGATCGGTCCTGAAGCCGCTGCCGAACACGGCGCACGTGTCCGCCCCACCCATAGCCTTGGCATGGTCGAGGAACATCTCCACATCGTGCTGCTGACTGCCGCCCAGCGCGCAGCCGAAGGAGTCGTACAGGAAGAGCTTGGCGCACTGAATGGCCTCTGTCGAGAGCTGCTCATACGTCAGCGTCGCAGCCCATTCAGCCAGTTTCCATGAAGCGAAGTCAGTGTTGTTCTTGTTTGTGTCGTGGCCACCCATGGTGGATGCACTCCTGTTGAAAGCGTCTCTTGAAGGCGATCTCAGGCGCCGACGTGTTTCGTCACCTTGCGGGCAACCTCTTCGGCGACGGCCATGGTGGAGTCGCCCTTGCCGCGACCCTTGATGTCGTACGTTGCAATCTTGCCCTCGGCGATCACGTCTGCCAGCGCCGACTCGAGTCGTGCTGCGTCTTCCGCTTCGCCAAGCCAGTCCAGCATGAGTTTGGCAGTGAAGAGCATGGCCATGGGATTGACCACATCCTGGCCCACATACTTGGGCGCCGAACCGTGCGTGGGCTCAAAGACCGCGTAGTCATCGCCGATGTTGGCGGCGCTGGCGAAGCCAAGCCCGCCGACCAGTCCTGCGGCAAGGTCGCTGATGATGTCGCCGAACATGTTCTCCGCCACAAGGACGTCGTAGTCATTCGGGCTCTTGAGCAACCACATGCACATGGCATCGATATTGGCTTCCCAGAAATCAATGCCGGGATACTCCGCAGCGACGCTTCGGAAGATCCGAGTCATCAGACCGCCGGTTTCTCGAAGCACATTAGGCTTCTCGACAAGCGTCACACTCTTGCGGCCATGCTTCTTCGCGTACTCGAAGGCCTGGCGGCAGATGCTTTCACAACCCTGACGACTCATGATGCGCGTCGACAGCGCCACGTTATCCAACCCCTTGTCCTTCCAATGGATCATCTTGGGGTTGTCGCACATCGCGTCGTAAACTTTTTCAGGAAGCGGGAACCACTCGACACCGCCGTAGGAACCTTCCGTGTTTTCGCGGAAGATCACTAGGTCCACATCGTCGCCGCGATAGTTCAGCGGGTTGCCTGCGAATGCCTTGCAGGGACGCAGGTTGGTGTGCAGATTGAGGGTCTGTCGCAACTTCACGATCGGGCTGAAGTAGACGAGTCCGGTGTTCTGCAACTCTGGAGCGAGTTCCTCGTTGGCTTCATCACGAGGCTTGCTGGTGATGGCGCCAAACAAAGCGCAGTCGGTGCTCTTCAGGATTTCAAGCGTGCGATCCGGAAGCGGATTGCCTTCCTTGCACCAAAACTCCCAGCCGATGTCGGCGGGGATGTACTCCGCATCAAACTGCATGGCGTCAAGGACCACGCGGGTAGCCCCCATGACGTCCACACCAACGCCATCTCCGGGCATCCAGGCGATTTTGTACTTGGGCATTGCGTGAGAAACTCCGGGTCTGGCTGGGGTCTGTGCTGAGCAGATGAAGGGCGCCTGTACAGGCCGCCGGTGAGACCGGGATTATAGACCGCTTCACTCCAGCAGTCGTGCCTTCACGACTGCCTCTGCACCCCCGGCGACCACGATTTCCTGTGGCACCTCACCCAGCGGGATGAAGTCGAAGGTGCTGCCGCCCAGCGTGATGGTCGCGGCGGCGAAATCGATCTCCGCCGACGACGTCGGAATGGTCAATCCATCGCTGCCAAGCGTCTCACGCAGGTAGGCCACAAGCTCCGGACACGTCAGGCAGATGAAGCCGTTGTTGATAGCGTTTCGGACGTAGGTCTGGCTGAAACTCGCCGCAATGACGCAGGCGATCCCCCGCAGTTTCAGGCACGTGGCCGCCTGCTCGCGGCTTGACCCGGTGCCGAAGTTGTCACCGGACACGATGATGTCTCCGGAAACGGACATGCTGTCAAACCCGGGGTCGTAGTTCGCCATGGCTGCTGCCACCATCTGGGCCTCGGTGACGTCATCACGGTAGGTCATGGCCCCGGCATAAATGCCATCAGTGTTCATGTTGTCCGCCGGCAACCAAAGCACGCGGCCCGACAGCGTTCGTGGGAATCCACCCACGATCAGCACACCACCACCGCCGGCTTGGCGTGGTCCGTTGATCGTGGTCTTCGTGACGGGTGCCATGCACTCGAACGGCACCGGCGAGCAGATGAAGCCCGCCGCAGCTGACGCCGCCACAATCGCAGGCGAACCCAGATAGGCCTTGGCATCGCGAGAGCCCATGCGGCCCTTGAAGTTTCGATTGGTGGCGCTGATGCCCGTCTCGCCGGGTTCCAGTGTTCCCGCCCCGAGACCGATACAGGTGCCGCACCCGGGCGGCAGAAACGTAGCGCCGGCACGTTCAAGCGTGGCCCACGTGCCGTCAGCTTCCGCGTCAGCTTGAATGGTTTCGCTGGCCGCAGCGACAAAGAACTCGACGCCCGTGGCAACGTGATTGCCTGACAGGACGTCAGCCGCCGCTCGAAGATCCTCCAACCGTCCATTGACGCAAGACAGCAGGTAGGCCTTCTGCACCTCGACGTGTTCGGCCTCGATCGTAGGCAACGCATGCATGACCTTCACGTGGTCCGGGCCGGACACATGAGGGATGACAGATGCCAGATCGAGTTCCAGTTCAACGGCATACCAGGCATCCGAATCCGCCTGCAGACGGTGCTGGTACCACTGCTCCGCATCTTCCGGCGTGTACTGCGACGCGCCTCTAGATGCCAGCCACAGCGCCTGCGCCGTCAGCCAGTCTTTGAGCACCAGGTCGAAGGGGAAGACGCCCGCAAGGGCCCCCCACTCAGTGGTCATGTTCGCCACCGCCATGCGTTGATCCATGCTCAGGCAAGCAATGCCGTCGCCGGTGAACTCGACCACATGATTCAAGACTTCGTCCTGATTGAACGCGCCGCACAGCGCGATGATCACGTCCTTGCCTGTCACACCCGGCTGCAGCGTGCCTGTCAGAGTGACGCGAGCGACCTGCGGCACCTGCCACCAGGTTTCTCCAGTCGCCCAAATGGCCGCTGCGTCGGTGCGGACCACCGGCGTTCCCAGTGCGGCAAGCGCGCCATAGATATTCGAATGACTGTCTGACCCCACCACCATCGCGCCAGGCGTCACATGACCACGTTCAATCATGATTTGGTGCGAAATGCCTGTGCCGGCGGGATAGAAGGTCACCCCCTGCTGATTGGCAAATCGCTCAATCGAGGCATACTTGCCCAAGTTCTCAGGCGAATGATTCTGGATGTCGTGATCGATGGCGAAGACCGGCTGCTTCGAATCGTGCATCACCGTGGCGCCGATGGCCTTGAACTTGCCCATAACAGCCGATGTGTTGTCGTGCGTCATGATGTGTTTGGGCGCGATACGCACGTAGTCACCGGCCTGCACGGTATCTGTGTCATCCAGACCCGGAACATGCAGTGTTGCAATCTTCTCAATGAGCGTCAGCGGCATCAGCGTGTTTCAACCGTGTCGATCACGAGCCTGCAGCCATCTTGCCAAGCAGTTTCGCGATATCGAAGTCCACAAAATCAGCGTGGTGGAAGATGATCGACTCGATCGAACGCTGCACCTTCTCACCTTCGTGTGAGTGCGTCGCGATGATGTGCATAGCTTCGACCGGAACCCCATGCTTGTACGCCATGGCCACACCACTGAACGGATGACGCAGCGCTTCACCATAAGTGCCTTTGATCACGTTGCCGTCGGCATCCTTGTCAAACTCCAGCGGCTTGCCGCAATCTGCTAGCAAAGCGCCCGCGATCAGAATGTCGCGATCGATGGGAATGTCGCAGGTAAAGGCACTGCCCAGCACGTCGGCGATCGCAATGCACTGACGGACGCACGAGTTCAGGTGCTCAATGAAGGTCATCTCGATGTCACCGGCAAGCAACGTGAACTTGACGGCCCGCAGCTCGTCGAACGTCCAGCCGGCACCACCGCATCCGGTGGTGATGGACTCGTTCCAGACGGCGGCCACCTTGGCGCGAAGACCTTCGCACTGAATGTCCATCAGGTTTGGAAACAGCTCTGCAATCTGGTCAACGCCGTACATCTGTTGAACTACCTCTCAGGAAAGCGTGCGGGCTTCAGGCCCGTCGTATTCGTACCCGCCCGGCACGACTTTGCGCATGGGTTTCATGCGTGTCTGTTCTTCTCGCACATGCGCAATCAAGCCGGGAACCCGGGCAATCATGAACAAGCCATTCATGACTTCCGGCTCAAAACCCAGATCAGCCAGCACGGCACCGATCGCGCCGTCGACATTGATCGGAAGCGCCTTGCCCGCGCCTGCAAACGCGATCTCCACCGCCTGTGCCGTAGCGCAATGGTCGCCGAATGCACCGGCTTCGCGAGCAAGTTCCAGCAATCGTGCCGTCCGAGGGTCCGCCGTGTGAATCCGATGCCCGAATCCGCTCATCCGCAGCCCTTGGGCTTTCCAGGCCGCCAGTTGGGCGACCGCGGCCTCTTCCAGCGAGCAGTGCTCACTGGAGGCACGATCCGAAATGACGCCAAGTTGCTGTGCACAGTTGGTGATCGCACCGCCGTGATGTGCGTTGATCGACATGATGCCCGCGGCGACCGATGCACTGAGCGTCGCCCCGGTGGAGGCCACAGTGCGTGCAGCCAACGCAGAAGGCGGCGTTGCGCCATGATCGATCGACGACACGATGATCGCCTCCATCAGACTGCCGGTGGCTGCGTCAGGCATTTCGCCTCGCAGAATAAGATAGACAGCTTGCCCGAACGACACCGCTCCCATCAGGTCGGCGATGTCGTAGCCACGCACGCGCACTGCGTTGGGCTGAATCTCCGTGACTGCTGTGGGCCAGTTGTCGGCCATGTCAGTGCTCCTGCTTGGGGACCTGAACACCCAACGCGGCACATGCGGCAGCTGGAAGATCGCCAAAGCTTTCAACTACGGTAGCACCGGCTTGCCGCAAGGCCTCGACCTTGCCCGCATGTGTTCCTCGATTGCCTTCGATGATGGCCCCGGCATGGCTGAAGCGGGTGCCCTCCTTGGCCGCCTTGCCACCGATGTAGGCAATGACGGGCTTGGTCACCTGCCCCGACGCCATCAGTGCGGCCAATCGCTCCTCCATGGAGCCACCGATTTCACCAAACAGCACGATGGCGTCTGTCTCCGCGTCATCCTGGAACTTCAAGGCGACCTCAGGAAAGGTCAATCCAAGCACCGAGTCGCCTCCAACATGGCAGATCGTGCTCACACCCAGTCCGGCCCGGCTCAGGTAGTACCCGCAGGAACTGGACATGCCGCCACTGCGGGAAATTACGCCGACCGTGCGACCGGCGATGGGCTCGTTGAACCACTGCTTCGCGCTTTCAGCGCGACCGCCGATCATGCCAAGCACGGCACGCCCTGGCGAAATCACACCCAACGTATTCGGACCAATGAACTCCGCACCGTGCGCAGCCGCGACTTCTGCGATGGCCATGGCATCCCACAGCGGCACGCGGTCGGGCACGAGCATGATCAACTTCACGCCTGCCTCAATCGCCTCGATCGCAGCGGACTTCACGAGCCTCGCCGGCACAAAGACCACGGACACATCCACGCCCCCGGCAGCGTCAACCACTTCCTTGACCGTGTCGTACACCGGCACGCCTTCGACATCCTGCCCACCCTTGCCAGGTGTGCAGCCGCCGACCACGTTGGTGCCAAACTGTCGCATGAGCTTGGCTCGAGCACGACCTTCACGCCCGGTGATGCCTTGGACGCAGACGGCCTTGGTTTCATCGATGATGATGGCCATTCAGGCGTCCTCCCCGTCGAGGCCCGCAATCGGCAGATCCACGAACAGCACTGGCCGGCCGGCCCGAAGGCACTCGACCTCGCAGGTGATGAACTCTGAATCCGCTGCTTGAGCGTCTTCAAGAGCAACGGCCAATTGAGGGCAACCAGATCCATCGTCTTCGAGCAGTCCGCTAGACCACCCGGCCATGCGACCGGTCAAGTCGGCGTCACAGTGCTCGGTGTCGATCCAGACGTGGCCTCCATCGATCGCAATGGACGTTGCGGCGGCACTGCCAACAAAGGCTGGCACCGACCGCTGTAGATCGCTCGATGTGGGGCCGTCTGATGCCTCGACCAACGCCGTAAAGCGTTTGGCGCAGAACGCAGGTGTGTCGTCTTTTCGATACCCCTCGATGGTCGCGGGGAGGCCTGCACAGGCATCCTCGAGAATCTCGACGGCGCGGTCCTCCGCATTGCCTCCAAGTCGGATGACAACCGGCAGCGTCATCCCCAGTTCGTTGAACGCCTTCGCCATCCCGTAGGCACTGTGGAACTGCTCCTGGCTTGCCACGCCCGAGCCCGAGCCGAAGTAACCCTGCAGACTAGGCTGCGCCAGAATGATGCGAGCGGCGCGGTACACCTTCGCGACTGATGGATTGCCCGATGTATCACAGAAGTTCGCAAGCGTGAAGCCTTCGTTTGTGACGGCGTCCATCGACATCATCGATCCGCCGCCGCCGGCGCCGTGAAAACCCACGAGCCCGCTGGATACCTCAACGCCCTCGACTGGCAGTTGGGCAAAGTAGAACGTACCGCGATGGTCCGCTTGTTCAATGTCGTAGGCGATGCGCTCAAGCGCGGTGGGCGGATGGTCGAGTTCACGAGCGATTTCAATACCCAGTTCCGGATGGCGAAAGACGGCATAATCGTCAATGGTGACTCTGCAGTCGGCTGCCAGCACGCGGCCATCCTTCAAAACCACCAGTGGATTCACTTCCAACGAGCGTGCCTCCACGGACTGCGCCGTCGCCACGATCGTGTCGATGGCAGTGACCAGTGCATCATGTTGGCCCGGTTCGATGCCGGCGTCGGCAAAGACGCCACGCAGCAGGTCAGCATCGACACCGTCTGTAACGGACACGGGGATGCGTGCAACCGCGCTGGCTCGATCTTCGATGCCTGATCCTCCGGCACAATCCAGCAGCAGCAGTGGCGCCCGGGCTGCGTCGTCAATGGTCAGCGACACGAACAACTCGCGCTCAATGTCGACCAGTTCCTCGACGAGCACGTCCTGCACGGGAAACAGTCCAAATCGCATGCCAAGCATGTCGGCCGCTGCCCGCGTGGCTTCTTCGGCCGTGTGCACGAACCGCACACCACCGAGTGCTTTGCGGCCAGTGACCCAGGCCTGCACCTTCATGACGGCGCTGCCGCCGATAGCTGCCAGCGACGGCGCCGCGTCGTCGGCTGCGGTGATCACCAGTCCCTTGGGAATAGCCAGACCATGCTGTGACAGCAATGCCTTGCCTTGATATTCATGCAACCGTGCCATGCAGACTCCATGGACGTGCTTGTCGCCACGTCGAAGCCACCCATTGTAGTTCAGGCACCGGTCAGGCGCGAGCCGATTCGCCGCTCTCGTCATCATGCCGCAGAAAGTTGTTCGCCATGGCAAAACCCATGGGCACGCCGATCAATCCGCCCGCCGCCCAATCAATCGGAAGCGGGAACAGCAGATTGGGCAGACTTCCCACAGCAAGGGCACCGGACAACCCACTGGGCATGGTGAACCAGGCGAGCCACCCAGCCAACGTTCCGCCAAGTACCACCGCAGGGGGCAGGAGCACCGGCTGGCAGTGCGGCGCTGCCAATCGACCAACCAGCCCGCAAACAATGCCGCCGACCACCGCTGCGATCACTGTTTGCTGACGCAAGTCTGAACGAGCAATGAGCCATGCCGCCACCAACCCGGCAACTGCTCCAATGGCAGCTGCTCGGAGTGCTTCGGGACTGGACATGGGGTCGGGATGGAGCCCTTCTTCATCCGGCTGCACAGTGGGCTCGCCACTGGACCGACCGAACATCAGCCACGACAGCATGAGCACGATCACCGTCCAGGCAATGCCGTCGACGACTGCGGGCGAAGGAGATCCCTCGAGGACAGTCAGTCGCATTGTGTCCAAACGAAGCGCAGCCCAGCCAAGGCCTGAGCCAACCGCACCCATGGCACGAATCGGACCCAGATACCCTCGGGCGGCCAACATGACCAAACAAGCCACGACCACAACGACCCCCAACGCAGCAACCGCTGGGCCGGGATCCTGTGCCGTAAACACCGTTGGACCGAAGCCCCCCTCCGCATTGGTCATGAAAGGCACCGCCATAGAGGCACTTGCCGCCGTCAAGGCGAAGGCTGCAATCAGGACGATCCATTCCCAGGTGGCACGCATGCACACATGGGAGCAGCGCCGATGGGGATTGGTCAAGCCCCCGGAGGCACTGGAAGGCTAGAATCCTCACCTTGAGCAACGCATCGCTTCAACCCCTTGAACTTTCCGGAGCACCGCTTTCGATCGCGGACGTGGTGGATGTTGCCCGTCACGGCCGATCGGTGACGCTCAGCGACTCTGCCAGAGCCGCTGTACAGCACGCCCGCGACGTAGTGGACACCGTCGCCGCCGGCAACGAAGCGGTCTACGGTGTCAACACCGGCTTTGGATCCCTGTCGCGACATCGCATCGATGCGACCGAACTCGAAGCAATTCAGTGCAATATCGTGCGATCTCATGCTGCCGGTGTGGGCGATCCACTGGACGTTGAAGTCGTCCGGGCCATGCTGCTGGCTTTGGCCGCCTCACTCAGTCGCGGCGCCAGTGGTGTTCAGGAGAAAACGCTCGACGCGCTCATCGCGTTGCTGAATGCCGGCATCACCCCCGTCGTGCCGGAGATTGGTTCAGTCGGTGCTTCCGGCGACCTCGCGCCTCTGGCACATGCGGCCCTTGCTCTTCTCGGCGAAGGCGATGTTCTTGTGGATGGCCGCACGTTGCCTGCCGCAGAGGCACTGGCCACTGCAGGCATTGAGCCTGTGCGTCTTGGGGCAAAGGAGGGACTTGCGCTGCTCAATGGCACGCACCTCATGGCCGGCATGTCTGCTTTGGCGCTGTTCGACGCGTCCAGACTCATGGATGCTGCGGTCGGCGCCGCGGGCATGGCGATCGACGCCTGTCGAGGCAGTGTTGCGCCGCTGGACGACCGCGTGCATGTCTTGCGCAACCAACCCGGACAGCGACGCATCGCAACGGCGTTGCGGACCTTGCTTGAAGGCTCAACCATCGGGCCGGACCACGCTCAGGACGACCCACGTGTCCAGGACCCGTACAGCCTGCGTGCCATGCCGCAAGTGATCGGTGCCGTGCTGGACGCGTTGCAACATGCAACCGCCATCTTGCAGAACGAACTTGGCGCTGTCACCGACAACCCGCTGATTGTGGAAGACGGCACGCTGGTATCCGGCGCGAACTTTCATGGCATGCCGTTGGCGCTGGCCGCGGATGCAGCAATCACAGCACTGACGCACCTTGCCGGCATCGCAGAGCGTCGCATGTTCTGGATTCTCAGCGGACACGACGGAGTCAATCCCGTGCCGGCGCATCTGAGCCCGGAACCGGGCCTGCACAGCGGCTTGATGATCGTGCAGTACACGGCGGCGGCATGCTGCAACGAACTGCGAGCACTCGCCTATCCCGCCAGCGTCGGAAATATCTCCACCAGCGCCGGCATCGAGGACTACAACTCCATGGGCGCCACCAGCGCCCGCAGGCTGCGTCAGGCGGTGCGTCTGGCCAACGACGTGGTCGCCATGGAGTTGCTGCTCATGGCCGAGGGGCTCTACCACCAGCGGCCGTTGCGCAGCGGTGCCGGCGTTGAGGCTGTACACGGCGTCATTCGGGCACACGTGGACTGCCTGACCGAAGACCGCTCCCCTGCCGGCGACATCGCCTGCATTGCAGCGTTGATCCACAGCGGCGCACTGCCCACTATCGACCTTGGACTCGCCTGACCGCGGCAAAGAGCACACTTTCATGGCTACCACGCTTGACCCCACCCGAAGCATCGCCGCGCCACGCGGCAACACGCTGACCTGCAAGACCTGGCAGGCCGAAGCCGCCATGCGCATGCTCATGAACAACCTAGATCCAGAAGTTGCCGAAGCTCCCGAGAAACTCGTGGTCTACGGCGGCCGCGGCCAAGCCGCGCGTTCCTGGGAAGCCTATGACGCGATCATCGACTGCCTTCAGAAGCTCGAGCCCGACCAGACGCTGCTCGTGCAGTCGGGCAAGCCTGTGGGCATTGTGCAGACGCACGCCGAGGCACCGCGAGTTCTGATCGCCAACAGCAATCTGGTGCCCGCCTGGGCGACGCAGGAACACTTCGACGACCTCGCCGCCAAGGGGCTCATGATGTACGGGCAGATGACTGCCGGCTCATGGATCTATATCGGCACGCAGGGCATTCTGCAGGGCACCTACGAGACGTTCGCCGAGTGTGGACGGCAACACTTCGACGGCACGCTCAAGGGGCGACTGGCGGTCACCGGTGGCTGCGGTGGCATGGGCGGCGCACAACCGCTGTCCGTGACCATGTGCGAAGGCACGTGTTTGATTGCGGATGTGGATCGCACGCGATTGGAGAAACGTGTGACCGACCGATACCTAGACGAGATCGTCGACGATCTCGACGCCGCGATTGACCGTGCATGCGTTGCACGAGACGCCGGCGAACCCGTTTCGATCGGTTGGACCGGCAACGCCATCGACCTGCTGGAACGGCTTCTTGAGCGGGATATCACGCCCGATCTCTTAACAGATCAGACCTCCGCACATGACCCATTGGAGGGGTACCTGCCGCAAGGCATGTCCATGGACGAAGGCGCCGCCATGCGCGTCAGCGACGCCCAAGGCTATCAACGCCTCAGTCTGGCCTCCATGCGACGTCATGTGGAGTGCATGGTGGCACTCATGGACCGCGGCTCAAGGACATTCGACTACGGCAACAACATTCGCCAGCGTGCAAAGGACCAGGGCTTTGCACGGTCCTTTGACTTCCCCGGCTTTGTGCCGGCCTACATTCGGCCACAGTTCTGCCTGGGGCGTGGACCGTTCCGCTGGTGTGCACTGTCCGGCGATCCAGAGGACATCCGCGTCACCGATGAAGCACTTATGAATCTCTTCCCCGAAGACGAAGGCCTGCACCGCTGGCTGAAGATGGCCCAAGAACGCGTTGCATTCCAGGGCCTCCCCTGCCGAATCTGCTGGTTCGGCCTTGGAGAGCGTGACAAGGCGGGAGTGCTCTTCAACGAACTCGTCCGTACTGGCAAAGTCAGCGCTCCGATCGTCATCGGCCGCGATCATCTGGACTGCGGCTCCGTCGCATCGCCCAACCGAGAAACGGAGGCCATGAAGGACGGCACTGACGCTGTCAGCGACTGGCCGCTGTTGAACTTCGCCGTGAATATTGCCAGTGGTGCCAGTTGGGTGTCTTTCCACCATGGCGGCGGCGTGGGGATCGGCTACAGCCAGCATGCCGGGCAGGTCATTGTGGCTGACGGTACACCCGAAGCCGGGGCCCGCCTTCGCCGCGTCCTGACCAACGATCCCATGATGGGCATCTTTCGGCATGTCGACGCCGGCTATGAACTCGCTCAAGAGTGCGCAGTTCGGTGCAACGTCGACATTCCCATGAACGAGTAGCAGGCCCCAAACGACTACACTCGCGCCATGCCGGACCTCCTGTTGATCAATGCACGTCTCCTGACGCTCGGTGGCCATGAAGACCCCCGGCGAGGCGACGCTATGACTGACTTGGGCCTCATCGAACGAGGCTGGTTGGCGATCGATGACGATCGCATTTCCGCAGTGGGTGAGGGAGATCCGCCGGAGAATGTCCAATCAGACGCCGTGTTGGATGCCGAGGGTCGGGTCGTGATGCCCGCCTGGGTGGATTGCCACTCGCACGCCTGCTGGATCGGCAGCCGTATCGATGAGTGGACGAAACTGCTCGCCGGGGGCTCCTATCTTGACACGCTTGCCGCAGGCGGTGGAATCATGAGCACTGTGCGAGCTGTCCGTGGGGCTTCACGAGAGGAGCTTGCTCAGACACTGCTTGAACGCATCGGACGCCACCGGCTCATGGCGACCGCGACGTTGGAAGTGAAGTCCGGATACGGCTTGGACGCAGAGACCGAATGCCGCATGCTGCGTGCGGTACACGACGCCTCACGCATGACTGACATTCTGGTCACCGGCACCTATCTGGGCGCGCACGCACTGGATCCCGAGCAACCTGATTACGTCGCACGCACGATTGAAGACACGCTCCCTGCGGTTGCTGAAGAGTTCCCGGGCATCCCCTGCGATGCCTTTCTTGAAAAAGAGGCCTGGACACTCCAAGACACGCGACGCTATCTGGAACGCGCTGTCGACCTTGGCTGCCCCATTCGACTCCATGCCGATCAGTTCAACAGCCTAGGCGGGGTGCCGCTTGCGATCGAACTCGGTGCTCGCAGCGTGGACCATCTTGAAGCCTCCACGCCGGAAGATCTCAAACGTCTCGCGGAGTCGACGACCATCGGCGTGCTGCTGCCGGCCAGTGGCTTCCACCTTGATCAACGCTGGGCGAATGGCCGGGCCATCATCGATGCCGGCGGCGCCGTCGCCGTGGCCACCAACGACAACCCCGGCTCCGCACCGACACCTTCCATCACCATGGCACTGTCTCTTGCCTGTCGGCGCTGTGGGCTGACACCGAATGAGGCCATCACCGCAGCCACATGGAACGCAGCGTGCGTGCTTGGCCTTGAAGACCAAGTCGGTTCGATCGCACCGGGCAAACGCGCTGATCTGCAGATTCTCGATACAGATGATGAGCGTCTCCTGTGCTGGGAGATCGCACCGCCACCGCCGCCGGTACTGCTGATCGCCGGCAACCCGGTTCGGTTCGAAGTGGGTGGCCCTGAGTGAAGATGCTCGTCAAGAAGCAAGTGGACATCGATGCGGCCCGTACTGCAGCAGGTCACGTCTGCCGCGTACACGAGTCACTCGTTGACTTCCTGCGTCCAGGCGTCTCGCTTCCAGAAGTAGACGCGCACGTTGCGCAGACACTCCGGAAACTCGACAGCACGAGTGCATTTCTGCGATATCGAGCTTCGGGGTATCCCCCGTTTCCGAGTCACTCCTGCCTGTCGCCCAATGATGTCGTGGTCCATGGGACGCACCTGATCAGCAACGAGCCTCTTGTCGAAGGCGACCTGCTCGCCGTCGACATCGGCGTCCTGCACAAGGGATGGATTGGCGATGCTGCATGGACCTACGCCTTGGGCAGCGTGTCGGACGAAGACCAACGCCTGCTCACCGTGGGGCGACAGTCATTACAAGAAGGGCTCGACGCCATTGCACTTGGGCGGCCACTGCTTGACTGGGCACGTGCGGTTCAGGACTGCGTCGAGACACGTGCAGGCATGGGCCTTGTTCGTGGCCTTGGCGGCCATGGCTACGGCCGCACCTTGCATGGGCCACCGTTTGTCAGCAACGTCGTGCCAACGACCCCGGGCGAATGGCCAGACGCCTTCAAAACCTGGGAACCGGGCATGCTTGTGGCTGTCGAGCCAATGCTGAATCTGGGCGGAGCCGACATCGTCAGTGATCCCGGTGGCTGGCCGATCCGCACCCGGGACGGCAGCCGAAGTGCCCACTACGAGGCGGATGTACTGGTGACAGGCGATGGCATCGAAGTGCTCACCGCCGACATGTTCGATCTCCCCGACGTCGTCGGCGCCTGATCGCCACAACACCCTCAAACAACAGGTAGGCTGGCAGGTTCGACCGCTTCCGCGGATCATCTCAAAGGGAATCCAGACGCATGCTGCTCACGACTGTCGCATTTACGCTCGCGCTGACAACGGCGCCCACGGATTACCCCGCGACCCGCACTGGCGATGTCGTCGACATGTATCACGGCACAGCAGTCCCGGACCCCTATCGCTGGCTAGAGAATGACGTTCGTGAAGACGCCGAAGTATCAGACTGGGTCGACGCCCAAAATGAAGTGACGTTCGGCTACCTGCATGCCCTGGAACAACGGGGCGTGATTCGCGATCGACTGGAGCAACTCTGGGACTACGAGAAGTCCAGCAGCCCACACAAAGTGGGTGACAAGTACTACCTCACGAAGAATGATGGGTTGCAAAACCAGAGCGTGTGGTACGTCCTTGACGATCTTGAATCCGAACCTCGCGTGCTGCTGGACCCAAACACGCTCTCTGAAGACGGCACGGTGGCGCTCTCGGGTTCCTCGTTCAGCGACGATGGCCGATACCTGGCCTATGCACTTTCTGCAGGTGGAAGTGACTGGAAAACATGGCACATCATGGATCTCGCCACCGGAGACACACTCGACGACACGATCGAGTGGAGCAAGTTTTCCGGAGCCGCTTGGCTGCCTGACGGAAGCGGCTTCTTCTACGCACGGTTTCCTGAGCCTGACTCCGCAACCGCCATGGTTGGAAGGAACATGAATCAGGAACTGTTCTTTCACAGGACGGGGACGGCTCAGTCCGAGGATCAGCTTGTGCACAAGGACTCGGAGCACCCGGAGTGGGGATGGGCCCCAAGCGTGACCGAGGACGGCGCCTGGCTGGTGGTCTCGGCCTGGAAAGGCGGCTCGAAGGACCGCGTCTATGTACGTGACCTCCGCAACGGCATCGGCCCGCTTGTCGAGTTGATCCCCAACTGGGATGACGCCTGGGGCCTTGTGGGCAATGAAGGCGACGTGCTGTATTTCCGCACCGACAAAGACGCGCCCATGTACAAGCTCGTGTCGATCGACATGAACAACCAGTTGGGCGGCTTCAAAACAGTGATCCCCGAAGGCGAGGCTCTGCTTCGTGGCGTGTCACAGGTTGGCGGACATCTCGTTGCCAACTGGCTTGAACATGCAACCAGCCGAGTCAGCGTGCACGACATGGACGGCACCAAAGTCCGCACCGTCGAGTTGCCGGGCATCGGGTCAGCCGGTGGCTTCGGTGGACGGCATGACGACACGGAAACGTTTTACTCCTTCTCCAGCTTTACGACACCGTCCTCCGTCTTCCGCTACGACGTTGCCACCGGCGAGTCCACTCGATGGTGGCAGCCCGAGGTCGACTTCAATCCAGCCGACTACGTTGTGCGACAGGTGTTCGTGGAAAGCGCGGACGGCACGATTCTGCCTATGTTCCTGGCGCATCGCGCAGGACTGATACGAGACGGTTCAAACCCCACACTGCTCTACGGATACGGCGGCTTCAACCTGAACATGACGCCCTACTTCTCTTCCTCGCGTCTGGCGTGGATGGAGATGGGCGGTGTATTCGCCATGCCGAACCTTCGCGGCGGAGGCGAATATGGAAAGGACTGGCACGAAGCCGGCACCAAACTGCACAAGCAGAACGTGTTCGACGACTTCATTGCCTCGGCGACATGGCTCATCGACAACGGGTACACGACGCCTGCGCATCTGGGCATTCAGGGCGGCTCCAACGGCGGGCTGCTTGTCGGCGCGTGCATGACGCAACGCCCGGAGCTGTTCGGCGCAGCACTACCCGCTGTGGGTGTGATGGACATGATCCGTTACGCCGAGTTCACCATTGGACGAGCCTGGGTGCCCGACTTTGGCGACCCTCACAAGGCAGACGAGTTCGCCGCCCTCATCGCCTACTCGCCATATCACAACTGCACGGCCAGTACGAACTATCCACCGACGCTCATTACGACTGGTGACACTGATGACCGCGTGGTGCCGGGCCACTCGTTCAAGTTCGCAGCGGCATTGCAGGCAGCACATGCAGGCGACGCGCCCGTATTGATCCGCATCGATCGCAAGGCGGGCCATGGCGCCGGCAAACCGACATCCATGCGATTGGACGAAGTCGCCGACCAGTGGACGTTCCTCGCAGAGCACTTGGGCGCAACTGCCAGAAAGAGCGTTATGCCGGCTGCCCCGATCATTCCACATGGTTGGAATCACACACCTGCCAAGGCAGGCTGACGCTCACCGCGCCGTCAACTGCGCACGAGCAACAATGCCAAGCGTACGCAGGCTGGATAGCCCCGCACGCGGCCCAAGCACACTGCGCTTGGGCGTCCGCGCCAGCTGCTTGAGCATGCCGTGGTACACCGCGATCACGGCCGACAGCGCGGGCCTGCAATCGCGTTCAATGAACTGCTCCAACCCACGGGCAGCGGCGTAGTGTGACTCGGCCACAGCGGCCCAACGCACAAACCACAAAGAACACGCTTCAGGTGGATGCCAAGCGACCAGCATGTCACGCGTGACGTCATCAGACAACGGCAAGTAGCACCGCCCTCGACCAAGATCCTCACCGACATCACGCAGCATGTTGGTCAGCTGAAACGCAATCCCAAGCCGTCTTGCCTGCTCAAAGCCCGCCTGAGACGTACAGCCCCACACATGCATGCACAGACAGCCGACGCTTGATCCGACACGCTCACAGTAGGCCTTGAGTTCCATCAGATTGCCGACCGGGCGCCCATCCAGATCACGACGTTGGCCTGCCAACATGGCGTCAAAGGGTGCTCGAGGCAGTGCGAGCTGGTCCAACACGACACGCATGGCTCGCCACATGGGCTCATCCACAGGCAGCGTGCCTTCGAAAAGTGTCGCTGTCCAACCGGCGAAACGCTCCAAGGCAGGGTCAGCTTCGGCGACGCGGTCATCGATGAGGTCATCCGCAGCACGCATCCAGGCGTAGATTGCGAAGATCGACCGGCGCTGCGATCGAGGCAACAAGAGCAGCGCTCGATGGAAGCTGCTGCCTCCCTTTCGAGCCAATGCTTCGCACCAGTCGAAGTCGGCGGTGTTTCTGATGACTTGAGCCATTGAAAGGCCACTGTATCTAAGGCTCGGCTCTGCAGCGTGTGGGTATCATGGCCACCTGTGAAAGTGATGCTTGCCAACCCGCGGGGCTTCTGTGCTGGTGTCTACATGGCCATCGACGTCGTCGATCAGTTGCTCGATGTGACGGATGAGCCGATCTACGTGTATCACGAGATCGTCCACAACCAGCACGTCGTGCAGCGATTCAAAGACCGTGGCGTCACCTTTATCGAGCGCATCAGCGACGCACCTGAGGGCGCCGTCGTGGTGTACAGCGCACATGGTGTCAGCCCACAGGTCCGGTCCGAGTCGGCTGGGCGAAACCTGATCGACATCGATGCCACCTGTCCACTGGTGACCAAGGTGCACGCCGAAGCCATCAGATATGCCGACCGCGGATGGCAGATCCTCTTGGTGGGTCACCGGGAGCATCAAGAGGTCATCGGGACACACGGCGAGGCCCCTGACGCCATTCAAATCGTCGAGTCCCCGGACGACATTGCGCACCTGCGCATCGATGACCCAGACAAACTCATCTACTTGACACAGACTACGCTGAGTACGGATGACGCCGACCAAATCATCTCGGCGCTCAAGGTGGCCTTCCCTTCCTTGAAGGCGCCGCCTACCGAGGACATCTGCTACGCCACCACCAATCGCCAGCGGGCGGTGCGCCTGCTGGCGGACCAGTGCGATCTAGTGCTCGTCGTCGGCTCTCCAAACAGCTCAAATTCCGTACGACTCACCGAAATCGCCAAGACTGCCGGGACGCGGGCCGTGCTGCTGGATGACGTCACCGAACTCTCGCCAACACTACTCGATGGGGTGGACACGGTACTGGTGACAGCCGGCGCCAGCGCGCCGGAGGATCTTGTGCAGCAACTGGTACTCGCGCTCGTGCACAACTTTGGTGGGGTCGTCGAGCAACATGATGTCTTCCATGAAAGCGTCGAGTTCGGGCTGCCGGGCTCACTGAAGAAGTTCATGCGCAGCCGTAACGTCAATCCAACCGGACGGCGGATCAGCATGGACAATATCGCCTCAACCAATGCATTCCTGCAGCACCATGGCATTCCACATCCCGTTATCGACATGACTGTCAGTGCCGGCAACGGAGGCAGTACACCGTGCTGAGTTTCTTTGACTGCACACCCGAATCCATGCAGGCCTTCTGTGCCGAGCACGAGTTGCCTCGGCATTTCACCGATCAGGTGTTCGACTGGGTCTATCAGAAGGGCGTCATCGACCCCGAGGCCATGACCAACATTGCCAAGGAAGATCGCGCCCTGCTTAAAGAGCAGGTCCGCTTCTACCGTGGCTCGGAGTTAGGCAACGCACTGGCCACCGACGGTACGGTCAAAGTACTCATCGGCTGGGATCAGGCTCGGCGCCGCAATGATGAAGCGGGACTTCCCGTGCTGCAACAGCGAGAGGGCCAACGCAGCACGGAGACGGTGCTCATCCCATCGAGGGATCGACGCACCGCCTGTGTGTCCTCGCAGGTAGGCTGCCCTGTGGGCTGCCGTTTCTGTGCATCAGGACTCGACGGCGTCGAAGGGAACCTCGATGCTGGACAGATTGTCGAGCAGGTACACCGCCTCTCGTGGATGCCCGGCGTCGACCGCGTGACCAATATCGTGTTCATGGGAATGGGTGAGCCGCTCGCCAATGCTGACAGTGTCATGCAGGCTATTCGCACGCTCAATGCGCCATGGGGCATGGGCATTGGTGCGCGGCGCATCACGGTGTCCACCGTCGGCCTGCCCGCCGCCATACGGCGCCTCGGCACATTTGAACTTCCCGTCACCTTGGCGCTCAGCCTACATGCGCCGACCGACGAACTGCGACGCTCATTGATCCCCTGGGCCGAGTATTCCACCGTTGCTGAACTGCTCGATGCATGCGATGAATACTTCCACGCGTCCGGCCGAGAGATCACGCTGGAATACCTGCTGTTGCGAAACGTCAATGACGGCCCTGAACACGCGTCCGAACTGGCACGCCTGTGCAGCAAGATGCGGGCGAACGTGAATCTCATCCGATACAACGAGGTTCCCGGCCTGCCCTACAGCCGACCCCGAGATGCAGATGTGCTTGCCTTTCAGAAGGTCCTGCGCGGCCATGGCGTCAACGTCCACATTCGCGCCAGTCGCGGACGCGACATCGCCGCGGCATGCGGCCAACTCAGGCGGGAGTTGGCGAGCCACTGACGTCTTCCAGGGTGAGCACGTCCTCCGCGGACATCGTGTCCAGCTCGCCCGCTTCCTGGTGCAGACGCAACTGCTCGAGCACGCCCCGCCAGTGGTCATGTCGGTCATCCACTTCAGCACGTGCACGTTGCACCAGCGACCAGACGGCGCTGCGCCTGGCACGTTGTCGCGGAGACCCTCGCCAACTGATCGGCACGAATCGTCCAATCGCTCTGCCCACGTAGGCGATCCACTTGCTCGTGCGAACATCCACCCGGAGATGATGCATGCCGAAGACTGCTTCGAGCCGAGTCAGATAACGCACCTCCATGATGTCGCCTCTGCCGGACCGCACATTCAAAGCTCTGCGCAGCGCCGCCCGATGCCCCGGTGAAATGGCCATACGAGCGACGTAGATCGGATCACGGAACAGCAGTGCACTGACCAGCGGGCCGATTGCAGCTCGCGTCAGGGCGCGACCTGTATCCGCCCGATCCACTCGATACAGGGCCAACACTTCGTCAGCCAGACGGTGGCCGGTGTCGATGCCACCCCAGATAACCGCGGCCGCGACGCCATCGACCAGCAGACCGCGCATCGCCCGTCCATCTGCCGTCTCCGCAAGATCAGGCAGGCCCAGCAACAAACGGTCCAGCAGCGTGCCTAGCCCGTCATCAGCGGCCCGGGTGCCATACCGGTTCAACAACCGCCAACGTCGCGACCGGCGCAACGGTGTATCCACGAGCGTGGTGACGCGTTCCGGCGCCAACAACGCACTGTGCAAGGCCGCTTGGCGACCGAATGCGAATGCCTCGGCAAGCCGAGCGTGCCCGCGATCCTCAGTGTGTTGCATTGCGGCATGCAAGGCGTCCAGCGTCAGTGGAATCCATCCACGCTGGAATGCGACACCAAGCAACACCATGTCGGCCAGCCGGTCGGTATGAAACCGCCGGCGGCAGGTTTCCTCGACATCGGCCTGCGTCAGTTGATCTTCCCCCCACTGTTCCTTCAGCCAGATGGCTGCTGGATCGTCATTCTGAATGGACACAACCATGCATGTACGTTCTGGCAAACACAGTCCTCGTGCGCCGATAGCATCAAGAACGCCATGTGCATCAACCGCCAGAAGCAGGTCCGCCTGGCCGAACGAAATGGCTGCAGTACCTGGTGCAGGTGGCTGCTCAAACTTGATCTGGGCCCACGCACGACGTCCTGGTCCGGTTGGTGAGGGATCACACCGCCAATGCACGGTATAGCCCATGGCATTGCCCGCGGCCGTGAGTACACGTCCAGCCACCCCGGGAGATCGGCCTCGTAGGCCGGCAAGATGGGCCTGCCAGACCGACGCTTGCGCATGATTTGGGACAGGAATGGGCAGGGAGGATGATCCTGCACCCACCTTGGGCGCCCGGGTCCGCGTGATTTCGATCATTTCCGCCTGCGGCCTGATCCGCAAGGCGAGGTTCAACTTCCACGGCCCTTCAAGTCGATCCACCCGCACTGTGCCATGCATCTCCGGATCAATCGTGTCGGCATCCCACCCCGCGACTTGCATCAGATAGGGATTGCAGAAGCGCTCGACCCCTTGCACAACACGTTGCAGCGGTCGGAACCCTGTGCGGTCAGCATCCAATGCACGTTTGGCCCGCATCTCAGAGTCCCACCGCACGTCGACATCGACGCACACGATCACAGAAACTCCACCACGATCGAGTGCTTCAATCATCGCACGTTGAAGATCCTCCGCGTCGCTGAACCCCAACCGTTGGATGAACGGTTGGGCCTCGGTTTCCGGCGGTACGAATGCCGCTGCCAGACGCTCGATGGCCGCCCCCTGCGGCGGCGCGCCTGTCACGATCACATGCACCCAATGCACATTCGATTGCAGTGTCTGCAGGATCGCCGCTTCACCACCGGTGCGGAACCCCGCCGCAGTCCAGGTCTCCACGCAATACAGGGTGCCATGTTCCGGCCCCACCACGGCACCGTCAACCTCGACTCGACTGGTCTCACCGCCCTTGGACCACTGCATGATGGTTGGTTCAATGGCTTTGCGAACCGCACGCCGCATTGCCGTGGCACCAATCTGAGGCACCGCAACCTGAGGCATGTCATCAAACACGGGCCTCACCGGCGTCTCATGTCCGAGTGCGACCCATGGTTCCAACGCCAATGCCAACGCGTCTGCGGTGTCCGGCGTCACCAATTGTGCGACTGTGGCAACTGGATGATCTTCACTGCGACAGTCGTCGGCGATCGCCCGGAGATGACCGGCAACGACCGTTGAACCAGGCTCCACGACCACGACCTGCCGACAGCGATCCAGTAATCGACGCACGGCTGCATCGTCCAACGGCACACTCAGTCCAAGGTGAAGCACCGGCACACGAGGCGGGTCCTCTGCATCGCGAAAGACCTGCTGCAGCAGGTCGTCAGCCTTCCCGACGGTGACGATCCCAACGGGGGCGGTCTCACCCGGGCTGGGGAGTTCTCGAAACCGATTCAACTCGAGACGACGCGCCATCCGGAGCGGATCCTCCTGCCGATCCCATCGCAGGGACCGATGACGCACACCCTCGCGACGAAGCGAATCCTCGCCGTGATTCGGCCGCAACTCGACGCTCGCCCCGCTGCGAAAAAGTCGGCTTGACACGGCAATGAGCACAGGCCTGTTGGACGCCCGACTGATCCGCAGAGCGTGCTCGACGGCGTCACGAACTTCTGCCGGGCTTCCCGGCTCAAGGACCGGCAAGGCTGTGTCAAGCAGCAACGACCGTTCGACCAACGTGGATTCCATCACTACCGCCAGTGCAGCGCCTTGTGGCAGCGACGCCTCCAGCACGCCGATCCAGCGTGCCGTGGAAGCATGCCCCGCGGCAAGCACGACATGCAGACCTCCCTGGGCGGCTGCCCATCGTCCAAGACGTACCGCCCGCGCCGCGTCTGCTGTTTGGCGCACATCCAACCGGTGCTCACGCAACAATTCAACAACTGCCGGTGTCGCTAATCGCTGTGCAAGGCTCCGCGTTGGTTCTGCCCGCGCCAGCGTCAGCGTGGACACGTTGGCCGAACACTCGAGAACACCCTTGACCACCGCCTCGGCCGCCGTCAGTACAACTTGGCCCTCATGCCGTGATAGAGCTGTGGTATCAGCGCTCATGATGCCACTTCCAGTGCGCCTGTCAACAAGGCGTCAATCACCTGCGCGACGCCGTCGTCGTCATGATGCGGCGCAACATGGTCGGCCACTGCACGCACCCGAGGATCTGCGTTGCCCATGGCGACGCCCAGCGGCGCCATTCGGACGATCGCAACGTCGTTGAGCCCATCACCAATCGCCACAACCTGCGCAGGATCTCGACCGTGCGCGGCGCACCAGCGCTGCACCATGGTCCACTTGCATGCACTCGGATCGAAGACTTCCATCAGGTGCACAGCGTCGTGTCCCAGTGCCGGATCAATGGCGGCCTCCCAGTGCCAGACTCTCGCGCGGTCCCCAAAGGTGTTCTCCAGTGCAGCCATGGGCGCCTGAAATGTTCCCGACGAAGCCACCGCGGCAATGCGCAGCACGCTGTGCAGTCTGCCCACATCATCGATGTTGTCCAACGTATGAACAACATGCCCGTGCCGAGCATGCCACCACATGGAGACTGCATGCAGCGGGTGCGGCCCAAGGCTGAGGTACTCAACACCGTCGTCTTCGGGGTCCCGCAGTACCAGCACACCGAGGCCATGCTGGACGAGAATCTGTGCGGCCTCTTGAGCGATACGAGGGTCCATCTCGATCCGATCCAGCGTGCAATGGTCAGGATGCTGCACCAGACGCGAGCCGCCTGCCGTCACCACCGGCCCACCAAGGCCTGCTGCTTCAAGCAATGACTTGCATTCACTCCAGGTCCGACCCGTGGCGATCAGCACGTCAATGCCATGTGCACGCGCGCGAGCCAATGCAGCCCTGTTGGCCGCCGTGACGGTGCCGTCGGAGTGCACTAGGGTGCCGTCCAGATCGATCACGATGACCTGAGGTAGCGCCATGACGGCGACGGTAGAGGTTCAGAAGCCCACCATCAAGGCCATGCTTGCCCTGACCGGGGGTGACTCGCTACCTTCAAGGGCAATGCCAGAATCGGCCCCCCCCCCTTCCCGGTCCACGCCTCCTCCTCCCCCCCCGGCCAGAATGCTCGCCGAGTCGCTGCGAGGCCAACTGGAAGAGGCGTGCAACGGCCGTTTGGGCCGAATCTCATGGTTCCGAGCCGATTGGCAACGGGGCGGCGCGGCCACAGGACATGCAACGTGGCAACTGGATGACGGAAGCAGCCGCAATGTCGTGGTGAAGGTGCCCGTGGGTCCACGCGAGTTGTTCTGGACCCGCCGACTCCAACATGACGGCACTGAACTGCCCCCGACCGTGGCACAGTTGCTGGCCTCAGGCCGAACGCTGGGCCCCTATGACCTGGGCTGGATCGTGACCGAGTCGCTGCCAGTGGGACCACTTGGCCTGCACTGGGACGATGCACATGTCACTCGCATCGCCGACGCGGCAACTCGACTCCACGCGGAAACCGCTCCCTTTGAAGTTGATCCTGCACTCGTCGCCCGCGAAGACTGGCACGACACACTGGACCGCGCCCGCAAAGCCGTACGCGAAAACGAGCTGGAGAAGGGTCGTCAGTGGAAACGCATCCAGAAACGCGTCGACAAGGGCCTCGACGATCTGGTCGAACGATGGCGCAACCGCGACCTGCACCACTGGGTCCACGGTGATCTGCATCTTGCCAATGCCATGTGCCGTACCGAAAGCGCTGACGCCCCCGTCATCCTGATCGACCTCGCCGAGGTACGCCCGGGACACTGGGTTGAAGATGCGGTCTACCTTGAACGCCAGTTGTGGTCCCGCTCCAGACGACTGGCACTTGCACCTGCGAAGACCATGTGGGCCGCTCGCAAGACAGCGGGGCTCGCGGTCCACCAGCATGACCACGAGCTGGCAGACATTCGGCGCGTGCTCATGGGCTCTACCGCAACGGCCTTCATGCGTACAGAAGGCCACCCGCGGCATCTCGCGGCCTGCTTGGAACAGGCCTTGGCCGCTGCAGATCGACTGCACATGGCCTAAGAGGCCTTCCAGCAGGCCGCTGCAGAACTCGAATGAACCACGAGTGCGACCAACGTCGTCGCCGAACCTCGCTGTATCGTCCATATACGGCGTCGGTTCGGCTTCTTGCGAGAACGAAAAGTGACACGCTCATGGTCCGTCCGAGTCCTGTGGCGGCCTGCTAGAATCCGTGGCTCCCGACACTCCGTCAGGCCAACCAGCAGGCCGATTACACGCTGACCGCTACACCCTGAATTTGGACCCCACATGATGACCGACAAGAGTGACCGCAAACGGCTCGAAGCCGAAGTCCATACAACCGACCTCAAAGAGGGTCAGTTGAATGAGGACTTCATCGACAATCTGAAGCAGTATGGGCCCTGGGTCCTAGTGGCTGTACTCACCGTCATCGCCGCCCGTCTGTGGATGGCACGCACGGCGCAGGATGCGGTCATCAAGCGTGACACCGCCTGGTACGAGTTGCTGACGACCACGGAGCCCGCTTCGTTGGAGGATGTCGCGATTGCCTGGACAGATGTGGATTCCGTCTCCAGCATTGCCCGCCTGCAGGCTGGCTCGACGCTGTTGCGCTCCATCGCCGCTGCACCGGACATGGCCGAAGCCGACCGCGACGAAGCGCTCAATGCCGCCACCGCCGCCTTCAATCAAGTGCTGGCCGCAGACGATGGCGCTCGGGCTACGACCGTAATCGCAGTGAACGCCATGAACGGCCTGGCTGCTGTCGCTGAGTCCAAGGGCGACACCGAAGCAGCGCGTAGTTGGTACGCCAAGTCCGAGTCACGCGCCACAGGCTGGCTCGAACCGCTTGCCGAACAGGCCAGGCGAAGAGCCGAGACCGCAGATGTCGCATCGCAGGCCACTGCCCGTCCTGAACGAGCCGCGCTGCCCGCCGCCACAGGTGGCCCACTGACGCCGTTCCCTGCACCTCCAACGCTTCAACTGCGTGACGACGTCGATTCCAAACGTAGCCCGGCAATCCCGGCAGATACGAATCCGCTGGGCCTCCCGACCGGTAAGGCCGCGGATGCGATCGCCGAAGACACGCCTGCGCCGGACGCGCCTTGACCGGTGACGCCACGCCCGCCGCGGACGAGGGGAACGATCTGAATACTTCAGGGAGTCCGGACGGCCTCCTGCAGGACATCGATGGACCGCAGCAAGCCTGTTGGACAGTCGGTCGCGCCAAGAATATTCGACTGGACAAATGGCTTGGATCGCGCATTCCTTGGGTGAGCCGCACACGTCTGCAGCGACTCGTGGCGGAAGAAGCAGTCAAGGTCAACGGGCGGATTCCGAAGGCATCGACCAAGCTCAATCCCGGCGACGTGGTCGATATTCTCCTGCCGCCTACGCCAACCAAAGATCTTCCCGCACAGGAAATCCCGCTCGACATCATTCATGAAGACGAGCACCTGCTGGTCCTGAACAAGCAGCCGGATCTCATCGTACACCCCGCACGGAGTCACCAATCCGGCACGCTGATCAACGGCCTCGCGTGGCACTTCCAGAATGCCGGCTCAGGATCGCTCAGTGGCGTGGGCTCAGACCATGCACGACCCGGCGTGGTACACCGCCTGGATCGATTCACCAGCGGCGTCATGGTGATCGCCAAGGATGACACAACGCATTGGCGCCTCGGACGGCAGTTCGAGCAGCGACGCACACGCAAGCGGTATCTGGCGCTGGTGCACGGCGACATGGAGCCGTTGACCGACGTGCTGGACATGCCGCTTGGGAAGCATCCGACGATTCGCGAAAAATACGCTGTGCGATGGGATGACACCGGCAAGGAAGCGATCACCATCTATCGCGTTCGGGAACGCTACGGCAACTTCACGCTCGTTGAGCTTGAGATCCGGACGGGTCGGACGCATCAAATCCGCATCCACCTGTCTCATCGTGGCTGGCCCATCGCCGGCGACGACATGTACGGCGGGCGTCACCTTGAAGTACGTGACATCCTTCCACCGGGATCGGGCCATGACCGCCTGGCCAAACTGCTTGAACGACAGGCGCTCCATGCCACGCTGCTGGGCTTCACGCACCCCGCCACCGAGGAAGACGTCACGTTCATAGCGCCTCTGCGGGCCGACATGGCCGCGGTGATACGCGCCCTGCGCGACCGCGGCCCGGTCCAACGTCCAAAGGTGCCCGGCACTGAACTTGACTTGGACGTCGTGATCCCGGAACCAACCTGAGATCCCTGCCGCTCGGGGAGGCGTGGGCGTCAACGCAGCTTGAGCAGTACCAGCGCGCCCACGGCGAGCATCACGCCGAGAATCCAGAATCGCACCACGACCTGATTCTCCTGCCATCCCGCCAGGTGGAAGTGATGGTGAATAGGCGCACAACGAAACAGCCGTTTGCCGCCGGTGTACTTGAACCACCCCACCTGCAACACGACGCTGCCAAGTTCTAGGAAGAACACACCACCGATGATCACCAGCAGCACTTCCTGCCGCGCGGCACACGCAATAGCTGCGAGCAGACCGCCCAGTGACAGCGAACCGGTGTCACCCATGTAGACCGACGCCGGTTGACAGTTGAACCACAGGAATCCGAGACAGGCCCCAGCCATGGCCCCGGTGACGACCATCAACTCAAGCGCCCCCTCGACATAAGGAAACAGCATGTACTGCGCCCGCTCAGGAGATCCTGCGATGTAACACAGCAGCATCAGGGCCAGTGACGCGATCAGCATGATGCCCGGAGCCAAGCCGTCGAGGCCGTCCGTGATATTGACGGCGTTACTGGTCCCTGCAATGAGCAGTGTGATAATGGCCACGAATGGCAGGAAGCCAAGCACAATCACACCAGGCTCCAGCAAGAGACCTTCCTGGTGGGGCACGTAAGTGCGTTGGAATGGCAGGACCAGCGACCTCGCGGCCTCATTGTCACCTGTCAATCGCCACATGAACAAGGCTGCAATGAAACCAATGCCCAGTTGAAAGAGCAGTTTCTCCCATGCCTTGAAACCGTCACGGGATCCAGGCGCCCGCTGCGCCGTCGTGAGCTTCAGCCAGTCATCGACACCGCCGACCAGTGACAGCCAAAGGAGTACCAGCAAGGCCATGTGGATATAGCGGTTGGTGAGATCACCCAGCAGCAGCACACTGAAGGCGATGCCCCCGGCGATGAGAATGCCACCCATCGTGGGCGTTGCTGCCTTGGAGGCCATGAGCCGGTTGAGGGCTTCACGATTGAACTCCGGCACATCGCCGATCTTCTTCTCCCGCAGCCAGTTGATCACCGGCTTTCCCAACAGGAGTACGAACAACCAGCCACAAATGGCCGCAGCAAAGGCACGGAACTCGATTTGATAGAGCACTTGCAACAGCGAATACACGCCGAGTTGCTCGAGCCATGCGTCGCCGGATTGAAGCAGGTGGTACAGCACGAAAGAAGATCAGCCTTGTGCTCTCATCGTCCGACGATCGTCGTTCTCTTGCGTTTCGAAACGTAACAGTTCAACCAAGCGTTCAAGATGCAACGATCGGGAACCCTTGACCAACACGACCCGCCCTTCGCCTCGCACCGTTTCGGACGCAAGACGCAGAGACTGCTCGTCCGCATCGGACAGATACAGCGCGTCGGGGCACGCCACCAGAGCCGGCCGAGTTTCCGCTCCAAAAAGCACCATCGCCTCAAGGTTCAGCGGCTTCAACACCTCGCCCATGCGTTCGTGTGCAGCAACTGAATGGCTGCCGAGTTCCCTCATGGCACCGAGTACGACGGCCAACGGACGCCCCGCCGCCAGTTCAACTGCCGCCGCCAACGATGCCTCCAGTGACTGTGGATTGCTGTTCCATGTGTCGTCAATCAGGGTCATGGAGCCGACCTGCTCGACGCCGAAGCGACCGGCACTGATTGACGCCCGCTCCAGACCACACTTGATGGCGTCGTCACCAATCCCAATGGCCTGCGCGGCACACACGGCGGCCGCGATATTCATGGCGCCGTGACGCCCTGGCAGGACAGCCGGCCATGCAACGCCATTGACCACAACGCCGCCACGCAACTCGACATGATGATCACACTGGCTGCCAAAGCCGAATCGTTCGATGCACGCTGCAGTGTGTGGGTCATCGCCACAGGACTCGCCCAACAGCACACGCTCACTCGTAGCTTGGGCAAGCGCATACTTTTCGGCCTGCACCGCTTCCACAGTGCCCAGCCCTTCAAGATGCCCCTCGCCAATCAATGTGATGATGCTCACATTGGGTTGAATCGCGGCCGCTAACGGTGCAATCTCACCAGATGCGCTCGTGCCGACCTCTGCGATCAAGACCGCGTCGCTTGCACGACACCCCAGCAGGGTCATCGGCACGCCGATGTCATTATTGAAGGACCGCGGCGAAGCATGCACTGAACCCGCCGCGGCCCCGATGGCATGCAGCAGATCCTTGGTCGTGGTCTTGCCGGCCGTACCGGTGACCGCAATGCGCCGTACGCCATCAAGCGATCGTTCACACCATTGTGCAGCCAGCACCAGCAACGCTCGGCGTGTATCCACAACTTCGATTTGCGCGATGTGCGACGGAAGCGAGCAACGTCGCTCGACCAGCACGGCGACAGCACCCGCTTCAACGGCGGTGGCACACCAATCGTGGCCATCATGTACGTCTCCACGCAGGGCCACATACAAACCCCCAGCCACCGGCTCTCGCGTGTCATGGAAGACACCCGCCGTCGCAACCCGGCCATCACCATGCACAACGCCATCGACGGCGGCGCACACGGTCTGTACATCCCAGAAACCGGTCATTGGCCAACCACCTGTTGCAGAGCGGCGCCGGCCACCTGCACGTCATTGAACTCGACCGATCGATCACCGATCAACTGCACGCATTCGTGCCCCTTGCCCGCGATCACGATGACGTCGTCGGCGCCGGCCATTGCAATCGCCCCTGCAATCGCCGTCGCACGATCCACCTGCCGATGGACGCAGGCTCCATCCGGCACACCGCATTCGATGTGATCGAGAATCGCATCCGGATCCTCGCTTCTGGGATTATCCGACGTCAGCCAGACGACCTCCGCGTGCCGGCACGCAGCTGCAGCCATTCGTGGGCGCTTCTCTGTATCCCGATCACCCCCACACCCGAAAACCACGATCAATCGGCCAGACGAAGGGACAAGCGGTCGAACCGAGGACAACATGGCATCCAACGCACCGTCAGTATGGGCAAAGTCCACGAAGACTCGAGGCGCCCCGTCTGGTCGCGCGAGCATCTGCAAGCGACCTCGGGGCGTGGGCGCCGTGCTCAGCGCAGCACACACACTGTCAAAGGAGGCGCCCATCGAACACGCTGCCGCCAGCGACTGGGCCGCATTCATGGCGTTGTGGGCCCCCGTCAAGGGCAGTACCAGATCCGCCTGGCCCCAAGGCGTCTGCACGGTCAATCGTTGCCCCTCCAGATCGGCCTGCGTGATCGAGAACTGGACGTCACCGCCCACACCCACCGTAATGCGATCCCCCCGCACCGTGCTGCCCGCGGCATCGTCAATGTTCACGATGCGAGGCACATCGCCAAGCGATTCCAGCCAGTGCAACTTGCACTGTCGATAGGTCTCCATGTCGCCGTGCAGATCCAGATGGTCACCACTGAGGTTGGTGAAGATCGCTGCGGCAAACCGTGTGCCGTCCAGACGCCCTGTGGCAATGGCCTGCGAACTCACTTCCATCGCTGCGGCAACACACCTGTTGTCACGCATGCGTCCCAGTAGCCCGGCGATCTCGCATGCCGCCGGCGTCGTCAGCGCCGCCGCCGTCGGAACACCAGTCCCCCCATCGTCAACGTCGATGCCACCGATGCGTCCACAGCGGCGACCTGCAGCGTTCAATAGGTGCTGCAGCAGAACGGCACATGTCGTCTTGCCGTTCGTGCCGGTGATCCCGGCCACCTGCACCACGTCGGAGGGATCCCCGTGCACCGCATGCGCCAGCTTTGCGCCGACGCCCGCCGGATCATCCGTCAGAATCACCGGACCGTGTGCCTGCGCGGCGCCCTTGGCGTCTGTAAGCACCGCCGCTGCCCCGGCTGCTTCGGCCTGTGCAATGAAGTCCCGCCCATCAACAACCGCGCCTGACCTCGCCAGAAAGATGCTCCCAGTGCGCACCTTTCGCGAGTCCTCCGTCAGATCATCGATGGTGATCGAGCCACTGCCTTCAAACGGTGGCAGCCCCTGCTCGACCAGCAGTTGATCGAGCGTTGGTGTGGTCGCGGGCGTGGAAGTTCCTTCGTCCATCAAGTCAGGCGTCCATCACGTCACGGTAAAATCAGCATTGCATCACCGTAGGAATAGAATCGATACCGCTGCTCCAAAGCCTCTGCGTAGATAGTACGCAGGTTGTCCATGCCGACCATGGCACCCACCAAAGCCAAGAGTGTGGATCTGGGCAAGTGAAAGTTGGTCAGCAGGCCGTTCACCCACCGCCATTGGTGCCCGGGAGCGATGAGCAGGTCGGTTGATTCCGAAATGCCAGCCGCCGGAAGGCTCCTGGGAAGCGACTCCAGCAATCGCGTCGTCGTGGTACCAACTGCGATCAAGCGCCCCTGCCGTGGCTGTTGCAACTGGGCCACTGTGGTCGAATCCACGCTGAATCGCTCGCTGTGCATGGCATGGGCCTCCAGCGTGTCAGTCTCAATGCCCCGGAACGTCCCCTCGCCCACATGCAATGTGACATGCGCCACGTCAACCCCTCGCTGGGTCAGTGCATTGTCCACCTCCTGCGTGAGATGCAACCCCGCCGTAGGCGCAGCCACTGACCCCCGATGGGCGTTGTCCGCAAAGAGCGTGCGATACCACTGCCGATCGTCCGCATCGTCAACGACCTCGCCACGCTCATTGCGAGCTTTCAGAATGTACGGCGGCAACGGCGTGTACCCGGCCCCATCCAGCATGTCGGCAGCACTCGCTGCACAACTCGGACGCGCCACCCAATGGCGATCCTGTTTGCGAACCAACTCCAGTGAGAGCCCCGGCCCGAGCGCAATGCACTCGCCTTCGCGCAATCGCCCCCCAGCCGTGAGCATGACCAGCCACAGGCCCTCTTCAATGGTCTCCACATAGAGACCGTCGACCCTGCCTCCACCGCGACCATGTGCATCGAGGCCTCGCTGCCCCTGCAGTCTCGCATGAAGGACAGCGGTGTCATTGCGCACCAATAGATCACCACGTTCAAGGAGTCCTGGAAGATCACGCACATGCACATGCATGATGCTGGCATCGCTCTTCCGATACACCAGCAAGCGTGCTGCGTCACGAGGCGATGCGGGTCGTGTGGCCACCAACTCCCGCGGCAGGTCGTACTCCAGTGCACTGGTCAGCACGATGCTCGCTCCATGGCGTCTACGACATGTGCCGGACACCACGGCAGCATTTCCTCCGGCATGCGATTGATACCTCTGCGCAACGCCTTGGCCACCGCGTAGCGAAGGGCGTCGTCACGACGTGCAACGACCCGCTCTGTCACGTTGAAGCCCAGTTCACGCATGGTGCTCAACGACCAGTCCCAAGCACGTTTCTCCTCAAGGCACCGCGGCTTGACGGCCGACAGCCCGATGGCATGATGTCCCACCTCATGCAGGAACACAGCACAGGACATTGGGCCACGCGGATACGGAGACTCGATCATGCGTGTGCGCGTGCCATCCGACCAGTGCGTCTCCCATGCCACACCACTGGTAGATGATCGCCACTTGCGCACCTTCAGCCCGTAGAGCGACTTCATGTCACGCACAAGCCCGTCGTATCGATCCTGTTGTGCGGTGGGTTTGCGTTCCACCACACGATTAGGATGAGGAGCCGCTGCCTTGGGCTTGCGCCGGCCCAACAGCAGATCCCAAAGCGGCAATCCGAAGTTCACACCGTGACCTCCTGGACACCCGAAAGCCGCTGGCCATTGGCCCATTCAATAAAGGACATGGGCCGACCGCCGGCCGGCTGGACATCAAGCAGTTGTACTGAGCCGGACCCACACCCCAGCACACCGTCAGAGCACACCTGTCCTGTGGCAACGGGATCATGCGCCTCATCGACCCCGCCCGCCCGAAGGAGCCGCAGTTGCACACCGGCGATCGAGACCGTGCAGCCGGGCCAGGGACTGAGTCCATTGATGCGACACCGAACATCGTCAGCCGTGCCGGTCAGCTCGAGCCAGGCATCCCCACGACCCAATTTCGGCGCCCGCGTAACGCATGCAGCGTCCTGCTCAACAGGTTGAAGTGTGCCTGCTGCATGCTCCGCGAGCACTGCGCTGATCACATCCTGGCCTAGTCCGGCAAGCACGTCATGTAACGCGCCTGTAGTTGTGGTTGCTTCGATCGGCACAGAAGCACTCCCGAGCACTGCGCCGCCGTCCATGATGTTCGACAGCGTGATGACGCTCACGCCGGTTCTGGCATCCCCGGCCATCACCGCATGGTGAATGGGCGCCGCCCCACGCCAACGCGGCAACAGCGAACCATGGAGATTCACCGCGAATCGATCGCCCAGCAACTCGTCTGACAGTTTCTGCCCGAACGCAATCACAACCCAGACATCAGCCTCGATGGAATGCAGCATCGTTGACAGATTGGCGTCGTCGCAACGTTCCAGCGGAAGTGCCTCGTCCAGCGCCCACGCAGACACCGGCGTCGGCGTCAACAGCCGCTTACGGCCTGCAGGTCGATCGGGCTGACTTACGACAAGAGCGACGTCGTGCTGGGCATGCAGACGCCACAGCGTTGGCAAACCGAATGCACCGGAGCCAAAAAAGACGATGCGCACTTCAGCCTCCCCGCTCCACCAGTGCCCGAATCGCCCTACGGCAGCGCAGCCGATCCATCGTCGACATGCGGTCAATGATCAGCCGCCCGTCCAGATGGTCGCACTCGTGTTGCCACACCCGGGCAATGTGCTCACAGGACTCCATGACCATCTCACGGCCGTCCAGATCCACCCCACGAATTCGAATCCCGGTCGGACGCTGCACGTTGACATCAATGTCCGGCAAACTGAGGCAGCCTTCTGAGTCACTGGCCATGCCCTCGTCGATCACGTCCAAGACGGGATTGATCCAGACCAAGGCCCGAACCGCGTCATCAGGATCCCGAGTGACGAAGAGCCGCTTGGACACCCCAACCTGTGGTGCTGCCAGCCCAATGCCGTCAGCGGCGTACATCAGGTCGATCATGCGGCCAGCCAGGGCCCGGACGCCCTCGTCGATAGCGCTGACCGGCGTAGCAATCTGCTTCAGAACCGGGTCAGGATAGATCCGTACTTGGAGGGCGTCGACGTCCATGCTTGCATCGTATCCTGCTAGACCTTGCCGCCCCCGCCCCAAGGCGAGTACCGTATGTATTCCGAGGCCTTTCCCGAGTTCACGCTGTGGCGCTTTTCAACCGCAACAAGTCCGACGATGGCAACGATGCCGACCAACCCTTCCGTGCCAAACCGGACACGGCCAGGAAGTGGTTTGAGCACGCAGCCACCATGATGCGCTCCGGCCAACCCCGGACGGCGATCATCTATTACGCCACCGGCATTGCCTACGACCCAACCAACCAGGAAGGCCACGAGGGCATTCTGCAAGCTGGCCTGCGGAATCGTCAGGAGTCCGGCAAACGACTCTCCAAGAGCGAACTCAAGGATTTGGGCGATCACGCCTCCATGGCCAAGATGGCTGCCGCGGAAGCCATGTGGATGAGCGACCTCGAAAACGGACCCCTCGCTGTCAAGGCGTTGGAAGCAATCGGCGAAGCACAACAAGAACCTGCCGGCCAGTTTCTCGCGCCACATGTTCTGGGCATCGTGCAGCGTTGGAAGAAGACCGGCAAAAAGGACTTCGTGGCTGTCATGGACGCCTGTGGCCTTGTGGGCGCCTGGGACCAAGCACTGATCGCAGGTCAGTGCGCCATGGAACTCGATCCATCAGACGGAACGCTCGACTCTTCGATCAAGGACCTCTCCGCACAGCGTGCCATGTCACAAGGCGGCTACGAAGACGCTGCTGGACAAGAGGGTGGCTTTCGGCACTTCGTCAAGGACATGGACAAGCAGCGGGAGCTCGAGGAAGAAGAGTCCATTGCTGGGGTCGGAGGTAGCTCTGACCGCGTACTCCAACGTGCCAAGGCCGCGTTCAAGGAGGACCCGTCCAATCCGGAAACCGTCAACAAGTTGGGCACACTGTTACGACGACAGGGGGATGCCGACTCCATGAAGCGTGCTGAAGATGTCTTCATGGTGGGCTACAAGCACACTGAGGAATACCGCTTCCGCATGGCGGCCGGGGACATTCGAATACAACGTTTCAGGCAACGCATTCACAGGCTGGAGAAGGACGGCGAAACCGACGAGGCGGCCTCGATGGCGTCTCAACTGCTGGAGTTCGAGGCAAAAGAGTACGTCGAGCGCTCCGAACACTACCCCACCGATCGGATCATTCGATACCACCTGGGCGAAGTTGCGATGCGTCAGGGCGACACCGAAACCGCCATGGGCTGTTTCCAGAAGTCCAAAGATGAACCACGCCTCCGCATCAAAGCCGGCCACCTACTGGGCCGCTGTTTCGCGATGGAAGGATGGCACGCCGAGGCCATCGCCGAATATCGCGAGATCCTGAACAAGATCGACGCCACGCAGCCGGAACTCGAGTTGGAGATCCGCTACGACCTGATGACCTCACTGATCGCCAAGGCCCGCGCAGAGTCGTCGGAAGAGCTCGCTCGAGAAGCGTTGGAAATCTGTTCTGGCATTGCACGCAAGGACATTTCCTATCGCGACATTCGCGATCAGCGTCGCGCCATTGACGAGTTGGTAAAGTCATTGTGACTCGAGTCGTCGCGGTCATCCCGGGGCGCATGGAATCGACCCGCTTCCCGGGCAAGATGCTCGTGTCCCAATCAGGCCTCCCGCTGATCGTGCACTGCGCCAACAACGCCGCCAGAGCCACGCTTGTTGACGCCGTCTGCATTGCCAGCGACAGCCCGGCAATCGAAGCCGCCGCCATGGAACACGGCATCGACCACCGCATGACCCGAACCGACCACCCCAACGGCACCAGTCGAATTGCCCAGATCGCAACCGATCTTGACGCTGACATCATTGTGAATGTCCAAGGTGACGAGCCTGAACTGGAGCCCGAGGCCATCGACGCCACAGTTGAAGCCCTCCTCGCCGACGACACCGCCGCCGTCGCAACAGCCGCTTCACCCATCACCGACCCAGCCGAACTGACGAATCCAAATGTGGTCAAAGTCGTGCTGGACAGTCACGGACGAGCGCTTTACTTCTCCAGAGCAGCAATCGGCCACGACCGAGACGCCTCGGGATGCCCCCACGGACCCAGCGAGGCCCTGCGCCATGTGGGCCTGTACGTGTATCGCCCCGAAGCCCTGCTCGACTACGTCGCCCTGCCGGAAGGCGCCTTGGAACAGGCCGAACGACTGGAGCAACTGCGACTCCTGGAACACGGCCGCGTCATCGCGGTCGCTCAGGTCAAGACGACCCAAGCCGGCATCGACACGCCGGAACAGTACGCCTCCTGGATCACCAGACTGCACGCTTGACCTTGAGCACACCCACGTTCGCCGCCCCGCCGTCCACCTCCACCTCCGGGCAGATGCGACACGTCCGGGCGAGATCTTCATCATTCCCTGTTGCTGGAAGACCCCGCGGCGCGGTATTCTCTTCTATGCCACAGTACCGACACCCAGACGGTTCTTCCGACACGAACAGCGCCTCTTTTCTGAGCCAGTTCGGGCGAAGCAGCGAAACCACCGAGTTCTTCTCTCCGATCCCGGAGGGGTATCAACGCGGCCGAACGGCCTTCGTCGCCGTCATGGGCACCGTGATGTCTGGCCTGGGCAAAGGCATTTTCAGTGCCTCGCTCGCCAAGTTACTCAAGGACAAAGGGCTCTCCGTTTCGCCCATCAAACTGGAGGGCTACCTGAACGTCGACAGCGGCACGCTGAACCCATATCGCCACGGCGAAGTGTTTGTGCTTGATGACGGCACCGAGTGCGACATGGATCTGGGCACCTATGAACGACTGCTCGACCAACACCTGACCGTGCGCAACTTCACCACCGCCGGTCAGATTTACACGGAAATCTTGGAGCGAGAACGACGCGGTGGCTACTTGGGACGCGATGTCCAGATGATCCCGCACGTCACCGGCGAAGTAAAACGCCGACTGCGCGAACTCGCCATGACCGGCGGCCCCGACGGCGGCCCAGTAGACCTGGTCTTCATCGAAGTCGGCGGCACGATCGGCGATTACGAAAATGGCTTCTACGTGGAAGCGCTGCGTGAACTGGCCTTCGAAGAAGGCCGCGAGAACTTCTGCTCCGTGGCATTGACCTACATTCTCGAACCAAAAACCTTGGGCGAACAGAAGTCCAAGGCTGCACAGCTGGGCATCAAGCGCCTGATGGAAACCGGCATTCAGCCGGATTTGATCGCCTGCCGTGCCGAGAATGAAGTCACGGACAGCGCACTGGAGAAAGTCTCGATGTTCTCCAACGTCCCGCTGCCGCGCGTCTTCTCGATGCACGACCGAGAGTCGATATACACCATTCCTGAAGCCATGCGGGCCCAGCGCCTCGATCGCGAAGTGCTCACCATTCTGGACTGTCACCAAAAAGTTGACCCTGTTCATGAAGATGGCTCGAGAGCCCAGTGGAACAGTTACGCCAGAGGCATCACAGCCAAGCGAAGGCATGCCGTCACGATTGGCATTCTGGGCAAGTACACGGCGCTGCGCGACGCCTACGCGTCGATCGACAAGGCCATTGAACACGCAGCGACACACCTGTCCGTTGATGTCAACGTGCAGTGGGTCGATGTCAGCGACTTCACAGACGACAACGTGTCCGCGAAACTCGCCCCACTTGATCTGCATGCCGTGATCGTGCCCGGTGGCTTTGGTGAACGCGGCGTGGAAGGCAAAATCGCAGCCGTACGCTATGTGCGGGAGCACCGCATTCCATTCCTCGGCATCTGCCTAGGCTTCCAGGTTGCCGTCATCGAATTTGCCCGGAACGTCGCGGGCATCGCCGACGCCCACTCAATGGAGTTCGACACGTCAACGTCCGGCGCCGTGATCTCCGAACTCCCGGAGCAGAAGGCCATCGAAGGCCTCGGCGGCACCATGCGATTGGGCGGGCAAGACATTCAACTGGATGACGGCTCCATGATGGGCTGGCTCTTCCAGTCTGAGTCGGTCGTTCGTGAACGCTTCCGACACCGCTACGAAGTGGACCCCGCCTGTATCGACCGCCTGTCCAAGGCCGGCCTGATCTTCAGCGGCCGCCACCCAAAGCAACTCATCATGCAGGCACTGGAACTGCCGCGAAGCGTGCATCCATACTTCATCGGCGGCCAGTTCCACCCGGAACTCACCAGCCGGCCGCTGCACCCGCAACCAATGTTCATGGGCCTCATGGCTACCGCCGTGCAGCGGGCCAATCCAAGCCTCGACCGTGCAGCTATCTCAGAACGCTGGTTGCCCGAAGAGGCCGCAGACCCAGGCGCCGATGCGTCTGAAAGACCTGCCCCAGCTTCTGCCTGAGTGCATCTGCTCCAAGCCCCCCGAGCTTGACTCGCGCACACTGATGAATCCCAAAAGCAGCGAAACCTCCGTTCAACGGAGGCCTCACGTGTCTGCATGTGCCGATGGCTGGACTTGAACCAGCGACCTAGGGTTTATGAATCCCTCGCTCTAACCAGGCTGAGCTACATCGGCATGTCTGTCGGCACTGTACTGAGACTCAGCGATACGGCACCAATGACCCCTAGGAGAATCGAACTCCTGTTTTCAGGATGAGAACCTGACGTCCTGACCGCTAGACGAAGGGGCCCAAGCGAGACATTCTAGCGGAAGGCGTCTGACACTGTCTTCTCTTTCCGCCAGACACCCTTCTCGCGTCATCGAGTCAGTTTTCGGTATTTGATGCGATGCGGTCGTTGCGCCTCGACACCCAGCCGTTTGCGTCGATCCGCCTCGTAACTCGTCCAGTCACCGGCATGAAAACGTACGGCCGAGTCCCCCTCGAACGCGAGCACATGGGTCGCCAATCGGTCGAGAAACCACCGGTCGTGGCTCACCAGCAACGCGGTCCCTGCAAATGACTCCAAGCCTTCTTCGATCGCACGAATCGTATTGACGTCGAGATCGTTGGTCGGCTCATCGAGTAGCAACAGGTTTGCATGGCTTCGTAACGTGATGGCCAGTTGCACGCGATTGCGTTCGCCACCGGAAAGCGTGCCCACGACGCGACTCTGTGTCGAACCTGGAAAGCCGAAGCGAGAACAGTAGGCTCTGGAGTTCACCTTGACGCCACCAAGATCGATGTCGTCGTCCTTCTGCGAAATCGCCTCCCAGACACTCTGGGCATCCGGCAACTCGTCGCGCCCCTGCGCGGCACAGGCTGCAACGACGCTCTCCCCGATGCGCAGCACCCCAGCATCGGGCTCCAACTCCCCAAGCACCATGCGCAGAAAGGTTGTCTTGCCCGCGCCATTGGCCCCAACCACGCCCACGATTGCCCCGGCGGGAATGGTAAAGCTGACGTCCTCGAACAACAGCGTGTCACCCATGCGTTTAGCCATGCCCTGCGCTTCAATCACGAGATTGCCCAAACGCGGCCCGGGCGGTACATAGATCTCGATTTGCGCCTCGCGCGACGTGCAATCCTGATCCACCAGCGACTCGTACGCCGTAATCCGCGCCTGATTCTTCGCCTGCCGCCCCTGCGGTGTCCTACGAATCCACTCAAGCTCTCGATCCATGGCTTTCTGCCGACGATCCTCCTGCTTGGCTTCCACGCCACGACGCTTCTGCTTCTGCTCCAGCCACGACGTGTAGTTCCCCCGCCATGGAATTCCCTCCCCACGGTCAAGTTCCAGAATCCATCCGGCGACGTTGTCCAGGAAGTAGCGATCATGCGTCACCGCAATCACCGTGCCGGCGTAGCGCTGCAGATGGTGCTCCAACCAAGCAACGGTCTCCGCATCAAGGTGGTTCGTGGGTTCGTCGAGCAGCAGAATGTCCGGCTCTGAAATCAGCAACCGACACAACGCCACGCGGCGGCGCTCTCCACCAGACAACGTGTCAACCATGCGGTCATCCGGCGGACAACGCAACGCATCCATTGCCATTTCGACACGGGTGTCGAGATCCCATGCGTTCTTCGCATCCAACTCGGCCTGCACCTTGGCCTGCCTATCAAGCAGCGCCTGCATGGCGTCGTCGTCCATTGGCTCGGCGAACTGGGCGTTGATGGCATCGAACTCCTTCATGAGCTCGCCCAAGGCGCCGAAACCCTCTTCAACGACTTCTCGAACCGTCCTCGTCTCACGCAGCAGCGGCTCCTGCTCGAGATATCCGATCGTGTATCCGGGTGCAGCCTGCGTCTCGCCGTCGAACTCCGTATCGACGCCCGCGAGAATGCGAAGCACCGTGCTCTTCCCGGAGCCGTTGAGGCCCAGCACGCCGATCTTGGCGCCGTAGAAATAGGACAACGAGATGTCCTTGATGATGGTCCGTTTTTCGATGGTCTTGGAGACCTGCTGCATCGAGAAAATGATGGTGTCGTCACTCATGGATGCGTATTCGTACCATCTGGACATGCCCGTGCGAACCGGTGTGGATCTCGGAGGAACGAAAATCGAAGTCGTTGTCCTGCAGGACGACGAAATACTGGCCCGTTTGCGCTGTGGGACCCCGCAAGGCGACTATGCGGGCACACTACAGGCCGTCGCCGAACTGGTCAGCCAAGCCGAAGCCAAAGCCGGTGTCACGGCCCCGCACGTTGGTGTGGGTGCCCCGGGGAGTCCGTCCCCTTTCACCGGGCTGCAACGCAACAGCAACTCCACCGCACTCAATGACATGCCGCTGGCCGACGACCTTGCAACAGCGATCAATCGACCGGTCCGCCTTGCGAACGATGCCAACTGCCTCGCCCTGTCGGAGGCATGGAACGGCGCCGGTGCCGGACAAGGCACGGTCTTCGCCGTCATTCTGGGCACCGGAGTGGGTGGCGGACTGGTGGTAGACGGCGCGCTGCTGGAGGGCTGCAACGGCCTCGGCGGCGAGTTCGGGCACACCGCACTGCCTCGACCCACCACCGACGAAATCCCGGGGCCAACGTGCTATTGCGGACTCAATGGTTGCATCGAAGGCTGGCTTGCAGGGCCGGCGCTGGAGGCGCAGTGGTGTGCCTTGGGACGTGCGCCGTTGACCGCTACGGCGATTGCAGCAGACACCTCCGAAAACGCCAAGGACTTGCTCGACCGATGGCTGGATCGCCTGGCACGAGCTTTGGCCAATGCCGTCACGCTTGTGGATCCAGATGTCATCGTAATCGGTGGCGGCCTGAATGCAATCGACGCCATCTATGACCAGATCCCCGGCATGCTCGGACCATTGGTATTTGGAGGGGGGTGTTCCACGCCGGTCGTGGCGGCCAGTCACGGCGACAGCAGCGGTGTTCTTGGCGCAGCGCGGCTGTAGAAGACGACGCACACACTCCAACTTCCGCCACAGCCTGCTAGCCCGGGGGAAGTTCAGACTCAGGATCGGAGGGGATGTCGCCAGTTGTGGAGTCAACACGTGGGACAAGAATCGCCTGTGCCCCGGGTGGGTCGTCGCTGTTCGCCGGCGTTCCACTTGCCGCCTGTTGCTGACCGAGCAAGAATGGGTCGTCGCCAAGACCATTGGTCTTGACCGCACCGTCGGCCGTCAGCGAAGCAGTAGCTGTCTCGCCAAGCGTTCCATCCTGTGCTCGCTCGTCATATTGGCCATCGGCTGCCAGATCGGCTTCGCCCTGGTCAAGCCCAGGGCCCAAGGGGCCATTGCACCCGCCGATGCTCAGCAGCATCGCCAACGCGGAGGTCATGATGCAACGTTCGGTTGGGTTTCGCATGGCCGAAGGATACATCCATCTTTGTCGGCTGGGTATCCTGCCTCCGTCGCCTGGTGGGGTGGCAGAGCGGTTGAATGCGCCGGTCTTGAAAACCGGTAGGCCCTCCGGGGTCTCGCGGGTTCGAATCCCGCCCCCACCGTTGCCCGCCTGCCCCCGGCGGGCTGCTCTCCTGTTCTCCTGCTCGCCTATTCTCATGCGCACCCTTCTCCTCATCCTCCTGTTCACGATTCTCCCGGGCTGCGCCCCCTCGGCGCCACTGCGCTCCACAATTCAAGTCCGAGATGCCGTCACGCACGCGCCTATCGCCGACGCGGACATCCGGGGCCTTGGCCTGACGATCTTCCTCCCGTCATCTCAAGAAGAGTTGGGCCTGCCCCCGAGCGCCACGATTGGTCCACACCCCAATCCCGCCGCGACACAGGCAAGCACCGACGCCTCCGGCACGGCGTACATCGTGCTGGCAGGCAATCGACCAAACTCGCTGGTCATTCATGCCGAGGGCCATGCGCCTGTGCATCTCCTCGTTGAAACCGGCACTGCTCGCATTACCCGGCCGCTGCTGTGGTCCTCAGGGACACAGCAGGTCTCCGGGGCGAACCCCACACTCGAGGTCCGGATCTTCTCCAGCACGCCCTGACGCCGCTACCATCGCCAGCAAGTACACGCGACAGCGCGAGGAGTTGAGCGAGCACATGCAGATCCGCCGATTCACCTGCAGTGCACTCGGCAAAAAGGTCATCGTGGCCGTGACCGGCGCCGTCATGATCGGCTTTCTGCTCCTGCACGCCTACGGAAACCTCCACGCCTACTTCGGCGCGGCAGAGATCAACGACTACTCCTACTGGCTGCGCACGTTCGCTGAACACCTCTTTGGCTTCGGCGGCTTCCTCTGGATCGTGCGCGTCATCGTGGGCGGATCTCTAATCGTGCACGTCATCACCGTGATCGCTCTGGTGCGACAAAACAAAGCCGCACGTCCGGTGCCCTACCGCAAGACCAACCATCGCCGCCGCATCATCGTGGGACTGACCATGCTGGTTTCCGGTCTGGCGATTCTGACCTTTCTTGTGCTCCACATCCTGCAGTTCACCACAGGTACGGTCCAGCCCACACCATTCCATGAACATGACGGCATGGGCATTGTCTACATCAACCTGTACGAGGCCTTTCAAGTGTGGTGGATCGCTTGGGGCTACATCCTGGCCGTCGGCATCGTGGCCTGGCACATCTACCACGGCGCGTGGAGCATCTTTCAAACGCTCGGCTGGAACAACGCAGACCGCAATCAACTCTTCCGCTATACAGCCGTGGCATTGTCCGTAGGCCTGTTCCTCGCCTTCGCGTCCGTGCCATTGATGTTCTTTACCGGCGTCATGCCGGCGCCTGCCAAAAACAGCACCGCCGTAGTCGACCCCCACACACCTGCGGCGCCGCTGCTTGTCGATCTCCATGATGAGGATCTTCAACGATGAATCTCGACGCACACATTCCAGCCGGACCGGTTGATGAAAAGTGGGAACGCCACCTGCAGCACATCAACTTGGTGGGCCCCAACAACCGTCCCAAGTACGACATCATCGTCGTGGGCACCGGACTCGCCGGCGGCTCTGCTTCGGCATCACTGGCTGCTCAGGGCTACAACGTGCACTGCTTCTGCTACCAGGACAGCCCGCGACGCGCCCACAGCATTGCTGCACAAGGCGGCATCAACGCGGCAAAGAACTACCGCGACGACGGCGATACCGTTTACCGACTCTTCTACGACACGCAAAAGGGCGGCGACTTCCGCTCCCGCGAAGCCAATGTGTATCGCCTCGCCCAACTGAGCCGGAACATCATCGACCAAGCCACGGCACAGGGCGTCCCCTTCGCCCGCGAGTACGGCGGCATGCTCGCCAACCGCTCCTTCGGCGGCGTACTGGTGTCGCGCACCTTCTATTGCCGTGGGCAAACCGGCCAACAACTCCTGCTGGGCGCCTATCAGGGCATGCAACGGCAGATTCATGACGGCAAGTTGAAAATGCACCCCCGCACAGAGTTGCTCGATGTCGTCGTTATTGACGGCCGCGCTCGCGGGATTATCGTGCGCGACCTCGTCACCGGCGAGATCCAATCGCATGCCGCAGACGCCGTAGTGCTGGCCAGCGGCGGCCCCGGCAACGTGTACTTCAAGTCCACGAACGCCATCAACTGCAACGCCAGTGCTGTCTGGCGGGCGCATCAGCGCGGCGCCGGTCTGGCAAACCCGTGCTTTGTGCAGATACACCCCACCTGCATTCCGGTCTCGGGCAGCTTTCAGTGCAAGTTGACGCTCATGAGCGAATCGCTGCGCAACGACGGGCGCGTCTGGGTGCCAAAGAAGAAAGATGACACACGACCGCCCAGCAGCATTCCGGAGGGCGAACGGTACTACTACCTGGAAGAGCGTTACCCGACGTATGGCAACCTTGTGCCACGTGATGTGGCCTCTCGAAATGCGAAGCTCGTGTGCGACGACGGGCTGGGGGTGCTTGGCGAAGGCAGTCGAGCGGTCTATCTCGACTTCAAGGACGCGCTGGCGGAAAACGGCCGTCAGGTGATTTTCGAGCGCTACGGCAATCTATTCCAGATGTACGAAGAGATCACCAGCGAGTCCCCCTACGAAACACCGTTTCGTATCTACCCGGCCATTCATTATGTCATGGGCGGATTGTGGGTGGACTACAACCTGATGACCAACATTCCGGGGCTCTACGCCATCGGTGAAGCGAACTTCTCCGACCACGGCGCCAACCGACTGGGCGCCAGCTCGATGATGCAGTGCCTTGCCGATGGGTACTTCATTCTGCCACAGACCATTGGCCACTACCTGCACGACATCTTTAAAGACAAGGTCACCACCGACCATCCTGCATTCGCCCAACACGAGGCAGACGTACGAGGCCGAATCGACACCCTCATGGGCATTGGTGGAAAGCAAACACCACTGGCTCTGCACCGCAAACTCGGCGAGACCGTCTGGGAACACTGCGGTATGGCCCGCAATGCCGAAGGACTTCAACAGTGCTTGAAGGACATTGCTGAAGTGCGAGAAGAGTTCTGGAACGACTTGCATGTGCCAGGTTCAGCCGACGGCGTGAACCAACCCTTGGAACGCGCGGGACGACTGGCGGACTTCATTGAACTGGCTGAGCTCATGTGCCTCGACGCCTTGGACCGTAATGAGTCCTGCGGCTGCCACTTCCGTGAAGAACACCAGACACGCGATGGCGAAGTCATTCGTAACGACGAGAAGTACGGCAACGTCTCTGTCTGGGAATACAAGGGCAAGGGCGTTGACCACGTCAAACACGTCGAACCCATTGAGTACGATCTGCTCAAGCCGATAACAAGGAGCTACAAGTGATTGCACTGACCCTCCATGTCTGGCGTCAAGACGGACCGAACGACACCGGTCGATTTGAAACACACCACATGACTGACATCGACGAGGACATTTCATTCCTCGAGACGATGGACCTACTCAATGAACAAATCGCCGCCGCCGGCGAGATCCCAATCACCTTTGACAGCGACTGCCGCGAGGGCATCTGCGGCGCCTGCTCCATGGTGCTCAACGGACGCGCCCACGGCCCGGGACAGTTGCGTACCACCTGCGAAGTACGCATGCGACAGTTCAACGACGGCGACGAAGTCTGGGTCGAGCCCTTCCGCTCCAGAGCCTTTCCACCGATCAAGGACCTCATGGTGGATCGCTCCGCCTTTGACCGGATCATCCAGTCCGGCGGTTATGTCACGGTGCACTCCGGCCCCAAGCCGGACCCCAACGCCATTCCCATTTCACACCCGATCGCCGAAGAAGCCATGGACGCCGCGGAATGCATCGGCTGTGGCGCATGCGTTGCTGCGTGCCCAAACAGCTCCGCCATGCTCTTTACATCAGCGAAAGTCAACCACCTGAACCTGCTCCCACAAGGCCAGCCTGAGAAGATCTCACGCGTCCTTGACATGGTCGATCAGATGGATACCGAAGGCTTCGGTGCCTGCACAAACCACGCAGAGTGCCAGGACGTCTGCCCCAAAGGCATCAGCATCAAGTTCATCTCCACGATGAACAAGCAGTACCGCATCGCTGCACTCGTTGAACCCAACGAACGACACGGCCGGCTCGAATCGCAATAGCCCCTGCGACACGCCATACTCGCCTGCTAGACTCCCCCCTTTCCAAGCCCCCCCGCCCTCCCTGCAGCGCCCTCCATGCGCCGCTCACGCCACGGAGCCCCTGATGAGCCGGTCGAACCTCTCGCTTCCCCAACAGCGCCGATTCGGCCAGACAGCACGCACCGACAACTGGTGGCTGGTGTCTCTGCTTGTCTTCCTTGGCTTCGGCGGATTCATCGTCTACTCGACCTGGGCAGCCTTTCAAGGCGTCAACTACTTCTACCACGGCGGCGGCGCACACTACCTGTCGCCGTTCTACTCACCACTGGTCTTCGGCCAGGCCGGCGAACCGACACTGTTCGGCACCATGCCCGCCTGGATCCCGCTGTGGGTTTCACCGGCCCTGTTCATTCTCTGGGCGCCGGGTGGATTTCGATTCACCTGCTACTACTATCGCGGGGCGTACTACAAAGCCTTCTGGGCCGATCCAGTCTCCTGCGCCGTCGGCGAGCCGCGCGCGTGCTACCGCGGCGAAGCGACCATGCCGCTGATCCTGCAGAACATCCACCGCTACTTCCTGTACCTGGCACTGCTCTTTATTCTGGTGCTGGCATGGGACGCCTGGAAAGGCATGTGGTTCGTCGAAGGCACCGGCGCCAACGCACACAAGGTCTTCGGCCTCGGCGTGGGCTCGATCGTGCTCACCGTCAATGTCATCCTGCTGGGCGGCTACACTCTGGGCTGCCACTCTCTGCGACACATCGCCGGCGGGAAACTGAAACTGTTCTCAAAGCACCCCGTGCGAAAGAAGTCCTGGGAGTGCGTCAGCTGCCTGAACAAAAAGCACATGCTCTGGGCATGGATGAGCCTGTTCTGGGTGGGCTTTACCGACTTCTATGTGCGCATGTGCAGCAGCGGCACCTGGATCGACTGGAGACTTTTCTGATATGGGCTGGTCCACACGCGAATGCGACGTACTTGTCATCGGCGCCGGCGGTGCCGGGCTGCGTGCTGCCGTTGAAGCTTCGGCGCATGGCGCCTCCGTCACAGTGCTGAGCAAGTCACTGCTTGGCAAGGCCCACACCGTCATGGCTGAGGGCGGCATGGCCGCCTCCATGGGCCACGTAGACGACCGAGACAACTGGAAAGTGCACTTCTCCGACACCATGCGTGGCGGGCAGTACCTGAACAACTGGCGCATGGCCGAGCTGCACGCTCAACAGGCACCCGATCGTGTGCGCGAGCTGGAGTCTTGGGGCGCGTTGTTCGACCGCACCACCGACGGCCGCATTCTGCAACGCAACTTCGGCGGCCACAAATACCCGCGACTCGCCCACGTCGGCGATCGCACCGGACTGGAGATGATCCGCACGCTGCAGGACCACGGCATTCATCAGGGCATCGACTTCCTGATGGAAACCACCGTGGTCCGGTTGCTCAAGGACGGCGATCGCGTCGCGGGCGCCTTTGCCTACGACCGCGAAAAGGGCCGCTTTCACGTGGTCCACGCAAACGCGGTCATTCTGGCTACCGGCGGCATCGGCCGCGCGTTCCGCGTGACGAGCAACAGCTGGGAATACACGGGCGACGGACATGCGCTGGCCCTGCAGGCGGGCGCTGAACTGGTTGACATGGAGTTCGTCCAGTTCCACCCCACCGGCATGGTCTGGCCACCGAGCGTCCGCGGCATTTTGGTAACCGAGGGCGTCCGCGGCGAAGGCGGCATTCTCACGAACAGCGAAGGTAAACGCTTCATGTTCGACGACATCCCCGAGCTCTACGATGGCCAAACCTGCGCCACGCCTGAAGAGGGCTGGCAGTACGTCATTGGCGACAAGGAAGCACGCCGTCCGCCGGAGTTGCTCACCCGCGACCACGTCGCCCGCAAGATTGTCAAAGAAGTCAAAGCCGGGCGAGGTTCTCCACACGGCGGCGTCTTCCTCGACATCGCCTGGATCCGCGAGAAGATGAAGGACAGCGAAACCCATATCAAGAAGAAGCTGCCCAGCATGTACCACCAGTTCAAGGAACTGGCGGGCGTGGACATCACCAAAGAAGCCATGGAAGTCGGACCGACCACGCACTACGTCATGGGCGGCGTCAAAGTCGACGCGGACTCACAAATGTCACGCGTGCCGGGGCTGTTCGCCTGCGGCGAATGCGGCGGTGGCCTGCATGGCGCCAATCGTCTCGGCGGCAACTCACTGTCTGATCTGGTCGTCTTCGGCAGGATCGCCGGCGAAGCCGCGGCGGCATACGCCTCGGACAACGTCGCAACACAACTGGACGACGCCCAAGTAAAGGATCTCGAAGCCCTCGCCCTGGCCCCCATGGAACGCAGCTCAGGCGAGAACCCGTACGCCATCCAGAAGGAGTTGCAGGACATCATGCAAGACCTCGTAGGTATTGCCCGCGTTGAGTCGGAACTGCATGAGGCCGTAGAGAAAATCGCCGCATTGCACACTCGTGCAAAGGACGTCTACGCCCCCGGCAACCGCGAGTACAACCCCGGCTGGCACACGGCACTTGACCTGACCAACCTTCTGAATGTGTCCGAGACAGTTGCCAAGTCCGCGGCGGGACGACCGGAGAGCCGCGGCGCTCACTCACGCATCGATCACCTCGACAAGGATCCGGTACTCAGCACAGTAAACACAGTGACGCGATTCGCGTCGGACGGTTCAGTCGAGGCTGAGCATGTCCCAGTCGTTGGTCGCACGGACGAGTTGATCGCCATCGTCAAGGAGATGGGCTGATGGCGCAGGCCACCTTCCAAATCTGGCGCGGCGAACACGGCGAAGGCGACTTCGCCAACTACACCATCGAAATCGACGATGGCATGGTTGTCCTGGACGCCGTCCATGCGATCCAAGCCGAGCAGACGCAAGATCTGGCCGTCCGCTGGAACTGCAAGGCCGGCAAGTGCGGGTCGTGCAGCGCTGAAGTCAACGGCAAGCCGCGATTGATGTGCATGACGCGGCTGGGCGATCTGCCGCTGGACCAGCCGATCAAGATCGAACCCATGCAGGCCTTTCCCGGCACGAAGGACCTCGTCGTTGACGTGTCCTGGAACTACGACGTCAAGAAGAAGATCAAGCCGTTCAAGCCGCGCACACCGGATTGCGAAGACGGCACCTGGCGCATGGATCAGGAGGATGTCGAGCGGGCGCAGGAGTTTCGCAAGTGCATCGAGTGCTTCCTGTGCCAGGACGTCTGTCATGTGCTGCGTGATCACCACAAGCACGACGACTTCATTGGCCCACGATTCATGGTGAACACAGCGGCTCTGGAAATGCACCCGCTTGATACTGAAGATCGCCTGAGCGACCTCAAAGACCGTGACGGAATCGGCTACTGCAACATCACCAAGTGCTGCACGAAAGTGTGCCCTGAGCACATCACCATCACGGACAACGCGATCATTCCACTGAAGGAACGCGTGGTTGACGAATTCTACGATCCGATTACTCGACTCTTCCGCATGTTCAAGCCGCGATCAAGCAGCGGTTGACGGCGATCCATCGGGCTTGATCGTGACGCTTGCGATGGTCGTATCGTCGCCGGCAGGTACGCCGCCCGCGTAGATACGCACCGCCTGCAGCAACGACTTCACGTCGTCGTCAACGTCAGTCGACGTACGCAGTGTTTGCGCGATACGTTCCGTGCCGAACTGATCACCGTCGGCATCCGCCTGTTCTGGCACGCCGTCCGTCATGAGCACGATGCGATCCCCCGGCGCCATCTGCACCTGCACACTTGGATACCTAATGTCAGCGTCAAAGCCGACCGGCGGGCACTCGGCCTCCTCGTCGACAACCGCGCCGTCCGCTGTGATGTGCGCCCAATACCCGTGGCCGGCGTCGACGAAGTCGACACACCCGTCCGCGTGGAAGATTCCCACCCACAGCGTCAGGAACCGGTGCGCCGGCGTTCGGTCAACGACATAGTGGTTCAGATCCTCGACCGCCTCCTGCAAGGTGTCGTGTCGAATGATCGCGCCGCGTAGATAGGCCTGCGCAGCGGCCATAAGAATCGCTGCGCCGACACCCTTGCCGCTGACATCGCCCAAAAACAGCGCCGTTCGGGTGGAGTCCATTTCCATCACATCGAAAAGATCGCCTGACGCGCTGCGTCCCGGTTCGAACACGACCGAGTGTTCAAGGCAACCGGTCTGCCGGACGCCCTCTGGAATCATGTACTGCTGCGCCTCACGGGCCGCTCCCAGATCCTCGGCCATGCGATCCTGGCGCTTCTGCATCTCACGCCTGCGCAGATTTGCAAGCGCCAGCCCGGCCACCTGCGACAGTGCTTCGCAGAATGAGTTTGCGTCCTGCGCCACGGAGTCCTCGCTGCCACGGGCATCCAGATACAGGCAAGCTGCCACGATTTCATCGACTTCCACGGGGCAGCACAATGCGGAGTGAATAGCCAAGTCTGCAATGCTCTGGCCATAGTCCGGCGTGACATCGCCCTCCATGCACACCATCTGCCCCTGTGCAGCAGCATGCACCAGACTTCGGCTGAACTGGAAGTCATCCGCCGTCGCGTCATCCGGGGCATGCCAACCCAGCACTTCCACATCAATGCTGTCGGCACCTGGCCGCACCAGCGCCGCACGCGAGTAGCCCGTGCCCTCGACAGCTGCCTCTACCAGTGCGGATGCAAGTTCTTCGTCATCCGAAGCGCGGTTGATGCGCCCAGCACATTCCATCAGCAGCTTCAACCGGTGCATGGCCATGCGATCGCCACGACCGGTTTGCACCGCCTTCACCCGAGCCGAGGCGCCGTGGTCCTCGTCGGTTGCTAGCGCCATGGTCGTTGTGGCCCACGCGCCAACCGAAAGAATCCACGGACCAATCCGGATCCGATCACCTTCCTTCAGTGGCGTTGGAATGTTGTAGTCGAGCCGGACGTCATTGAGCCAGGTTCCATTGGCGCCACCAAGGTCGATCAGCATCCACTCGTCGCCCTGATGCGAGATCGAAGCGTGTCGGCGTGAAATGGTGGGGTCGGCCAGTCGAATGTCGCAGCCTGTACCGCGACCCAGCACTGCACCTGCCCGCGACACCGACATTGGCGGCAGCGCAGGCCCTTGCAGTGCACTGAGCCGAAGCAGCGTGGCTTCGGGGCCAGTCTGTGATCCAGCACCCACGATGATGATCCTACCCCGCCAAACCTGATCGCGTAGACTCTGTACGTGAGTCCGCGTAGCTTAATTGGATAGAGCGTCGGCCTCCGAAGCCGAAGGTTGCAGGTTCAAGTCCTGCCGCGGACGTTCCCAATCAATGATGTGCCGGACGAACGCGGGAAGAAGAGAGTTGTTGGAGGGATCAATGCTGTGCCCGTTCTGCGTTACTGAGATTGCTCCGTCGGACGTACGTTTTGTTGCTGCCGACACGCTCAAAGGCGATCCGATCCTCGGACCCGGTGCAGCGGTGCGATTCTCGACCATTCACTTCAATCCTGACGGCGACGCAATCGCCCCAGACGGCAGTGTCAGCAACACGCCAGCCTGCCCAAAGTGCCGCAATGCCTGGAGTTCGGAAATCCGCAGGCACATGGCCGTGGACACCCTCAGCGTCGGCGCTGACGGTATTGGTCCGGCGTGCACCTCTATTGAAGGCGACGGATGGACTGTCCAGTGCCAACCTTGGCCTGCAGCACTTGATGGTGCTCCAATCGCCGCATTGGCGCACTGCAGCCGCGGCGACGACACCGTGACATTCGTGCTCAGTGAACATGACGGCAGTCCGATGGCGTTGGCCGCGGCCCTCCAGATATGCGGGAGCAAGGCATGATTCGCACCGCCGAGCACACCTGGCAGACAACCCCCACAGAGGGCTTCGACTGGTCCGTCCTTCCTGAGGGACTACCCAAGGCACTGCTGCATGCGTTGGAGCCCCACTCCGGCCAACAGTTCGCTGGTGCACCGGAATCCGTTACCGAATGGTCAATGCGCATCGTGCAGGCTGCTGGCGTGCACTGGCAGATTCTCTCTCGCGTCGAAAGTAAGCCGGCCATGAGAGACGGTCGCGCCAACAGAGCCACGCGCCATCTCATTCTTGAACAGCCCTCCCGTGACTGCCTGCCTGGCGCTTTGCTGCATGAAGATGCACAACGGCCCATCGGCGGCGGCGACCAGCTTGGTCACGATTCCATGTCGCAGAGTGTGGATCAGCCTGCGGAAATCGACTGGACACCCTGCGGAGGCGATTGGAGCGAGGCTTTCGCCAACAGAATTCACGCCGGCGACCCCATTCGCGCCATCCTGCCGTCCACGATTTGCGCACTGACCTGGTGGCGCGCCATTGAAACGCAGGCAGGACCTCGTGCATGGAATCGCAACGTGCTGCTGGAACGCCTTCCAGACGAAAGCGGCGCGGATGTCGTCATTGCGGTAGACGGCACGCCCTGCGCTGCAGCGTTGCGGTCCTCCGGACGCAGCATTCTGGATCTGGCGGCGAGTCCCGCCTCACCACCGACAGACACTCTCGAAGCTGCACCCCAGCACACGCCGGACATGCCGGAAGCGACCGTCATGACCGCCGTTGAGTTGAAACCCGGCGGCCCTCCTGTGGGCCTTGCCGCACTGACGATTTTGGCACTTGTGCTTGTCGGCGGAGCCGTTGCCGTACTCGTGTGGGCCATGAATACAGGGGTGCAGTCATGACATCACTCGCCGATCGTCTCGCAGATGCACGCCGTCGCGTTGAGGCAACACCCGACGACCAAGCCACCGTGGTCGAAGCCACTGCATTGGTCAACGAGTTGGGCATGCATGCCAAACGTGTGCTGAGCTGGCTTGCAAAGGGCAATCTGTATGAAGCTGCGGCGTACGCAGATGACTGTGGCAATATCGCAAGCTGCATTGTCGATGCTCAGCAAGACAACGGGTTCAGCAGCGCTATCGCTGTAGTTGCAGACCTGCCCTCACGCCGTGAACTTGAGCCACTGGTCCTCGCCCCCGTGGATGCCGGCCGCGACAGCCAAGCCGTTGAACGCTGGATCACCGCATGCGTGATCCATGCCCCGCTCGAGGACCGTCTCGCAGCGATTTCTGCTCTCAAAGACAGACAACCCACGCAGCGTCGCTGGACAACCCTGTCCACGCCGTTGACGGACGCAGCAATCGGACAGCTGGATGATCGCCTTCAATCTGTCCTGGAGTCTGACGATGAGCAGGCGCTGTGCAACATGCAGCAGCAGTTGGTGGACATGGGGGTCACTACCGAAGGTCGCGGCGCAAAGGCTGTCATGCATATCGAGTCACGCCTGCAGAAGATCGCCACCGTCTCGCAGGCCGGACGCGTCCATGAGACCGCTCTAAAAATGCACTGCGCCTGGGCCGCCATGGATCCAGAGGAAGCGCGTGCGCAACTCAAGATCTGGCAGGTCTTGGGCGACAGCACGGAAATCGAGGCAACGTCGCAGGTCATCGCCAATCCCCCAATCGCCTGGCTCAAGGCGCTGCAGGCGCGAGATGATGCCAAACGCAAGTCCGGGGCCATGGTGGATGATCTTGAACGAGCGCTCGATGAAAACCGCCCGATGGACGATCTCGAACGCCGCTACGCCAACCTGCAACGGATGGAGGTCACGGTTCCCAACCACGTCATCACCCGTCTGAGCCATAAGATCACAGAGCACCGTGCGTCTCGTCGCCGCCGCTGGACTGTGTCCATGGGTGTCGTTGCGGCCATCGCCGTGGTGGTCATCGTGGCCATTTTGGTCGGTGATCGCGCTCGGCGCCAGGAAGTTCTGGCCGCCAATGTCGAGCGGGCCGTCACTGACCAGCTGACAGCAGACGACCCACACAACGCCCAGCAGACCCTGCAAGACGCCATCGCTGCGGGCCACATCGATGCAACCCTAGGCGAGTCCATTGGTGCGCGCATTGAACGTCACCGCCAAGGCTGGGTCGAACGCTTCAACACCGCTCGTGATCACTTCAGTCAGGCCACAGCATTGCTGGGCGAGGATGACAGCGAAGCCAACTTCGACGCCATTGATGATGCGTTGGATCAGGCCAAGGCGGCCTTGCCCAAGAAGGGTGCGGACCTCGACTTCGACGCTGCTCGCAGTCAGGTGCGTGAGCGCCGCATGGCTTGGAGAACGGCCAGACGATTGGAGTTGCAACCTCGCTTCGAGGCCCTCAATGCCCTGCGTTCCTCAACGGAGCCCAGCCCGCGAGATGCTGCTGCATGGGCAGAACGTCAGCAGGCGTTCGCGCAGGGATTATCCGAGCTCAATTCCATCGCCTCTCTGCCCATTGCTGCGGAGTCCGATGTGCAGACCACTATCCAGCAGCTTCGCACGACATTGAACAAAGGTCATGAGAAAGCCGCCGGAGTCGTTGACGGCCTTGAGCAAGCTGGTGTGTTGTTGACGCAACTGCAGAAAATGCCAGCCAACGAAACCGCTTGGGCTGGTACTTGGACAGCACTCGTGGACACCCACGCACAGATGCTCACGGGACTGCTCCCACTGAAGGACTGGCATGACGGTCGCCGCGATGCGATTGCCGCTGCAGCAGTGCAGCATTGGCGCGAGCAAGTCGTTCCGGAGCTCCTCGTGGCAGGCCTGCTCGGCACAGGACCACGCGCGGCGGACAGCGCTGTCGCGTCAGACCGTGTTCGTGAACACCTGGAGTTGACGGAGAGCACCTCGACGCCATACCTGAATGTGGCAAACCGGTTGCTGGCGAATGCCGGCGGAGACAGTGTCAGCGACACTGCCCTGGACGCCCTTCTCGATGCAAGGTTGACCGATCTCTATCGCCTGCCGCTAAACAGTGGCGGCGTGCTGTACCGCCGAGGCATGTTGAATGCCAACGACCAAACGGCGCATGCCATTGTCGGGACAGAAGACCTCAGCGTCCCGGTCGGTGAACTCGTCGGTGCCACGCTGCCCGATGGCACACTGCCGGCGGGCTCGCTCATGGCGGTTGCTGAATCGGTGCTGCTGGAACAGGCCATCAAGGCCATCGCGGACGGCGCCCCCGCCTCAAAGTCCATGCTGGCGCTACTGGAGCAGCTCGAGACCATTCCCGACGGTGACCCCGTCATCAATGCGCATATCAGACTCGCCGTACTGCGGGCCATACGAACCATGCTCGGTGACGCCGGCAAGGACTCGGCATTAGACAAGTGGCTCGATACAGCCGCTCGAAGTGATTCACCATTGCGAGAGAACTGGCCAAGAGTGAGTTATCGCGGCACAAAGTCGGATCGCCGCGCCTTGATCCGTGGCTTGGCCCGCATCGTTGCCGAAGCACCAACGCCCTTGGCGCTGCAGGATGCGATGGAAGCGCCCATGCAGTCCTTCCAACATGACGCGCGAGCTGCAGCGCCGTCCGGGATTCTGCTGTACTCCGCTGATGGATGGACCACGATCGGCACCATGCCCGCTGATCCATTCCTGATTCGTGTCATGCCCGGACAAGGCACGCAGTTCATCAAACTGAAGGTGGAGCCAAGCGGACGCATTTCACCGCCCGCCAATCTCCCACCGGTCCCCACATTGATCTTCAGTAGAGGTTGACATCGTCATGAGCAAAGACGCCTTACAAGGCAATGCAGCACCCGTTCTGTCCTATGCGAACTGTGATCCAGAGGCTCGCCTCGGACTTCCATCCGGTCAGTACACGACACCATCTGCAACCGCATCACTGCTGTTGGCCATTACGATTTTCATCGCAATGTACGGCGGCACTTGGCTTGTCAGCACCTCAAGCGCCGGCACCATAGCATGGGAATACCTCACCGGCTTCGGTGGGATTCCCATTCCGATCGCCATGATCTTCTGCTGGACGGTAGCGATCCTCTTTATCAAGATGCTCAAGATCAGCGCTCAACGCACAGCGCTGCGTCTTCGCTTCATGCCCGAGGATCCGGGATTCAGCCTGTCAACATCCACCGTTGACAGGGTCATCGGATCCGTCGAATCCTCGGTCGATGACCCCAGTCGGTTCATGCTGCTGGATCGCGTACTGACCGCCCTCAAGAGCATTCGCAATCTGGGTCGGCCTGGTGACATCGGTGAAGTTTTGAACTCCTCCGCCGACGGTGATGAAGCGGCCATGGACAGTGGCTATACCCTCGTGGCAGGGTTCATCTGGGCCGTCCCCGTGCTGGGCTTCCTTGGCACGATCATCGGACTCACAGAAGCCATCGGCCGGTTCGGGGGCGTCCTTGCCTCCAATGACAGCTCGGATCTCGACGGGCTCGCTGCACGCCTCACCGAAGTTCTCGGCGGGCTGGATACCGCCTTCGTCACGACGGGTGAGGGGCTGGTCGCCGCACTGATCCTGTATCTCTTCAGAACCGCTGTACGTCGTGCAGACGAACAACTGTTGGACGACGTTCGTGTGTATTGCACACGCAACGTCACGGCTAGGGTGCGTGCGGAGGGCCGTTGATGCGGCGAGGCTCCAAGGGCAACCCGGTCAGTCTGTTCTCGTTTCAGGACGTGATGGTGTCAACCATCGGCATCACGTTGCTCATGATTCTGGTGCTCCTGCTGCTTGCCGGCCGCAAAGCCGTATCAATGGTGGCGACAGAGACGGAGCAGCCCGAAGCCAAGACCGAAGACACGCCCGCTGCGCCAGCGCCCACTGAAGTCGAAGACGTCACCGACCTTCAACTGGAAATGCTGACACTGGAAGATCGCATCGTGGAGTTGCAACTGCTGCTCGACGAAGCGCAAGAAGCCGCCCAGCGTGCCCACACCGAGTCCCAGCTCGACACTGATCAGGCTGTAGAAGCGGCCCTTCAGCGCAAGTCCGCCGCACTTGCCGGTGAGTTGGAAGAGCTGCGCACGCGCAAACGCGTGACGTATCTACTGGACAAAGAAGACAGCAACAAGACACCGCTGGTCATTGAAATCGGAGGTGGCCGAGCCGTACTCGGCGGCGGCAGCGACGATGAAGCCGCACTGGCCCTGCACAACGCCGACTCCGCAGCGTTGGCACAGACAGTCGCCGACTGGATCAATGGACTCCCCGACCGAAACCAACGTGTGCTGGTATTCGTGCTTCGCCCATCTGGCGTAGGCACCTGGCGGCACATCGAACGTCTGCTTCCGCAGTGGTCCGCAGACGGGATCGGCTACGGCGTTGACCTGATCGCCGAAGACTGGTCGACCAGCGGCCTGCTTTCACGGCCATCAGAGGGTAGCCCCTGATGCGGCGACGTGAAGAAGACGACATGAGCAGCCTCGACATGCTGCTCGACACGATCTGCAACATGTTCGGCTTGCTGATCTTCATCGCTGTGATTGCGGCAGTGCTGGCACAGTCGCGTGCACAGGCACCCAAGAGTGTCCCGAGCACCGTGGATATGCCTGAGGTCGCCGAGGCCCCGGTCGATCCCGCCCCCGACAGTGAGATCGAAGAACTGGACAGCGACATTGCTGAAGCCCAGCAATACATCGGCGAACTTGAAGCATCGCTGGCCCGCTGGGCCCCCCCAAAGGACGGCGCCCCGCAGTCCGCAGAGGACCTGCAACACGACGTCGATGCGCTGCAACAGTCCATCGACTCCGAAAAGGCAAAGCGTCAGGTGCAGATGCGACTTCCACGGCGCCGCGCGGTGGTTGGTCGAGTGCCTGTCCAACTGGTGGTGACCAATGATCGCCTCTATATCGTCAACGACTGGCGAGGCTGGTCCGCACTACGCAATCCACAGGCGGAGCGATGCAACTACTGGACCTCATGGAATCCAATCGCCGTTGATGTTGCTCGCACACGTGTCGTAGAACACGAGCCATGCTTCCGAACCGGGGGGCAAGACATCGAACGCTGGATCCACTTGCTGCCGGGCGGTGGCATTGATCTGTCCACCAAAGCCGGTGCCGCGAAGGCCAAGGCCGCAATCAGGTCGCTGGACGCTCGGACGCATGTCGCATCCATCAAGGTGACCGAAGACTCCTTCGACACTTGGACGCCTGTACGCAGTGCTGTCCTGCAGCGTAAGGTGCCCTACGACATTCAACCGATTGTTCTTGAGGCAGGCCTCGTGTTTCACGATCGCATCAAGAGCGGCACTGCTTCGGCGCAATAACCCCACACAACACAACGGTGGAAGCTGGTCAGGGTACGTGGCGGAACTGGCCGCCGTTCTGATTCGCAATCGTCTTCAACGCACCGCCGCCGGCACCACCACCAAACGCCACGGTGTGGATTCGGATTCTTGGCGAAGCCGCATTGAGCTTTGCAATCTGGCCCACACAGTCGCCTGGAATCTCACCATCGGTCATGAAGAAGATGGCATCAGGCTTGGGGTCCAGTTGGGTCAACGCAATGTTGATCGCATCACGGGGATTCGTGCCGCCCTTGGGGCCCACTTCACCGAGCCGACCTGTAAAGCTGGCTGAGCTGCGGGCAGACAACCACTTGCTCTGCAACGTATGGGTACTGCTGGAAAAGAACAGCACATAAAACTTGGCGTCACTGGGCAAACCGTTGATCGACTTGGCCAGTTCCTCTTTCAGGCGATCAATCTTGCCGCCCTTCCCCATGGATCCTGAAGTGTCGACGATGTAGCAGAACCACCGTCCTGTGGCCTTGAGGCCGAAGAAGTCTGTGCTTCCTGCTTCAGGCGCATCCAGTGATGATGTGACAACGCCGCCGGCATCCGGAGTCGAAGCACTGCTGTTGCCGCCGGAGTCCGCCAGCAAGGCATCGAGTTCAGCAGGATCGCAGGGTGCATAGGTACGGCCACCGAGTGTCAACGTGCCATCTGCCACTGACCATCGCAGTTCCAAAGCCTCTTCGGTGGGCTGACCGTACGAACCCAAGCCCGCAGGGAGCGTGGCGGGAAGTGACGGGTATCGTCCGCCTTCGAGATCATCTCGAACGCGAATCGATACGCGGCCAGAAGCACGGAAGCCTGCCTCGACTTCACCGGCGAGCACGAGACTCGGCGGCGAACCCCAAGCGGTCACACTGAGCATGCGCCTGCGGTCCGGATCGATGCCGATCACGCGTACTGCCGCGCCGGCAGGCGCGAAGTCCGGCCCAACTGTCGGATCCGCGTCAATCTGCTTCCACGTGCCGCGCAGCTGCTGCACGACAGGCTCAACGGGTTCATGATCTTCCGGCGCGGGTGTTGGCGCAAGGTCCGCGGGCCGCGGACGCGGCTTGGGACGAGGCCGCGAGGCTTGCTCCCGCTCAGGGAACAACAACCCCGCAAAGGACTCCGATGGCTTTTGCTCAGGCTTGGGCCTTGGCTTTGCAGTGCTGGCCGAGGCATCTGTTGCCTCGGACTGAGCATCGTCAAGTGGCGAAGACTTCGCAGGATCGCTGTCCGTGTCGTCGCCTGTGCCGTCCTCGAGGGTCGTCGCGTCGCCAGCTTTCGAAACGTCGCCAGCTTCTGGTTGCGGATCAGCTGTAGCGGAACTGGAACCATCCTTTGAAGGCGCCGTTGCATCAGTATCGTCACCAGCCGATTCCTCTTCGGTTGCGCTGACCGGATTCGCACCGGACGCTGATGCTTCCTCGGGATCACCCGTTTGCCCGCCTCCACTGCCGCCACCGCCAGAACCGGCGCCGTGGCCGGATCCTGATCCAGAACGCAGTGCTTCGAGCACCGACTCTGCAGAAACAGCGCTGGCCGTTCCGCCGAGGGTCAACTCAGGACGCTGTTTCCAGGCATCATTGCCGTAGGAGTTGTCGCCACCACCCTGTCCCGCTTCGCCACCGGGCGACGCCACACCAGACGTGCTGCTAGCCGCGGGCTGCTGCCCCTGTTGTCCACCTTGCTGTCCCTGCTGTCCTTGTTGGCCGGAACTTTGGCTCTGCGAACCCTGACTGGATTGGCCGCTGGCACCGGAGCTGGAACTAGAACTTGAACTGGCGCTTTGGCCCGACTGGGCACCCTGACTTTGACTCGACGACTGCGAGCCTTGGCTGGAACTGGATTGTTGGCCACTGACGCTGGAACTGGATTGTTGCGAGCTCTGTTGGCTATTTTGTTGGGGGCTTTGGCTGGAGCCGCTGTTGTTGGAACTCTGGCTGGAGTTCTGTGACTGCCCTTGCGTGCCTTGGCTGGAGCTCTGTCCGGACTGGCTTTGACCGTTCTGGCTGCCTTGTGATTGCGAGTTGCTCTGGCCGGAAGACTGCTCGCCTTGGCCGGACTTTCCTTGCGCCCCTTGCTGGCCGCTGGCGCCGGACTGACCTGCGTTGGCACCAGAACTCCCTTGCGCACCGGATTGACCGCCGGAGCTGCTTCCACCACCAGAGGCCGAAGTGCTTGCCGGACGTTGCGTCACCGGCGCTGGCTTCACGAATGCAGTGCGAGTCTTCTCCGGGCGATTGCCTTCAATGGGCCGAAGCCGTTGCGAATCAACAATGCCCGTGAGCCGCGGCGGCTCTTCGGGCGTGTCATCCTGTGCCTTGGGAGGCGTGCTGCAACTGGTCAATCCCAACAAGCCCGCCAAAAGGAGCACTGTGGCTACCGATTCAAGGCCGCTTCGCATCTGGATCAGTCTCCTTGAGGAATCGGTCCAGATCATCTCTGGACCTCTTCAGCACTTTGGCAGTATTCGTCAAGTGTGCCTTCTGTTGACGCCAAGTGGTCCACGTTCGCAACAATTCAGGCGTCATTTCTGAGTGGCCCTGCGGCAAACGGTCTCCAGCGTGCTCTTTAAGCCATGGCACAGCCCGGTCATAGGAATAACGCTGTACAGACTTGTCCTTGTCCAGATTCGTCTCAATCTCGATGGCGAGATCTACAGCTCTCACCAGTTTGATCAACGACCGCAGACGCTTCGTGATCAATTCAACCGTCTCCAGGGTGAGTTGGCCCTGCTGTTTTGCATCCGCCTGGTCCTGGATCCAGTTTTGGTTGCCTATTCGACCCCACTGCTCAAGGAAAGCCGGTTTCAGCCAACGTGCCTCGACACTCGTCAACTTATCGCGTGCCCCGAACTTGTCGCACAGTCGATCCCGAAGGAATGCAATGTCCTCAGGTAACGGCGCGGTGGACTTCCAACCGTCGGTCTTCTTTCCCATGTGGACCAGAAAACGATACGGGTGAAACTCGACCAGTTCTCGATGCGCTGACTCGACGTAAATCAGGTCGAGCGTGGATTCGTCATCAACAACGACATCCGCAACATCCACTGTTGGATCTGGTGCACCGCCATTCCCAAGCGGTGGACCAGCGCCGTCGCCGCCAGCCCCGGGCGATACCGGTTCCGGTGCAGGCTCTGGTTCGGGCTCTGGTTCGGGCTCAGGTTCTGGCTCAGGTTCTGGCTCAGGTTCAGGTTCTGGCTCAAGTGCCGGATCAGGCTCAGGTTCAGGTTCTGGCTCAAGTGCCGGATCAGGCTCGGGTTCAGGTTCCGGTTCGACCGGCACCGGCGGACGTGTGAACGGCCGGCCCTCCGGCGTGCCGCCATCATCCGGCTTGGACTCTGGCATAGGCGCTGCAGGCAGTTCAGGCGCAGTGACTGGCACTTGGGCCACTTCCGCATCTTCAGTAGGTTCTGCGGAGGGCAGCGACAACCACAGCACGCACGCGAACACAAGCACCGCCAACACTGTGGCGATCAGCGGCGCAGCACTGCGTTGACGTGGGGGAGGCGTCCACTCGGCATCGCCGCCGTCACCGCCATCCGATTGACTTTCGTCCTGTTCGAATCCCAGAGCCTCTGCGGGCGGGATGGGGGTCGTCAGACTTGGCAATGCCTCGCCAACAGCGTCACGCAGATCCGCACGCTGCCACTCGTGCTGCAGTGTCTCAATAGTCGCACCGCGTACAAGCGTCATCACGTCCAGATTGCGGGCGATAGCAGCCAGGCCGATACCCCATTGCAGGTGCACTGCTTCTGCCGGCTGCATGCGCTCTACTAGCGACAGCAGCGCCTCTCGCATGGCAGGATCGTCCGTCAACCGCAACGGCATTGCCGTGGGCACAAGGAGATCGGCCAATCGATAGACATCTCGATCAGTCGCGGGTATCGGCGCTTCCGGCGGCGCAATGACGATCATGCCGCCATCAGCGAATGCGGCGTCCTCCCAGGCCAAATGGCTGCCCAACAGATGTCTGGCCAGCATGCGACCGGCACGCGCCCAGTCTGCCTTGGCAAAGAGCAACGTACGAAGCTCCAAGGTCGGCCGGCCGGCGTCGTCGGCCTCACCGGCGAACCAGCGGGTCACAGCGATGCGGCCTCCGGGCACCGTGCGGACCAGCATGGCGGTGCTCCCCTCGATGTCCTTTCCAGCCGGGCCCAGTTCCGCAACACCAGTAGCCATCGGATCGAGAGAGGCAAGTTCCGGCCCGCTCAGTGAGCCTGAAGCGGCAAGTACGCGATATCCACCAAGCGATCCAAATCGATGGACCGCAACCTGCATGACGGAACTCATGTGACTGGTTCCGACTCTCGGACGAGTCGTTTCAAACACCACTGCAACGGCTCGATAATGCCCAACGCGTCTTTCTCGGTGGCCGGCCGGGGCTGCCCCAGGGCATCGGCTCGCGAGCGCACGGCAGACGCCGCGAAAACACGGAACAGTCCGCCGTCACGAACCAGCCCGGGCAAATGCTTTTCGACGAACTCTCGTGATCCACCCGCGGCACGCACGTGCGGCAGAGCAATGTCACACTTTGTCAGAATCAACGCTACCGGTACATCTATATCGCCGGCTTTGGCACGCAGACGTCGAAGGGCTTCAGACATGCCGAACTCCGCATCGACCGCCGCTTCCACGTCGCCCTGCAAGGCGGCGACCGGATCAATCAGCATCATGACCGCCGCTGCGGCATCTACATGGCCGCGCAACATGCGAGCCGCTTCATCAGATGCATTCTCGACAAAGGCGCGGCGGAAGACTTCCCCGGGATAGTCCAACAGGCGCATCGTCCAGGTCCTGCTGCCATAACGCACTTCCAGGTCGGACCAGGATTGCGCAAGCGTTGCCTCTGGCCAAGCGCCTCCTTGCATGCCCGAAAGCGTCTCCATAAAACGCTGATGCGCGACGCCATCAAGGGCGCGAGCCATCAGGCCTTCGCGACGCTTCCACAACTGCTCATAGAGCCGTGCCATGAAAACCGTCTTCCCGGCGCCCCGACGTCCCAGAATGACAATTCGATCACGGGCCACCGCATCGCCGGATGCTGCTGCTGGCGCACGTGTCCCTTCAAATTGTGGGTCGGATTCGACCGCCATCGAACGCTCCTCTTGCGAGCGAGTATATGGACTGGGATCCCATCAGGAGTCCCCGCCTCAGTCCTGCTTGCTGGCCGAATAATTCGGCGCTTCCTTAGTGATGTGAATGTCGTGCGCGTGTGACTCGACAAGCCCTGCCCCGCTCAGTCGCACGAATCGCGCCCGAGCCTGAAGTTCATCGACCGTCGAGCACCCGCAGTAGCCCATTGCGGATCGGAGCCCTCCGACCATTTGGTAGACGTATTCCGACAGCGGGCCGCGATACGGCACCCGCCCTTCGACACCCTCAGGGACGTACTTCTGCGACTCATTGACCGATGCCTGTCCGTATCGATCAGCAGAACCCTGCCCCATGGCACCAATACTGCCCATGCCGCGGTACGCCTTGAATCGGCGACCGCCGTGAATGATCAACTCGCCGGGGCTTTCATCCAGGCCCGCGAACATCGATCCCAGCATCACGCTGGAGGCTCCAAAGCCGATGGCCTTGGCAATGTCTCCGCTTTGACGCACTCCACCATCCGCGACGACCGGGATACCAGCCGGCGTCGCCGCGAGGCACGCCTGAGCAATGGCTGTCATTTGCGGCACGCCGACACCACTGATCATGCGGGTCGTGCAGATTGATCCCGGACCAATGCCGACCTTGACGGCATCGGCACCGGCGTCAATGAGATCCTGCGCCGCTTCCCGGGTGGCAATGTTCCCCGCGATGACGTCAATGTCGTGTTGAGCCTTGATGTCGGCCACGGTCTTGAGCACGTTCTCAGAGTGGCCGTGGGCGGTGTCGACAACGATCACATCGACCTCGGCCGCGACAAGCGCATCGACGCGAACCGGATCGAGTACGCCCACTGCAGCACCAACCCGCAATCGACCACGATCGTCACGACAGGCCATGGGGTGCCGTCGCACATTTTCGATGTCACGCATGGTGATCATGCCGGCCAGGGCGCCATCGCTGTCCAGCAGCAGCAGTTTCTCAACCCGACCACGGTTCATGGCCTGTTCGGCCTCTTGCAGTGTCGTGCCAGGCGCCGCCGTGATAAGGCTGTCCTTCTTGGTCATGACGTCGCCCACCAGCGCACCAACGTCTTCGACAAACGAGATGTCCCGCCGTGTGAGAATGCCGGCAACGCGTCCGTGCCCGGACCCGTCTTCAGTCACAGGAAAGCCCGAGACCCCATGCACCGACATGCGTTCGATGGCGTTGGCAACGGTATGCCCGGGGCTCAGCGTGACGGGGTCAGCGATAATGCCGTTTTCAGAGCGTTTGACCCGCCCTACTTCCCGTGCCTGCAGTGCAGGGGTCAGATTTTTGTGGATGACACCCAGACCGCCCTCCTGGGCAAGCGCCACGGCCAAGTTTGCCTCGGTGACTGTGTCCATGGGAGCGGACAGCAGCGGAATCCGCAGGCGGATTCGGCGCGTCAACTGGGTTGCTGTATCAGTCGCGTCCGGCGTGACATCGCTGCGTTGGGGGACCAACAGGACGTCGTCAAACGTGATGCCTTCTGGGATCTGGAGGGGCTCCATCTGGGGATGATCCGCGAATGCCGCCTCCGTGTCAAGATCCAGCAGTGGGAACCGCTGTCCCAGCAGTGCTGGTACGATGCCCCGCCAGCAGCATGCGCTGTGCAGGAGCCCTACAACCGTGTCCGTAGACATGAAGTTCGAGACCCGACTGGTTCACCACGACGAGGGCACCACTGCCGGCGACGGGGAGAAGTTGTTCCGGAAGTATCTCCAGGCGTGTATTACCCACGCTGCGTCTGACTTGCACATCAAGGCCGACTCCCCACCCAAGATCCGGGTGCGTGGCGAGCTGCGGCCCTTGGAAGCACCGGAAGTCAGCAGGCGGGAAAGCTTCCAGATGGTGCGGGACATCCTGGACGGCCCCCAATACGGCATCTTCTGTGGACGTGGTCAACTGGACGTGGCCTACGAGTTCGACGAGGACTGCCGCTTCCGCGTCAATGTGTTCATGTCACGCGGCAAAGTGTCGTTCGCCTGTCGTCTCATCACATCTGACGTCAAGTCCTTTGAGCAGCTGCATGTTCCGGATGTGCTCGGCGAGGTCGCTATGTCGGCCAGCGGCCTGATCCTCTTCGCAGGCGTCACGGGCTCGGGCAAGAGCACGTCGATCGCGGCGATGATCCAGCACGTCAATGAGCGCAAACGATGCCACATTGTGACGATCGAAGACCCGATCGAGTACATCTTCAATGACGCCAAGTCGACGATCAACCAACGCGAAGTCGGCATCGACTGTCTCTCGTTCAATGAAGCACTTCGTGCGCTAGTCCGAGAAGACCCAGATGTCGTGTTGGTCGGCGAAATGCGTGACAAAGAAACCTTCGAGGCGGCCATTCGAGCTGCCGAAACGGGCCACCTTGTGTTCGGCACGATTCACGCCTCTTCAGCCTGGCAGACGTTCGGCCGAATCTACGACCTCTTCGACGAAGGCGAAGTACCACAGATCCGCAAACTGCTAGCCTACAACATTCGCGGAATCATCTACCAGAAGCTCCTCAAGACGCTGCGCAAGGACATCCCTCGTATCCCAGCACTGGAGATTCTCATCGCCACGCCGATCGTGCAGAAGTATGTGTTGGAGAAGCGTGAAGGCGAACTCCTCGAAGTCATCCGCAAGAGTCAAGAAGAAGGCATGATCGACTTCACGCAATCGCTCGTCCAACTGGTTGAAGCGGAGATCATCCATCACCGCGTCGCATTGGAAGCGACCCCTCGTCCAGAGGAACTCAAGATGCGGCTCAAGGGTATTTCCTGACATGAGCACGACGAGCCTCCTCGCAGACGGATCTCTGTTTCTGCTGAGCCCATGGAAGCCACTGCTCTTCTGGGCCGTGGTGTGCGCATGGGGCTGGCTCGTTGGTTCGCGACTGTATCCAGATGCCCTGCGGCTGCACTTAGGTCACCACGAATGGGCGATGATCTGGATGGCGACAGGCTTCATCGGCTTCGTCGTCATGCTCATCGGCTGGATGTTCTACATCTCCTTCTTCGCGGGCACCGCTGTGCTGCTCATTCCGGTCCTGATCTACTGGAAGCAGCGCAACGCCGCGGTCGATGCATCGCAGCGGTTCCACCTGCGATTCGGGCGCGATCCCGCTGCCGTCAAACGACGCAAATTGGCCAAGCGTGCTGCAGCAAATGCAACAATGGGCTTTTCCGGACCAGCTGGCGATGTCCCCGTGCCCGCCAAAGACGATCCGTTGCTTGGAACTTGGTTGCAACTCGAGGAGTTATTGCTCCCTACGCTGCGCCAAGGTGGTACACGCATCGACCTTGCATTGGGTGGTGGCGGGCTGGCTTCCACCTGCATGGTCCACACTGTGCGCTCGAAGCAGGATCCCATCTCCGGCGAAGACGGCATGCTGGTGATCAACCTGCTCAAGGAAATCGCGGACCTTGACCAAAGCGAGACGCGACGCAAGCAGCATGGACAGTTCACCGTCACCGGCGATGAGACTGGACGGCATGTTCTTGACGTCATGTTGTCCGGCTCAAGCAAGGGCATCAAGGGCCGCATCGATGTGGACCGATTCGATCGCACCAACATGAGTGTCGACCTGATCGGCCTGCTCCCCGAGCAACTCAAGGTGCTTGAGGACCTTAAACCAGAAGAGAAACGCACTGGCATTGTGCTTGTCGCTGCCCCGGTCGGACACGGCTGCACAACCACTGGATACGCGATCACGTCTATGCATGACGCGTATCTGAGCATGATCAAGACACTTGAATCGCCGGTAGAAGGCCGGCTGGAGGGCGTCGATCAGGTGGACTTCAACGCGCTGGACGACGGCACCGACTACGCAACGCAGTTGCAGTCGATCCTGCGCCGCGACCCGGATGTTGTGCTTGCCGAAGTCCGTGATGCGGAGACCGCACTGGTTGCCGCACGCGCCTCACAGGACAGCACGCTCCAGGTGCTCATGATCCGCGCTGATTCCGCTGCAACCGGTATTCGCGAGTGGGTCCGCAATGTCGGCGATGTGCCGACTGCCGCCAAAGGTCTGCAGGCCGTCATTGGCCAGCGTCTGGTTCGCGTCCTGTGCCCACAGTGCCGCCAGGCGGTCCATCCAGCCGATCCCAAACAACTGGGGCTTGCAGAAGGCGCCGTCATCTACCGGGCGACTGGCGAGATCGAGGTCAAGAACCGCGTCGAACCCTGCCCGTCCTGCAAGGGCACTGGCTACAACGGCGTGACTGGCATATTCGAAGTCATGACTATCACAGCCGACATACGACGACTGCTTGCTTCTGGCGACCTCAAAGGCGCCCTGTCACAAGCTCGACGCGACCGGATGCTGGTGCTGCAGGAGACTGGTTTGCGTCGCGTTGCCGAAGGCATCACGTCGCTTGAGGAAGTGCAACGCGTCTTGTCGCCCACGAAGGCCCCGGCGAAGAAGGCCGGCACCGCCCCACGAGAGGGGTCCACCACATGATCGTGCTCTTCAATATCATCGTGATCGGAATCATCGGGCTCATCGCCTACTGGTGGTCCAACGAGGGCGCCTTCAGCGGCTTCCTGCACCTGATGTGCGTGGTCGTTGCAGGGGCATTGACGCTGGCACTGTGGGAGCCGGTGCTGTTTGACTACATGTTTGTCGACGGCGCTTGGGGCGGCATCATGCCGGGCTTCGTCATGCTGGCGTTGTTCGTGGTCATCCTGCTGGTGTTGCGCAAGGGTGCTGACATTGCTGTACCGGATGCTGTATTGCTTCCAGAGGGACTTGACGGCGTCGTCGGCGGCGTCTTCGGTGCCATGGCCGGGTTCGTCACGGTTGGCATTGTGCTGGTCGGCATTGGATTCGTTCATCAACCGTATGAAATGCTGGGCTACGCCGGCTGGGGCCGCTCGCCCAGTGGTCCTGCCAATCAGGGCTTGGTTGCACCACCACAATCCGGCCTCTGGCTGCCCGCAGATCGGCTGACCATGGACCTGTACGAGTATGCCAGCCTCACCACGCTGCGCCCTGACATCAACACACAGACCGTAGCCAATCGGACCCCTCAGACGCTCGCAACCGCCAACCCTGATCTGGATCGACTTGCCTCATTGGTTCGCGACACGGTGTCCGACGACAAGGGCCGCATGGCCGCCACCGTCATCAACCCTGCGATGATCAAGCCAGCCACCGCGGAACGCGTCGGCTCGGTGCTGGACCTCGACGGTAGAGAGACTTCCGGCGAGTGGCTCACGGTCACCGTGACCGTGCAGAAGAAGGGATTCGACTTCAAGGGCCAACTGCTCCTGTCAAGCAGTCAGGTGCGCGTGATCGGCCAACTCAACGGTCAGACGGCGACCTATCACCCGTCGGCATGGACACAACCTCGAAGTGGAAAGGACGAACCCGTCGGCCAAGTGTTCCGCACGTTTGACGCCGACGATCGCTACGCAACCAGCGGCTCTGCCCGCAAACAGGTGATCCTGCGGTTTGTCTTCGCAGTACCCGACGGATTCATTCCGGACTACATTCAGGTACGAAGCACACGCATGGAGATTCCCGGCGTACGCGAGGCTGTCTCTCAAGAAGCAATGCTCGCCAGCCTCGGAGCTCAGAAATCCGATGGAGGCGAACTGCTCTTTGGCGGTGACATCACCAGTTTCGTGTCCAGCGGAGCCATCGGCGCTCGCTTTGACCGCAGGATCAAACCCTCGACCGAGAAGATCCAACAACTTGGCGGCATTTGGCGACCGGAAGACAACCGGCTTGTGCAGATCAACGGCAACTTCAAGCCCAATCGCCCCGGTGAGACACCGCGGGGCAAACTGTTGGTCAAGGGCTACCACGTGGACGAAGGTGCTTCGATCGTGCGCATTGCCTGCCACCCCGACACCGCGACCGACATCTTTACTGCCGCTCGCAAGATGCGTATTCCTCTGAAGTCAGAAATCCAGCTGCTTGACGTGAACAACAACGACTGGCGACCGATCGGCTTCGAACTGGTGCAGATGAATCGACTGATCATGATGATTCGTAACGACGACCTCGACACGATCGCCGACTTGCCACAGCGACCTCGTTCGGGCTCCGATGACCGGTTCTACCTGATCTTTGAAGTCCCCGACGGCACACAACTCTCTGAGGTGCGACTCGGCGAAGAACTGCTGGGCACGATCAACGGCGTGCAGGCCGAACGCTACATCCGCTGAGCTGAGCGGCTCAACCAGATTGCCAGTCCGACGACTCGAGCCATCGTTCCACCCAGTGGATGTCCATGTCCACGTTGCGGAACTGCGACGTCTCAATCAGTCGCCGGTGCAACGACAACGTTGTGGCCCCGGGACCGGTCTGAAACTCAGCAAGCGCCGACCTGGCGCGGGCCAGTGCTTCTTCGCGATCGCGTCCGTGCACGATGAGCTTGGCGATCATGGAGTCGTAGTTTGGCGGCACTCGATACCCCGGCCGCACATGCGTGTCCACCCGAATGCCAAAGCCGCCGGGTATCACGAACGTCTCCATTGTTCCGGCCTGTGGCATGAAGCCCTTGCTTGGGTCCTCGGCGTTGATGCGGAACTCAATGGCGTGTCCGTTGATGGAGACATCGCGCTGCTGAATAGATAATGGCTCACCTGCCGCCGCGAGAATCGACTCCTTGACGATGTCTACGCCGGTGATGAACTCCGTTACGGGGTGTTCCACCTGCACCCGCGTATTGACTTCAAGCATGTAGAAGTCCTGCTGCTCATCCATGAGGAACTCACAGGTGGCTGCGCCGGAATACCCCGCTGCCCGAATCAACGCTGCGGCGGATTCACAGACGCGGTCACGAATAGCCGGGTCGATATTCGGGGCGGGCCCCTCTTCGACAAGCTTTTGGTGCCGTCGCTGGCTGGTGCAGTCGCGGTTGTACAAATGCACGGCGTTGCCGTGGTCATCACCAAGGCACTGCACCTCGATGTGCCTAGCACGCTCGAGGAACTTCTCGACGTACACCGCGCCATTGCCAAAGGACGCCACTGCTTCGGTCGTGGCGGACACAATGCCGGCACGAAGCTCAGCCTCATCGTGGGCGATGCGCATGCCGCGCCCCCCGCCACCGGCGGCTGCCTTGACGATCACTGGATAGCCGATTTCCTTCGCAACGGCAGCGGCATCGTCTGCCTCCTCGATCGCGCCGTCTGAGCCGGGGAATACGGGCGTGCCGGTCGATCGAGCCAGCGCTTTGCACGCGATCTTGTCGCCGAGCTGCGCCATGGCTTCCGGACTGGGTCCGATGAATCGGATCTTGCAATCTCGACAGACTTCGTTGAACTGCGCGTTCTCTGCGAGGAATCCGTACCCGGGGTGAATCGCGTCTGCTTCAGTCGTTTCGGCTGCCGCAATGATGCGATCGAACCTGAGATAGGAGTCAGCAGAGGGCCCGGGCCCGATACACACCGAATCATCGGCCAGTTCCAGCCACGGGCCATCGCGGTCCGCTTCGGAGTAGACGCAGACGGTTTCGCAGCCCAGTTCACGAGCGGCTCGCATGATTCGCAGCGCGATTTCGCCTCGATTGGCGATCAGGATTCGTTTGAACATGGTCTGTTGTGCCTCAGGCGGGACGGACTAGGAACAGGTCCTGGCCGAACTCAACAGCATCGCCGTTGTTGACACATATCTTCTCAATGGTGCCTTTGCAGTCAGCCTTGATCTCATTGAAGATCTTCATGGCCTCGATCATGCATACCACCGAGTCGTCAGACACTATCGCGCCCACTGCGATGAAGGGATCGGCGTCCGGCGTGGGCGACGAATAGAACGTACCCACCATGGGACTGGGAACTGCGACGAGCCCAGTGTCGGCAGGTGCTTCAGGAGCGGCGGCAACCGGTGCTGCAGCTGCTGCTGGAGGAGCCGCGGGTGGTGCGGGGGGGGCCGCAACTGGGGCTGCGGCCGGTGCTGCCATGGCGGTTGGCGCCGTCCATTGATTGGGCCGGTGCAGGGTCACCTGTTCTTCCGGATCCCGAAGGTCGAGCTCCGTGAGGTCATTGGCGACCATGAGTTTGACGAGTTCCTTGAGTTTGCGAATGTCGATCATGCGTCCTCGATTCGATCAACCACCCGGGAATGCCCGTGTGGACCAACTGAGATCTCGTGGCACAGCACTGCTGAGCACGCGATGGCCGTCGTCGATGATGAGCACATCGTCTTCGATGCGAACGCCACCGATGCCCGGCAGGTAGATCCCCGGCTCGATCGTCACGATCATGCCCGGGGCCAGTGTTGCTGTTTCCGTCTTTCGCCCCATGAAGGGCGTCTCGTGGACATCCAGACCAAGTCCGTGTCCGACGCCGTGTGGGAACTGCTCTCCATACCCGGCGTCATCAATGACCCGACGGGCGGCGGCGTCAATGTCCTTTGCCTTGACCCCTGGTGCACAGGCATCGACGGCAGCCCGGTGTGCCGCTTCAACAATCCCGAAGAGCTCAACCAGATGTCCGGGCGACTCGCCGAGGAACAGCGTGCGTGTGAGATCACTGCAGCGGCTGTCGACGCGAGCGCCCCAATCCACCAGCAGAATGCCCGGTTCAATGACTGTGTCTCCGGGAATGTGGTGGATGACACTGCTGTTGGCGCCGGTGCCGATGATCGGCTCGAAGGATTCCTTCTCCGCACCTCGCACGCGCATTTGTTCGATCAATCGAGCGGCGAAACGCGCCTCGGTCCACCCCGGCTCGAACGCGTCCAAAGTCGCTTCCAGCGCTTCATGTTGAATGCCGATCGCACGCACGCAGGCGTCGATTTCCAGCTCGTCCTTGCGCTGCCGCAGGCTCTCAAGCAAGTCAATACATGGACGCAGGGCCAGCGGTTGCATCGCCTTGGCGAGCGACTGTTCCTGCGACACGGAGATCGCCTCTCCTTGGCAGCCCAGCGCATCGATACCAGCCTCGGCGGCGATGGCTTTGATGCGTTCGTATTGGTCCGTCTTGGGCGAGAGATCGATCTCGAAGCACCCGGTCGCGCCCCAGGGCGCGAGATACTCTTCGTAGCGACGATCTGACAGCATGACGACCCGCTCCTGCAGCAGCAACACATGGCAATCGTGCCCGTGGGTTCCGGTCAGCCAGATGACGTCAGCCGCATTGGTGAAGAGCATCGCGCTCAGCCCGGCGTCCGACATGGCCTGTCGAGCCCGCTCTACACGCCCGAGGCAGGCCTTTAAGAGGGACGATGAGACAACAGCATCGGCAACGCGCGTCATGGCGGCGGAGTATACCGGTTCAATCAGGCTGAAAAACGTAGAGAACCGCTTCGAACTGCGTCGATTGTGTTGCGATCCGTTGCGACCGCACCCGCAGAGCCACTCAGAGCCGATCGCCTTCGCGCAGGGCAAGCGGCCGGTCCAGCATCTCACGGAGAATCACCGCCTGTTGCAGCGCCGTCCAGTGCCTTCCCCGCGGCTGGGCAGTCGCTGGTGGTGTGGGCGCGACTTGGGGCTCGGCCACTTCGGAACCGACTACGGTCGAGGGAACTGGCAGGGCTGTCTCTGCCGGACGCGGCTTTGGCTTGGCCGGCTGGATGGGACGGGATCGAACTGTACGTTGACCCGGGGTTGTTGTTTTGGCGATGGGATTGGCTGTTGCAGACCTGGTGGAGATGCCCGGCTTGCTCGGCACGGGCTTGCGCAGCCCCGTCCCTGCGTCCGCTGAACCCAGACCGGAAGCCTTGCTCTTGTTGACCTTCATCTTGGCCAACATCGGTCCGACGACCACTGCGCCGACAATGAGCAGATTGAAGATGTCCGAGAAGTCCATGGCCTTCAGGATACGTCGGCGCCGTCCATCCATGCGGGCATTGGCAGTGCGTTGTCCCCAAGAGCGACGAAAGCCGTGCCGAACAGCGATTCGAGGCCGGCCGGCTCCAGCATGGACGTTGCGGACCCGCTGCCCACCAGTAGACCATCGCGCAGCAGCCAAGCATCATCTGCGACCGCGCGAGCCGCAGCAAGATCATGCACCGAGGACAGCACAGTGCCGCCGGCTTCAGCAACCCCATGCAGCACCACCCACACTCGATGTGCCCAATCTGGATCCAGTGGTGCCGTGGGTTCATCCAATACAAGGATCCCGTCAGGTTCTATCTGTGCAAGAGCCCTGGCGATGTGCACGCGTTGCCGCTGGCCAACTGAGAGTTGCCCAACTGGTCGCGCACGCAGTGCTTCCAGTCCAAGCGCAGCCATCGCCGCTTGAATGCGTTCCGACGCATTTGGTCGGCGCAACCGACCAAGACTCACGAGTGCCTCGACTGTCAACGGAACGTCGCCTTGTACACGCTGCGGCACGAAGGCCAGCATGCCGGCACGCTCCTTGGCAGTGCAATCCGCCACAACCTGGCCATCGGCGCACACAGTGCCGTGCCCATGAAGTACGCCGCACAAGGCACGCAACAGCGTCGTCTTGCCCGACGCATTTGGACCAACCAGCGCCGTGATGGCGCCACGCTGCGCTTCAGCACACACCGGTCCCAATGTGAACGCTCCGAGGCGCAGTGTCAGTTGATCACAGTGCAGCATGAGAGCCTCTCATGGCACGACGCAGCAGCACCAGGAATGCAGGCCCACCAATCAGGGTCGTCAGCACGCCGACCGGCAGTCGACCTGCCCCGAGATCAAGCACCTGACGCAATGCATCGGCCCCCACCACCAACACGATTCCCGCAAGCACGCTGCCGGGCACAAGGAGACGGTGGCCAGATCCCAGCAACCGTCGAGCCATGTGCGGCGCGACCAATCCCACAAACGCCAACGGACCAGCAAGCGCCACAGCACATGCCGTCAACAAGCCCGCTGCAAGCAGGCACAGTGTGCGTACTCGTTCCGGCTGAGCACCGATCGTGATCGCGGTGTCTTCGGACAACAACAAGGCATCCAAACGCGCCGCGCCAAGGAAGGCCACGATGCCCGCGACACCAAGCAGCGCCACCGTGCTCCACAGCAGCCCCGGTTCGGGCAACTCCGGCACCGTGCCCATGGCCCACGCGAGAAAGCGGCCCCGTAAGCCCTCTGGCACGAGTCCTTGCAGCAACACCATGCCTGCGGAGGCCATGGTGGCCACGATGACACCGGCCAGAATCGTCGTCACAGCGTCGGGCCAACCGTCGCGACGTCCCAACTGTAGAACCAACAACAACGCCCCCATGGCACCGATGAAGGCGCCAAGCGTCCACATGCCGCTGGATGCGTGCATCCCCGAGACATGGGCCACATACAGCACTGCCATGACGCCAAGTCCGGCGCCGCTGGCCACGCCCAACAGTGAAGGTGCAGCCAGCACATTGCGAAGTGAAGCCTGCAACAGTGTGCCAGACAGCGCCAACGCACCACCGAGCGCCGCACCAGCTAACGCCGCGTGCAGGCGAAGCCCACGCCAGGCTGGCTCTGGCCAAGCAAGTGAAATGTCGCCACTGAGCGGATCGCGATCCACGAGCAATCGCAGGACCAGTACTGCAACAGCACCCAGCAGCAGCAGGCCAACTCCGCACAGCCGCTGTCGACTCACACATCCACCTGAACGAGTTGGGTCTTCACAAGAGACGTATAGAGGTCGCATCGCGACAGGAGTTGCGCGTGCGTGCCTTGGTCGAGAATGCGGCCTTCATCGATCACGACGATCCGATCACAGTCGACCACGGTGGCCAGTCGGTGCGCGATGACAAGCACAGTGCGCCCCTCGATGGACCGCACAGCTTCCACAATCATCGCTTCCGACGTCGAGTCAACTTGACTGGTGGCTTCATCCAGCACCAGAATGGCCGGGTCCCGCAACATGGCGCGGGCGATGGACAGACGCTGACGCTGTCCACCTGAAAGCGATGCGCCGCCTTCAGCAATCATCGACTCGAAGCCTTCGGGCATGTCCTTGATGAAGTCCAGCGCTCGCCCCGCTTCGGCCGCGGCACGGACTTTTGCGTCGTCGACGTCCAGGCCCAAGCGAATGTTCTCGGCGATCGTGCCACGTAACACGAGCGGTTCCTGCGTCACCACCGCCACTTGTCCGCGCAGGCTCGGCAAGGTGACTGTGTTCAGATCCACGCCATCGATCAGCACCGTGCCCGATTGCGGCACGAGCAACCTTGGCAGCAGGCTCAGCAGCGTCGTCTTGCCTGATCCGTTGGGGCCCACGAAGGCGATGCGGTCTCCAAAGTCAATGTGCAACTCGTCGATGTCGATCGCCGGACGAGCCCCGCCCGGGTATGTGTAGCTCACCCCTCGGAACTCGATTGACTCGTGATGCCGGGCCAGCTCAACACTCCCGCTTGGCTCGGATTCGGCATCGAGGATGTCCAGCAGCCTCCCGGCGGGCGCTTCGGCGGCGGCGATTTCATTGATCAAACCGGCGATGGGGCGCACGGCTCCGGCAGCCACAGCCAGCGAACCCAGTGCCAGAATGAAACGGTCAAAGGAGAGCCTGCCGTCGAGGATCTCGCCGGCGGCGAGAATAGCCAGCCCACCGAGTACCAGAATGGCCAACGTCTCCATCAATGGGCTGGTCATCGCCTTGGCGGCTCGAATGCGCAACTCATGTCGAACGACATCTTGATTGGCCGTCTCGATGCGATTCATGGCGTGTTCTTCCGCCGTTGATGTTCGAATGCCGCGAATCCCCTGCAGCATTTCCGTCGATCGTCCGAGCAGCTCCTGCTGCGCCTCTAGGGAGCCCTTGGTGCCGCGATGCACGCGCTTTGCGAGCTTGCGCAGCACGGTGCCGAGAATCGGACCCACAATCAGCACAATGACCACAACACGTGGATCAAACACGATTGCTGCGGTGAGCGCCGCAGCACCTTTGGTCAACTGTGAAACACCTTTGCCCACAACGCAGAGCAGTCCGGACTCCACTGCAACGGCATCCCGCACGATACGGCTGACGAATTCCGACGCGCCACGTGCCGTAATGATGGTCAGCGGCATACGCAGTGACTGCTGCGCCACGTCGCGACGGATATCAGCGACGGTGTGCGTGACCAACGTCTGGGCCAGGTACTGATGCAGGAAGTTTGCCGTTGCGCCAAGCATGGTTAACAGGCAAAGGCCAGTAATGAGCAGCACCACGCCGGCCATGGGCGTTGTGGGCAGTGCCTCCACCAGCCACGCAGGCACCTGTAAAAAGGCGCCGCTGTCATTGTGTTCGACCGCGAGCTTCTGCAGCGTCACACCTTCGTCGGGCGAGAGAATCTGCTTCATCAACGGGCCAAGCCCGAGCAGTCCAGCACCCAGTCCGCCTGCCGATACAAAGGCCAGCAGGAGTGCTGCCACGAACAAACTGCGGCGTTGCAGCAGCCGCTTGAATTGCGTGCGAAAGGCCTTCATGTTCCGGCCCCCACTGCGGCTGCCGCCATTGCTGACCAGCCTCCGAGCCCTGCGAGGTCAGACCAGAATCCCGGCCACGACTTGGTCACAACGCCGGGATCGTCAATGCGCACGCATCCTCGCCACAAACCCAGTGCTGCTGCTGCCATGGCCATGCGGTGATCATCGCAGGTCGAGGCGTCCATAGCCTCGGTCGAGGGTGCAACCCCCCCGTACACCACCAGATCATCGCCCTCGATCAGGACGTTTCCCCCCGCTGTATGCAGCAGGTCTGCAGTGGCCTGCACTCGATCACACTCCTTCACCCGCAGCGTCTCCAGGCCCGTAAACCGCACTGTGGCCGCACCTCTGCAAGCCGCGATAACGGCCAGCGACGGCACGGCGTCGGGCATGCACGAGGCATCCACTTCGGCTGGGAACGACAGTTCGCCCGAGGTGCTGATGTGAAGGCCTTCATCGTGTGCGGTGATGTCGGCGCCCGCGAGTTGCAGCAGGGCCAAGGCTCGAGTGTCTGGCTGCGCATCATGAAGGGTTGCCCCCGGCAGAGCGAGGACGGCCCCGGGCACAGCGCAACACACGCACGCGGCTGCCACTGCGCTGCTGGCATCGCGTCCGATGGCGTAGTTGCCGCCAGAAGGTTGGTGTGACGGCACCGTGATGCGATGCAGATTGCCGTGTCGTCGTTCGACTTCCACATGCACACCCCACCGTCGAAGTTCGGAGATCGTCAACTCAAGATACGCGGCACTGGTGGGTGACTGCTGGAATTCCATCTGCAGGCCGCCGGCTTGCGTTGCTGCAAGCAACAACGCGGACACAACCTGGCTGGTTGCCGTTGCACCGATCGTGAGATGGTGCGTCTCCCAGGCGCCGCCTTCAACCCGCAGTGGCAGTCCGGGTCCATCACCGATGGGTTCGATTCGCACGCCCAACTGGGTAAACAGCGCAATGGCGTCATGCATGGGGCGTTCGCGCAGACGAGGTGCACCGTCGACAGTGACTGGCACGTCAGCAAGCGCCGCGAGCGCCAGGCCAAACCGCGCCGGTGCGCCGCCGAGACCAAGGTCCAGCACGTCGCACAGCGGCGTGCCTGGGCCACCACCGCCGATGCACAGGCTGTCGTCTTCAATGGACACATCCACGGCCAGGTTTTGAACGGCGTTGCAAAAGGCGTCTGTGTCGTCGCTGCGTAATGCACCTATCAATTGCGAGGGGCCGTCGGCAAGCGCCGCCAGCATGATGGCCCGAACCGTGAGACTTTTGGAACCCGGCAACTGCACGGTGACTTTCGGAGCACTGTGTTGCGCATCTCGCGGCGCAGCAAAACTGGGCCGGTTCACGGAAATGGTTGTGCTGGCCATGGGGCTCAGTCTCCGCGACGGAACACGGCGACGACGTCTTCGATGGGCACTACGAAAAGGCGATTGTCGCCTTCGAAATCCACCGGCACGGCGTGTTTGGGGTTGAAGAGCACGCGGTCGTATTGGGCCACGGGCCAGTCTGGGTCGTTGTCGACCTGCATCGATGTGGCCACGACGCGGCCGGTGATCGTAGGGATCTCCATCTTGTCCGGCAGATGGATGCCGACCTTGGTGATCTTGCGGTCCTCGTCCTTGCGAATGAGAATCCGGTTCCCGAGGGGCTCAACGACTTCCAGAGCCTTGCTTTTTGACGCTTGGTCCGACATGGGGGCATTCTAACAGCAGGTCATTGCGTGCTGAAGCATGCCCGTATCAAGAGGCTTGGGGGGACCTTCCGGGCCTGCTACTGTGGAGGCATGGCATCGCTACCGATTGCTGAGGAGTCCTTCATGCTTGAGCAACTCAGGGCATTGGTTCGAGCGGTCCCCGACTTTCCAGTTGAGGGCATTGTCTTCCGGGACATCACACCTCTGCTCGGTGATGCTGCCGGTCTTGCGTTGGCTGTGGAGTTGATGGTGAATCCCTGGCGGAACGACCCGCCAGACTTGATCGTGGGCACAGAGAGTCGTGGCTTCATCTTTGGCACCGCTCTTGCCCGAGCCTTGAACCGTGGCTTTGTACCGATCCGCAAGCCGGGCAAGCTGCCGTGTGACAGCGTGAAGGTCGACTACGAACTGGAATACGGCACGGACACACTTGAAATCCACCGCGACGCGATTGGGAATGGCCAGCGAGTGCTGATCGTGGACGACCTCATCGCCACCGGCGGCACATTGGAAGCCAGTCGCGATCTGGTGCTGACCGCGGGCGGTGCCATAGCCGGGTGCTCGGTCTTGATCGAGCTGACCGAGCTCTGCGGTTCCCAACGGCTGCAACCCCATACGGTGCACTCAGTCCTTCAATACTGAGTCCGAACTGCGTACTGGACATTCCCGAGATTCGGATAGAATGAGACATTCCCCCCCGCCGCACGCCGGCGGGCGACCGGAGACCTCGTCCATGAGTACGTTGAACATGCCCCAGACCGACACCCTAGCCGACCCCCTATCGCTGATCGACGTGGATCACGTGCGGTTCTTCGTTGGCAACGCCAAACAGGCGGCGTTCTTCTACGCCATGACGTTCGGCTTTCGTATTCACCAGGTCGCCGACCTGACCAGCGGCAGCCGCGATCGCGCCCGCTACCTGCTGACCCAAGGCAACATCCGGTTCATTCTGGAGACGCCGCTGACCAAAGACGACCCCGCCGCCGAGGAGCTCAAGCGTTTCGGCGACGGCGTCAAGGACATCGCCTTCACTGTGGCGGATGCCGAGGCCGCCTGGAAACAGGCCATCGCCAATGGTGGCGATGCGGCATATGAACCGATCACGATTTCCGATGAACACGGCAGTGTGACAACGGCCGGCATCAGGTCTTACGGCCGCGCCGTACACTCGTTCGTCTCGCGCACCGGCGCCTACGCGATCGACCGCGTCAAACAGGGCAGCATGTTCGAGCCGGGCTATCGCCCCATCGACGGCCTTGCGTTGAATGACTACAACGCCGCGAACTCCTGTGGCCTGATGTTTGTCGACCACTGCGTCGGCAATGTTGAGGAAGGCCGGATGAACGACTGGGTGCAGTGGTACGAAGACATCATGGGCTTCACCATGTTCAAGCACTTCG
>Ga0315336_1000524_pt1 | contig 103770 bp, 68 predicted proteins | sample ASW5metaG_FD_204512 | JGI IMG/M metagenome (GOLD analysis project Ga0315336, IMG submission 204512) | Ammonia-oxidizing marine archaeal communities from Monterey Bay, California, United States - ASW #5 | ecosystem: Environmental > Aquatic > Marine > Intertidal zone | place: USA: California...
GTTGTCGAAGCGAGTCTTTAACCTTGATCCTGATGCAAACGTTCCCAGCAAAGAACTTCGTGATGACGTCGACTTTGTTCCGACGCGACGGAGCGTCATCTTTGGGCATCATTTTACGAGTATCGCCGGGACAGGACCGATTGTGGGGCCGGCGATTGCCGTCTTCTGGGGATGGCTGCCGGCGCTAATGTGGGTCATTTTCGGGTCGATCTTCATTGGAGCCGTTCACGATTTCGGCACGCTGGTCGTTTCCCTCAGGAATCGCGGACAGACGGTGGGAGAGATTGCCGGACGACTGATATCGCCACGTGCCCGGATACTGTTCTTGCTCATTCTGTTCTTCTCGCTCACGATCGTGCTGGCCATCTTCGGGCTCGTGATCGCGTCGATCTTCAGCATTTACCCGTCTTCGGTTCTCTCGGTATGGACGGCAATGCCTCTGGCCGTGGGCGTTGGTTTCTGGGTTCATCGCAAGGGCAACAGCCTGTTGGGCCCGTCGATTCTCGGGTTATTGGTACTTTATGCGGCCATATACGCGGGCGTTTACCACTGGCCGATCACACTTGGCGTGACGAACCCAGTTGTCGTCTGGACCGTGATGCTGATGGCCTACTGTTTTGTGGCATCGGTTGCGCCGGTGTGGGTGCTCTTACAGCCGCGCGATTATATCAACAGCCATCAACTGGTGGTCACGTTGGGGTTGCTCGTGTGTGGCGTCATCGTTGCCGGCGCAACGGGGCAAGTTGACCTAGCCGCAAGTGCGCCGGCGGTCGCGAGCAACATTCCTGCAAGTGCCCCGCCGATCTGGCCGTTTCTGTTCATCACGATCGCTTGTGGAGCGTGCAGCGGTTTTCATTGCCTCGTCAGTAGCGGTACAAGCAGCAAACAGTTGGAAAGTGAAACCGACGGTCAATATGTCGCCTACGGTTCCATGTTACTCGAGGGAGCGTTGGCCGTGTTGGTGATCCTCGCTTGCTGTGCCGGTTTGGGCATGGGAGTGACGTCGGAAGCCGGCGAACAGCTCGTGGGGCGCGAGGCTTGGGTTTCGCGGTACGATGCCTCGACCAGTTGGAGTGCCTTTACGCTGGGCAAAAAAGTGGGCGCTTTCGTCGACGGAGGGGCAAATCTGCTCGGTGCTTTAGGAATCCAGATCGAGTTGGCGGTTGGTATCATCGCTGTGCTCGTGGCATCGTTTGCAGCGACGACGCTAGACACCGCAACGCGGCTCCAACGATACGTCATTCAGGAACTGGCCGGCACGATCAAATTCAAGCCGCTCACGAACAAGTACGCGGCGACGGGGTTGGCGGTCGGCCTGGGTGGCACTGTCGCCATGATGCCGGCCCCAGGCAAGGACGCGGGTACGGGCGGGCTCATCCTTTGGCCATTGTTCGGAGCGACCAACCAGCTGTTGGCAGGATTGGCCTTCATGGTGGTCGTCTTCTATCTCTGGCGGAGGGGCAAGCCGATCCTGTTCGCCTTCGTACCGATGATTCTGATGGTCATCATGCCGACCTGGGCACTGTGTTGGCAGTTGTTCAACTCTCACTCCGGCTGGTCGATGCCATTACGACAAATGGCCGGCGGCGATCTCGCTTGGGCGTGGCAGAACGAGCATTTGCTATTCTCAGTGGGCCTCGTCATCCTCGGGCTTCAGGCATGGATGGTCGTCGAAGGAGTTTTGCTCTGGCCGCGCGCCAAAGGGGTTCTCGAAGAGGCGCTTCCGCCGCTGGATAAGTCCAAACGGGCCGAAGTGGCTGCTGCGACCACGGCGGGGCCGAACTGCTGAACTGAGCGACTCACGCTACCGCCTCAGGTATGTGTGGGGGCACGGCGCCGGTCCCGTTGCTCACAACGTGCGCAGCTGATGATCGTCGATCAAGAGCGCTCGATCGGTTCCGCGGCAATAGAAGAGACGCTGCGTTGGAGACGCTTCAGGGCGGCGCGATTACGAGAGTGCGAAGCGATTGGTTGCCGGCTCTCGAAGGAATCTGAACGAACAGTGTGCCAGGAAGCCGTCGTACAATCAGCGCATCGGCTCCAAGTGAAATGGGGTCCGGCATGGCCAAATCAAAGATTCCCGGCAAACTCGTCAAGATGGTTGAAGAGTGTCCGTTCGTCCGCGGCCGTGTGCGGCGTGCAGATGTCCTGTCGCAACTCAAAGAAGGCAAGCTGGACGAAATCGCTGCGAAGTATGCCAAGGAGGCCGCTTACAACGGAACCGACGGCGGCTTTTGGAACGTGTGGTTAGAAGTCCAGCGAGCGCGGAAGTTGGGGGTCGACGAGTCGATCGACGAACTGCGCGGTGAGCAACGACGCTGGTTTGCCAAGTGGTGTTTCGACCAGAATCAGGATCTGTACGGGATCGCCGCATATCGAAAGTACCTTGACCATCACGAACCCGGCGATATCGGACCCTTTGATGCGGAGAATACGATTTATCTCGATTCGCTGATCCGCGCTGGCCGCGACGACGACGTTCTAAGAACCGTCAGTGAGCTTGAAAAGAAGTTGGGCCAACTCGCTTGGGAAAAGACGCGAGCTGCGCAGGTTCAATACGCTCAGGGAAAAACCAATGCAGCTCGAAAAGTCTTCGATGACTTGCTCGAGCAATATCACGACGATGGCCAACTCGAGGGCCAGATTGCATTGGTCTATCACCGGCTCGGCGAAACAACCAAAGCCGAAGAGATTCTGCGGCGCGCCATTTCGCACGGTGTTTACTACGAAAAGCTCGTGGACGAACTACGGGAGACTTTTTCGATGAGCGAGCAAGAGTGGGAGACGCTCGCAGAGGGAAACGCTGGCGGCTTCGACTTTGAGCAGCATGTCAGGCAATGGTGGCTCAACCCGGTGAGCCGGTTGCAAGCCAGCAAACGCGCCACGAGCCACTGGTTCGGTGGAGACGACTTCAAAACGACCAAGTGCAAAGGTTGTGGCCATTTCATTCGACAATATTTTTTGCTGGATATTGGGGACATTCCCAACCTGCGCCAGCAGTTGCCTTCCTGGACGTTGCTTCCTTTGTTGGGCTGCAACGACTGCATGGTCTGGATGGGACGTCACGACTACAAAGTCGACACGGAGAAAATGCGAGTTAAGTTGGAGACGGTGACATTGCCAGGCATCAAGCAATTCTCGGAGGCGATGTCGAAAACGCCGGCATTTCGGAAGCAATTTGCTCAGCTAAAGACCCGCAAGCCGAAGAAGCGATTAAGGGAAGCTGATTTGGACGCGTATGGCATCATGGACTCGATGGTCGGCGGACTGCCGCCTTGGATCGCCGATGATCCACCGGAGATTCGGTGTCGCCATTGCAACGAAGAAATGACGTTCGTCGCGGCTATTGGAAACATCGAGGAATTTGAACCGCAAGTGGCGATCAGCAGCGAATGCGGGTATCAATACCATTTCGCCTGTGACGACTGTCATACACTGAGCGTGATCGCGCAGTGGTCATAATTCCGACAGTTCACGATGTGGGATCAGCTGTCCCGTGGCAATCGATGTGATGATGATCGTGACAAGCTTAAATAGGGCTGGGATGGGGGAATGTAACTGTTTTCGAAACCGACGTGTCAGTTACTATTTTGATAGATGAGTGGAGACGACACCATGAATGGTCTCTTTGGAGAGTCGCTTGATTCACCCGTTGAGTGTCAGCCGCATGCCATTGTGGCCGACCGGCATCTGTCCGCCGGAAGCAAGAATCCTTCTCGCAGGGCCATTTTTTGTGCGGCGATCACCATCGTGCTCGGCCTGCTCGGACAATCGGTCGTCCAAGCCGCCGATCCGTTACAGCTGCTCATCATCGACGGGCAGAACAATCACGACTGGAAAACAACGACACCCATCTTGAAATCGTTTCTGGAAGAGACCGGCCGATTTGCGGTTGATGTCGCGACGAGTCCCGCCAGCGGTTCACCAAAAGAACGTTGGGACACGTTCGCTCCGAACTTCTCCAACTATGGCGTCGTACTGAGCAACTACAACGGCGAATTGTGGCCCGAGCGCGTTCAACGCGTTCTTGAAGCATATGTCTCCGGCGGCGGGGGAGTCGTGATTGTGCATGCGGCCAACAACGCGTTCGAGGGGTGGCCTGAGTGGAATGCCATGATCGGATTGGGTTGGCGTAGTGCCGGGTTTGGAATGCGGATTACAGTCGGTGACGACGGACGCATCGTCCGAACGTCGCGCGGGAAAGGCGTCGGCGCCGGCCATGGCCGGCAACACGCCTATTCCGTCGTAGTCCGCGATCGCGAGCACCCCATCATGAAAGGCATGCCGCGGGAATGGATTCACGCCAAAGACGAATTGTACCACGGCCAACGGGGGCCGGCGCTCAACATGCACATTCTCGCGACCGCCTTTTCAGAGAAGGGCACCGGGGGAACCGGATCACACGAGCCGTTGGCGTGGTGGATTCCCTATGGAAAAGGCCGAGTCTTCACGACGCTGATGGGGCACGCCGACTACTCGATGCGGTGTGTCGGATTTCAAACCGTTGTCTCACGCGGGGCCGAGTGGGCGGCGACCGGCGAGGTCAGCTTGCCGATTCCGAAAACCTTCCCCACCCCCGAATCGCAAAGTTCGGCAGCGGACAACTCGGGCAGCGGCCGGTAATTGTCATTTCGACAGTGAGATCGGCCTTTTTCTTGCGGAGGACTCCACGGCCGCCGGCGCCTCCGGAGCCGTTCGTGCCGCTTTATGCTGGGAACGGCGCGCTGATCCAGTACAATAAACGGCGATGATCGGTCTCGGCACGAGACTTGCTGCGGATGGAAGGAAGCACACCTAGCGGATTCCCGTTGACGATTTGCGTGGCAGGCGCCACGACGTCAATCGAGATGCCCGTTGGTTTACGCCGGTGGTTGCCTCCTGCAAAGTCTTGTTTAAGGCGCTATGCGTATTATGGTGAGGTTAAGACAATGACGGTTCAAGCTGCCACGTCCATTCCGTTATTGACGGTTTTGTGTTCGGGCCTGACGGGCGCGTTGTCGTTCGCGGACGAGGGTTCTCTGATTGCAGAAAATGCGAAAGTCGAGAAGCTGGCCGGTGGTTTTCAGTTTACAGAAGGGCCGGCTTGCAGCGCGAACGGAAGCGTCTACTTCTCCGACATTCCCAACAGCCGCATTCACAAATGGTCCGTCGAAGGGCGGCTGACCACATTTCGCGAGAACTCAGAGCGTGCCAACGGCTTGTTCTTTGACAAACAGGGCAACTTGCTCGCCTGTGAGGGGGGAAGCCGCCGGCTGACGTCGATTGCCCCCGACGGAAAGGTCACGGTGCTGGCCGACAACTATGCGGGCAAGAAACTCAATAGCCCCAACGATCTGTGGATTCATCCCTCAGGAGGCGTCTATCTCTCAGACCCTCGCTACGGCAACCAAGACGGGATTGAACAGGACGGATTTCACGTCTTCTACCTTCCGCCGGGTGGCACGGCTCTCGTCAAAGTCATCGGCGATCTGGTCCGTCCCAACGGCGTCGTTGGCACCAAAGATGGAAAACGGCTCTACATCACCGACGAGAAAGATGGCAAAACGTATGTCTACAACATTCAAGCCGACGGCTCGCTCACCGATCGCTCGCTGATCGTCGAAAAGGGCTCTGACGGCATGACGCTGGACGAAAAGGGCAATCTGTACCTAACCAACGGTAGCGTCTGGGTTCACGCTCCAGACGGTCAACCGCTGGCCGAAATCAAACTGCCCGAGAAAGCGGCCAACGTTTGCTTCGGTGGAAAAGAGCACACCACCTTGTTCATCACAGCACGAACCGGCTTCTATTCGATTCTGATGAGCGTGCGCGGTCAATAGCGTGATATCGACGAGCGAATCGGCGGCCTGCACTTGTTGCACCGCGATCGAATTGATGACGAAGCGAGTAACGTCTTTCGCTCTCAGGCGACCTTCTCGTGAACGGTGGAATTTTGAGACGTGAGCCGTTCACAGTAGCCGTTGAGTTTTTGTTCACGCAAGCGTCGCAGCCCATCGGCGATGGTCGGCATCGTAACGCCCAGTGCCTTTCGAATCGCGTGTGTGTGCAGCGACGTTTCACCACGGCCGAAGCCCAGTGGCCGTTCCGACAGGCAATTGCCGTTGACGGGCATCGGGCTCGGCAGACCGAATTCGTCGGCGAGACGTTCGACGAATTGGTTGGGGTTAAGGCGTTCGGCACCGGCAATGTGGTACGTGCCGACCAGATGCGCGTCAAATGCCTTGACGAGAATCTCAACAAAATCGGTTGCGAGAATGGGTGTCGCGTGTCGTAGATAGTCGAACGGGCCGGCCAAGTCCGACTCGAGGTCCTGGAGGGTTCGTTCGATCCATCCGAGGCCGTCGGCATCCGTCGACCAGCCAAAGACGTTTGTCCTGACAACCATGGCATCGGGGGCCGTCTCGAGAACCAGTTTTTCCATCTTGCGGAACGCGGTGGCGACGTGGCTAGCGCACAGGCCCGTGCATTCTTCCTCGTGGAACATCCACGGCCCGGTGAACACTGCGTCGGAGGAAATGTACGTGAGCGGGCATTCGAGTTCACGCGCGACCACGGCCCAATTCTTGAGCGATGTCGTGTTATCGACGCAGGAACTTCCCGATATTGCCGTTTCGGGTTGTTCCCAATTCGAGTTGGCGGCGGCGTCGCAGACGATAATCCAGCAGGCGTCGACGGATGACGCCCATTGCCGGACGGCGTCGGCGTCAAAAGAGTCGCAGATTCCTGTGCGGCATTCTGCCAGCGGAATCGGGCCGGATGCCGACAATCCGCTGACACAAAAGCGTTCCGATAGGCTGACGGCCAAGTTGGCACCGACAACTGTTTCGACTCCAACGATCAAGACGTTGTCCACACGTGCCTCCCTGCATCTGTGTGAATAATAGAAGTCAGCTACCGGCGTGTCGGCCGGCAGAATACGGTCAATCTCTCGGGTGCCTGAGAACGGCTCGTCAGGCGAGGCGGGAGTATAGCGGTCGTCATCAAATCGGGCCAAGGCCAATCTCCGGGAATTCAGAATTCGACTAAAGTCGGGGGACGTGAGCCGGAATTCGTGTTGACGCGATTAATGAAACGGCCTATTGTTCCCGCCATCTTCACCACCCCCATCATTTCTTTCTGGTGAAGTTACCCGCGGGATGCACCTTCCCGAAATGGTCTCCTTTTATCCAAAACACTCACTGTATTCCTGGCGATGTGCGTTTGCCGGTGGCCCGCAACACTTCGACGCTTGCGCGGCCCACGTTTGAAACCGTCGCTTGAACTGCGGAGTGATGTATTCTGTGTTGGCTTCCAAACTTGGGATCACTGTCCTTCTCATGTTGCCTCTGTTTGATCGTATCCTGCACCAGGGCTCCGGCGCACAGCGTTCTGAGCAGCAAGCCTCGGTGTTGCCCATGTTTTCGGCCGGGCTACCGGGAGCGGTTCAAAAATGGCTGCAGGTTGCCGCCGTACCCGTGGTCCCGCTGGATGTCGCCGGACTCATGATTGGGCCATCAAGCGACAATGTCGGACGTCTGGTCCTGTTCGATTCGCGTCAGGCGACAGGGCGGTTGCAGGGTTGGGCTGCTCAAGTTCGAGGATTGAAAACGATCGACGTCGCTCGCTCTCTGGATCGTGATTTTCGCCATGCCACGACACCGGCTGGACACAGAAGAGCCCGAACCCGGTTCTTCGATCGATTGAAATCACGAATCGAAGCCGCGGGCGGCCTGTGGGCGCGCATCGGAGATTATCCCTATCCCTACCAGTCGGCTTTTTGTGCCGCCGGACGGCCGTACTCAGGCGAACTCTCCTGTATTGGAAACGCTTTCGCACCACTGTGTGAATCTTCAGATCAAACACGAGTGGCCGTACCCCGAACTGGGGCGAAACACGTCAATCAAACGGTGGGCGAGAATTTCTCGGTGATCGCAGCCGATTTCGCTCAAGACATCGACGCCTTTGCCAGGCAACAATACCGCCAAGGACGGCCGCTGTATTCTCAATCGGGACGTTCGGCTGATCCCAGTCAGATCACTTTCCAAAACGGGGAACAATTCCCACTGCTGTGGAAAACGACTTTTGATGACTTCAGCCGCTGGTGGCGCGTGCGTGCCAATATCGAGTTGAGAATTCAAAAAATCAACAACGTCTATCACATTGATTCGTTTGTCGCGAGCAGCAAATTCCGGCCAACGCTTGAAATCTGGAAGGGGAATCACCTCGCGACAATCCCGATCACGTCTGGACACATGCAAGTTCACGATGGTGGGCTCGCATTTCGACACGAGACAAGAAAACATCCCGGCGGGTTCGCGTTTCGCTGGTATGAAGACGCTTTCAACCAGAACGCCTCCCACACTTCCGGCCGGCTCCCGGCCTGATAGCAAATCACTTCCCACCGGATCGCAGTCAACAGTCCGTATTTTCGATACCGAAAACTTGTAACGCCTTTACTCTCGATTGGTGAGTCGCGATGCGGCAATTCGATCGAGCCAACATTTCCTGAATTCCCGTCTGAAATGGATTTGAAAGGACGAAAACGATGAAACGTCTTGCCCTTACATTGCTCAGTCTCGCCCTGATGGTGATGGCCACCGGTTGTTGTTGTTTAGGCCATCATTGTGGCCATCAGCGATGCGATCCGTGCAGCACCTACTATGGTGGCGGATGCCCCGGCGGCAATTGCGACGTCGGTGGAGGAGGATACATCGGCCCTCAAGGCGCACTGCCGAACAGCTACGGTAACGTCCAAACCGGATACACGACATCCCCCGGTCCCGTTGCAGTCTCGCCGGTGAATTATCAGGCTGGCTACCACCCGGCGGCACAGTATGAAACACTGCCGACGTATCGATAACTCGCATCGCCGCCATCGGAAGCCTCTTACCGATACTGCTCGGGCGCAGTATCGGGCGATGAGCTTATGCACCCGTGGACCGGATGGGTCACGAGCTTGATCTCCGTGTGTTGACTCAAGTGACGCTGTTCGCGTGAATAAGACGCTCATGCTCGGCACCGCTTGCAACAACGCATGGGAACAACAACAAGACGGAAGTCCGCGGCCCGCGAAAAGGGCCTGTGGAAGCCGTCCAGTTGGTCAGGCCGACGAGGCGTTGCGCGCCTCTGGTCACGTCGGCGAGGCGTTGCGCGCCTCTGGTCACGTCGGCGAGGCGTTGCGCGCCTCGACCGGCGAATCAGCAGTTCGTATAATGGTCTGACGGACGGCCGATGAGATTCTTTTTGTTGTTGTTTTGGATGACCATGGAAATTGTTCAATTCCCGCACCCGGCATTGCGGTGGAAGTCTAAACCGGTCACGGAGATTGATGCGCAGTTGCGATCGACCGTCCGTGAAATGTTTTCCTTGATGTACGAGGCGAAAGGCGTCGGACTGGCCGCCAATCAAGTGGCGCTCCCGTTCCGGTTTTTCATCGTCAATGTAACTGGTAATGAGGCATTGACCGACGAGGAACATGTCTTTATCAATCCGGAGATCACCCAGCGGAAGGGGAGCGGAGAGGGCGAAGAAGGCTGTCTGAGCCTCCCCGAAATTTATGGCTCGGTCCGTCGGGCGGATCAAATTACGGTCGAGGCGTTCGATTTGGACGGGCGTCCCTTCGAAATTCAGCTCACCGACCTTCCCGCTCGTGTCGTGCAGCACGAAACGGACCATTTGGACGGCGTGCTGTTTCCCGATCGCATGACTGACGTGGCCCGCCGCGAAATCGAGCCGGCGCTCGACGATTTCGAAACCCTGTTTCGCCGCGGCCAATCCGCCGGTGAGATTCCTTCGGATCAGGATCTGCAAGATCGCCTCAAGCAAATTGAAACGTCCCGGCGATGAACGATTCATCGGCCGAGAGCGGGCGTGTACTGTCTTGTGGCGGCCTCCACGAATCAGTGTCGCGAATCGACCGGCTTCGCCGTCTTCCTGGTCAATCACGGTCTGACATACCGTGCGGACCTGCCGAAAGGGAACACCTGTGCCACTGCGGCTCGTGATGATGGGAACCGGAGAGTTTGCCCTGCCGATGTTTCGCGGGTTGGGTGAAACCGAGCACGATGTCGTCGGCTTGTTCACTCAGCCCGACCGAATCGGCCGGGGACATCATCAGCACGTCAATCTGATGAAGGAATCGGCCCTCGAACGAGGAATACCGGTCTTTCAGCCAGAGCGAGTCAACAAATCAGAATCGCTCGACGATCTTCGCTCGCTTGAAGCCGATCTATTCGTCGTTGCCGCCTACGGGCAGATTCTTTCCGACGAGCTGTTGTCGATTCCGCCTCATGGGGCGATCAATCTTCACGCCTCGTTGCTACCGAGGCACCGCGGAGCCGCTCCGGTTCACTATTCCATTCTCAGTGGCGATGAACAGACGGGCGTGACCATCTTTCAAATCGAGCCCAAGCTCGACGCGGGCCCCATTCTCGGCGTTGTCCGCACGCCAATCGGATCACAAGAGACGTCTGGCGAACTGGAAAAGCGGTTGGCTGAATTGTCCGTTCCGCTGACGACGACCGTCATCGATCAGTTAGATACCGGGACCGCACGTCGCCTGCCACAGGACACATCACAGGCCACACTCGCCCCGCGAATGAAGAAATCGCTCGGACTCATCGATTGGACGAAAACGTCGGCAAAGGTCGATTGCCACGTCCGGGCAATGCAGCCTTGGCCGAGTCCATACACGTTCCTACGAATCTCGGACAACCGTTCGCTCAGACTCAAGGTGTTAGCCGTCGGACGATATGACGTTTCGTCGGACGCCGATCCTGGGACGGTTGTGGTCGCCGATGGTGCGAGGCTCGTCGCAAAAACGGGGGACGGGGCCGTCGAACTGATCCGACTCCAGCCGGAAGGGAAGCGCATCATGGACGCCGCCGAATTCTTGAGAGGGCACACGGTCACGCAGGGTGACCGTTTTGACGTCGTCTAAGGGTCCCTCATTGATCGACGGCGACCGGAGAAACCGACGTGTCGAGCGGGACTGAAGCCCTCTTGCCCGAAATCTCCTGATCTGAGAACATTCCGCCGATTCTTGACCGACGGATCGTTCGCCGTACATTTGTCGGCCTCTCGGCGTGATTCAAATCGCATTGCCTTGCAAACATAGCGCAGTCGCAAACCATGCAACAACTCACGACGAAACACTCGCCGCCGGGATCAACCCCGGGGCCCCACTTCGCGCCGCCGAGGTTGGTGTCGTTTCGTCGCGGATCGACACATTGGATGGCCGAGAGCGGTCTGATCAATGAGTTGTTCGACGTCGACGGACTCCGGCTTGACGAGTGGTGTCGGCAACACCGCGCTGAAACGATTAAGGACGGGCCTCATCGCACCGTGTATCGGCTCGATCTCTCGTCCGGGCGATATTACTTGAAACACTACAAGACGCCCGACTTTCGCGCGCAACTGCAAAATGTCGTTCGGCCGTGCAAGTCGATTCTGGAGTGGCGGGCTGCCCGGGATGTCATGGGGCTCGCCATCCCCACCTTTCAGACCGTGGCGCTCGGACAGAACGCCAGCGGGCCGTTTGTCACGGACAACTTTTTGCTGACGCGCGAGATTCACGATGTCGAGTCGCTGCACGATTATGTCCTGAAGCAGATGGATCGACCGCCTTTGGGCTGTCAAACACTCATTCGGCAACAAATAGCCGTGCGTTTTGGCGAACTTGTGGCGCGGCTACACGCTGGCCGTCTCATTCATCGAGACCTGCACCCCGGCAACGTACTCATTCACGTCGACGACAACCAACGCGTAAGCTTGTGGTTGGTCGACTTGCACGCCGTCGGCCGGCAGCGAACGATCGATCTGAAATCAATCGAACGAAACCTGTCGCTGCCGGCTCATTTTTTCGCGCGACTTGCCACTCGTAGCGATCGGTTGCGGTTTTTCAGATCGTATTGGAGCACCTTGCAGAACGTCTCTCCAGAAACTGTCGGCCGTCGTGAATTTCGAACGATGGCTCGTCGGATTGAGGACGTCTCTCGGCAGTCCACTCTGCACGCGCTTCGTAAAGGGGATCAAAAATGGCTGCGCCCGAACCGTCGCCAATTGGTTCTCGATCGTCAAAACCACTTGTGCCGATCTGTTGCCGAATTCGGCTCGCGACAGCTGCAAGAACTCCGCGATCATCCCGAGCAAACGTTGAGCGACGCATTGCACGGGGACTGGTTTGCTCATGGACCACGACGACGAGCCGCGACCGTCGATCTGCTTCTCGACGGCGAGCCGGTCGAGTGCAACGTCATCGAGGATGAGATTCCTCGGCGGCACCCCGAGCGCGCAAAGACATCCGAGACATCACCGCTTTATCAAGCTTGGCTCGCCGGGCATGCCCTACGTCGGCGATCGCTACGGGCTCCTGTTCCCGTCGCCTTCGTGCAGACCACGACCTCGTCTGGGCCGAAAGAGTATCTGGCCACCCGCCGCCTCCACGGCTTCGGACCCATATCGAAACTGTTTCGCAAACCCGCGGCATCACGTTCCGCGCAAAATGACTGCGAGCGCGTCGAGTTGTTCATCGATCGCTTAGCTAACGAGCTGGCGTGGATGCACGAGAGCGGCGTCGATCATCAGGGGCTGACCTGCGAATCGATCCTGTTCGAAAGAAACCAAACACGACCGACGTTGCTGTACACCAACCTTGAACAGATCACTCTGTGTGAAGGCGTCTCGAATCGTCGCGTGATCGCTGCATTCGCTCGGTTGTCGGACAGCGCGGAAGGCATTCTGGCGTTACGAGTGACTCACCGATTACGACTCGTGAAACGTTATCTGGCGTATCGAAGAGAATCAGACTGGAAGTCGTTGTGGCAACAAGTCGCCAGCCATACACAAAACTTCCCACGGCGCGATGCATGAAGACAATGTTCGGTGTCATTCCAGGTCAAGACGACGCTGCCAAGATAGGCAGCGTTGTATGTCTGCTGATCTGTTCGGCGGCTCTCGCTGGCTGCCGAACGCCGGAGCCATTGGCCAGTTTACCGGCGCGTCACTCGGTCCGCTCCGAGCAGTTGTTGGTACTCAGTGATTTCAAACTGCCCGCCGATCATGAACTCATACACGAGTTGAAGCGGTTGCGAACGCACGTTTCCGAAACGTTGCAGTTGCCGATCAAGCACGAAGAGGTTGTCGTGTACCTTTTCACCAACGAGATGGAGTATCGGCGTTTTCTTTCCGACGCGTATCCCAACTTGCCGCATCGGCGGGCCTATTTCGTCGGTACTCCGCATGAACTGGCGGTCTACACGTACTGGGGGTCACGGATTCAAGAAGATCTCCGTCACGAGTACACACACGGGCTGTTGCACGCTGGCATTGGCCACGTTCCGCTCTGGATCGATGAAGGTCTCGCCGAGTATTTCGAGGTTGCCGAGACGCGAGCCGACCGCGTCAACACGACTTATGCGAACCGTCTCGTAGCGGCGCTCGGCACGGGTTGGACGCCCGACATTGAACGATTGGAGAAGCTTGAAAACTTCTCAACCATGACGCTGGACGACTATCAAGAAGCTTGGGCCTGGGTTCATTTCATAGTCCACAACGGGCCTGAAACGAGGCAGGTATTAATCGACTATCTGGATGACTTGCGCACCGACCGTCAGCCGGTCGCGATCAGCGTCCGCCTCGGCGAATTGTTGCAAGACGACATGAACGAACAGTTTGCCGACCACGTCGCCTCGCTCAAAAACAGCCCACTACAGCTCGGTTCCCTGGAGTAGCGCCGACGATGCACCGGAGCACGCGATCGACTATGGCGTCTCGATGACGATGAAACGCGCTCCCGCCTGGCTGCGGACCAATAGCAGAATTCCGTTCTCGGAAGATTCCGCATCGAGAGCCGCTCTGAACTCGTCGACCGACGTAATCTTTGTTGTGCCGACCTTCTGAATGACGTGTCCCGCCTGCAGTTCGGCCCGTTCGGCGGGGCTGTTGGGTTCGACCGCGGTCACGACAACTCCCTTGACGTCTTTGAGTCCCAGTCGCTGCGCTAGCCGCGGCGTGAGCTGTTGTGTCTCGATTCCGAGGTCGTCGAACTCGCCCGGTTCGTCTTGAGGCGTCTCAGAGTCCGCGTCGCTGTCCTCTGGCACCAACTGCGCGATGTTCTCGGTCATTTCTTCCGCCGTGAATGAAACGGTCATCCGTTCGCCATCGCGAATGATGAGCATGTCATACGACTTCCCGAATTCGAGTTTCTCAGTTATGACGCGCAGTCCGCGCAGTCCATGGACGACGTTGCCGTCGAGTTTGAGAATCAAGTCGCCAGGCTTAAGATCAGCTTTAGCGGCCGCTGAGTCCGGAACGACGGCCGTCACGAGAGCGCCTTGCCCGAGTGGAATACCAAGCCTCTTCGCCAAGCCTCTCGGAATTGTGGGTTGAATGCTCACGCCAAGAAACGCGCGTTGCACCTTGCCTTTTTCGGTCAATTGATCGGCGACCCACGTGGCCATATTGGACGGGATGGCAAACCCAATTCCGTCGTATCCTCCGCTGCGCGTCGAGATGGCCGTGTTGATGCCGATCACTTCACCTTGAAGGTTCAATAGCGGGCCACCACTGTTACCAGGATTGATCGCCGCATCGGTCTGTAGGTAGTCCTCGGAGACGTTGATCCCCGGACCGCGTCCCTTGCCGCTGATGATGCCCGCCGTGACCGACAAGTCGAATCCGAACGGGCTGCCCACGGCCAGCACCCAGTCGCCGATTTGCATGGCTTGGCTGTCGCCCAGCGGCACGGCTTGAAGGTCGCCCTCGGTTTCGATCTTGATGACGGCCACGTCAGAGCGCGGGTCGGTACCGATGACGCTTGCGACGATCTCCCGCCCGTCGAACAATTTCACGACGACTTCTTCGGCATCACGCACGACATGGCTGTTCGTCAAGATGATGCCCGACGGATCGATGATGAAACCGGATCCTTTCGCACGCGTGGGTGATCTGCGAAACCGCCGTTGGTTTTCGAAGAAATCCCGAAACCGGGGGTCGTTTTGGAAGAGATCGCCGAATGGCGACTTGTCGCCAAACGGGTTTTGCATATTCTTGGAAATTTCCGGGGCCTTGCCGCGTGCGACAATGGAAACGATGCTCGGCAAGGCCGAGTCCGACACTTTGCGAAACACTCGCGAGAGTTCCTTGGCGTCGTGAGCCGTTACTGCTGCATTGTTCGACTGCCTCTGGGCCACGCCGACCGCGGCCACGATCAGACTCACGCAGACGACCGTCGCACCAACCCAACTTCGTTGTTCTTTAAGAAACTTCATGGTCAATCCTCTCCTAATTCTCTGCCCATCATCTGTGGCACATTGCGCATAACTGTGGCCCATCGTGCACACTCAGAATTTTGGCGGTTTCCTTAGTCATCTGTCAACTGGAATCGATACTGCATGCATACAATGAGTCGCGAAGCAGCCGGCCCGCCGGTCTTCAGGTATTCATACGTACTAACCGGCCGGTTGTGTTGGCGTGTCGGTCGAAAAAGTTCGCCGCACCAGCCTGTGATCAGCCCGTGATACACATGAGACGAGCTGAAAACGTGATTCGGGAGCCACGGCACGTCGAAAAAATGTTTTTGCCGACGGACGGCGCGTAACCTGAAGATGCGACACGACAACTGAACAGAATGTTGACAACGTTGCGTGCGTGCAATAGCCTTGTTTCCATGTATGATGCCGACTCGATTTCACCGAACACGTTGCCGGTCGAGCACGCGCTCGACGGGTGCCAAGCGGCCGTTCAATATTCTTTTCAAAATCGGGAACTGCTGGAGCATTGTCTGACCCACGCATCAGTAGCCCGAACGCGGCTGGATTCGAACGAGCGTCTAGAGTTTCTGGGTGACGCGGTTCTCGGCGCGATCGTCTGCGAAATGCTCTATCACCGTTATCCGGAATTCGCCGAGGGTGACCTGACGCGGCTGAAATCGGTTTTGGTCAGCCGTCATACGTGCGCCGAAGTGGCCGGCGAACTGGGCCTGGAGAAGTTTCTTCTTCTCGGCAAGGGACTGCGCCGGAACGACGAGATACCTGCCTCAATCATCTCCGCCGTCTTCGAGTCTCTGGTCGCCGGCATCTATCTCGATGGCGGACGCAAGGTTGCCTATGAGTTCATCGAACGAGTGCTTAATGATCGGATCGAGCAACTTGGCGAGCCGGGGCAATCGAAGAACTTCAAGAGCCTGCTGCAACAACTTTCGCAAAAGCAATACGCGGAGACGCCGGTGTACCGACTGCTCGACGAAAAAGGGCCGGACCACTCGAAGTGTTTCAAGATCTCCGCCGTCATTGGTCCGCACGTCTTCGCGGCAGCCTGGGGCCCGAGTAAGAAAGAGTCGGAACAGCGAGCGGCGCACAATGCGCTAGCCGAACTCGAAGGCCGCGACCTGCCCCACGTCACTGATTGAGGCCGACTTGTTCTCTTCATCGCGTGTGGACGCTCGTCAGTGGCTCTCTGGTGCCAGCCAATGCTCCCCCGCCGTCATTGTGCACCCGTCGGGACCGCTCACGCCGCGTTCAACGCTGGTGGCAAGGTGCAGGAGTTGGGAAATGATAGAAGGGGCGGCCGAAAAGTTCCGACCACCCCTTGCTTGTTGTAGCTTTGAGAAGATTGAGGCGAAGAACCGAGCGGTTACTTCTTCTTCTTTTTCTTGGCCGCCTTCTTCTTTTTCTTAGCCGCTTTCTTCTTTACGGTCTTCTTCTTCTTTTTAGCGGCTTTCTTCTTCTTTTTGGCGGTCTTTCTCTTAGCGGTTTTCTTCTTGGCGGCCTTCTTCTTCTTCTTGGCAGCCTTCTTCTTCGTCTTCCTCTTTACCGCTCTCTTCTTCGTAGCCTTCTTCTTCGCAGCCTTCTTTTTCTTTTTGGCCACCGTAAATCCTCCTTACAGAGCCAACCACGTGACCGCCATGCCGCTGGCACCGGGCTCATTAAATCGGCAGACGCGTCACAAAAACTGAATCCGTTCCAACTTGTCAACCGTGACAAGCGAATTGTAAGCACTCACCAAGTATGGTTGTGATTCAACGATCGAACATAACCGACTCAACGTTTTCGTTAAACGTTTTTGTGATCACATCTTTTCTTTGAATCACAATCGTTACCTTGCAAGGACTTACAGCCAATTGCGAATCATGGTACGAATTCCGCCAAATTCTGCAAGTCATTTATTCGTTCTTTGCCGCCGAAGTCGCGACGATTTTCGCGCGCGAGTTTTTGTGTTTTCAGCGGCGAACGATCGCGCGCTTTCAAGAAGTGTGCAGTGTGCGCGCGCGCATCAACAAGGGCAACGTGCGTTTCAGACTGTATATTCAGTGTGTTTCGAGCGCTGTCTGTTTTTCAACGCGCGAAGGAATTGCGGAAACAAAACGTTTTCGAAAGCGCCGAACACACCGTCGTTTCGATTCGAATGCGGTGCAAATTAATTTTTCGTTTTTTGAAAAAACTTTGACACAATGCCGTTTACCGGCCAATTCTCGCCAAAGTTTCTTGCATGTACCGCATGCTGTCCCGCGCGATCGTTTCGCATCCGGGCGAGTAGTCGAACACTTCAACGGACACCCAACCGTTGTACTTCGACTTCAACAGCGCTTCAAAAATCGGTTCGAAGTTTGTCTCACCCATTCCCGGCCCGAGCAAATTGGTATCGTTGACATGGAAGTGACCAACGTGTGGTGCGTACGTTGTGATGAGTGATGGAAGCGGCTCGGTTTCCGCGCCGAGCATCGCTTTGACGTCCTGATGCAGCCGGAAATTCGGCTCGTCGACCATCTCAATTAACGTCATTGCTTCGGCGCACGTGTTGATGAAATCCGTCTCGTTTGTCGTAAGTGGCTCCATGCAGATGTTCACGCCGCGGTCGGCCAACTGGGGGAGGGCGGTTTTGAACACCGAAGCAGCGTTTGAGAACGCCTGATCGCGTGAAAGACCCGGCTCGAGGTTCCGCTGGGCCGGTGATCCGAACACCATCACACTTCCGCCAAAATCGGCGCAGGCGTTCCCCAAGTCGACCAGATACGCGGCCGTCGCCTCGCGCACGGCTGATTCAGCCGTAGAAATGTGTAGCCCGTCGGTTTTGGCCAGCAGCCAATGCATGCCGATGATCTGCAACCCCAATTCCTCAGCCTGCTTACGCATTGTCGACCGCTGCTGGACCGGCACATCGGTAATTCGCTCGGCAAGCGTGAATGGGGCGAGTTCGATACCGGTATACCCCGTGTCGGCAATGAATTGGCACTGACGCTGCCAGTCCCAGTCTTCAAACAGCTCGTGGCAAATCGCGAATTTCATGGTTGTCTTTCCGTCACGAAGTCTTTGGTTTTGCGCGGTTAAGACGACGCTGAGAGCGCGCCGCAATCGCTTGCAGCGAGAATACCATCCGCACGTCTCGGCTTCGAGGCTTCTCGCGCCGCGTCAAATATCAATTTTCGGGGCGCGTCGGTACTGCGTGAGCACGAATCCCGCAGAGTTTTGTGCGGAATTGCGACACCGCGACCTGAAACAAAGTCCACATCAGGGCACTAGCCCGTGTTCCGGTGGTAACGGCGATTCCGGTTGTAGGTGGTACGGAAGAATACCCGGAAAATTAGCCCAGGGGAAATGCAAAGGCAGGTCAAGAAGCGAAATATGCGATGTCGAGGAAATAGCTGACGGGCAAGTACCCTTTTTGATTTACCAAATCTTTGGACACTTAAGACAGGAAGACAGATAGATGAAGTACGCAACGCGAATTGCCGCGCTTGCCGGCCTGTTATGGGTCGCGAGTCTCAGTGGCAAGGCGGAAGCGGGCTACTGCGGAGGGGCAGACTACAACTGCTGTCCACCCAGCTGCTGCGCTCCGTCCGGAGATTATTGTGCTGCCAAGCAGTGTTGCAAAACCTGCTACAAAACAGTCAGAGAAACCGTCTGGGACAAGCAACAGTACACCTGCTGCAAAACCGTTTACGATAAGGTGTGCTGCAAGGTTCCCTACACCTGCACGAAGAACGTCTACAAGACCTGCTATCGAGACGAGTGTTACACGGTCTGCAAGCCTTGCTACAAGACCTGCTACCGGGACGTCTGCTGCACGGTCTGCAAACCAGTCTACAAGACCTGCTACAAGGATGTTTGCTACAAAGTCTGCAAGCCTTGCTACAAGACCTGCTACCGGGATGAGTGTTACACGGTTTGCAAGCCTTGCTACAAGACGTGCTACAAGGACGTCTGCTACACGGTCTGCAAGCCCTGCTACAAGACGTGCTACAAAAACGTCTGCTGCACGACGTACAAAACCGTCAGCGAGACCTGCTACCAGGATCGCTGCTACACGGTCTGCAAGCCAATCGTCGATGAAAAATGGATCGACGTCTGCTGTGGCGAGTGGAAAACGGTCACCGAGCACATTCCGGGTCCGGTCGTCGACAAGTGCGTCTGCGACCCCGGCACCTGGGAATACAGTTGCTCCGGATGCTGTGTTTACAAGCCCGGTTGCTGCAAAACCGTCAAGGTCCAATGCCCCGGCACAACCTGCTGCCGTAAGGTGTGGTGCCCGCGGACCGTCAAGAAAAAGATCTGCTGCACGCGTTACGTAACGGAAGTGAAGCACTGCAAGGTGCCGTACACCGTCTGCCGTCAGATTCCCTGCACGACGACGAAGCAGGTTCCCTACACGACCTGCACGTACACCAAAGAGTGCCGCACCAAGAAGGTGCCTTACACGACCTGCACCTACCATCGTGAAACACGTACGCGTCGCATCCCCCACACGACGTGCACGATGAAGTACGAATGCCGCACCAAGAAGGTCGCTTACACGACCTGCTCGTACGTCAAAGAGTGCCGCACCAAGAAGGTGCCCTACACGACTTGCACGTACACCAAAGAGTGCCGCACCCGGAAGGTGCCCTACACGACCTGCTCGCAGGTTTGCGAAACCCGCTATCGTACGGTCACCAACTGCGTGCCTCGTACGGTCACGGAAACGCGAACCCGCTGTGTGCCGCGAATCGTCTGCAAACAGGTTCCGGTGACCTGCTGCAGCCCGGCTCCGCCAACCTGCTGTGCACCAGCGAATTGCGGCTGTGCAAATTGAGTTTCACACACCAGGGCTTCAGAACAAACTTGGTTTGTTCTGAAGTTCCTGAATGTGTCCGGCAGGCGACAGCTTGTCTGGTTGAAGCGGTTTGACGATTTTGGCGAAAAACTGCTTCATCTATCTTTCTTGCCTGTAACGGAGACGATTCACTCGAATCGTCTCCGTTTTTTTGTGTCGGGATCTCCGTGACAAATTTGGGAACTTTCGCTACAACACCATCGTCTAATCCGAAAGGAGGCCCGTTCGCTACGACTTCAGTTCGTCAGCGTTCAGCCGGGCTCGACCTGAAATGCGTTCAACAGTTTCTCACAGCAGCCGCGTCCGAGAATGCAGGGGCCACACTCGGCGAGCCCGTTGTGCTTTCACCAGACACTGCGCTACACGCTGCCGCCAAACTTCCCAGACACGCGAACGAGACAATCATGCGCAAGCCCTCCCTGCTCGCTAAGTCGGTCATCGTACTTTCCTTGGCAATGGTCCTGGGGGCTTCTGAGACGTCAAAGCAGGGCCTGCGTCAAGCCGCCAAAAAGAGCTTTGAAGAAGGCAACCACCGTGACGCGTACGCGGCTTACCGTCAGCTCGCGCTGGCATCCGACACCGAACCGGACAAGGTGGGGCCGGATCTCCAAGCAGCCGTCAACTGTCTGATGCGACTCAACCGGGTCGATGAAATCGATGCGTTCCGTGAAGATGTGATCAAACGGCATGGCAAGAACTGGCGGTTGCTGCACACAGCCGCTCAGACGTACATGAACGTCGTCCATCACGGTTACCGCGTCGCCGGCGAATTCCAACGAGGCAATAAACGGGGGGGCGGAGAATTCATCAGCGCCTTCGACCGCGACCGCGTCCGCGCCCTCCAACTCATGCAGCGCGCATTCGATCTCGTCGCAGACAAAGAAGTCGAAGAAGAATACGAGAAGCATCGGTTCCTACTCGATTTTGCCAGATACCTGCTGCACGGACGGGGTGGTCAAGAATCCTGGCGGCTTCAGTATCTGAGCGACCTGTCGACGCTTCCCGATTACGAAGCAGGCGGTGGCTACTACGGCGGCTCACAAAAAGGCGCCCCGGTCGACGAAAACGGAAACCCAATCTTTCACCGGTTGCCGGAAAGTTACACGGCTGCCACGACCGACGGTGAACGCTGGCGGGCGTTACTCGATCTCGCCGTAAAGACCGTGCCGGCAACAAAACAAGCCGTCCAACTCGAATTCGTCAGGTTCCTGCACCAACAGTTCGGCGTGCAGACGATGCGATATTACGGCGCCTACTTCGGCGCCCGCGCAACCGATGACGACGAACTCGACACCACGGGTCCCTACGCTGTTCACACGCTGGCGGAAGACGAAACGATCGCTCGGCTCGCGACCGGTTCCAAGCGTTTCAAGTTGCCCGATGAATTCAACTACATTCGCATCTGCCGGCAGATTGCCGAAGAGGTCAACGACGGTAACGCATCACAAGCCCTCGAAATGCTGGCGCCGATTTTCGAAAACCGCCGGCAATATCCCAAAGCGGCCGAAGTGTGGCGGGCCAGCATTGCCCGGTTCGGGGCGGGGCAAAATAACCGAAAGCAAAAACGGCTCGATCAAATCGTTAAGAACTGGGGTCGATTCGAAACGATCACCGTCATGCCGGCGGGACAAGCTGCTACGGCTGAGTTTCGTTTCCGCAACGGAAGCGAAGTCACGTTCGAAGCGCATCGCATCAGAGTGACCCGGCTACTCGATGACGCGAAAGCCTACCTCAAGTCGAATCCCAAAAAGCTCGATTGGAATCAACTCAATATCGCCAACGTCGGTCGCATGCTGATCGACGAGAAGGGCGAACGGTACTTGGGAGAGCAAGTCGCACAGTGGAAGCTTGCGCTTGAGCCACTCGACGCACATTTCGACAAGCAGATCACCGTCACAACGCCGCTGCGCGATGCCGGGGCCTATTTGCTCACGGCGAAAATGGCCGATGGGAACACGAGCCGCATCGTCGTCTGGATCGACGATACGGTCATCGTGCGCAAGCCTCTCGGTGACCGTTGGCTGTACTTCGTCGCACACGCCGTCACCGGCCAACCGGTCGCCGGTGCCAACCTCGAGTTTTTCGGCCATCGGCAGGTCAGAAAAGGGCGCAATCAGCATGTCGTACTCACCAGCCAGTTCGCCGAGTCGACCGATGAAAACGGGCAAGCGATTCCCAGCGAAAAGTTGTTGCTCAAGAACTTTCACTGGTTGGTGATTGCCCGCAGCAAAGACGGCCGCTTCGCTCACCTCGGTTTTAACAACGTCTGGTACGGCCATCGCAGCGATCAGACGTTCGATCAAACCAAAGCGTTCGTCGTCACCGATCGGCCCGTCTATCGCCCGGAACAATCGGCCAAGTTCAAGTTCTGGATTCGTACAGCCCGTTACGATCAAAAAGACGTCTCGGTGTTTGCCAAACGTTCGTTCAAGGTCAGAGTCGCGAATCCCAAGGGCGAATCGGTACAAGAGAAATCGTATACGACCGATGAGTTCGGAGGCTTCGAGGGCGAGTTTCCGATTCCCGGTGATGCAGTTCTCGGGCAATACGCAGTCCGCATCATCAACGAGAGTCACATTTCAGGCGGCGGAAGTTTTCGTGTCGAGGAATACAAGAAGCCCGAGTTCGAGGTGACGGTCGAGGCTCCCGACAAACCAGTCAGTCTCGGCGAGAAAATTACAGCCACCGTTCGCGCCAAATACTACTTCGGCGCGCCGGTCACCAACGCCAAAGTTCACTACAAGGTCGAGCGGACGAATCATTCGAGCCGCTGGTTTCCCATCGGTAAATGGGATTGGCTGTACGGCTCCGGTTATTGGTGGTTCGCGTCCGACTACTCATGGTATCCCGGCTGGCGGCATTGGGGTTGCTTGAGTCCCATTCGCCTCTGGTGGCCCCGTCGAAGCGATCCACCGGAAGTCGTTCTCGACGATGAAGTCGAAATCGGCGAAGACGGAACGGTGGCGATCGAGATCGATACCGCATTGGCGAAGCAGCTGCACGGTGACGAAGATCACCGCTACTCGATCACCGCCGAAGTCGTAGACCGTTCGCGGCGAACGATTGTCGGCAAAGGGCAGGTTCTCGTCGCCCGCGCGCCGTTTAAGGTCTTTGCCTGGACAAACCGCGGCCATTACCGAACAGGCGACGTAATCAAAGCCAGCTTCAAGGCTCAAACGCTCGACCGCAAACCGGTAAAAGGCACCGGCCAACTGACGCTGTACCGCGTGAGCTACGATGAAAACGCCGAGCCGGCCGAACCGGTCGAAACCGAAGTCGAAAGCTGGGAGCTCGACACCAACGAACGTGGTGAAGCCGAGCACGACTTCAAAACGATCGAGCCGGGGCAGTACCGTCTGTCGTACAACGTGACCGACGGTGAAGGACACACAATCGAAGGCGGTTACCTGTTCATCGTCACGGGCGAAGGATTCGACGGCGGCGACCTGCGGTTTGACGACCTGGAGTTGATCACCGAGAAACGCGAGTACGCTCCCGGTGAGACCGTGCGGGTCTTGATCAATACACGCCGCGCCGGCAGCACCGTTGTTCTGTTCGTTCGCGCGGCTGGCGGGCTCTATCCGCGTCCGCAGATTCTACGTCTGGATGGCAAAAGCGCCGTGCATGAAGTGACCGTCGTCAAAGCCGACATGCCAAACTTCTTTATTGAGGCCTTCACCGTTTCCGGAGGCAAAATCTACAGCAAGGTTCGCGAAGTCGTCGTTCCGCCGGAGAAACGCATCGTCAACGTCGCAGTGCTGCCGTCCGCGGGCGAGTACAAACCGGGGGCCGAGTCGACGGTCAAACTCAAATTGACCGACTTGAACGGGGACCCAATCAGCGGGTCGACGGTCGTCAGCGTGTATGACAAAAGCGTCGAATACATCTCGGGCGGCTCGAACGTTCCGGAAGTCCGCGCGTTTTTCTGGAACTGGCGTCGCAGTCACCATCCGCGCACCGAATCAACGCTGACCCGGCGTTTCGCCAACCTGCTCAAGGCGGGTGAGACCCCGATGGGCACGCCAGGTGCGTTCGGGCAGGCCATGAACTTCGGCCATCAGTGGCGCATGCGTGGGGGGCAACGCAGTGGGGCTATGTTCGGCGGTGGGCACTTTGGGAATTCCAGCAGACTGCCCGCGTCAGGCGAGAGAATGTACTTCTCCGCCGACGCAGCCGCGCCGATGGGCGCGAAGAGCGAAAGCGCGACACTTCAAGAAGAAGGAGGCCAGGCCGGAGAAATCGTACAGCCAACCATTCGCAAAGAATTCGCCGATACGGCTCTGTGGGTTGGCTCTCTGTTGGCCGACGAGAACGGTTTGGCAGAAGTCGCGCTGACGATGCCCGACAATCTTACGACGTGGATGGTCCGCGCTTGGGCGATGGGGCACGGTACGCGCGTCGGGCAGGGACAAGCCGAGGTGATCACGACCAAAAACCTGTTGGTGCGAATGCAGGCGCCGCGATTTTTCACCGAGACCGATGAAGTCGTCCTCTCGGCGAACGTTCACAACTATTTAGAGTCCGCCAAGCAGACGCAGGTCGTGCTCGAACTCGACGGCGATGCACTCGAGCCGCTCGACGATCCGACGAAAACGGTCACCATCGAAGCGAATGGCGAAGCGCGGATCGACTGGCGGATTCGCGTCCGGCAGGCGGGCGAAGCCATCGTGCGGATGAAGGCCTTGACCGATGAAGAGTCGGACGCCACTGAGATGCGGTTCCCCGTCAACGTGCATGGCATGCAGAAGACCGAATCGTTCGCCGGCACGATTCGCCCCGACAAGGACCGGTCACGTTTTGAGATCACGGTGCCCGAGAAGCGTCGCGTCGCGCAAACTCGGCTCGAAGTTCGATATTCGCCTTCGCTGGCCGGCGCGCTGGTCGACGCGCTACCGTACTTAGTCAGCTATCCGCACAAGACGACCGACACGACTCTCACACGGTTCCTGCCGACCGTGATCACGCAAAATATTCTCAAACGCATGAATCTCGACTTGGAGGATATTCGGGAAAAACGGACGAACCTCAACGCGCAAGAGATTGGTGACGCCGGGGAGCGGGCCGCCGGTTGGAAACGCTACGACGAAAACCCCGTCTTTGACGAAGCCGAGGTCAAAGTCATGGTGCAGCAAGGCCTGCGCGACTTGACGGAGCGGCAACTTTCTGACGGCGGTTGGGGTTGGTTCTCGGGTTGGAGAGAGCGTTCTGACGCCCACATCACGGCTCAGACGGTGCACGGACTGCAAATCGCGCAGGAAAACAGCATAGCCCTCGTTCCCGGCGTGCTCGAAAAAGGTGTCGCCTGGTTAACGCGGTATCAAGCCGAGCAACTCAAGTTGCGCAAGAGTGGCGCAAAGAAGAATCGCCGCAAGAACGAACGGTACAAGCTGCGCACCGACAATCTCGACGCGCTCGTGTTCATGGTACTCGTCGATGCGGACGTCGTCGATGGCGAGATGCGAGACTTCTTGTACCAAGATCGGAACACGCTCTCGGTCTACGCGAAGGCGCTGTTGGGTCTCGCCTTGCACCATATCGGCGACGGCGAAAAACTGGCGATGATCGTGCGGAACATCGATCAGTATCTCGTTCAGGACGACGAAAATCAGACGGCTTATCTCAAGTTGCCCCAGAACCATTACTGGTGGTACTGGTACGGCAGCGAGACCGAAGCCAACGCCTATTATCTCAAGTTGCTCTCACGGACCGATCCGCAGGGCGAGAAAGCACCCAAGCTGGTCAAGTACCTGTTGAACAATCGTAAACATTCCACGTATTGGCGGAGCACGCGTGATACGGCGCTCGCTGTGGAAGCTATGGCCGAGTACATACAGGCTTCGGGCGAAGACCAGCCCGACATGATTGTGGCCGTCTATTACGACGGCAAAAAGCAAAAGGAAATCACGATCAACGCGGCGAACTTCTTCAGCTTCGACAATAAGATCGTACTCGAAGGCGATGCGATCCAGTCGGGCGTGCATTCCGTCGAACTGCGGAAGAAGGGCACAGGCCCCTTGTACTACAGTGCCGACCTGAGCACGTTCACGCTGGAAGACCACATCACTCGCGCCGGGTTGGAGGTCAAAGTCAACCGAAAATACTATCGACTCATCCGCGATGACAAGCAGGTCAAAGTGGCCGGCTCGCGCGGGCAGAGCCTCGATCAACGCGTCGAGAAATATCGGCGGGAAGAACTCGTCAACTTCGCCGAACTCAAAAGCGGCGAGTTGATCGAAGTCGAACTGGAGATCGACAGCAAGAACGACTACGAATACCTCGTGTTCGAGGACATGAAAGCCGCCGGTTTTGAGCCGGTCGAATTGCAAAGCGGCTATAGCGGAAAGGGCCTCGGTGCCTACGTCGAGTACCGCGATGAGCGGGTCACGTTCTTCGCGAGGCGATTGGCGCGCGGCAAGCACAGCCTCGCCTATCGCCTGCGGGCGGAAATCCCCGGTCGATTCAGCGCCCTGCCGACAAAGGGCTACGCCATGTACGCGCCCGAGCTCAAAGGCAATTCCGACGAACTCAAGCTTTCGATCGTCGACGCTCCATGATCGGGAACGATAACGCCGGCAACTTGACATCTCCCCGCCGTTAGAGAAGATTGCGATATTGCGTCAACGGGCCAGTGCGAGGTGGTATCGCCACTTTGATTTTGCCGGTTCGCTTTGGCAATACCGCACAGGCGGACAAGGCGCCTGTGCTCGGCGCTGCTTTCACGAACCTACGAATGCAACTTTGCCGGCGCGCTAGAAGTAGTCCTGAAACCCTCTGTTGGCTCAAACGCACTCTCGTTTTCCAGTATCGATTTCGCCCACAACCGGGTTTCAGGATGGGTTCTAATACAGTTGCCGATTTTTCGACCACGCAGTGGGAAGGAGCCGACAATGGAGAAACGAGCGCGTCGCTTATGGGCCGTTCCGTTACTAGTCGCGCTAACTATTGTGGGCTGCGGTCAGAAGTCGGCCGACGAATCGTCCAGCGAGAGCCAGGCCGCTTCAGTCTCGTCGCACGACGAGCCGGCCAATCCAGAGCAACCATCGAAACAGCCGGTCCCCGCACCTGACGAAACGGTCGCTGAAATCGATCAGCCCATTGAAGCGGTTCCGCCCGTGCTCCCGCGTCCGTTTGCCCCATCTGACGCGAGCGCAGAAGAGTCGGCTACGCCCGACCTGTCGGCCGCCGATCCCCCTCCTGCCGATGCGAGTGTGACAGTTCTTATCGCGGGGCGGCTCGCGGATGACGCACACGATCGGGTCGCTGATGCGCTATTAGAACTCGTGACTGATGAACGACTGGCACTCGTCGAACCGGCGCGACTTGAAGACGGCATGACTCGCATCCGCGTTTCGCCGGTGCCGGATATCGAGGCCTTCGCGAGCAGCATCGATTTTGCCGAAGTCACCGCCGTCGACGCCGAAGGTCGAACTCTTACGGTAAAGCTCAAGCGTTCCGGGCGCGAATAGGGGGTCTCCCATTGATAAGCGGGGCTCGTCGTTCGTATCCTGTTGGCGGCCTTCGTTCGCCGGATGCGATACATGCTCGGCATCACGCGGCGATATCAGAGGCGATCTTTTCTGTTTCTACATTGCTGAATTACGGCGTTCAAACGACAAACGATTGAAAGAGACGAGATGTTACATGCGGTGATTATGGCTGGAGGCAGCGGCACGCGGTTTTGGCCTCAGAGTCGAACGGCGTTGCCCAAGCAACTGCTCAATTTGGCCGGCCGAAAAACGATGATCCAGGAAACCGTTGGCCGCACGCTGCCTTGGATCCCTGCTGAGAGAACCTGGATCGTCACCAATCATGCGCAGGCCGACGAGACGGCTCGTCAACTACCCGAGGTTCCGCGCGGGCAGATTCTCGTTGAGCCGTGCGCCCGCAATACTGCTCCGTGTGTTGGTCTCGCGGCGATTCGACTTCTGGCCCGCGACCGGGATGCCGTCATGCTGGTCTGCCCGGCCGACCATGTCATCTCGCCGGCCGATGTGTTTCAGGCCGCAGTCATGCAAGCGGTCGAATGCATTGAATGCGATCCGAATGGGCTGATGTTGTTCGGCGTGCGTCCCACTTTTGCCTCGACGGGGTTCGGGTACATCGAACGTGGGGCGCAGCTCGGTGGTTCGGAGTCCGGAGCATATGAAGTTGCCTCGTTTCGCGAAAAGCCGGATGCCAAGACCGCCGGGGAGTACCTCGAAAGCGGGCAGTTCTATTGGAACTGCGGCATTTTCGTCTGGCGGGCCGATCGAATTCTCGATGCCCTCAAGCAATTCGAACCGGACATTCACGCGAGCCTCGAACGCCTGAGCCAATCGATCGATAGCGAAGAGTGGGAGGGCTGCCTGGCCAACGAATTTCCGGAGATGAAGGGAATCTCCATCGACTATGCGGTGCTCGAGCGAGCGTCGGGCGTCGGCGTGTTGGAAGCTCCCTTCGAATGGGATGACGTGGGCAGTTGGCAGGCACTGTCGCGATTGCTGGGCACTGACGATCAAGGCAACACGGTTGACGGTTCCTTTTGCGGACTTGACACGAATGACTGTATTGTGCGTTCGACAGACAAGAACCATCTTGTCGCGGCCATTGGGCTGGATGATTGCATCATCGTCCACACACCCGAAGCAACACTCGTCGCGAAGAAGGGTGACGAGAACGCCGTCAAGAAACTTGTCGAACTTATAGCAGAGAATGGCTACGAGCGGTTCCTGTAGTTGCCGCCCGAGAACTCCGTTGCCCGTGTCCTCCCTGTTTGCGTGTTATGCGTTGTGTTGGTGCTGTGCGTCGTGTCGTAGGTCCCAGTCGATGACAGAAAACGAACCTCTCGGTGGATCGGCGGTGTTGCCCACAAAGGGTCGTCTGCTGGGGCTCGACTACGGAACCAAGCGGATCGGCATCGCCGTTTCGACGGTCGAGCAGAACATCGCCAGCCCGTTGGAAACGTATGCGCGGCGCGACTCCGAGGCGGACGCCGGCCACCTCAAGGCGCTTGCCGCCGAATACTCCAGCGTAGGACTTGTCGTAGGGCTGCCGGTGCACATGAGTGGCGACGAGGGGCAGAAGGCCAATGAAGCCCGCGAGTTCGGTCGTTGGGTCGGAGATGTAACTGGGTTGCCGGTTGCGTATTGGGATGAACGTTATACGTCGGCGCTAGCCGAGGTGCATCTGATGGGAGCCGAGTTGAGCAAGAAAAAACGTAAGGCCCGTATCGACAAGCTGGCCGCTCAATTCATTCTACAGGCCTATCTCGATGCCGAGGACCGACGTCGGCGTCCCGGCCCGATCTGAATGGAACGGCAGAGGGCAGCAGAGCCGATTTCGGGGGCAGCCGAGAGTCTCGTTGGAGTTCATCGTCGAGTGGAGAAACGTTTCTCACAGAGGGTACAATGATTGCCGCATGGGATTGTGAGTTGGCAGAAAACTTGTCTATTTAGGTTCTTGCGCCCCTATCTCGTTCGTTCGGTAACCCGCCCAGTTTCAGGTTCAAAACATCTGGAACGTCCCAACCACTGGATGTATAATGGGTTGGGTGGAACGCGGCGTACTCGGGCCGGTTCGCTTGCCCGACGGCGTCTACTTGACGATTTGTTGCCGCTCGTTAATGATTGCACGCACGCGCGTGCTCGGCATTGACATGAGACATGCCGACCGACTGTTGCAACCTGCCGTGAACGACCTGCTGGGATTCCCGTCCGGATTGTGAAAGCCGACTTTGAGACAACGCCCTTTCGTTAAGGGACTGCCGTCAATGAACCAATCTGAACCAGAGAGTGAAGCCGCTGCTTCTGACACGCGGCTGAATTTCTTTGAGCGTCTTCCGTCTCCGTCGTGGGAGCAGGTTTCGTTTGTCGGCTCAGGTCATGTCTGGGTCTGGTTCAAGCCGTCTCACGTACCGCACGGTTTGATTATCAGCATTCCGGACGAGATGCGAAGCGCACCCGAGCTCAATGAACAACTGACGATGCGCAATCTGCTTCAAGCGGCCTGCGTCGATCCGAGAAGCGTCGCCGCTTGGTACCTTCATGGTGCCACATACGATGCGATGAACGGAACGACTCCGCTACTCGATCAGGTTGTGCCTGGACCGATGGCGGGCGTCGATCCGAATATCATCGTCTATGTCACCGCGCCACTGGCTGCCAACGCGTCTCCCGCCGGCGCCGTGCCGCCGGTTGTGGGTGCTGGGCAGTTCATGAACGCGCCGCCGGTTGCCAACATGCCGCCCGGCGCGCCGCCGGCGCATGCGCCACCGGCCGACGCCGTCACGCCTCCGGTCAATGATGCGAACGTTGAAGATACGTTCGATCACATCGAGGCGGACTGGATCGCCAGCTTACAGGTCGAAAACGAACTTTCGCGTCTGAGAAAACGATTGCTGGACATGTCGGCCAAGCTCAAATCTCTCAATAGGGATTTGACCTCTCCTGAGCGTTTGCACTCCGATTCGCAAGACAAGAAGGATTGGACAGACGCCAGGCGTTTTCTCAGAGATGCCATGAAACAGATGTCGATGTACGTCAAAAGGCACGACATCGGTTTCACAAGCGCCGCCGGGCACAGGAACTCGTTCGAACATACGCACAAAGAGTTCATTGCCCCTCGCAAGAATTTTCCCGGCTTGCAACAGGCACGGCGCGATTTTGAGGGGTATCGCAGGACGGTCGTCAATCTGCAGAGCAGCATGAACAATTCCCTAACGAACGCTTCGCAGAACGCCGAGCGTCGGGCGCAAAGGATCTTGATTCGAATTGCCGCGAAAATTCGTGAAGCGTCCAAGCACAAGAGTTTCCTTGGCGAAATGCTCGATTGATCGCGCTGCACAAGAAGTCGCGCGCTGAGTCCGCCGCCGGGACGCCGCATTTTCCAACGCATGCCGACCGCCTATGGGCTCGCTTCGGCAAGTATGTCCATCGTCAGGTTGTGCTCATGGCAGTGACCGACGATGAAGTCCACGAATTCGTCGGCATAGTCTTTGAGCTTTTTCTCGCCCACACCTTTCACTTGTCGGAAGGACATGCGGGAAGAGGGCCGCAATCGCGCCATGTCGCGTAGGGCCGCGTCGCCAAACACGATGTAAGCCGGCACGCTCTTTTCCTCGGCTTTCTCGCGCCTGAGTTGCCGGAGTGCTTCGAACAAATCGTGATCGACGCCATCCCAGCCATCGGCTTCGACGCCTGAATGGCGCGAACCGGTCCGGCTCGTTTTCTTCTTGGTTCGAGGTTTCAGCAACTTCGGCTGCCCTTCACCTCGCAGAAGTTGGTGGCCGGCGTTGGTGAGAGCTAACGTGTTGTATTCTCCGGCCTTTGCGAGAAGCCCTTGCCCGACGAGCTGTTCGATCCAATCGCGAATGTTCCGTTTGCCGGCCTCTGCGAGCAGCCCCCAGGTGCTCAATGTGTCATGCCCCGCGTCGACAATCCGCTGGTCCTTCGAGCCGGAGAGCACCATCGACGTGTAGTCGGCACCGAAGGTTTGATTTAGGCGGACGACGCAAGAGAGTATCTTCTGCGACACGACCAGCGCATCATCGACAAGGTCGAGCTCGCCTAAACAGACGTCGCACGCCTTGCACGATTCGACGTCGAGATTCTGGCCGAAGTGCCCGACGATCGCCTCATGGCGACACGAGACACCCGTGCAAAAATTGTACATCGCTGATAGCGACGTCATCGCCGCCTGATGAGCGTTCCCTTCCAAGTCATCGAGCAGTCGCGTCCATACGTTGTAGTCAGCACCCGAATAGAACAGACAACATTCGGCTTCGAGGCCGTCCCGTCCCGCGCGGCCACTTTCTTGCTGGTAGGCCTCCAGCGATTTGGGCATGCCGGCGTGAACCACGAACCGCACGTTCGACTTGTCGATTCCCATTCCGAACGCGACCGTTGCCACGATGATGTCCGCTTGCTCCTGGATGAACGCGTCCTGATTTCGTTTGCGGTTCGCATCGTCCAAGCCGGCATGATATGGCAGAGCACGGTGGCCGCCTTCAGAAAGGGCGGCGCTCACCTCGTCGACATTCTTTCGGCTGATGCAATAGACGATGCCCGAGTCTCCCTTGTGTCGCTCTAAGACCTCCAGAATCTGCGCGAGGCGATCACGACGGTGCTCGACCTTGTAGACTAGGTTTGGACGATCGAACGAACCGACGAGAACCTCCGGGCTGCTCAGACCAAGCTGCCGCACAATGTCATCGCGCACCTGCGGCGTGGCAGTTGCCGTGTAGGCATGAATGGCGGTGCCGGGAAACGCCGACTTCAAGATATTCAGCGACCGGTACTCCGGACGAAAATCGTGCCCCCACTCGCTAATACAATGGGCTTCGTCGATGGCAACGAACGAGACATCGACACTCGTAAGAAAATCGAGCGTGCGTTCCATCATGAGCCGCTCGGGTGCAACATAAAGTAACTTCAAGTCGCCGCTGCGGATGTCATCCGCCACACGGCGTCGCTCGGCCAGGGAGTGCGAGCTATTTACGCAGGCAGCCGGCACGCCGCAACCTCGTAGCGCGTCGACCTGATCCTTCATCAGCGAGATCAAAGGTGAGACGATGACCGCCAGGCCGTCCATGCAGACGGCCGGCGCTTGGAAGCAAAGCGACTTGCCACCGCCGGTCGGCAAGACAACGACTGAATCGCGCCCATCCAGCACGGCTTGCATGGCTGGCTGCTGCAAAGAGCGAAAGCTGTCGTATCCCCAGTATTTCTGGATGACGGCTTCTAATGAGGGGGCCTGAACGTCCGTGTGCATGGCAGAGATCATATCCTCTAAAGCGCCGGGATCCTACTTTGGCGACACGCGAATCGCCATTTCACATTGCAGATTCAGCGCACATATAGCAGTGGGCCGCGATTCATGCTCGTTGGAACTTGATGACGATTCCGAATATTGGCGTCATTGATTCGTGTCGTCACGTCAGATAACGTAGACGACGACATTGGCATCAACAATAACGATCGGCTCTCAACAGATTCCGCCAGTCGGCTTGTTGGAGCAAGAACAAGACAACCCCAAGAAGGAAACGTGATGAAACAGGCCCGGATCGGCACGTTATTAGCATTGAGTGTCGTAGCGACCTCGTTGGTACCCGGTTGCGGCGATGCGCCTGAATCGGATGGGGAACTCAGCGCTGCCCACATTCTGGTCATGCACAAAGATAGCGAACGAGTGCCGACGGGCATCACACGTACTAAGGAAGAAGCGCTAGCTCTCGCTCACGAAATCGCCAAGAAAGCCCGGGCTGAGGATGCTGATTTCGCTGCACTGGCAAAGGAGCATTCCGACGGTCCCAGTGCTTCAAGAGGCGGCAATCTTGGTGTTTTTCCTCCAGACGGGATGGTCAAGCCGTTCAGCGCTGCCACCATCGAGCTCGCCATCGGGCAAGTGAGTGAACCGGTCGAAACAAAGTTCGGGTATCACATCATTCGTCGACAAGAAAGTAAGGTAGGGGCCAATCACATTCTCGTCATGTACAAAGGTTCGAGGAAGGCTCCGCCACGCATCACTCGGACCAAGGAAGAAGCACTTGTCCGAATGGAAGAGTGCCTAAAGCGATCACAGGATGGCGAGAAATTCGAAGACCTGGCCGTTGAATACAGCGACGGTCCCAAGGGTCCCAAAGGCGGTGACCTTGGCGAGTTTCCTCGAGGTGCCATGCACCCCGCGTTCAACGAAGCGGCCTTCGCCTGTGAAGTGGGAGACGTCACCGGCATCGTCGAAACATCGTTCGGGTATCACATCATCTATCGCTATAAGTAGTGGCGGTGCCACAAATCGGTCCTATTGGGAATACAGCTCCTGCATCGCGGCGATGCCCGGCGCCACGATTCGTCGCCAGGCGGCTTTCAATTCGTCCGAGCACTCTGGGTCGTGCTGGCGAATCGCCTCGATGAGTGAGTCAACCCAGATCTCGTACATCTCCGGGCGGACGTTCAACTGCGTCCGGCTGTGGCTCTGACCGAGTTCCTTCACGCGTTGTACGGCGAAATCGTTGTCGCTCGCGTAGGCGATCAGGCGGATCATCCCTTCTTTGAGTAGGCGACGCTGGCTCGGCATGTCGGTTTTGGCGAACATGGCGGCGATTTCATCCGACGAGCGCGTCAGCGTTTCGTAAAACGTGACGAGGAAGTCGTCGGTGAGTGTGCAGCGACCAAAGCTCTGCATCACCAGGTGAATATCTTGGTCTTCCATGCGTTCACCCTCCAAAGTCGCCTCGAAACCCTCGAGCGGGCAACGTTTTTCCTGCATCCAAGGAGCCAAAATCCATTATAACGGAGTCTTGAGGTGACTTGAAGTAGCGTCAAAACCCTCTGTTGCCAAATCAAGTCCCTTGTTTTCCAGGCCGAGATTTGTCCACAACCGGGTTTTGACGTGGCTTCTTCTAACCGAACGGCGAATGTCTCCGCCAACGAAACCAGCACGGTGTCTGCAACATGAAAATCATTCCTTTCCTTTGCTTCGCGATCACGATCACTCTTTGTCTGCCAGTGGCCTGTGCCGCCGATGACGCGTCGGCGACGCAGCCGACGAACGTCATCCTGATCATGGCCGATGATATCGGTTACGAGTGTTTCGGCTGCTACGGGAGTGAGCAGTATCAAACGCCCAACATCGACAAGATGGCCCGGCGGGGAATGCAGTTTACACACTGTTATTCCCAGCCGCTCTGCACGCCGAGTCGCGTGAAGCTGATGACCGGCTTGTCCAACGTCCGCAACTACTCGGCCTTCTCGGTGCTCAACAAAAGTCAGAAGACGATCGGGCAATACTTTCACGCGGCCGGCTACCGCACGGCGATCGCCGGCAAATGGCAGTTGTTCGGTGCCCAGCAGTATTCAAAACGGTTTCGAGGAAAAGGGACCCTGCCGAGTCAGGCCGGCTTCGACCACGTCTGCCTATGGCAGGTCGACAAGTTGGGCGAGAGGTATCAAGAACCGTTGCTGCATGTCGACGGAGAGAACCGGCAGTTCGATGCCGATCAATACGGCCCACAGGTTGCGACCAATCACTTGACCGACTTCATGAAGGAGCACAGCCGTGAGCCGTTCTTCGTGTACTATCCGATGATTCTCGTACACAGCCCGTTCGTGCCGACGCCCGACAGCACGTCGCAAGACAGTAAGAACCGGCAGCGGAACTTCGAGGACATGGTCGCCTACATGGACAAGCTCGTGGGACAGATCGTCAGCACCACCGAAGAACTAGGCATCGCCGACCGTACCCTGATTCTGTTCATGGGTGACAACGGCACACACCGCACGCTCAAGTCGACGCTCAACGGTCGCACCATTCGCGGCGGCAAGGGAAAGACGACCGACGCGGGAACGCGCGTGCCGCTGTTGGCGCTCTGGCCGGGTGTTGTTCCCGAGGGCCGCGTGTGCGAGGACCTCGTCGACTTTTCCGACCTGCTGCCGACGACGCTCGAAGCGGCTGGTGCCGCGATCCCCGACGGATTGGACGGCCAAAGTTTCCTGCCCCAACTCAAGGGCGAGCCCGGCTCACCTCGCGAGTGGATGCACTGCTACTACTGCCCGCGACCAGAAAGGACCGAGCCAACCCGCTTCGCGCGTGACCGGCAATACAAACTGTACGGAGACGGCCGGTTCTTCGACGTCAAAAACGACGTCCTGGAAAAGAACCCCTTAAGCGACGTTGCCGCGGGAAGCCAAGCCGAGGCGGCCAAACAGAAGCTGACCAAGGCCTTGGCATCGATGCCCGCCGAAGGTCAGTCGCTGTTGGATTTTGACCGCTGAATCTCAAAGTTGGATTTTGAACGTCGACCCTCAAAGGGAGCCTTTGAAGCCGGAAAATCTGGGGTAGATCTTTGGGGCGTCACGGAGGATGTGCCGCGCGACTTGGCATGTGTCTGCGGAATCAGATTCCGCACTCGGAAGCGACGTCCTAACCGAAACCCCTTAGGGTTGAGCTCACCGTCTCGGATCGTTCGGCCAGGAACGACGTTAGTATCTTTGACCTGCACACCCAGCGAACACATTCCCATTGTTCCCAGGGGTGTGAGAATCGCAAATACGGCCGGGGCGTCGTAGTGGTATTTGGCGGCTTGCTCGTCGTAGTGGACCAATACGCGACTATTCACCGGCCGACCGGCGGCGATAAAGTCCTGAAACGATTTCCCTTCGTGCTCGTTTCGATACGAGGCGGGCAATTCGATCACGTGTAGTTTTATGGGGCGGATGAGATACGTCGGCTTCCCATCGATCGTCCGTTCCATGCCCATCAGATCGAATCCTTCCTTTTCAGCCCAGGCGACGATCTGCCCCTCGGCTTTCTCGATCTCGTCGCGGCTCATCGCATTCCAGGGACTGGGGAGAGTTCCCCAGCGGCCCGTATCAATGTCGCAAAAGCTGTGAATTGCGCCCGTATCGTGAAACGGTTGAATGTTGCTGTTGCCGATACCACTGCCCCGTTCCAATGGGACGCTCAAGTCAGGTTGAGCGGCGATTGACTTGTACTCAAAACTCGGCAAGCTAACGCTAGCCAGTTCCGGATCATCGACATACTCGCGCCAGTGCGTCTTCCACCAATCCGCCCATCGTAGCGCACAGTCATTGAATAGCTTTTTCTTCAACTGCCCCTGATCCCGTGAACCGGTATTGGGGGTCATGAAGACCAGTTCCTTCCATCCGAATTCCTCGCCCGTCCACTTTTCCAATGTGCGGAAGACTTCATTCGTCGGGCGAGAGTAGTTGTATGTTCGATCGCCCAACGGATCGTCGTCGTCTCGGGTGGTGTTGTCGTGAAACTGCATGAATCTGAGTAGTTCAGGATCCTTCGCTCGGTAGCCACAGTCGCTGCCATGGTTGCCGTAACAGCGGGGGATGGTTCGGATAAGTGCGGGGATGGCTCGCTTGTCGCCGATTCCCCGAAGCACGAACGGAATCGCCCGTAGCGGTCTTCCTTCGGAGGCCGGCGTTGCGTCAAGCAAGGCGGCCAGTTCCGGAACCGCATCCGGTCCCAGCAAAATCAGCTCCCGCATAGTGCCGGCCCATTCGTCGCTGCTACTCGGTTGTTTTTCGAGTAGGGCCAACAGCCGGCCAACCTTTGTGTCGGGCCATTGGCGGGCTTGGGGCTGTTTGGCGGTGCGTCGACGCTTTTTCACCATCGCCCCCACCGACTTTCGCTTCGCCTGCGTGCGAGCCGTCTTTCGAGGCTTGGGCGTGGGTTGCACTTCAGATTGGCTGAAGTCGGGCGGTTCGCGAACGACGACCAGGAAATCGAGTTCGACAGTTTCGCCGTCCGTGACGTTCAGCGTGCCGTCGCTATTAGGGTCGTTCGATCGGCTTTCAATCGCCAGTTCCGGCGACATCAAGTAGACGTAGTTCTCACCCGGTGCGACGTGCAACCTGTACGTTCCATCAGCGCCGACTGCGGCCGAAGCGACGGCCGCCCCGCTACGTGGCCGCGCAGCCCCGTGGTGCGCAACATTGATATGTTGGCTGTTCTTCAACCGATCGGGCGAGACCGGCTGCAGTGTCTCGGCATCCAAAACGCGCCCCGTCACATAGCCACCGCGAACGAGTCGTAGTTCTGGTGCGGCGTGTGTTTTTCCGTGCTTGACCTCGAAACTATCCAGGGCAATTGGCATTCTGTCGGGAGCTTCCGCCCAAATGTTGTACGCGTCGGCAAGCATTCGAAGCCGATATTCACCTCGGTCGTTCGTCTGGGTTTGACACCAGCCGCCCTCCTCAGTTCCCTGTGCCGAAACGATCCGGTCCGCCGCCGGTTTTCCGGTGACAGCATCAAAGACCGTACCGGTGACAAGGCCTCCTGTCCTCAGTTGAAGTTCGATGTCTTTTTCATCGATGGGAACCAGAATCGATTGAAGGGGAAAGTCAGGGTGCAGAAGGCCCAATCCGAACTTCAAACCTCTGGATCGAGTATCCTCATTATTCAGGAACTCGCGCGAAGAATCCTTAATTTCGAACCGTCCGTCGTAGTCGGTCAGATCGCTCAGAATGTTCGGAAACGGTTGGTCGAAGGCGTTGGGATAGTAAACCCACACGCCCGCGCGCGGGCGGCCCGTTTCGTCGACCACGCGCCCCTTGAGCGGCTCTGGACGGTTACGCAGTTGGAATTCAAAATCGAAATCCGCGTCCTGGCGGCTCAGCCACCTGACATCAGACGTGTGGAAGTCTTTCGAAACCGACAGCAAGTGCACCCATCGACGAGCCTCGGTGGCATCTTTCGGCCGAGGAAATTCGAGTTCGAACCGGCCCAGTTTGTCCGTGCCGGCTTGTGCCAGCCAGCGCACCTTATCGTTGGGGCCGGTCCATCCGTAGACCGAGACAGAGGCCCCCGAAATCACGGCTCCATCTTCGTTCTTACAGACTCCCGTCACGGGGATCTGCGCAAACTCCGGCTTGGCATCATTGGCCGCCGTCTTGTACTCGTTCTCGACATTCTGTCCATCCGAGAAATCAACTTTGGCATCTTCGTCGACCGACTTGCTCGCTGCTTCGGGCTCAGATTGTTCAGTTGACTCCTTCGATACCGGCTCCAAATCAGCTTTCACCTGTGCTCGCGTGAGCGCGACACCTCCCAGTACGGCGACGGCGATGGCCGCTGCTCCCAGGGCGGCGACGACGCGCGTGCGGGGCAGGCAGGCGCGGAACAGTTGTCGTTGGAGAGCTTCGATTCGCCGGCGAACGTCGGACGTACGGGCCATCGCCAGCGCGGTCGACGGAGCGCGGGTGCTCATGCGAACCGCGAGCCGGGCCAGCGTGCGGCTATAGTCGGCCACGTCGCCCACGTACTCCGCCGCAACCGCGTCGGCGACACAGTCACAGGCGGCCGCGTGAGCCGACCGCATTCGCCATGCCAACGGATGAAACCAGAATAGTACGGCCATCGCGTTTAACATCGAGTTCCATTGCAGATCACGTCCCGTCAAATGCGCGATTTCATGCGCGAGAATGGCGCCGAGTTCGTCCCGTCGGTTAGGCTCGCATTGATGTTCAGGCAACAGCACGACCGGCCGAAAGACTCGTGCCAGACAGGGTGACGGCAAGTCCGCGGTCCGGCGGACGTCGACCGGTAACGCGCAGCCGAGTCGCCTACAAGCGTCTGCCACATCTTCCATCACCCAGTCATCAACACATTTCGCGCGCCGTACAATCCGCCGCACACTGAAATGTCCGTACAACGACCGGGCGAACAGGACGAGCGCACCAGATAACCAAAGAGCGAACCACCAGCCGATCGTTGTCTGCGTCACCGATGCCGGCGGCGCGTCGGCCGAGACCGGTGGATGCTGGTCATCCGCGATAATGGCGATGGCCGAGGGAACGACCTCGGCTGTTTCGCCGTGATCGGCCGGCAGCGAATCGCCGCGAAAGGGAGAAAGGGCTGATTCGTCGGCGACGATGAGCGTATCTTCTTCCGGTTCGACGGCATGTCCGTTCAGAAGTGTGATCGGCTTGTTTTCAATGATCACAGAATCATTCGTTGTCGATTGCGCCTCCGGCCGCGCGGGAAGTATCGCCCAGTCGAAAAACGACGGCAGCGCGGCCGAGCCGATCAATAGCAGCGATCCGATGCTCGTCGAACGCCAGAGCAACACCCGCCAGCGGGGATTACGGCTCGCAAACAGTGTATTGAGTAGCCACGCGATGGAAAACAACAAGGTGACCTTGGCGACAATCATCGCGGGAACCACCCACAGGCCAACCTCACCATCGGGCGGCAACCATGTCAAAACAGAACTCATTTGCGTTTCCCCTTGCGAGAGGACGGCCCGGACTGATCGTCGTCAGCCAGGCGTTTGAGTTTGAGTAGCTCACTGTCCGTCAGCTTTTCCGATCGCAGCAGGTTCATCAGCAGAGCCTCGTTCGAACCGTCGCAGTACGCGTCGACCATTTCGCGCAGCGTCTGCCGGAAAGCCGACTGCCGGCGGGTGGCCGCCTTGTAGTAGAAGGCCTTCCCCACCTTCCTCCGCGTGACGTGCCCCTTTTCGAACAGAATCGACAGGTACGAACGCAGAGCGGGGTTTTTGATCGGCTCGGGAAACAGCTCTTGGATCTCGCCCGGCTTCATCTCCCCCTGCTCCCACAGGATCTGCATGACACTGAGCTCACCCGGCGTAAAACGAGGCATGGCGTTATTCCTATTTGATCCACGTCACGATCAATAATGCAGATAGTACTGCACATGGATCAGACTGTCAATGATGTGTAGGAAGTTCTGCACATGTTCTGGAAAATACTCGTGATCCGTTCGGCGGAGATCGACGTATCCTGTGTTGGTTTGGCTGCGAAGTAGCGACTAACATGTTCTCTAGCTCCTCTCCGATCGTTGCACGCGGAGCCGGCAAACAACTTCACTCGGTTTCCCGCGACGTTTGTGCGGACGGAACACGCCATGGCAACTGTTGCAAGAACACCGTCCTTTCTGAGATCAAAGCTGTTTTGGGCCGTAAGTGTTCCGGTGGTCGCTCTGATCGCGCTCGTAGGTGTGTGGTTTTTGGGGCAGTCATCGCTGGAAAAGCAACTGGCGGCACTACGTGCCCAAGGGCTGCCGACGACCGCGTCCGAACTGAACGACTTCTACGCAATTCCAGAGGGGACTGCCGACACGACCGCGCTGTGGACCCAGGCGATTGACGCCGTGCAGTTCGCCGATGTTTCCGCGCGAGGGGAAACGCTGCCGTTTGTAGGGGACGGTCCGACGCCCGTTCCCGCTCCGGGCGAGCCATGGGCCGAGCTCGAGGCGGCGCGAACGTTGCTCGGCGCGCTGAATGTCGAACTTCAGACCATCGGCAAGGCGGCGGCAGCGGAAGGCAATGTCCGGTTTCCAGTCGACTTTTCGGCGGGAATTGCCACACAACTGCCGCACACTCAGAATTCACGTGGCGTTGCCTGGCTGCTGCTACTTGATGCGCACGTCAGCGCGCATGACGGGAACGATTCGCAGGCGCTCGACGATGTGAAGGCGATATTTGCCCTATCTGATGCGCTACGAGCAGAACCGACTCTGATTTCGCAGCTCGTGCGAATGGCAATTTATGCAATGGGCTGCGACGCCGTCGAGCGGCTCATGCCACATTGCAATTGGAGCGACGCCGAGCTGGAATCGCTTCAGTCCGTGATTCGACCCGCCAAGTTGCAGGAGGAACTCAACAACGGCCTGTGCGGTGAGCGAGCGATCTTTCTTAACTCACTCGACCGGTTTCCGCTTGGCCCTCTACGGTACTTGAACAAGCTAGAGGCGCTCCGGTTGTACGAGAGCGTCATCGATGGTTCGTCGACCTCATGGCCCGACGCACTTAGCCGGCATCGTGAAGTCGGCACGCAGATCAAGGCTAATGCAGGGAACGCGCTCGGTCGTTTGATGTTGTCCGGCGTACTGTTGCTGTTTTCGTCAACGGAAGACTCAGCCATCGCCGGTGCGCGAACCGATGCCAGACAAAAGTGCATCATCGTCGCCATCGCGGCAGAGCGATTTCGTCTGCGATACGGCCGGCTACCCGATTCCCTCGCGGAAATCGGGCAAGAATTTCTGGGTGCGTCCGAAGAACCTCTGGACCTCATCGATCCGTTCGACGGACAGCCACTACGTTTCAAGTCTGAAGAAACTCGCATCGTAATCTACAGCATTTACGAGAACGAACAGGATGACGGTGGCGACTGCGATCGGTACATTCCACCCCCGCCGCTTGACGTTGGTTTCTCGGTGAATAAATAACGTAATTGCGATTTCATCATACTTACAACCCGGCGATCTCGTTCGACGAGGCGATTAACATTTGCGATTGCGTCGCTCTGCTCGCGGTAGCTGTTCGCTCGGACTGCCGCTAAGATCGGTTGCGCTAGTGGATGGCGCGAAGTGCTTCGCGCTGCTTAAGATTTCTGTGCCGCCGAAGCGAGACTTAACGAAAAACCTCCTGGAGTGACGATGCCTGCGTTTACGCATCACATTTTCGTTTGCTGTAACCAACGTTCGCCGGGCCACCGCCGTGGGTGTTGCGATCCCGAAGGCGGCGAGTCGCTCAGGAACGCGTTCAAGGCCGAGGTGAAGCGGCGCGGTCTGGGGCCGTTGGTGCGCGCCAACAAGGCCGGCTGTCTCGAACAATGCGAGCATGGGCCGACCGTGGCCATTTACCCGCAGGGAATATTCTACGGCCGGGTGACGGTCGACGACGTCACGCGCATCATCGACGAGACGGTCATCGCCGGCAACGTGATCGACGAACTCCGCATCGCCGATTCGTGCTTGAACAATCCTCACTGTCCGCACATTGCGGAAACGCGTGATGAGCCCACCGAGCCGACGTGACGGTTCGACGAACTGCTGTGGGAATAGCGCAGAGTGAGAACTGTCTGAGCCGCAATGCCGCCCAATGGCGAACGGAACAACGACATGACATCCGATGCAAGAAATCCGTCCTTTTTGAAATCAAAATTATTTTGGGCCATCGTCAGTGTTCCGGTGATTGCTCTGAGCGCACTTGTAGGTGTGTGGTTTTTCGGCCAGTCGACGCTGGAAGGTCAATTGGCGGCACTACGTGCGCAAGGGCTGCCGACCACTGCGTCCGAATTGAACGACTTCTACGCAGTTCCAGAGGGAACCGCCGACACAACCGTTCTGTGGACCCAGGCGATTGATGCCGTGCAGTTCGCCGGCATCTACGCGCGAGGGAAAACGCTGCCCATTGTAGGGGATGTTCGGACGCCCGTTCCCGCTCCGGGCGAACCGTGGGCCGAGCTCGAGGCGGCGCGAACGTTGCTCCGTAAGTTGGACGCCGAACTTCAGATCATCAGAAAGGCGGCGGTAGCCGAAGGCAATGTCCGGTTCCCGATCGACTTCTCAGCAGGAATTGCCACGCTGTTGCCGCACACGCAGGAATCACGTGACGTTGCCAGGCTGCTGCTACTCGATGCACACGTCAGCGCGCATGATGGGAACGACTCGCAGGCTCTCGACGATGTGAAAGCGATATTTGCCCTATCTGATGCGCTACGAACGGAACCGCTGCTGATTTCGCAGCTCGTGCGAATGGCAAATTACGCAATAGGCTGCGACGCCGTCGAGCGGCTCATGCCATACTGCAACTGGAGCGACGCCGAGCTGGAATCGCTTCAAACGGTGATTCGAGCCGCCAAGTTCAAGCAGGAACTTAGCAACGGCCTGTGCGGTGAGCGAGCGATCTGTCTCACCGCACTCGATCAACATGCGTTTGGCCCTCTACGATTCATGAACAAGCAAGAGGCGCTCCGTCTGTACGCGAGCACCATTGATAGCTTGTCGAGTCCGTGGCCCGAGGCACTCCGCCGGCATCGCGAAATCGGCGCGCAAATCAATGCGAATCGATCGAGCGCCTTCGGTCGACTGGCGTTGACCGCGGTGTCGCTGCTGCTACCGGCGACCGAACAGGTAGCCATCGCCGGTGCGCGAGCCGACGCCAGGCAAAAGTGCCTCATCGCCGCCATCGCGGCACAGCGGTTTCGTCTCAGGCACGGCCGATTGCCCGAAACACTAGCGGACATTGGGCAAGAATTGCTGGGCGCGTCCGAAGAGCCTTTGGATCTCATCGATCCGTTCGACGGACACCCACTGCGTTTCAAGTCCGAAGAATCGCGCATCATCATCTACAGCATCGGCGACAACGAACAGGATGACGGAGGCGACTTTGATCGGGACAGTCAACAACGGCCACCCGATGTCGGCTTCTCGGTGAAGAAGTAGCATCGTCGTGACGTCGTCAAACGCTGACACGATACCGATTCAGACTCGCGTGACGGTTCGGCGACCTGCTGTTCGGATGGCACTGGCTCAGAGCTGTTTGAACAACATTGCCGCCCTATGGCGAACGGAACAGCGACATGACATCTGATGCGAGAAATCCGTCCTTTTTGAAATCAAAACTGTTCTGGGCTCTCGTCGCTTCTCCGGTGATGGCTCTGATCGCCCTGGTCGGTGTGTGGTTTTTGGGGCAGTTATCGCTGGAAAAGCAATTGGCGGCACTACGTGCCCAAGGGCTGCCGACGACCGAGTATGAGTTAAACAACTTTTACGCGGTCCCGGAGGGGACCGCCGACACGACCGACCTGTGGGTTGAGGCAATGGATGCCGTGGAATTCGCCGGCCTTTCTGTACGAGCCGACGGGCTACCCTTTTTGGGGCATGGTCCGACGCCTGTTCCTGCTCCGGGCGAACCCTGGGCCGAGCTCGAGGCTTCGCGAACGTTACTCGGCGAGTTGGAAAGTGAGTTTCAGGCCATCCGAACGGCGGCTGAAGCGGAAGGCAACGTTCGGTTTCCGGGCGACTTCTCATTGGGAGTTGGCCCGTGGCAATCGCACTCAACCAATTCGAGCGATGTCCTCCGACTTCTGCAACTCGATGCACACGTCAGTGCACACGATGGGAACCATTCACAGGTTCTTGAGGATTTGAGAGCGATATTTGCCCTGTCCGATGTGATTCGAGATGAACCGACTCTGATTTCGCAGTACATGGCGAACGCGATTCATCACGTCGGTTGCGGGGCTGTCGTGGGTTTCATGCCACACTGCAATTGGAGCGACACCGAATTGGAGTCGCTCCAGACGGCGATTCGATCGGCCGACTTCAGACACGGGGTCGTCAACGTGCTGCGCGGTGAACGAGCGATTTGTCTCACCGAACTCGATCGCCAGTCGCTTGGTCCGCTACGATTTTGGAACAAGCGCGAGTCGCTGCCGCTATTTGAGCGAGCCATTGACGGAATATCGATTTCATGGCCCGAGGCGCTGAGCCGGCAACATGAACTCGCCGCGCCAGTTGTGACAGACGAAATTAGCGGATTCGATCGGCTGACGTTTGGTGGCGTGCTGCCAGCGTTGTGGTCTGTCGAAAGAGCGGCTTCGGTCGGTGCGCGAGCCGACGCGATGCAAAAGTGTACCGTCGCTGCCATCGCGGCAGAGCGGTTTCGTCTCAAGCACGGCCGGTTGCCCGATTCCCTCGCCGAAATCGGGCAGGAATTCCTTGGTGCGTCCGAGGAGCCACTGAACCTCATGGATCCGTTCGACGGACAGCCACTGCGTTTCAAGTCCGAAAAAACTCGCATCATCATCTACAGCATCGGTGACAACGAACAGGATGACGGAGGCGATTACGACGACGCCGAACCCCCCCCGCCGCTCGACATTGGCTTCTTGGTGAAGAAGTAACATCGTCGCGACGACTTCAAACCGTGACGCGATCTCGATCCAGCCTGAAGCGACGGTTTGGTACGTTACGTTCTCGACGAATGTCTCGGCATGCGTTGATTCGGGATGTCGCGCCTACGCCGTATTATCACCGTTCAGCCAATCAAGCACTAACGCGGCAAGAGACCCCCTTATTCCCCCAACGACTGGCCAATCCGAACGGTCGCCTCAGCGAGGGCGCGGCGGGAATTGTCGAGGTCGCCGGGGCGCAGGCTGCAAGCATATTCGAACCAGCGTCCACCGATCGATTCGTAGTGACGTTTTCGAATCTCGCGCGCATTCGCGACGGCCCGTTTCAGGCCGGTCGGCGGATTCGGTTCTTTGAGTCGCGTCTGCCCAGTAGCGACGGCGCGGTCGAGGGCTTCGAGATAGCGGACGTCGTCGATACCGGCGCGGTGGGCTTCCCAGGCGAGTGTGGGAATCGGCTCGCCGAATTCGTCAGGGTAGCTCACCTGATGGCTGATGCCGTCCGGATCGTAGATTGTGTCGTCGGGCGTTTCCCGGTAGGCCCAGGGACTCGAGCCGAGATACCCGCAGGCCTTGTTGTACAGGCCGGTGAAGCCTCGGTACCAAAGGGGGAACGTCGTGATCGTCGTCCAATACGAAATGGGTCGAAAGCCTTTTTCGCGGACGTACATGGCCGCCGGATTGTCTTTGCCGCCGAAGACGTAAATGTTGTAAACGGGCCGGTCGATGAAGTCGCGCGTCGCTTCTTGAGCGGGAATGCTGTTGATCGCCGTGAGCATGTGCAGCCCGACAGAAGCACGCCGCTCGGCTTCCTTCCGGCAGCGCTCGACCTGGTCCGGCTTGTTCGGCTCGTCGACGCCGTAGTAGTAAAGGTCTTCAAAGCCTAACGCCTTGGCGTGTTCGACCTGCTCGATCGCCGAACCTCCCGGCCAATGCATCAGGCAGGGAGCCTTCGTCATGCCGGCTCGTTTGGCAATCTCGAGCGTGTCGAAGCCGCCGTAGAGTGTTGTCGTGTTGAGCCCGTGTCGTACTTGATCTTGGAGTTCTGAGAGGTATTGCTGTTTGGAGACGTACAGCCTTTCGTCGGGATTGACCGGATTGCTGGGGTAATAAATGCTGTAGTGACCTTCAGCCGGCAAGAGCGAAAGTGCCAGGACCTCGAAGTCCACAGGGAGAGTCAGCGTGCGGTCTTCATCACCGCTCGCGCTGAGTGTGATCTCGCCGCGATACAGTCCGGGCGGCGACGATTTCGGCACGCGAACGGTCAGCCAGAACTGCCGGCTTTGATGGGCGGGAATTTTCGAGACGCACTCTCCGCCGCCGTAGCCGCCTTGTTTGCCCTGAGGGGGCAGGCTCGTCCGGTCGTCGCGGAGTAAGAGTTCCGGCAACAGAGTTCGCCGCCGGCTGTGTCGAAATAACCCATGTTTCCGCTCGCGCACGTGGACGACACGCAGATCGACGTCGTCGGCCGTAATTGTCGCGCCTTCTGGCCCGGCCAATCGATCGAGTGAAACGTGAAATTCGTCTGCCGAAGTGAGCATCCGCACGGCGAATGTTGCGTTGACGTATTGATCGGCGGCTCCCCAGACACCCAGACGGTCGATAACTTCATCCGGCCGCGGCTGCCAATCGTAGAGCAGTTGTTCGTAGGGCGTCACGGCTCCGACAACGAACCCGTGCATTCCGGCGTTTTCCTTCAAAGTATCGTCGGTGCGATACGTCCGTAGTGCCCGCAGCTTGGGCTTTTCGATCGGCTCGGGAAGCTTGGCTTGCTGCGGCCGCAATTCGGCATCCAACGTGAACAGCACGGCGTCGAACATTCCGTTGGGAACCATCACGTCGACATGATGCGAGCCTTTGCTGACGTTGGATGTTCCCAAATGGAGCCAAACATACTTGGCACCGCCCGTGCCTCCGTTTCCACCGGCGACGGGTTGTTCGTCGACCGCGACCGCGACCTGGCCAAAGCCGCCGTACTGGCGGACCCAGACGTGATACTCGCCGGTCTGCGTGAAGTCGTGGACCCAAGTGAGCGTGGCCGGCTTGCCCCCACGGTTCCAGGCAGCCACTTCCCGCAGCGGCTTCGTCCCGCCGTAATCCTGGCCCAGCGGAAAGAACCCCCAGGTGGGCATCAGCGCGATTCCGGTCGTCCAGACCGTCCGATCATCGGACAGTTTTGGGGCAGGTTTCTGTTCCGCAGTGTTCTGGCGACCCGCAGTTTTCTCCTGCTGCGCTGGCGTTGACGAAGGCGCGATGAGAGCGCTGGCAAGAACGGCAGTGACGATCGTGAATCGAAACATCGACACGGTAGTCTCCGGATACGAGGCGGTGGACAAACTCGCTTATGTCGAGGGTGCGATGGTGTCGCTACTCCTGCCAATAGGGTTGCACCTTGACGAAATTGTACATCAATTTCTGGCCGATGGGGCCGCCGGGCTCGTTTTCGCTCGCCCAGTCGGAAACGCGAAGCGTTGCCGAAGTGTGTTGGGCCCTAAACATACGAACGTGCCAGTTGACGTACGTGTTCGGTCGTCTCACGGCGGCAACGTGCGTGAAACATTTGTCCGGAACGAGTTCCGCGTTGTCAAAGGCGATGCGAATCGCATGCGATTCTCGTTTTGAGAGATCGTTCTGGTCGGCGCTGAACATGCGAAAGGAATACAACCGTCCTGGCTCGAGGTTCTTGATCTCCTGCGAGAAGACATTGGGGCCTTTCGCGGAACGCCGCGTCATCAGAATCGTGTCGCCGGCGCTGCCGGTGTAACGCGTCTGGATCGAGCCGAATTGATTGTGCATACCAAATTCGATGGAGTCGTCTTCAGCCGGTTCGGTCTTCCAGTGGCGTCCCCGTTGCTCGAAGTCTCCATCAACGACGTGCGTCAACAGATAGGGGTCGGTGCCCAGACGTTCGGTGCGGCCTTCGATGGCATAGTGCCGGTAGAGCCGCGCCATCCAGCGGACCGTTTCTTCGTCGGCGTAGGATGTGCGATACGTGCCGATGCCTCGCACGCCCGCGAAAGCCGGATCGGTCGCCACGATTCGTACTTGCATCTCGAGAAACGTTCGGAAGTCGACGCTGGGCAGCGTCATCGTCAACCAGGGTGGGCCGGCCGTTTCGTAGGCATAGGGGACGACGATCAGGCTGTTTACAAATCCGGGAAACGCTTCTTCGGCCGCCAACGTTTCGCCCACGAGTTTGTCGTGAATGTGCCGCCAGGCATCCAACTCGGTGCGCTGATAATTCACGTAGCACTCCCATTGGACCGCGCTGTCAGATTTTTGCAATGACCGGACGAGTTCCCGTCCCGGCTGTCCCCCCTTGTACGTCACCAGGTCATACAGCGCGTACGTCCACGCATGGAGCGCTCGGCCCTGGAACCGAGGCTGCGAAAGCAGGTCGTCGAGCGACCGAGCCCAAACGGAGTGAATGTCCTGCGATGTGGAAAACTCGTCGATCAGGTAGCCGTCGAATCGCGGGTGGCTAAAGCCCAGGCCTGTTCCCAGCTTCTGACTGAGGGCATCGAGTGGCGACTGACCCTCTGTGGGTTGAATGGAAGTATTGGTGTGTGAGAGCAACCGCCGCCCTTTGTCCTTCAACTCTTTCGCAAACGGTTTTTCGATGTCGCCGTCTTGCACAAGAAAGGTATTCATATGTGGAAATACGTAGCGTTCTTCGAACTCGCCCGCATAGGGGCCAAATGGAGCGACGTAGACACCGTGTGTGTGAGCATAATCATGAACCGTCTGTGTGATCGCGCGAACGATGAGTTCTTTCGCAACCGGGGTACGAATCGTGTAGTGACCCTTACGCAGATAGCGCATCGCCTCGTGCGCGCCGCCATAGTCCTGCGACAAGGCAACAGTCGCTCTGTCCGCAGAACCCTGCGCGGTGATCGCCACCGCATCCGAGCCGCGATTCGAGAAGAAAACGAAGCCTGTGCGAGGATTGACGAACTCACGCGCGGTTCCCGAGTTGTCGGGGCCGGTAACGTGCAAGAGTTCCGTGACCAGGTTATTGAGTCGACGAGCACCATCCGGACCGGATGGATACCGCGCCGAACCGGTCCAAGTGATTGGCTCGTCACCTGGAACGCCCAGATTCTTGCCTGCCGCATCGTACGCTATCGTACGGACGACATATTTCCCACGCGGCAGTGATGGTGCGTCGACGTCCACGACGCCTCGGCCCAAGTGATTGAATTCCCGGATTTCGGCGCTCAGCAGCGCGCTGCCACCCGTCGCCGCTTTGAGAACCTCCACGGTGACGGAGGCATTCTCGACTGACTTTCCCAGTCGCGCCGCATCGACTTCAACTTTGATCCGGTTCAGGCCGGGTTGAGGAATCGGCATCGGCATCACGCTGCCGGTGATATTGGACGTGCGGAGGTCCTCATGGATCTCGTTTTCCGTCAAAGCGCGGTTGTAGAGACGCACCGACGCAATTTTGCCTTTGAACCTGCGGTCGTATTCCACCGGCTCTCCGTCGTATTGGGGTTTTCGCGGATTGGCCAGCAGGAACCTGCCACGTGCTGAGGGTTCTTGGGATGAAACGACCGAGACCAGTGTGCCGTCGATATACGTCTTGCATGTCTTGGCATCCCATGACTGAGCAACGTGCACCCATTTTCGGAACGGCAGAAATCCACCGCCGGTGGCTTCGATGGTGTTTACGCGCTGGTTGATCTGGCAGCTTCCATTCCCCAGGACGGGCACCGTATGAAACACGGAGAAGATCGGCTCGGCATAGATCCAGGCCGACAGTGTCTGTGCGCCGAGAATATTCACGGCTGTCGAATCACCACAGTCGACGAAGTCGTCGCCGTCAAACTCGAGCGCAAAACGTCCGCCACAAGGAACCCAGGTTGCGCCGTGAATCTCGCCGTGGGCGTTGTTGCCACTGCGATCGTGAAGAACGTCGCCGGTTCCCTCGTCAAAAGCAAAATGCGCGACCGGCGCCTGCTGAGGAGGCGCCGGCTTGATGCGCCTGAGGCTCTTCTCATCCAAGACCTGACCGGCTTCGATGCGAAAGTTGTCGATGCCGATCGACGGCTCGTTCGTTTCTGTACCTGGGACAAGGGAAACCTGCAAGTCCGACCAGATCGGGTTGGCGATCACGCTGGCCCATTGATCCCGCTCGCCGCTGTACGGCAGCCATTTATTGGCAATCGCCTCCGCCGTCGTCCAGTTCGCCTGCCACGGTATCTCGTAGTGCACCCAGCCATCGGCGCCCGTCTGATCGTGCCCGATAACACTTTTCGCCGTGTAGTAGTACGAGAAAGCCTGTGACCCGGTCGAGAGGAAAAACCGCCCGCCCGAAACGCTTCGACTACCCAGCGCTTTGAGATCGAACGAAATTGTGCCCGGTCCCGCGCCAAAGAGCTTGCCCAGGTGGTTTCTCAAGTAAGGCTTGGGAACGATGGTCGTGGTCTTTTGCGTCTTCAGAAATCCGAGCGGATTGCCTCCTTCGTCCGCGTGGAGGAGTTCACCTGACCGGCTCTCAAACCCCTCGATGTCACCAGCAATCGACCACGTCGTGGTGAACCCGGCCTCCTGAGCCGCCACCGCGTTGCCGAGCAACAGGCAAGCCACTGTTGCAGTCAGAACTCTCACAGTCAGGAGCGATGCGTTTGTCGATGCGTTTTTCATCGGGCGATTCCTTCACGCTGTAAAGGGCGGACGTATTTCGAGATCGTGCTCCATGCATTGCGTGGCAACAAGCTCCTTCTCGCTCGCGCGGCCGCACGACCGCGCCCGTTCGCTTCAACAGACGAACAGTTCGCGTGGCAGGTCGGTGAGCACCTCGCAACCGCGATCGGTGATCAGTACGGTTTCGCTGCAGGTGGTGCCCAACTTGCCGGGATCGCGGATCGACGTGCTGCAGTGGAAGACCATGCCCGGCTGCAGGACAGCCTTATTCCCCTTAACGACGTCGACATCGCCGCAGTCGGCCCATTCCGGCGGAAAGCCCAGACCAATCGAGTAGGCGTAGCAACCGTGCCAAACCCAGCCCGACGGAAGCCGGCCCATCGCTTTTTCGGACATCGTGGCCACGTCGCCCGTGACCGCACCCGGCTTCATGTTGTCCAGCGACGCGTTGACGCTGGTCAGGCAGAGGTCAAACATTCGTTTCATCTTCTCCGACGGCTTGCCGATGACCGCCGTACGCATGACTGGACTTGAGTAGCGGCGGACACAGCCAGCGAACTCCATGAAGACCGGATCGCCGGGGCGGATCGGGATGCGTTGGAACGTCGTGTGCGGCACGCCCGAGCGCGGACCAACAGTGACGATGGGCTGATAACACTGGTACTCGCTCCCCTCGCCGATCAGTCGCGCCGCAGCCACGGCGGCGACGTCGTTGTCGGTACTCCCTTGTTGGATGGTCTTGATTGCTGCCCGCATCGCGGCGCTGCTGATACGAGCTGCCTCACGCAGGTAAGCAATTTCGTTCGGCGACTTGATCGCCGCCACGCAGGCGACTAAGTCAGTGGCATCGATCAGCTTGGCAGCCGGCAGGGTTTCATCAAGACGCAGATAGTTCTGCGTGCTGAGTGACGACAGCGGGCCCAACTCGATACCGAGCCTCTTGGCATCAAGGATACGGGACTGAAGTAACTTGTGGGTCGCGGCAATCGGATCGTCGAAAATCTTGTAGGTTGCCAACTGGTCTACCCAGGATGTGACCATGGCGTTGTGGCTTTCGAAGTCCTGCAGCAACAGTATCGGGTCACCCACGGCCGGTACGAGGCACAGCCAGTATTTGTGGGGCGCGATACTTTCCAAACCGGTCAGGTAGCAGATGTTGGCCATGTTGTGAACGAGCAGAGCGTCCAGCTTCCGGTCCGCCAACGATTTCTGAACCTTGGCCACACGAGCCCGGTATTCCTCGACAGTGAACGCCAGCCGTTTCCTGGCCAATGCTTCACTAGGCTTCGTTGACGGAGTGGTTTGTGGCGCTGCTGTGGTCGAATGATGTCCACCTGCGAGTGATCCGGTGAGCGACAATGCGGCGCCACCCAGGAAGGTACGTCGCCCGATCGGTGCGAATTCATTGAACATGGAAACCTCCGATGAATCGAATCCACTATGTGATTTACCTACTTCACCTCCAGTCGAAAGCTGTCCATGACGATCGCTTGATCGACGCTGCCGTAGGAATTGTCGCCGCCGATGTGACCGAAGAAGCAGATCGTGCCGTCGAGAGCTTGAACGCTGCGGGGATAATACGCCGTGCCGCGGATATCCAGTTTGTGCCACGACGTTCCCGCGTCGTCGGACCAGTGCACGCCGCTGGTGGCGACATGCAGAATAGGACCTTCCCGAGTTGCGAGCAGTTCCGGCTGGCCGCTGTGTGGCAACACCGATGGCTCGGCTTCGCCGGCGATCCAGGTCTTACCGGTTTTCTTCATGATTGCTTGCCAGCGGACCTTTGCTCCCCCCTTGCGGAAAACGCAGAGCAGATCTCCATTGTCCAGTTCCGCAGCGTCGAACTCCTCACCGCCCCAGTTCTTTCGTTGCTCGGCGGACAACACTTCGATCAGCTTGCTCCAGGTTTTTCCGTCATCTTCGGAGACCATTAACCAGGGCGCAACAATCCGGTTGAACTCTGCGCGCACGAGCGTCTCGGCGGGTGCCGGCGCAACACCGACGAGTGCGATCAGTCGGCCGTCCTTGAGCAATCGTAACCGCCGGGGCCAAGCCGTGTACTTGGCGGGATCCAGGGGAACCTCCGGCTTGCCCCATGTTTTCGTCCCGTCCGAACTGCGTTCGAAGAATCCCGTCTGCGGCAGTTCCGGATTGTACGGCAAATAGTAACCATACACGCAGCGCAGGACCGTCCCGTCCGGCAAGGCCGTCTCGCATTCACCGGAGACGCCGTTCATCGGAGACTTGAATTTATCGGCGCTGACCTTCGTCCACGTCTTGCCACCATCGGCCGAGCGGATATGGACGTTGCGCAGATCAAGTCCGGTCATGTCGTATTGCGGATACCAGCTCAGCTTTTTCATCACCTCAGGCGGCGCCTTGGGTCGACCTTTGACGGGCCCAGTCGCTTGTGTAAACGCGGCCATGAGATCGCCGCCAGGCATCGTCCAGGCACCGACCCAACAGGTGTAGCCGGGAGTTTGCGGCGAGTGGTAAATTGTTCTGCGGGCGTGGTCGACGGCCGTGTAGCTCGGCCCATCGGCCACCAAGACACTGGGCAAACTCAAGCCGAGCAGCACCGCTGCACCTACTTGGAGCAACTGTCGACGTGTCAATCGGCTGGGATTCCGGCGCGTACGATTCCGACGATTCGACATGATCATACCCTTTCATTCTCCGGCGCTTGTTGCGAACCATATTGTGCCGGCAACTCGCCTTTACGGATTCTCCGACAATCGATGATCCCCGCCTTTTTTGGCGTGCAGGGTCACCTCACGGTTGACTAGACTGACAATCTAGATTATTACTCTAATTATGAGCAGCGAAACAATCAACCCCTCAGGCAAAAGACGTACTCGGCAAGACACGACCGACCAGCGACGGCGCGAAATCCTCGAAGCCGCATTGGCCTGTTTTCTGGAAAATGGCGTGGCGGGCACGACGATCGAACAAATTCGAATCGCGTCGAAGGCCAGCCACGGCAGCATCTATCATTTGTTTCGCAGTAAAGACGAGATTGCACTCACGCTCTTTGTCGAGGGGATGCGCAATTATCATCAAATCATCTTGCGTGCTTTGAAGAATGAAACCACAGCACGCGGCTCTGTCCGCGCGATGATCACTCACCATTTGCAACGCGTGCACGACAACCCGCAACTCGCGATTTATCTGACTCGGCTCGGCATGGCCGATGATTTGGGAGAGATAAGCAACCGTTACCGCTTTTTGAACGATGAGTACGTTCAAGCTGTCTGGTCTCACCTCGAGCCGTTTGTCGAGCGAGGCGAGATGGTTCGTATGCCGCCGAAACTCTACATCGCGCTAGTTATCGGTCCGACGACACACGTGTGTCGCGATTGGCACCGCGGACGGTTCGACGATGATTTGTTTTCCGCAACCGACAACTTGACAGAAGCCGCGTGGAAGTCTTTGCAGCCGAACTAATCACATGGCCGACCGCTTGGCAAAATTGCTTGATTGAATGCGTGTTCCAACTTGAGCGTCATCATCGCAACAGCTTCGAGACAGTGGCGTTATTCGAAAGGATCCTGACATGCACGAACTCGATCGTCGCAGCTTCATGAAGACCTCGCTTTCAGGTGCCGGCGCCGCCCTTGCCTTCGGGCCGAACTGGTCACGGCGACTGGAGGCTTCCGACGCCAACAACGGACCGCCGCAGTTGCCAGCCAACAAACAGATCGGTTCAATTTTCAATAGCGACATCGATAACATCTTTCAGGCGCTGTCGGGCGAGAAGACGACTCCGGCCGAGTACAAGAAGGCGGTGGGGCATCTGCTGGACACGAAGCCTGGCGTGCTGGCACAAAACGTTGGCATGCCCGATCCGGTGATCTATCGCACGAAGGTCGCCACGATCTTTGAAAAATACTACAACGAGGTCGTCGCCGCCGTATGGGGCGCTGAGGCAGCCAAGGTCGACCCGGCAGCCGCTTGCATGAAGGCGCTGCTCGATGCGGGCACCGATCCGCTGGCGATTACCATCGAGGCTTGCCGTGAGCGCGGCGTGCCGATTTTGGCCAGCTATCGCATGAACGCCGAAGACTTTAGCGGCGGTACGTTGGACTTCTACGATTTCGGTCGCCAACACAAGAATTTGAAGATCCCAGGCGCCCACTGTCTGGACCCGGCGCATCCCGAAGTTTTTCAGCATCGCATGAAAATCTTCACCGAGGTAGCCAATGAGTACGACATCGACGGGATTGAATTTGACTTCCGCAGGTGGACCCACATGGTCTCCAAGCCGCACGAAAACCACACGGTGCTAACTCGCATGCTGCGCGACACCCGCCAGATGCTTGCCGACGTGGCCAAGAAAAAGGGTCGCAAGCGGCTGTACCTGGGTGCCCGTGTTTGCCCAACGATTGCCGGCGCACGCGTGAATAATACCGAGTCGTCCTGCAAAGTGATTGGACTTGATGTGACGACCTGGGCACAGCAGGGATTGGTCGACTACCTCTGCCCGTCGTTTTTCTGGGGCCACAACCCCGGCGACGATCCGAGGACAGCAGAGTTCGTCACGCTCGCGAAAGAGACCAACGTGGGAATTTACCCGACCGTCTTCCCCTACTCAAAATGGCAGACCGAGAGTCCCGAAGCGTCAAGCATCGACCTCGACGAACCCGACGCCCTGCGAAGGTATCGAGACGACATCCTCAACGCCGCCCTGAAGTGTTATGCGGAAGGTGCCGACGGCATCAGCACGTTCAATTGGATCCCGCATCATCAGCCGGGCATGACACGGCGAAACATGCGCAAGGCCTGGGGCCTGGGCGCCGCGCAACTCCAAATGCACATCCACCCGATGTTACGCGATGAGTCGATTCTCAAGGCATATCTTGCGTCGGACGTCCTGCTACCGTAGGACTGCAGGACCGAGCCACCAAAACTGATTCGGCCTCTATTATCACTATCGACAGGGCAACGAGACACGACCAACCGGCGACGGCGATGGCTTCTCCACAACGACGCGCGCAAACGACGACTGAAACCGTATCAACCAACGGATGTTGAATCCTCGTGCTATTTGCTCTCCGGCAGTCGCCAACGGACGACTTCCAGGTGCGTCTGGTTGTCGTCTCCGCGAAAGGACAGAGCCGTCACGAGAGTTTTGTCGGCTAGCTGCACGGTAGGACCAAATCCGCCGCCACTGGGCCGGTTTGCCGGAGTCTTCTGATCGATCACGATTCGGTCGCGGCTAAAGTCGAGCCGAAATCCATCGGGACGTTCTTCTCCAAGTACGGCGTTCACACCGAGTGGAGGACGTAATGCACGCACGGTGAACGTGAGCAGCAATCGCCCATCGTCAAGCTTCATCAGGGCTTGATAATGTTCGCCGTAATAGTTGCCCATCTCCGGGTCGAGGGTCCATGTTGCACCGCCATCCTGAGATCGGAAGAGCGCCATTCGCTCGACGTTGTCGTTGCCTTCCGGTATTTCCACGTCCTTCAAGGGAGGCAGGGCGCCGGAGAAACATCTGGCGATGCCGAGAATGTCACCATTGGGGGCCTGAGTGAAAACGGTTTCTGCGTGCCAGGGGAAACCCTGTTTGTTGACGTCGAAACCTTGAACCTTGCACGCCAGTGTTCGGTCCCAGTTTTTTCCTTTGTCAGCTGAGCGCCACAGGTAGTCAATGCTACTGCCCACCGATACTCCCAGGATCAACGAACCGTCTTTGAGTTCCAGAATGTTGCGGCTCGTGTGGGTCCAGGTTTTCGGCGCAGCACCGGGAACATCTTCGGCTTTGATCGACGTGGTCTGCCAGGTCTTGCCGTCATCGGTCGAACGGTGAACGTAGCTATGAATGTATCCGAGTTTGTTGCGCACGTCTTGGATGAGCAAGTGAGTCGTAAGGAACAGGGTGCCATCTTTAAGCACGCTGAAATAGGGTTCCCGGCCCAAGAGCGGAAGAATCGTCTGCTCGCTCCAGGTCTTCCCGCCGTCGTTCGAGCGAAACAGAAGCATGTTTTCGAGAACTTTTCCGTCACCGAATGTCTGATGGTCGAAGGCGACGACCAACAGTTCGCCGGAGGAAAGCAGGGCGACACACGGCTTGTAGTCGCCGACCTTGCCGATGGGAATTCGCTCGGCGGGCAGACGGGCAGGCAGCGCGCGCGGGTTGCGGACGGGCAGAAACTCCTCCGCGTTCGCGTCGCCCGGGAGCGGCGCTGAAAACATTGCCAAAGTGAAAACCGTGCACAGCCTGCGAACCACGCTTGCGTGATAATTCCTTTTCACGGCTTGCCTCCTCCTGTTGGGCGTTATCTAGCGATCGATCTTTCTAAGCTCGCGGCGGGTGAGAGTCTTGATGACAGACCGCGGCAGAAACCGTGAGGCCAGCGAAAAAATCCGGGCGTCTCGGCCGAACAGTATCAACTCTTTCTTGTGCAGAATCCCGTCGAGAATCGCTTCCGCCATTTGGGTCGGCGAAAACCGCGTCATCTTTTCGTCGAACGCCTGTATCAGTTCTGCCTTGGCGGTTTCGCTCGCATGGCGACCGTTGCGGACGATGTTCGTCTTCACTTGACTGGGACACACCAAACTCACGACGACGTTGGTGTCCAACAGCTCAAGGCGAATGGAATCAGTGAAACCGCGAACGGCAAACTTCGTAGCGCAGTAGGGGGCTTGGCCCGGCACCGCCAACAGTCCGAACGAACTGGATACGTTAACCAGACTCGCCTCGGGACGTTTACGGAGCGTCGGCAGAAACGCCATCGTACCGTGGACAACGCCCCACAGATTGACGTTGACGATCCATTCGAAGTCTTCGCTTGAAACGTCTTCGAGGTTGATCATGCCGAGCGCCACTCCGGCGTTGTTGATCATGATGTCGACCTGCCCGTAACGCTCTTCGACGCTCTCCGCGAACGCGTACATCTGATCGCGGCAACCGACGTCGAACGCGCGCGACAGCACCGTTCCTCCCAGCTCTTCGACGAGACGCACCGTTTCGGCCAGCGAATCGGCATTGAAATCGTTGATGGCGAGTTGTGTTCCCGCCCTTGAGAGCTGTAGCGCCAGTTCCCTGCCGATTCCCGAACCGGCTCCCGTGACGACGGCCACCGATTGCGACAAATCCATGCGTTCTCCCCTCGATCGTATGCCGATCTTCAGTGCGAATGACGCCACAATCCTAGGCTATGCAGAGCTCCATTATTTCCCATGCTAACGGATGCGGTGGTCGGTTCAAGTAGAAAGCCCTTTGGCTCGGTCGTTCCGTACGATTCGCTCCGGCCCTCGATGATCTCATCCATTCGACATATGGCTCGATGCGCGAGATCAATCGCGCCCGGCGGAACGATTAAGGGACGGGAGTCGGAGCCCATCACGCGAGACGAATGAGTATCTATGATTCACTCGCGTTTGATGAGTGTGTCACAATCCTCACCCTCCGCGCGCACGCGAATCTGGCATTCTGCTTTCCGACATGGCAATTTAGCACAGCGTGGAATCAACTTGCGTCGCCAAAGCGTGTTGCGCGAAGTGAGCCGCCAATCGAACGTATTTTCGGATAGCGGTGAGAACATGATACCGACGAGCCGTCGCTGATTTTCATGGAATGTCTCCTGGCGGCCCGGCGCGAAAGGAATATAAGTCCGCGAGGCTCTTCATATAGAACTCGATCCGGATCGCCAGACCCTTCAAAGCGCGGATGTCTCCTTTTTTCCATCTCACTTCATGGTGGACGCTATCTCCAACGATTGGAAGACTCGGCCCGGAATCGAAGTTCTTCAACGGCTGACGATTGTAATCGGTAATTCGCACAGTCATTTCGCTCTGGCCAACATCCGCATTGACAAACAGCCTGCCGCCGGGCCAGCGCAGCAGACGCGTTACAACGAAACCACCACCAGGGGGGCTGCGTAGGGAAACAAACCCCTCTTTGCGAATACGAGCCAAGCCGATTCCGGGCGTCGATGTCTGAGATTTGTGGGCCTCGTTGGTGGCGGTATAGTAGATCCACCATTGGTCACCGACCTCGAGCCAAGCGGGCGAGCCGAGGACCATGCCGCTATCCCAACTCTTGTCAGGACCGAGATCAACGAGACGCGGGCGTTCCGGAAATCGTTGAAAGTTCCTGCCATCGCGACTGAAGGCCAATTCCGTGTAGATGTCCTCTTGGTGTCGGTAGGGCCAAAGGAAGCCCCAATAGATACCGGCGTAGTATCGCGTGGGCATGCCGTAGAAGTAGTTGTGCCCTGTTCGGGCATCGAGAAAGTCGGGCAGGAGGATGTTCTCGGGCGTCACCAGCCACGGTCCCCACAACGAGTTATTCTCCAGACGGGCAATCTTTCTTCGTTCTCCTTTCGCACGGTAGATGTTCGTTGCCCGGGTAAAGCAGACGAACTTCGCTTGTCTCGGATCCCAAACGATGCTGGCCTGCGTATCAGGAGTAAAGTTCGCGGCTATCCGGACGTCGCCCGCCGAGTCCCAGTCGATGCCGTCTTTCGACCCGATCACATGCATACCGCTTTTGCCACGCACGTTGGTCGTATAGAGCATCAGATACTCGTAACCACGACGATGTTCACGAGGGACATCGAGCAGAAACTGCGTTTCCGCCCGACCGTTTTCCGGCCCCAGCAACACGATGTTATTGTCTCGTGTTCCCTTGAAGTCGTATTTGCCAATCCGCGGAAGCTTCCAGTGAATTCCATCATTGGACTCCGCATACGCGACTCCGTAGGTGTATTTCCTTGGCTTGAGGCTTTGATCCCAGTAATCCTGATACCACATGCGGAACAGCCCTGTTTGCTCGTCACGCGCGACGTTTACGTAGCCACCGTTTCCGGCAATAACCGGGTTGTGTGCGTCCTTACTGGGCTGATGGGATACGCGGGTTACGTTTTCTGTCAGATACTGCACTCCCCAGCGGTTATCCACCAAGTAATCGTCGATAAAGAACTGCGGGCTGTGATCGATTGTCACCACCGCCGGTGCCGCCCCAACGGCAACTTCCGGCGAAATGGCCGGAATTCCCAAAACGATGACGATAACGGCTGACGCAGTTGCGATTTGATTCACGGCCGTCTCTCCAAACGAATGAAACTTCTGACCGAGCCTCGGGTGTTCAGACATCTGCATTCGCATACGTCTGCTCTAGAGCGCATTCGACATAAGAGTAGCGGGTTCTGGCGGCGTAGAGACGATATTCAAAGACCAAAAATTGTCCGATAGCCGCCACAGTTATCCCGAACGGGATCTATAACCCATCCTGAAACCCGGTTGTGGGCGAAATCGATACTTGACAACGCGGATACTTTTGAGCCAACAGAGTGTTTCAGGACGGATTCTATTGTTGAGGTGGCAAGCTCATTCTTTCCGACCTGATCGCAATCTGCAACCACAGGACGGAGTAGCAACTCATCGGACGGATAATATTCTTGAGAACTTCAAAAAACGACCCGTAGTTGAAAGTGCTCCTGTGTCCGATGCCTGTCGGCATCCGGCCGACTCCCACTCCGCGATAGTGACCTGCCGTCGGCAGGAAGTGATGTGCGACCCGCGAGCGGGCGACTGCAATGAGCCACGAGTCCCGTTCCGACGTCCAGTCCACAGTTTGATTCGCCAACTCGCTCTCGGTAGTATTCGGGTAGACGTCGTTTGCCACTAATGAACGGCAGGCGATGCCGGCTCCGAGCGCCCTCCCGTGGCATCCGATCGCGGGGAGAGCTTGTTCGTTGAGTCTGAGTTGAGCCTTCAATTTGACGTGTCTCTTTCAGGAAAGCACCTGCCATGAATTCACCATCGCGTCGAGATTTCCTGTTTGTTTCATCTGGTGCCGTTGTGGGAAACATGTTCGTAGCGGGAACCGATGCGAGCGCCGGTGAATCGCACGGTCGCACGTTGGACTTTTCGCAAAGCGGCCTCGTGACGGGAACGCCCAAGCCGCTCAAGCACACATCGATCCCCGGATTCTTGAGTGCGGAGCAGATCGCCCCCCATCATACGGCCCACTACGGTGGCGCGCTCCGTGGATATGTCGCGGCCGATGCGAAGGTCAATACGGCAACGAAAGAGGGAGCATCGCTCGACGCGGCCGCGTTCGGTGCGCTCAAGCGGGCGATCAACAATAAGGGCAACAGTGTGGTGCTTCACGAATTCTATTTCGACGGCATGACGCCCCACGATTCCGATCCGGCTGCGGAGATTCGGCGGGCGATCGAGAGGCGTTTCGGATCGCTGGAGAAATGGGCCGATGATTTTCAAGCCAGCGCCAAAACGGCCGCCGGCTGGGCAATGCTGGTCAAGCATCCGGTCAACGGCAAGCTCTACAACGTGGTCAGCGATGAGCACGCGATGGGCGTGATCTGGATGGCAACACCGCTGATCGTCATCGATACCTACGAGCACTCCTTCTATATCGACTATCACAACCGAAAGGCGGAGTACGTCGAGAAGTTCCTCGATCACATCGACTGGGAGGAGGCGAACGGACGGTTCCGGTCCGTCGGCTGAAACCCGGCAAGACGGATCATCCGCAGGCATTCTAAGTCGTCACAGGCTTCTACGCCCGCAACAACTCTCGCGCCTGTTCGCGGCCGGGCGCCGGCCAGCCGTACTCGCTGGCGGAGACGCGGGCCAAGCCGACGAGATGTCGCCAACGGAAATCTGCGCGAGTCGTCGAGAATTCTTCTGTCACGGTGCGGAAGTATTTTTCGGCGTGCAAGGCACCGTCTTCGCTGATTGCGTAACGTCTGAGGCAATCGAAAATCGGCTTGGCCGGATTGCCGGCGATCTCCCAGCATTTGACCACGGCCATCGATCTGGCCTGGTTCTTCGCTTGAATGGCGTTGTCGAGCTCCGCCAGCAACGCGTCGGCATCGAGTTTCTTTTCTTGTATTGCCTCAACCTCAAACGGGAAGGGCTCGTCGGAAACATTTCCCGTTTGCCCGGCGGTGTGCCAAGCTCCGACAATCAGGCTGCAGACAAGGTTGCGGTGATTGGTGACGCGTGCAATGTTTCGCCACGCATTGGCGGCGTCGGATGCGTGAACGCCAACGCTTGCACCGTGAACGCTATCCATTGGTTTTTCTTCGGTTGCCCATTTCTTCGGGCGTCCCGGATCGTGCAACACGAGCAAGTTGCCAGCCAGCGACATCGCCTCGCCGATGTCTTCGGACGCAAAGCCTTCGGCCAAAGCCGAAGCAACGGCCTCGGCGGCTTGATCGCGCGTGCCGGCAAAGATCGCGTTCGCTAGCCGTTCTACCCACGCAGAGTCGGCCCGGCGTGAGCCCGGCGTCTTGCTGAGTAGTTTGTATTCATCCAACAGTCGCGGAGTCAGTTTGCGCAGCGGTGGCTCGGGCTTTTTCTTTTGCAAACGGTTTTGTTCTCTTTCGACACAGTACCTCACCGACTGCCGAAGTAGCGTGTGAGCGTGCTCGTAGCCGATGAGTTGCATGGCTTCCCACGCTCGCCACGCCAGTGTCACGCGGTGGACGTCGGGCGCGTCCTGCACAATATGCTGCAAACCGTTGAACGTGTCCGAGGGGCTACCTTGGGCGAGTGCGGCGAATGTCTGTTCAGTCGACTCCATGTCGGCGGCGCACATTCCCTGGAACAAGCGTCGTCCGCCACCCTGCCTGCTGGAAACATCCGCCGGCTCGACGGTGCGCAGCCGCTCGCCACTGCCGGCTTCCTGAATTCTCGCGGTATTGCGGTACAAGACTTTGAACACGGGCATCGGCCGATCGACTTTGGGCAATTCCTCCGCGATCTGCCAAGCCGGCGTGAGGGCCATCATCGTATGGAAGCCGACGTAATCCTGCCCGCCGAAGCTGCGCGCATTCGCCAGCGCCCCAGCCGCGACGAGAGCTTTAAGCTCGGTCCCCTTACTGAGTTCTTGCACCAATGCCGGCTGCAATGTCTCGACCGGTGTCTGATGCATCAAGTCGACGAGCGGCTCAAGCGTTCCGAAAGTGAGCGGTGCCGCGTCCTCATCGGCCAGAGCCTTCACGATTCCCAACTCTGTGGCCAGACCCGAACCAATACCGGCAACGAGCATTCCTCGGCCGACATCCGACAAGAACTCACGACGTGAATGATGCCAGCTCATGACGTCTCTCCGTCTCAAGAAGGAATGGGGCACCCGCGCAAAACAAAAACCCACAACATCATCGGGATGGTTACCATCGAGATGGTTGCGGGCTATCGTAACACCGTCGGCTCGTCGACCATCGCGATCAACTACGCCTGGATTATATCAGCGGAAGTGGCGAAATGCCAGACGCCGGTGCATGGTGATGCTCGAGAAAGGCGAAACATTACTCGTGATCAAGGGGTCGAACGATCGCATCTAGACTTGATGGATGTGCTGTAAACTTTCACTCGCAGCTCGCACAGCGGTCCGGCATTGTGTTTTCCAAGATGGCAAATTGACATAGCGTGGAAACAACTTTCGCCGGCAAACGACGTTGCGCTCGGTGAAATGTTAATCAAACATATTGCGCAGCACGGTTAGGCGACTTCGCTCTGTGACGCGGTTGGTGGCGAATAGTTTCGCTCTTCGGTCTTGTAATGGCGAATAAATTCGCTACACTATCACCATATGGCGAACGTATTCGCTAACATCTGCCTGCCGATGGGAACGATCTCATGCCGCGTCCACCTTCTTCGCAGCTGACGGAAGTCGAGCTACAGATTCTGCGCATTCTCTGGGAACAAGGGCCGTCCACGGCGCGTCAAATTCACAACGGACTCGCTAAAGAGCGAGATACGAATTATTCGACCACCGTCAAGATGCTGTCGGTCATGCTTCACAAGAAACTTGTCCAGCGTGACGAAGCGGTTCGTCCCCAGGTCTACCGCCCGGCTGCCACCCAGCGGCGTACACAACAGCGAATGCTGAAAGACTTGATCCAAAAAGCCTACGATGGCTCGGCGGGGAGCCTGGTGCTGCAAGCTCTCGCTTCACAGAAAGCGTCACCGCAAGAATTGGTCGAGATTCGCCAATTGCTGGACCAGTTGGAAGGACGCAAAAAGTGAGCGCATTCTCGATCGTACTCCAATCCGACTGGGCCGAGCGCGTGGGCTGGACGTTGCTCCATTCTCTGTGGCAGATCGTGTTGCTCGCGGCCGTTTACGCCGTCGTCTCGGTCATGCTCCGCAACCGCACCGCGACCGTTCGGTATGTCGTTGGTTGCGTTGCGTTTGTCGCGATGCTCGGTTTTCCGCTGAGCACGTATTTCCGATTGTCACAGGATGGCCCACGAGAGTCGGCGGACTTTGCCAATACCCCCGCCGCGGCTGAACTGTCGGTACAAGTGTCGAGGCCAACCAAAAAAGTGACCCAACGTGAAATGGCGGTTGCCGATCCGGTCTTGCCGTCCAATTCTGCGGCTTCGGAGATGGGTTCAGCTTCAGCCACGGGCGATTCCGTGGAGTCCGTCACTGTCAGCCTCTTGTCGGCATTTCGTCCCTGGTTACCGTGCGTTACCGTCGCCTGGCTGATGGGAGCAATACTTTTCTTGCTTCGACCAGTATGGGGATGGTTACACGTTCGTCGGCTGCAACACCACGGAGTGTCACCGCTGCCGGACAGACTACGGCACTTGGAAGATCGCTTGTTGAAGCGACTCGGTGTCAAGCAAGCCGTCCGGTTTGCACAGTCGGCACTCGTAGAGGTGCCAACGGTTGTTGGCTATCTGCGACCGGCAGTGCTATTACCTGTCTCGGTATTGACGTGCTTGAGCGTGACAGAGATCGAGTTGATCCTGGCTCATGAGTTGGCCCACGTTCGACGGCACGACTATTTGGTTAACCTCGCACAAACGGTAATCGAAGCGTTTTTCTTTTATCATCCTGGGATGTGGTGGCTATCGAACCAGATCCGCCAGGAACGTGAAAACTGCTGCGACGACGCGGCTGTTGCGGTCAGCGGTGATCGAGCCGCCTACGGCCGCGCGTTGTTGGCATTAGAAAGCCTACGCGGAACGTCACCAGTATTGGCGCTCGGATCGCACGGCGGTTCGTTGGCCACACGAATACGTCGGCTGCTTACTTCGAGCGACCAGCGCAGCGCAGTCGGTGCCGAAGGACTGATCGGTCTGGGTGCTGTTGTGCTGCTTGTTGGAGTTGGTGTCTGGGCGGCCGCGAGGGCGGACGACACGGAAGAAGACGAATGGGGAACTGAAGTCAACGGGTTGGTGTGTCGCATCGTTCCCGTCGATGCGTCGATGGATGACGAAGCGATCGAATTGGATCAGGCTGTGGCGGAGTTTGAACAGCTCGACGAGATCACCTTCGCGGTCGAATTGAAAAACGTGGGGAAAAGGCCGATCACGCTGCTCGGCGTGCAGTATGGCGCGAACCATCCTAGCGTTGCGGGAAAACCGAATGCGAACCACTTCGCGCCGCACTTGTTCGAGTTTGAGTTCACCGATCGTGATGGTAAGGCTATCCCGCGCACGGAACGTAGATTCAGTGTTGATACACATTCCATGATTCTCAGCGGCGCATCGGCCCACGAGCTCGACCCGAACCAGTCGTTAAAGTTCTTGTTGCGACCGGCGAGATTTGAGCGTTCCATGGACCATCGGCTCGCTTCGGGTAAGTACCGTTTGAAGGTACGTTATCGCGGTCCAAACCAAGTGGTTCTGGAAAAGATTCGCGAGCATTGGCCGGACAAACCGCAATTGAATGCGTGGGCGCACGAAGTGGAGTCAAACGCAGTCGGCTTCTCGATCGCTCCTGATCCCGACGCTCGTAGGTCGCGACTGGTCTGGGGGCCAGCCAAAGACGGACTGCAGGCAGCACTGGAGATTCGCGTGCCGCCTCGCACCGCCGGCGACCCAAACGCATCACGCGGCGTGATGTTGAAGACGCCGCTTCTGGCAGTGTTCCACGTCAAGAACGTCAGCGACAAGTCGATCACATTCGTCAGCGAATCTCCGCGCCAGGGCGACACGGTACATGTCATCGATGCCGCCGGCGAAGAGATCGAAGTACGTGATACGTGGGTCAGCGGCTGGCCGATCGACGTGCGTTGGACACTTCAGCCCGGCGACATCGCACACCTGACGGCGTCCACGCCGTCGTTAAACGACCTAGACCGGCCCGGTCAATACTCCGTTCATTTTACAATTCGTTTCAATAGTCGCATTGGCAGAGACGACAAAGGCAACGTCGTCTTTCCCGCTCCCGGCGACTGGCAATCGGAACTCGACACCGGCAAGACACCGCTCTTTCTGAATGAAGAACCAGCGGAGATCTCCGCCAACGGCGAAATTCATGGTCGCTTGATCGACGACGAAACGGGGAAGCCGATACGTGGTGCCATAGTGGCTTGCGGAGCGATTATCAATGACTCGGGTCGTGGCGGCGGAGACAACAGCACTACCGATTCTGCCGGGAACTATCGACTGAAACCTCCCTCGCCGGGTATCTACAACGTGTGGCTCAAGAAGCATCCACGCAGTTCTCGGGCGACCGCGGCAGCCGATGATGGCATATTTGTTGAGGCGGGCAAGATCTCGAAAAGTGAACTGCGAGTCGTCGATGGGCGGCGTCTCACCGGCAAAGTCGTCGACGAAAACGGCAAGCCGATCGAGCACATTGTGGTCCGCTGCCATTCCACCGCGCGACCACAATCTGGAAGCACGCAATCGATCCGCACGAAAGCCGATGGCTCTTTCGCCTTTTCGTTGCCCCCCGGCCGTGCTTACGTTTACACGGTGGAAAATGTCAAACAGACCGACGAGAATCCGTTTGGTATTGGGCGAAAAGCCAACGCCGTACTCATAGCGCCTCGCAGAGGAATACTCGATGCTCTCACTCTGACGCTCAAACAGACCCAGTCGAAGTTCGGGTCGAACGAGTGGCTAAGACGTACAACGCCTGGCACGAAGATTGTCAAACACGAAAATGACAACGACGTGACCGGAACGGTTGTCGATACAAACGGCAAGACGATTTCCAACGCGAAGGTCTTCAAAACCGGTGGATCAATCGTCAAGACGAACGAAAAAGGCGAGTTCCGCATCAAGATCGAAAAGGGCACGCAGTTCATCATGCACGCCGTCCACCCGGGCTATCGCGTCTGGCTCGGCACACCGACCGCCGGAGACGAATTGAAAATTGTTCTGGAGAGAAAACGGACAAGATCGGACGAGAACAACAAGGTCGGCAAAGCGATCGTGGGCGAGAAGGTCTTCAAAGTCGGCGGACCGATTGTCGAGACGAATGAAATTCGACATCAGTCTCCGAGGAAGATTTCAAAGCCTGAGAAATTCGCACAGAAGCAATTGCAGGACGCTATCCAACGGGGCGGAACCTATCTTCGCAAGGCTCAGGAGGCGGACGGGAGCTGGAAGATCGCCAACACGGACCACTACCATGTCGGTGTCACCGCTCTTTGTACATTGGCCCTATTGAAAGCCGGCGTAAAGACCACGGATGCGCAGATCCAGAAAGCACTGGCCTATCTCCGCAATGCGGAGCCGACGCAAACGTACGATGTTTCCCTGCAATTGCTGGTGTATTGTGCTGCTGAACCGAAGAATGATCTCCGGCTCATTCGCAGGAACGTCGAGTGGCTGGAAGGTACGCAGTACGAATTCGGTCCTTCTCGCGGAGGATGGTCGTATGAGGGGCGGGAGAAAAACATCACACACCGCGCCGACAATTCCAACAGCGAGTTCGCGATATGGGCCTTGGATGAAGCTGTCCGTGTCGGAGCAAAGGTCGATCAAAAGACCTGGAGTCGGGCTCTCGAATATTGGAAAAAGGGGCAGCGAAAGGACGGTTCGTGGGGGTACCGGCTTCAGGGGAGCAGTTCTTCCGGGAGCATGACTTGCTGCGGCATGGCTTCGTGGGCGGTTTGTTGGAACCGGAACGACGGCTCCGACGTCACCGACGAGGCGGTTTCCCCACTGGACCTTGGATTCATCTGGATGAGGAAACACTTCAGGGTCAACATCAATCCCAGAGGCCATTCGTTTCTACTTTATTATCTCATGGCAATGCGCCGCGTAGGAGACGTCGCGGGAAACCGCCTCATCGGCGATCACGACTGGTACCGTGAAGGGGCCGCTTTTCTCCTTGAACACCAGAACCGGGAGACCGGCCAATGGGCAGGTTCACACACCGGCGGTTTAAGAACGCCAATTGTGGACACGGCCCTAGCACTGCTTTTCCTCCAACGTGGTCCTCCATTAAAACGTGCCAAGTAGGGAGAACGCTAGAAGCCGTCCCAAATCCCGGTTGTGGTGGCTCTTGACCCTACAAATCACGGGCACACGTTACCCATCAGAGGGTTTTGGGACCACTTCTCGAGTGGCGTCAGCAGATCGATCGTAGACGAACGGAGTCGTCGCGAAAAAGGGCCGCTGTTGGCGCGGTCTGGCGGTTGGGAAACCTACTACCAGATTTCATGGATCGCATCCGATCACTCCCAAAACGACACGATCGTTCGCACCTGCTGCACGCGACGAGTCCGATAAAAGGACCAATCCCGACACCAGCGGCGACCAGCAAACGGGGCTTAAAGGACTTAAAGTGATATTGAACATTGAGGCTACTTGAACCGAAAGCCGTAGAGGTCGGCGTCGTGGACGACGATGTAGAGGCGGACCGTTTTTCCCATCAGTGATTGCGGGTTCGCTTCGTTCCATTTCACGTCGTGTTCGATGCTGTCGACCTGCACCGACTGGCAGTCGTCGATGTGAAAGCCTTTCTCCAAGTGTGTATTGCCCCAACGGTCCATCACCATGTAATGCGGCAGCATTGCCTTGAACGTCCAACCGCCTTTGGGATGTTCGATCGGTCGGTCAATGCCGATGCCGACTTTCACCTCACCGCGGCCGGCGTCGACGTTTAGTTGGAGCGTCTTGCCCGTCACTGTGATCGGCTTGGTGATAAGAATCTGAGGGCGGTTCCCGGCGGTCAGGCTCACGAAGCGATTGTGCTTTTGCACATACAAAGCGCCCGAAAATACGCCGAGGCGATCGCGATAGTTGCGGCGGAAGCCGAGGTGGTCCTCGTTGGTGACGGTGGAATAGAACCAATCTTCATCGCCCATCCGCAGCGGCGGGCAATCCATCCTGACTTGCCGGTCGTAACTGTCTTCTTCTGTGCCATGCGGAATCCAAGCCTCGCGGCTGACCGTGCGATCCCAAGTCCATCCGCCATCGCGGCTCGTCACGACACGCACCTCCATCGTGCCGCGCCCCGTGTTCGTCCCGATCAGCCCTCGATCCTGGGTGCTAGGATGTGTCTCGTCACCTATGAACCAATAGGCAAAACCAAATACGAGGCCTTCCATGTGAACCCCCATCATCCCGTAGACTTCATCGAAGTAGCGCGGGTCGGTGGAATCGTCGGCATCGGGATACAGGAAATGCGCCAGCGTCCAATTCTTAAGATCGGGCGACGCATAGCGGCCACCGACTCGCGTGGGCGGATGGTTGGGTGCTTGCCTCAGCGCAACCCACTCGTCGTGGATGTCGTCCCAGTATTCGAGCGCGTTGTAGTTGCTCGGCTTGTAGCCGCCGGAATCAACAAACTTCGACTTCCAATTCGGATCGTTCAGAATATCGGGCGGCTCTCTAGCGAAGGAGACGTTCGATGGTGTCCCGTGATTCATCGGCATGGCGATGCGCTTTGCGGGATCGCGGACATTGCCGTGCAACCACAAGTCGCGCGGATAGCCGAAGTCCAACAAGTTGTTCAGATTCGTCTTCCCCTTCGTCATCGGATAGGGAGGCCAGATCGTGCGGTCGATTTCGGCAGGGCCGTCGACTAGTTTCAAATGTGGCTTCTCCCAGTGGATTCCGTCTGTGCTCACCGCATACGCAGTGAGGCTCGTGTAAGGCGGATGGTCGAAGCGCGGCGGTCGCTCTCCTCGTTGCAGTGGCCAGTGCGCTCGATAATACATTTCGTACCGGCCATCCTTGCGCTCTCCAACGTACATCGGCGCGACGCCGAGCCCTTCCCATGCCCTGTCCGCCTTGAGCACGATGCCCTTGGGCCTCGGATGCCGGACGATTCTCCGAAAACCGGTACTGCGAGCGATCACGTGATTGTCGAGAAACAGATTCCAATAGGGCTCGCGTGAAGTCCCGAGATCCTGTTGCGGCACGACGGAATTCGTTTGGGCGGGCGCCGGCGAGTCGAAGAGCAAAACTGCCAAGAGCGCGAAAATCGTCGTACGCATGCTGGTCTCCATCTTAGTGATCGCGATTCAACTGAGTAATACGCGTCCGCAAACCCTTTGATGGGGCTCTTTCAGCCTACCATTTTAGCGTCAATGATTGCCACAACCGGGTTCTTGGACGCGTTTTAGTCAACGTGACCACGGCTTCCGCCGTTGGTCTTTCGGAGGAATCCCGTGAATTGCGGACATTCATGCCCGGAGTCTCGCAGTATTGAACATGCAGTGTCGGGAAACCGCCCATTTTTGATTTTCGTCGAGCAGTGGCTTCGGGCCATTTTTCCAGATCGCCATACCTTGTATCTTTCAGGTATGTCTATCACGGTGTGTTGGTACCTACAAGCAGACCTCGATATAGAGCTCGGCCAAATTTGCCGACGCGGTGTCAATTGATTCATCGCCCAGAACAGAAACTTTGGAGACGAAAATGGCTCAAAAGCACCTTGGTTTGACGCTCATGTTTATCGTTTGCTTGATGGCAGACACATTCATAGCTGCTGCTGAACCGGACACAAGCAATTCCAGGAATCTGTCTGCGCTATCGGGACGGTGGACTCAAGATAAGGCAGTGAGCGAAATGTTGGGATTCGACAAGGAATTTCAGATCCCTTCTGCAATTGTCCTCCACCTGTACGCCGACTCCGAAAAAGTCGTCAATCAAGAGGAGCATCAAATATTGCGAGAGATCGTGCTGCGTAACAAACACACTGTCGTGGCGAGCGGTCGGTTTAAGTGGGAAGAAATCGAGAATGCCGATGAAGTCGACACTGGTTTCGACGCCGAATGTTTTATTACCCACTACAAAGGGCAGACCCACATTTGGCATGCAGCTCCTTTCGTCGGTGTGGCGACAAGCCCAATTACACGTATCCCCGGATCATCCAAAGATCGCGATCTGTTGTTTCTCGGTCCCAACAGTCTGAACGCCAAAAGACCGACGCTTGTCCTCAAACGGGGGAATTGACAACGTGAAGATGAGCTCTTGGTATCCATGCGGTAATGGCCGTTCTCGCTCGTCCACGCGCCGCTGGTAGGATTTAAAACGTTCGATACCAACACATTACGATCCGGCATCTCTTCCCACTTCATCCCACTTCGCCCGGCATCACGAACGGATTCTCAAAAAGCTGAAATTTTCCTGTAACACATCCTCGACGATTTCGCTTCGCTCCGCAGATGACTTCAACGCGAGCCGTTGCCCGAAAGTGGTTTCAAGACCCTCTGGATAGTGCGGCTTCCCCCGCGCCATGCGGCACTTTCTCCAACACCAATCGCGTTTCGAAACTGGTTCTCGTCTGAGCCGTTCTCACGGCCAAGGAGTAACACAATGAGCTTTTTGAATTCTCTCAATTCGCGTCGCGGACTTAAAAGCCGTTCCCGCAGAAACAAGTCTTGCAGCCTGATTGTCTCCGCCGAAGTGCTGGAGAAACGCGAGCTGTTGACGGCGGCCGTTCCTGCGATGGAAAGCCTGCCGGGTGCAGCAATCACGGTCTACCTCGACTTCGACGGTCACTTCGAACAGCAATGGGGCACGACGACCGTGTACACAGACGTGGTCACCCCCGCTTTCGACATCGATGGCAATCCGAACGACTTTAACGCCCAGGAAGTGGCAATCATCACCGAGGCTTGGCAGACAGTCGCGGAAGATTTTTCTCCGTTTGACGTCAACATTTCGACCGTGGCCCCCGCGCCGGGCCAGGATGCCATCCGCGTCGCCATTGGCGGCCTGAGTCATGATTGGCTCCTGGATGCGACAGAAGAGGCCGAGGGCGGCATTGCGGTTCGTGAATCGTTCTACAAGAACGATCACGTCAATACGGTGTATGTCTTTGCGAATGATCTGCTGGGCGGCAATACGTTTCCCAGTGGGAGAAACATCGCAGACGCAACCAGTCACGAGACGGGACACTCGCTGGGGCTGAAGCATCAGAGTCTCTTCGACGACAACGACATCAACACCCAGAACTTGAACAAGCTTGAAGAATACCATTCGGGCAATTCGCTGGTCGCCCCGATCATGGGCAATTCCTATGAGGCCGAACGTAGCGTCTGGTGGATCGGTCTGGATACAGACGCCTGGAGGCAGGACGACGCCGTTTTGATGTATGAAAAGACGGTGCTTCAGTCACCCGACGGGCCGTTCCGGTTTCTTGCTGACGATTACGCCAACACGATCCCGTCCCAGCCCATGATTCCCATCAATGGACCGTTCACCGCCAAGGGGATCATCAGTCCCATGAAGGTCCAGAACGGCGCGCCGGCGGTCGGCGCGGATTACGATTACTTTTTTGTCTCACTGGGAATTGGAAGTGGAACTGGCCAATGGACTGCGACCGTCAACAACGCTGAAGTCGGAGCCAATCTCGATGTGCGCATCGAAGTCTATGACGAAAGCGGCAACTTCATTGCCGCAGCCGACCCGAGCGATAGCCTCGATGCCTCGATGAACCTCGGCATCGGCAACTACTGGATCGCCGTCATGGGACACAACCGAATTGGCCACATGGATCCCGGCACTTCCCATTTCGACATGGGGCAGTACACGCTTTCGGTTACGTCTCAGCAGCTCTACTGGGAACTCATCCCGGAACTGTACATGGACTACGACATGGGCGATCCTTGGCGGGCGATCGACAAGTTAGGTGATCCGATCTTCCGTGATCGTACGATAACGTTCGATCTCGACACGAAATCGGAGACCAGCTTGTTGGACCGAGACGTACAATTCGAGTTCGACACGACTAAGTCGGATTACCGGACTGTGTCCCTGACATTGGATGAGTCGGCAGAGTCGACCACGAAAAGCGACGATCAACTCTCCAAGGAACAGGAGCTTCAGTCCGACGAAAATTCACTCTCGAAGGAAGATGACTCGAAGTATGAAATGGAAACGGTGGACACGCGTGGTATCGACAGTCTCTTCGAATCGCTGAGCGACCCGAAGAGCCAGCTGAGGACGTTTTGACGTTTGCGGAGTGAGGCAGCGCTTCACTTGCCTAGTGCCGCTGGCGGCTTGTCCGCCAGTGCGGCGTCGGGTATGTCGCGTGCCACTGGCGGCTTGAGACGATGCTTCGTCCGGCGACTCTCAAATTCGCAAGGACAGTCGAAAAACGTCTGCGCCTTCGGTAGCAATCCAGCCGAGAATTGGTTTTGGCATTTGTTTCTTGCACTCCCAATTGCACGAAGGGACAATTGGCGGGGAGTCATCTGTCCAAGAAGACGGGCAATCAGCTGATTGCCCCCCTTTTCTGTGACACATTCTCATCCAGAACCCCGTTGGGAGTACCTGCGACATTTCGGCGATGGACGCAACAGACAAATTCATCGAGATGCTCGAGAACCTCTGCAAACGTCGCAGTATGTTTGTCTGTGACGGGTCGTTCTATGAGGTGTGCGCATATGTGACCGGCTATGCGCACGCGTCTACGGATTGCCCGCTGAGCAGCGACGGCTGGAATGCATTCAGCCGATACGTCTGCAAGCAATTCGGATTCCCAGAGAACTACATCTGGCCATATGTGCTTATGACGTGTTCGCGGGACGACGACGAAGCGACTGAGCGATTGTTGAGCATCCTAGTGCGATTTTGCAACAGTGCCAGGACGCAGTCCTACGAGGAGATTATTGAATCAATCCGACCGCGAGTCGTATCGAATGAGAATGCGGAACCGGAGCGAGCCATGCGAAAACTCCTGGCAGCACTACTCACAGGAAGTCGTGATGAAATCGAGCCGCTGATCATAGACCACCCGGACGCGGAATTCCTTTGGCAGGGGGCCTATCCAACGGAGGTTGCCGGTCAAATTAGCGGCATTTCCAATTCTTATCCGATCAGGCGTGTATCGGACTATGCGGACGACGGCGAGTTGAAACTCATGACCGCCGACTTCCCGTTTCCAATCACGATTAGAAAGCTTGGTAAGCATTGGAAAGTTGATGCGGAGGAAATCATTGCAGTCCGAAAGCAGGCGCGCGAGCCGGGGACGTCATAGGTACCCATTGCTCGTTTCTGAGACCGCCGTTGCGCGCGCCATTGCGAACTTCCGTCACGACGTCGTAAAGCAACGCCCAACGGGCGAGATGGGCGCGGATCTTCGGAATTCCGTATTACGACCCATTTACGACCGCGCTCCTGTGTCCGATGCCGATAGGCACCCGGCGTCTCGATCCGCGACAGTCCCCTGCTGACAGCGGGAAGGGGTGTGCGACTCACGTGCGGGCGACTGATAGGAGCCGCGACGCCGCGGCTATCGCTGCTGCGTACCCAACGCTCGATGATCTCGTAACCTACGGCGCTGTTCCCTGGCGAGCAGGGCGCAATTGCCAGCGCTCGTCGAAGAAGTCGGCGTCGGCGATTCGGCCCGGCCAGAGCGAGTCGGGCGGGGTGCGAAGATCGACGATTGCCCAATCGGGCAGCTTCGGGACTTGACGCGCGTTGTTCAGATAGGCGAATTCGCGGTACGTGAATCCACTGTTCAGCACGATGTATCGCTTCGGGTTTGCTGGGTTGGGGTAGATGAGAACCGGGGCATGCTGTGAGGCATCGAACGATTTGTCGCCGACAACAATCTGCTCGGCCGTCCATTTCAAGGGCAGCTTATCGAAGACCGACGCAATCATCGAGTTGCTCGAGGGATCGCCGAATAGAATCAGATGATTGTTCGTGATGTCCTCGCTCGTGATTTCATCATCACGTTTCACAATGGCATCGCCGCGAAACTGCCGTCGCCACTCGCGCACGAGCCGATCGAGTTCAGAACTTGTCCAACCGCTCACGGCTTCGTGGCGCGCTTCACCCGTGGGGCGCACAATGATGAACGAATCCATGAAGGCGTCGTCGATCGGCCCTTGCAGATCGTGCTGCTTTCGCAAGCTCTCGCTGTCGGCAGGCCCGAGTTGCCACTGTTGCCCGTCGAAGTGCAATTCGCACTCCCACGATTGGTCCGTTCCGGGACGCATGGCCGATACCGTCTGTGATTCAGTGGAAACGTTTGCCGGTTGATTGGGCTCAGTACGCGTCACAATGATCTTTACCGGGCGATCCGGTGCGAAGGGGCTGCGTCCCGCAGGAATCGTCAGACGAAGACCGTTGACATTTTGCACCTTGAGCTCGATGGTGTCCTCGCCGGGCCGAATTCGGCCCATCACGGTCGCTTGCTCCCAGTGTTCGCCCAATTCCGTCACCGTCAGCCAATGCATGCGGTTGTACTTAAGTGTGTAAGTGGCGAAACGTATCTCGTGAGGCAGCTTCGGGCGACCCTGTTCGGCAAGCTGGTCGAGCTTGGCTTCGACGGTCCGCATTGATTCCGGATGAATTGTGTGTTTCGTGTCGGGGCCAATGACGTGTGTCAGGCTCAGCCCTTGTGCGGCGAAAGCCTGCTCCATAATGTCGGCCGCTTGTTTCTGAATGTCCAACTCGCCGCTATATGCGACCGTCGGCAACTGATACAGATTCGCCGTGTACCCTGGGCAGTCGTACATCTGCCACAGTTTCTTTTCGTACCAAGTCGGCCGCAGCGTTTCCTGTTGGAAGAACTTGAGAAACTCGGGCGTTTCCGAAAAACCGGCTCCCGGATTCGCGGCGAAGAACAGATCGGGATAGTGCACGGCCATCTGCCAACAGCCGGCTCCTCCCATCGAAAATCCGCGGACGGCGACGCGGTCGTCATCGACCCGGTAGTTCTGCCGGGCATGCGCCAACGCCTCGAACACGTCGATCTCGCCCGCGAATTTGAACGCGTTGCTGTAACGTCCATACGGGTGTAACACGATCGTGTCTCGCGGCGCGTAACGCCCGATGTTCTTCATGCGTTGGGCAATAAACACCGTTTCGCTAGAGCGTTCGCCACGACCGTGAAACCACAGGTCGAGCCGATACCGCCCTTTGCCCGTGTTACTGTACGACGTGGGAATGACCAGCCCGTACGGCTGCACGGTGCGGTCGATTGTCGATCGATACCCGCGCACGACGAGCCCTTTTTGCGTGGTCCACGGTGCGGCTCCCGCGAGCAACGCGCCGGCACGCTGTTGCCCTTCTTCCAGCAATCGTTTCGCGCTTTCCACGTCACGCGGCGAAAACAGCTCTCGGTATTCAAGGCCCTGCCGGACCGCGCGAGAAAATATCTCGACATCGGGCAGCAAGCCTTGTGTGCGGGTGTCGGTGCGCTGGCTCAACTGTGCGATGGCTTTGTCGAGTCGCTCCAGGCCGGCTTGCAGTTCCGCCCGATCCTCATCAGAAACCTCGATGCCGACAGGCGGCACGGGGCGCACGTCGTCCGGCAGGTTGTCCTTCGGTCCATCGGCCCAGCACCGCGCGGCAAAGACGCACAACAACACGCAAGCGGCGGACAGTCTCAAGTTCGTCAAGATTCTCACCTGTCTATTCGGAATTGTCTCAATACGCTCTGATGGGCAACGTGTGATAATAAAGTGTAGCGACACGCTTGCTTACGGATCTGAACCACTTCGACGACAGCGAACTTTCCAGCGCTCGTCAAAAAAGTCGGCGGCGACCACCTTTCCGGGCGAATCGGCATCGGGCGGTTGAGACAAATCGATAACGGCCCAGTCCGGTAGTTTGGGGTTTTGCAATGAATTTGTTCGGTCATGCCCTTCGCGAAACGTGGGGCCGCTGTTGAGAACGACGTAGCGGCTCGGCGAATCGGGATTGGGATAAACCATCGTTAGCACGTGTCCGTTCCCCGCGAACTGCTGATCGCCCACCGCAATTGAACCCTGAGTCCAATCAATGGGGAGCCGATCGGAAATTTTTCCCAGCACGCTGTTCGCCCGGGGATCGCCCCACAGCACGAGGTGGTATCGAGCGAGATCGTCCTCGGTGACTTCGCTATCTCGTTTGACCCGCGCCTGTCCGCGGAATAGAGCCTGCCAACGATCGAGGAACCGGGCCAGCTCGAACTCGACCCACGTCTGCACCGACCGATGCCGGCATATCTCCGACGGCACAACCACCAAGAACGGCTCGAGAAACGCGTCGTCGATCGGCCCTTGCAAGCCGGGTCGCTTGACCAGCGACTTCGGGTCTGGGGCGCCTTGGCTCCACTGGCCGTTTTTTTTCCTGAGCGACACGACGACCTGGTTCGTGTGATCGTTTTTCTCTGGCGTGACCTGGAGCGTTTGCCCGTCGATAGAAACGTCCACGTTCTCCAGGAGCCGGTCCGGGGTGAGTCGCAGTGCCGCGACGTTCTGTGTTGTTAGCCGCAGTGCTCCCGCGGCCGTGCGTTCTGCGTCGACGCGCGCGTCGCGCCAATGTTCGTCGAGCCCTTGAACGTCGACCCAATGAACCCGGTGATAGCGGAGCGTTCGCGTTTGCAGCTTGACACGACGCGGGGAAACATCGAGTCCGCGATCGCGGTGCGTTTTCATTTCCTCAAGAATTGTCGCCAGCGTCTTGGGGTGATATTTGTGGCCCATGCCGGGGCCGATCTGATGGTTGAGCGTTCGGCCCTCGGCGGCGAACGCTTGTTCCATCACACGAGCCGCCTGAATCTGCTTGTCGTTTTCGCCGCTATAGGCCACCACCGGCAAGTTGAACAAGTTTCTCACGTACGCGGGAACATCGTACGTGCCCCATAGCTCCCGCTCATACCAGGCCACTTTCTCGGGGTTGATGTTCTGGTAGCGAGCCGTCTCGGCAAAACCGGCACCCGGACTCATCGCGACCCAGCGGTCGGCATAGTGAGCCCCGAGATGCCAACAGCCGGCTCCCCCCATCGAGAAACCCATCAGTACAATCCGCCGCCGATCGATTTTGTATTGCGTGGCCACGTGTTCGATCGCCTCCAGCACGTCGATCTCCCCGGCCGACTTATACCCCAGGCAGTGCCTTCCCCAAGGATGCAGCACGATCGCATCCGGCGGAGCGACGTAACCCAGACGCGACTGCCGTTGGTGAAGGAACGACAAGTTCGTCGACTTATCGCCGCGCCCATGCAGCCAGACGTAAAGCGGCACCGGTTGACTTAGGTCAAGTTCTTTGGGAACGATAAGTCCGTAGGGCTGAGACGAATCGTCGATTGACGAGCGATAACCCCGCACGACTGACCCGCGTGCATTTGTCCAGGGTGCCTTGCCCATCTGAAGTGCATCAAGCCGGCCAGATGCAGAGTCGAGCAATTCCAGCGCCCGCTTCGGATCGTTGTCGTTGTAGAACTCGTCATGTCGCAGCGCCAGTTCCACCGCGCGGATGAAGACATCGACGTCGGCAGCCTGCGGATGCTTCTCAAGTTCAGAGAACCGCGCGCGAACTTGGCCCACCCGCTTGACGAGTTCATCGCGAACAGCGTCATCCAGCTTGATCCCCGCAGGAGGCAACCGCCGCGGGATCGTAGGAATCGGCTTTGCCACCGCAGCAGCGGTGCTCACGATGACCGCCAAAGCAGTGAGCTGCATGATTCGCACGGACAGTGCGGCGGAGAACTTTTTCGTCATAGGTGCCGTTTCGTGATGGAAAAACGTGCGGCCGTGTAACATCGCCGCTTCCAAAGGCGGATGTTTTAGCCGTTCAGTCTCGCCCAACGACGTTGCTATCGCAAGCGACGACATCAACAGCCGCTCGCGAGGCCCGGCTGCGGAGCGATCCTCTTGCGCAGGGGAATCGCCCACCCCCGGCACGTGCACGGTGGCCCCCTCGAACTTGGGTTCGGAGGAGTAGGGGGGGTGTTATCCGAAACTGGCCGCTTGAGCCGCATTCGAAGCCAGAAACCATCCCACACCCGGTTGACGGGTGTCGTACAATCTACGTCTGTTAGAGCCAGAGCCGTGCATCGAGACGGCTAATTGCCCCCTATGACTTGGTGACGCGTTTCATGAAGCTCTTGCCACGCGATCGTTTTCAGCAGGTGTTGTTTCTGATTTTTCTGGCGTTCTTTTTCGCCAGTTGCATCAACCCGCCGTATCGTGAATTCTTGTTGATGCAACACGTGCCCACGATTCTAGCGGCTCTGTTGTTGGCGTACGTGTCGAATCGATTCACCGTCAGTCGGCTCAGCTATTCGTCGATCATCGTGTTTCTTTGCCTGCACACGCTGGGTGCCCGCTACCTATATTCGTACGTCCCGTACGACGTGTGGTCGGAACAACTCTTGGGCATCAACATCAGCGAGTCGTTCGGTTTCGAACGTAATCACTACGACCGCTTGGTCCATTTTTCTTATGGACTCCTACTGGCGATCCCCATTCAGGAATTCGAGCGCAGACACCTCGGGCTGTCGGTGGCGATCTCGTCCGTCCTGGCCATCGAATGCATCATCGCCACCAGCGCCAGCTACGAATTGATCGAGTGGCTGGTTGCCATCGTCTTCACCCCCGAGTGGGCGGAGACATTCCTCGGCCAACAGGGCGACATGTTCGACGCACAAAAAGACATGGCTCTGGCAACAGCCGGAGCGCTTCTCTCGATCGGCGTGCTGGCAATAGCGAGCCGATTCCGAGCAGCCGGGCCGCGTGAAAACGGGGAATAACCGCCCCTGCGCGCGAAACCGCGCTGGCACGTCCGACGAAGAACACAAGAACCAAGCAAGCCGCTGTCCGCTGATCGGCGGTGATCAGTCGAGTCTTTGTCACGATTCCGAATCGGTACCGGCGTGCGGGGCCGGTTTTTGAACGCTTCCGATGGACATTTCGATTCGCCCCGCTTTCGTGACACGAATACTTGCCGGTGAGAATTCCAGCCCCGGCTGTCCATCGGCGAGCCTGACGTTGTAGGTGCCAACCGGCAGATCGGTCGTAAGCCGGTCCGCGACGTTGGCCTTTCGTATTTCGTTTCCCTCCTGTTCGATCAGCACCGAAACGTCGGCCGATGAGTGATTCACCAGAATCAGACGTCCATGGTTGCGTTCGATCAGGGCCATGTCATCTTCTGCGAGCGTTCTCAGCGGAGAATCGGGATCGGCCGAGTCGGCAACGAGTTTCAAAAACGCGACGGCCTGTTGTTCTTTTCCCATGGTCAAATACTTGTGCCCCAGAACATAAGCGACTTCGGCACGAAATGATTCATCGAGGTTCGGTGCGACGCCCGCCCAGCCAAAGATGTTTGTGGTTCCTTTCCATGCCAGGAGCAACTGAATGAGATCTGCGCTGTTAAGCTGCCCCTGGGTCAACACGCGGTCGAACGCGCCGCGAGCCGTCTGCCAGATGATTTCCTCCTGGGTCTTGGACAGATCTCCAGAGAACGCGCGCAGGCGAATCAATTCTGTCACAGCCAGCAACAACGGAATGCTGAGCCGTTCTCTCATGGTTACGGATTCGAACGCAAATGCTTCCGCATACTGCCGGCCGCGCGGGGTGGTCCACATCCTCCGGAAGACCGGCGTCATCGATTCAGGGTTGACGATGCTCTGCGCGGCGGTGAGTAGGGCGAATTGGCCCCCTGCCGTGTTGCCCTTGAGGCCATCGATGAAGAGTCTTGTGTCCTGTTCGGCGAGTTTGCCTGACAGGGAACCCAGTATTATAAGGTTGACCGACTCGGCATTGAGCGTCGTGTGTTTTTCAACGACACCTCGGCAGCGAAGAAACCCCTCGCCCCAGACGGCATCGGCCCGATCGCGGTTCCCCCGTCGATCGTGAAGAAAGCCTTTGATCAAACAGGCGTACGTCATGGTCTCAATCGAAACGTGGTCCTCGTTGCTATTGAGCCCGAAGACTTCATCGACATCTTGCTCGACCTCATCCCAGCGCTCCAAAGCAGCGTAAATTCGGGCTCGCTCGATCAGCAACGCTCTACGAGAGTTGGTCGAATTGTGAAACTCGATCGACTCGTTGACTTCTTTCAACGCGCCCTCGGCGTCTCCGGTAAGCCGCAGTAAACGCGAATAGTGTCGCATACAGGTGATGTCGCCGGTCGACAACGCGACGTCCCGGGCGACGTCCCGCGCGGCTTCTAGGTTGCCCGTAAACCGCAGGGCGCGGGAGAGTTCCATTTGAGTAAGAGGTTCCCCCCGTCCGTCGTAGCTGAGGAACCGGTCGACCTCGACGGCACGCTCCGCGCTCGCCGCAAGATTGGGGTTGTGACTCAACACCGTGGAGAGACTGTTAAACGGTTTGAGATAGCGGGAAAGAATTCCCTCGCGAAGCTCGACGGGAATGAGAGCCGCCAATTGCGAAAACTGATACTCGGCGGCCCGTGAGACGAGTGTGGTGTAGATCGCGTCGGCGTCATCGATTCGATTCTGGCGGAGCCGAATCAACCAGAGCCAACAGCCTGCAAGCGGAGGCCAACGCTGGCCCGGCTCCAGCATCAATTGTTCGAACAACAAATCGGCCTCGTCTTCCTGGTTCAGCTTCACGAGGCACAATCCTTGTTTGTAACGAACCTCCTGCAGGAACTCCGGCTCCTCGGTCGTAATCGTTTGGTCAATGTAGCTGGCGAGCGCTTCGCGGTACGATCCGCGGTCGAATAGCTCGTCGGCTTTCTCGAGCGGGCTATCCGATTCTGCGCTGAGTTGACGTTCGCCCTCGAGCGATGTGATCGCTGCCCCTTGAGGCCAGCGGAGGCCGAATCGCCCTGCTTTTTGGAAGCCCATCGGAAAGGGATCTCGAAACCGGATGGCAGCCTGTTCATTAATAACCAAGGCCAAGTTGCCTCGCTCGCGAGTCGCTGAGAGTCGCAGCGGTCCGGAAGGAAGATCGGCCGGTGCGATCGATCGTTTTAACAGCGGAATACCATTTCGGCGAATCTCCGCCTGAAACAATTCGCCCTGTTCTCGAATCGTTCGAAACGAACGCGGCTGTGAATCGCGTCGAGTCGCGCGTCGAAAACCACCTTGGGGCAGGACACGCAACAAGAACTCGTATCCCCCCGGCGGTTGGGCATTGAGCACGACACCAACCTCCGTCGCGTCTTCCCAAGCGTCGCCAAAATGAGCCGTGAGCCGAACAACGCCCTGGCAAGAGTATTTCGTCAATACTGTCTCAGTTTGGGGGTTGTCTCGACCGGGCACGCTCGGAAGCAGCATTTCGTCCGCTTCAAATTTCACGCCGCCGTTCTCAAAAATGGACTCACGCTGAGTGAAAGGAGCAACGACGCGAAAGACGTTCTCCCAGGCCAGAAGTCGCTTTCTATATTCCTCCCTCAGGACGGCGACGGCATTCCATTCACGCGCACTCAACTCGTTGAGAAAAGTTTCAATGATATGCCCATTTTCCAACCTTGGCTGTCTAAGTTGACGACGAACCTCGACGACAACTCGTTCTCGAAGCTGAACGGAAGCGTCGTCGGCAACGGACGGCGAAAACTCGTTAATCTGTTTGATCAGCAGTCCAATCTCGTCGAGGTATTGAGCCTCAAGGATGGGTCCGTCCAGCCGATCCTCCAAATGTGTCGTCAGCTCGGACAGTCGGCCCGTCTTAGCCGCGTAGTTCGCGAACATGGCAGCGATGCCCGCCACAACGATCAACAGCATAATCGAAGCCGAAAACGCGGCAGCCATCGGCTTGCGCCGACACCAGCGATAGGCGCGACTCGCCCAGCTCACGCGCCGCGATCGAATTGGCTCGCCTTTCAAACAGCGATCCAATTCCTCCGCGAGTTCGCGCGCGGTGGCGAACCGCTCCGACGGCTCCTTTTCCAGGCATTTCAGACAGATCGTTTCCAGATCGCGGCTCACTTCCGGATTCAACATTCGTGGAGAAACCGGCTCCCGTTCGAGAACCTGCTTCAACGTTTCCATCGCGCTGGCGGCCTGGAACGGTGGGCGACCCACAAGCAGGCAATACAACATCGCTCCCAGTGAATAGACGTCGACCCGATGATCGAGCGCATCGGTGTGGCCCGCAGCCTGCTCGGGAGACATATAGCTGGGCGTGCCGAGAATCTGACCCGTGGCTGTCAGATCGCTTTCCCCCTCGACAATTTTGGCGAGACCGAAATCGGTCACTTTCGGATGTCCGGCCTGATCCAAGAGCACGTTGGCCGGCTTGAGATCCCGATGGATGATTCCCTGTTCGTGTGCGTATTGCACGGCGCCGGAAACATCTCTGACAATCTGCGCCGCTCGTTGCGGGGACAGCGGGCCGGCTCGCAAACTTTCGACAAGACTTTCGCCGTCAATAAAGCCCATCGAGAAATAGTGTTGCCCGGCGTGCTCGCCGACCTCGTGAATCGGCACGATTCCGGCGTGATCGAGACGAGCCGCGGATTCCGCCTCGGCATAGAATCGCCGTACGTCTTCTTCGTCGGCCAGTTTTCCGGCCAAAATCATCTTCAGCGCGACCGTTCGGTTTAGCCGACGCTGTCGAGCTTTGAAGACGACTCCCATGCCACCACGGGCGATCTCTTCCAAGAGTTCGTAGTCGCCGAAAATGCGGCCGATTAACTCTTCGCCAACATCGGAAGTCGATCCGTCGCGAGAGTTCGCTGGAAACTTCTTGGTGCTTGTAAGGTGGTCATGACTCTCCGGCGAAACGGGCGCGATGTTGACGGTTTCAGCATGCGGATCGTGAGGCAGTTCTGGGACGTGTGTTTCTTCGAGTTCGTGGTCGCCGGTCGATGCCCCAACACCCTCATCGTCGAACGGGGGCTGTGGCGCATCCGTCGGCGATTTAGGCCCGCGAGATGGCTGTCGATCCGGATGATCATGATTTGCGTGGGTCATGTTGGCGTCTGCTCACGTTGGCACTTGGCAGAATGCCGTTCATGTGAGTCTCTATCGCCCATGGTGCCAACATCGGGAACAAAATGCTACGAAGATTCGGCGCCATGTCGACCAGCGACCGACGGCCAGTGGACCATGCCACTTGATTTTGCTAGTTGCGATTTTATGGTACGTCAGAAAGAGCAGGCACTTTCTGACTCGATTTCCAATCACTCAACGCACATTTTCAAAGGACCTGAGGTACTAGACCGTGTCTCGTTCTGCCATATCGTCCTCAGGCGAGCCTCCGACTGAGAAACGAACATCTGAGACGCTACCGTTGCGCTTAACTCGCTCAAGCACGCGTTCGCGACCGATGTCACGTCAGCGGCGTGGCTGTAGCTCACATCGTCAACGTCGGCGGATTCTTCCGCCGCCTGACCGTCCTCGGGCAGTTCCTCGTGCGTAAACACGGTGGTGAACCCATCCGGATGGCCCACTGCGTGCAACGTCATCACTCGATGAGGCAAAGACGACGCTTTAGCACGAGTTTCATGCGCGCCTGAGCTGGTACACGGCGTAGGGGTCTCGTCGGCGTTTGCCCCCGTATTTCGACACAACCGGCAGATTCGGAAGCCGATGTGCCAATTAGCGGCACATGTACAAACGGAACGCGGCGGCTCGATTTCTGTGACGCATAAATTGAAAGCGCGGCTTTCGCTCCAACAATCGCCACCAGGAGACGCCGCGATACGCGTTCCGTTTTCTTCAGGACTGATCCAGAGATGTCAACGGTCTGCCAACGGCCAGGTCAGGGGACCTACCTTCCGATTTCTGTGAAGACGCTGCACCCCTCTCGGGTTGTGGGGGTTTCGCTGTATCTGAAGGATCCGGCGGACGGGCGGCTATTCTTGTACCGCTCTCCCGAGGTCGCGTTAGCCGAGAGCGATCTCGAGAAGCTCGTCGATCGGAACGTCACGACGTTGTATCTCGAATCGGGCGGGCACGATCGATACCAGCAGTATTTGCGGGAGAATCTCGCGTCGATCATCGAAGATGAGTCGACCCCCGTTCAACAGCGGTTCGGTTGTCTGAACGAGGTCGTTCGTAGCGTGCTCTCGGAAGCGTTTCGCACGTCAGATACCGAGGCCGTTGTCGAATGCTCGAATACGATGGCCCGGCACTGTGTTGACTTGATCTGCCGAGAGGATGTCGTGGCGACCGATCTGATGGACGTGATGTATCACGATTATCGCACGTTCACACACTCCGCCAACGTGTCCTATTTCTGTGTACTGCTCGCCCGTCAATTGGGAATCGCCGACGAACAACAACTGCAAGATATCGCGGCCGGTGCGCTGCTGCATGACATCGGAAAACTTGATGTTTCCGATCGCCTGTTGGCTAAGCCGGGCAAGCTGACCGACCTCGAGTTCGACATCATCAGAACCCATCCGCAGGCGGGGCTGCAGAAACTGGGAAGCAGGGATGACCTTTCGTTCGGCCAGTTGATGATGGTCTATCAGCACCACGAACGTCTCGACGGCGGCGGCTATCCCGTAGGCGTAGGCGGTAGCGGTATTCACGACTGGGCGAAAATCTGTTCGGTGGCCGACGTCTTCGAGGCATTGACCAGCCATCGGTCCTATCGGTCGGGAATGAGAAAGAGCCAGGCACTTGAAATCATGGACCGCGATGCCGGCAAGGCATTGGATAAGGAGATCCTGCAATGCTGGAAGCAGACTATCGCGCGCAGTTAGACGCGCTGCTCGAAAACCTGACCTGCAGCATCACGCTTCCCGAAGATTGGTGCGACTACTTTGCCGAAGACGGTGTCGTTCAGACCGTCTTCGATGAACGCCGACAATTCGTGCGGCATCGGTACCGATCGCGGGGCGTGTTGGAGATCGAGCAGACACTGCCCGCGATCGAGCGGGAGCGATCGTACTACCACGTCTATGCGCGCGACATCTCCCGCTGTGGCCTCTCCTTCATCCACGCCGAGGAACTCTATTCCGGCGAATCGTGCCGCCTTTGGCTTCCGTCGCAAAAGATCGACGTCAAGATCATGCAGTGCCGCCGTTATAACGACCACTGTTATGTGATTGGAGCGATACTCGCGTCGGCTGATGCCCCGGTCAAGAAGTAGAGCAGTCTGAAAATGCCAGATCGCAGCAGCCCGGCGCATGATCGGGCTGATTGAGATTGGCGCGTCTGCCAAAAGTCGTCGGCGCCACTTTGTGTTCAGCCAGTCTCATGTGATGTACCAAACGATCATCATCGGTACAGCCGCGAAAAGTATGGCGCCGCCGACGAGCAACACCATGGGCACGACGACGATGCGCTGAATCGTCGATCCGGCCGTTGTCAGATGTACGCGAGTGCCCGCGATCCACCGCCTAGTGGTTTCGGCAGCGCCGTCGATCGTGTCTAAGGTTTCGGTTTCCGGGCTGTCATCAAGTGAGGGACTGTCGGCAGATGAGGGGCGATCGACCGGTGCTTCATCGTGTGGTGCGTCTTTGAGAATCCGTGCGATCAGGCGGCCCAGTGACCATCGATAAATACGGAACAGCGCGCCGCCGATCAATTTCGACTGGCCGCGGACCACGCCTTCCAAAGTCGGAAGCACCACGCTGTCGTAGACGCCGTAGATGATCTGGCGTGCGGTCGGCATTTTCTTGGTGCCGCCGCGAAGATGCGCGACGTCGGCGGAAACGTGCTCAGAGATCCCAAACGTCACGTCGACAACCTGAACCAGGCTTCCGAGCTTGTTGTTGACAACCAGCACCACGCCCAGCAGTGTCCCGGCGATGATCGCGAACAGAGTAGCATAGCAGAACACCGCCAAGAGCAGCGTCCAATGGACCCGATCAAAAAACAGCGTAGGAATCGTCACCCAACAAATAGCGAGTGACAACGCGCTCCACTTCAGTATTGTCTTGAGGGTTCCCGGAAGGCTCAAAACAGAGCTGAGATTCTCAGCCAGTTCAGGACGGCGGTACTTCGTGAAATCGATCTCTGCGTCTGTGGAGCTTGCGTCCGTGGAGGAAGTCATTCTAACGCCCGCTAGATAATAAATGCGATGCACGCCGCCGCATTGTCGTCAAAGCAGAATATACCTGGAAGCATGATGATCGCAATGGGGGCGTCAATGTGACCCCGGAGACGGAGGCCGCCGTTGTGCGCCGTCGGACGCGCGATATTTACCGTTGGACCAGCTCACGTTTCCGTACGGCGATCAGGCGACACCACACAACAGTTAGTAGGCAAAATCCGGCCCAACCCATTAGCGGTAGCCCGAAAATGCTCGCTTTGAAACCACTTAGGTGAAGTACGGCGGCCAATGGCTGCAAGACGATAGCGGACCTCACAAGAACCCGTGCGGACAGCGAAGTTGGTTTCCACATCCTTGACCAATCCGGGCGAGCGAAAACGGCAAAGACGACGAGAGTCGGGATACTCAGGAGCCAGGCAATTGCGAACGCGGTTTCCATGTGCCACCAATCTTTCAATGGACCACGCCGATCGAGAAGTCCGTGGACGCCACCGCTTCAAACGAAATGGGCGACATTCAACCGCTATGGATTGTATCAACAAATTACGCCGCTTGGGGATCTGTCGCATTGGAAAGGGTTGAGAACCGTCCGAACATGACGTGGAAGGAGGAATCGCAAACGCAATGTTAGCAAACACTGTTCGGCAAGTGGCACCCCACTTATTGACGCATCGGCACGACGCTTTCGCGCGGGCTTTCGCACCCATCGCGACGAATTCACGTGTACGGCAGCGCAGGCTGAAAATGCTCTTTGCCGACAACCATGTCTGAATAACAGCCGGCGGGAATCTGTAAGGGATTCTCGACACGGTATTGTTCGATAACTCGATCATCGAGTTCGATTCCGAAGCCGGGAGCGCTGCTGAGTGTGAGACGGCCGTCGTCGATCGACATGGGCTCAGCGAGCAGCGACTCGACGAACGGATTTCCGGTGGCATCGACTTCAACCGTCACGCCGTTGGGGGCCGCTGCGATGACGTGTGCGTTGGCGATGATCGCCACCGCGTCGCTCCAACTGTGCGTGGCGGCTCGTAGGCCGGCTTTGTGAGCGGCTTGGCAGACGCGGTGCGTTTCGGTGATGCCGCCGCATCGGCTCGCATCAGGCTGAACGATGTCGACGGCGCCCGCGCGAATGAGCTCGCGAAAACCTTGAGAACCGAATTCGTTTTCCCCCGCCGCGACGGGGACCGCCGACTGTTCGCGAAAGATAACGAACGCGTCAAGGTCTTCCGGCGGGAACGGCTCTTCGAACCAGAACACGCCCTCTTCAGCCAGTAACTTCGAAAGTTCGCAGGCACTCGCGTGGTCGTACCGCATCGACCCGTCAACCATCAGGTCGCACTCCGGACCGATGGCCTGCCGGATAGCCCGCACGGCTGCGGCGTCGTAGTCTCGGTCGCGGGCCAAGCGTGTCTTCACCCGGCGAAATCCGCGCTCGACGAGCCGCGACGCTTCGTCTGCTAGTTCGGGCACCTCCTTCCAGAGCAGCGCACTGCCGTAGGCCGGGCAATGGCGTGAGTCGCCACCGAGTAGCTGCCAGACCGGTTTGCCGAGTTGCTGGCCGCGCAGATCCCAGAATGCCGTGTCAAGGGCGCCGAGCGCCGTCATGGCGGCACCTTTACGACCGTACCAGCGCGTCAGTCCATACATGTGGTCCCACAGGCGCTCGACGTCCGTGGGGTCTTCGCCCAACAGGAGCGGCGCGAGTTGCTGCTCGACGATCAGGTGCATCAAACTGGGATGCGTGTACCCCGAGCCGATGCCGACGTGGCCCGTGTCGGTGTGAACGCGAACCAGCGTCGTCAACCGGCCGGTACAGGTGCCGCCGGCGTACGAAAAACCGGTGGCGTATTCGAATCGCAACGTAATGGCTTCGATGTGTTCGATCTTCATATTGCTAAGCGCTCAAACTCATTCTGAAACCCGGTTGTGGGCGAATCGGCCACCTGAAAAAAGGGTTGCATCTGAGCCAACAGAGGGTTTCAGGACGCCTTTTACTTGTGGACGCGTTCGGGGCGTTGTTGTGAGGAATGATGATCGCCCGATTGCCGGTCGGACGCCGATCGGCTTCTTAAGAGTGTCGGCTCCAATCCGGGAATGTCGAGGTCGCGCGGAAAATAAGGCCGCTGCATGCGCGTGAATTCTCTGCCGCAGAGTGTCGCCGGAGTCGGGCCGGGCGTGTCCAAGACGAGAATCCCCGCGGCGACATCCCCCAGCAGCAGCCGATGATTCATGGGGTTCTTGAACACCACGAACCGCGCATGTTCGATGTCCAATCCCATGCTCTGGTATTGTTCGTCGGCCCAGTCGTAAGTAGGAAAGCTGGAGATCATGACGTGCACGGCTCCGATTTTCAGCACGGCCGTCAGCCCCATGTCGCCGAATTTCTCGTTCCAGATGCCACCGGTATAAAGGAAGCGGCCATCGCCAAGCCGAGCGACATCTCCGGTCACGTTGAGCGGCTCGCCCCACTTCTTGTCGAGTTTGTGACCGAGTGCGATGTTGACTTGTTGACCCACGCCGGCTGCGTGGCAAGCCGCGGCGGCTTCCGGGTCGACGACGGGAACGTACGCTACGTCGCTCGTGTTCTCGTCAAGCAGGGCGGCGAGCGTGGCGATACTGTCGCCGGCGGCTCCCCCCCCACAGCAGTCGCCCGCTTCGACCAGAAACACGGGGCCGGCGTTCAATGTCCGGCCGTGGCGAATGGCGGCGGCGGGCGCCCAGATTTTCGGTTCGAGTTCGTTCCGCTTGCTCCAATAGAGCTCGGCGATGTCCCGCGCATGCTGCTCGGCTCGTTCGGCATTTCCGTCGGTAATGACCAACCCCCCGCCGCCCATACCGGGCAGATCGAGATACGGATGAACGAGAAACGCGCTGGCGCTGAGAACGTCGGGCTCTTGCTCGAACGATTTCGCAAAACGCATTACTACCGCGAACGGATCGTCTCCGTGGGTGCTGCCGTGAATGGCCGAGCACAACAGCGGCACCTTGGCCATGACCATCACCGGCCGGCAGTCGCCCTCGACGATTTTTGCCAGGAGACGAGCCGCTCGTTCACCCGTCTCATAAGCATCGGCGTGCGGATACGTTTCCCAGGCGAGAAGGGCGTCGGCCGATTCGACCATCGCCTCGGTCACGTGCGCGTGCAGGTCGAGCGTGGCGACGACGGGAACATCTGGACCGACGGCGTCGCGCACCGCGATGAGCAGGTCACCGTCGACGTCGAGGCAGCTTTCACTGACGGCGGCCCCGTGCAGAACGAGCAATACGCCGTCGACGGGCAAACTTGCCTTGAGACGGGCGATGATCTGTTCTTTGAGATCGTGATAGCAGGAATCGATAACGGGGCCGCTTGCGCAAGCGCTGGCGGCGACCAAGCCGATGGTGTTCGCTCCGAAAGCCGAGAGCGTTTTGACTGCTCCGCCAAGGGTGCCGGCTTGTTGAGCGAGCACCTCATCGTCCCGAAACAAGCCTCCTCGCTCGAACGTATCAATGTCGGCCGGAATGCCGCCAAAGTGGTTGCATTCAATGAACAAGCCGCCGACTGCGATTCGGGGTGAGGCCGACAGAACCGTGTTCCTTGCGATGAAATTGATGTGTCAGACGAAAGCGGGGACCACACCCGAATCAGGCGATGATGTCGTGCACGACCTCGCCGTGTACGTCGGTCAAACGAAACGGTCGACCGCCGAATTGGTAGGTGAGCTTCGTGTGATCCAGCCCCAATAGATGCAGCATCGTGGCATGCAGATCATGAAAGTGGACCTTTTCATTGACGGCGAAGTATCCGTAGTCATCGGTTTGCCCGTAACGAATTCCGGGTTTGGTACCGCCGCCGGCGAGCCACATCGTGAAGCCTTCGGGGTTGTGGTCTCGCCCGTTCCCGCCCTGCGAAACCGGCGTGCGGCCGAATTCGCCACCCCACAGTACGAGGGTGTCTTCCAACAAGCCTCGCTGTTTGAGATCGGTCAGCAGCGCGGCGATAGGCTGATCGACTTCCAGCGCATTGCGGGCGTGACCGCTTTTTAGGTTGCTGTGCGAATCCCATTTGTAGCTGTGCGAGACTTGTACGAACCGGACCCCAGCTTCGGAAAACCGCCGGGCCATCAAGCACTGGCGGCCAAAGTCTTCCGTTTCTGGCTTGTCCAGACCGTAGAGCTGTTGTGTCTGTTCGGTCTCTTTCGAAAGATCTTGGACTTCCGGTGCGACGCTCTGCATGCGGAACGCCAGTTCGAACGACTCGATGCGTCCCTCCAGATGGGGATCGGGCTGTTGTTTTTCCAGGTAACGTTGGTTGAGCCGTTGGACGTAGTCGAGTTCCAGCATTTGCAGCGGCCGCGGCGTGGAACCGTTGATGAAGGGGATTTTGGAATCGCGTGCCACCATTCCGGCATTCCCGATCGGCGTACCTTGATGGACGGCCGGTAAAAACGCCGAACTCCAGTTGTTCACACCGCCATGTGTGAGCGACGGGCAGATCGTAATGTAACCGGGCAGGCTCTGATTGTCGGTCCCCAATCCATACGTCAGCCAGGAACCCATACTGGGACGAATGAACGTATCCGAACCGGTGTGCAGTTCCAGTAGCGCGCCGCCGTGTCGGGAGTTCGATCCATGCATTCCGTTGAGAATGCATAAATCGTCGACGTGCTTGGCGACTTCTGGAAACAGTTCGCTGACCCATGCTCCCGATTCACCGTGCTGTGCAAACGACCAAGGCGACTTGAGCAGGTTACCCGTCTCTGCTGAGAAGACGCGAGGCTTGGCAAACGGTAACGGCTTGCCGTCGTCTTTCTGCAACTGAGGTTTGTAGTCGAACGTATCAATGTGTGACGGGCCGCCGTGCATGAACAAAAAGATGACTCGCTTGGCACGCGGCGTGTAATGCGGAGGCTTGGGTGAAAGCGGCCCTGGCCTCGGGCTGACCGCCGGCTCGCCGGCGCGCGATTTATCCGAGCCGCACAACAGGTCGGCCAGCGCCAGCCAACCGAAACCAGTCGCTGTCTGCTTGAGCATTTCCCGTCGCGAGAAAGGAGGCACGAACGGGGAAAGGCCGTCACCATCGATCGGGTTGTGGTTCATTGCATCGCTCTCCGCGGCCACGCTCGCTTCTTGAACACCTCAGGCTTCATTCGCCGGTCTACAGGAAGCGACTTAAAAGACACACATACGTTAATTTCCACATTATTCAACATACAAGAACTCACTCGATGAAAGCAGGACGCGGCACAGCGCCTTCCATGCCAATAGTTCGCAGCGAGCCCCAGCCTGCTCATCGCTACTGAGTTGACTGGCGTACTCTTTGAGAAACTGCCCCGCTTCGCCGCGCTCTTGCTCGGTCGGTTCCCGGCCGAAGGCCAGCGCGTAGCTGCGGGTCATTCGCTCAGTGCCACCCTCTGGATGTTCCGCGATCAACCGAGCCGCCATGGCTTCGGTGTGTTTGTCTAGAAACGGGCTGTTGAGCATGAACAGAGCCTGCGGGGCGACCGTCGTTGTCGAACGATCTCCTTGCAATGCGCTGGGGTCGGGAAAATCAAATGCCTGGAACATTTCGTAAAGGGCGCTACGAATGATCGGCTGATAGACCGATCGGACCGCGTTGTTGAATTCAACAGTGAGATTCGACGCAGTGCTGGTCACGTAGGCCCGGTTCTTAATCAGCAGCGGGGCAGCGCCCGGCTTGAGATCGAGCGTTCCGGCGACGGCTAAGACAGAATCCCGAATCGCCTCAGCTTCGAGACGTCGCCGATTCATCCGCCATAGCAGACGATTTTCGGGGTCGACCGCAGCCGCCTGCGCGTTGTAATCGGTACTCATCTGATAGGTCGAAGACAACATGATCGACCGATGCAGTCTCTTCAGCGACCAGCCCGAGTGAACGAAGCGATCGGCCAGCCAATCGAGTAACGCCTGGTTGCTCGGCGGTTCCCCCGTCAAACCAAGGTTGTCGGGCGTCCGCACCAACCCGGCGCCAAAGTGCCATCGCCAGGCTCGATTGACAATCGTACGGCTTGTGAGCGGATGGTTGGGTGTCGTCAACCACTCGGCTAATTCGCGTCGCCCGCTCGATTCGCTGCCGACCGGGGACTGCGATCCGTCATCGACTATCGAAAGAAACCGCCGGGGAACTTCGTCACCCAGATTCACGTGGTTGCCGCGAACGCAGATGTGCGCGTTTTGCACGGTTCCGTCGGTCACGCCCATCGCGTAATTGAGTGGCTCGGGTGCCGACGCCTGCGTAGAACGAAGTTGTTCACGGTGATCGGCGAGCTGCTTGCGAACGTTCGAAGCGTAGAATTCTTCGACGTTCTTCGGCAGGCGGAACGTTCCGGCGGGGTCGTACAAGAATGATCGGAACGCTTCGAGTTGGGCGTCCGGAAGCGATTTTGCCTTCTCACCCGCTGAAACAGACTGAAGCGTTTTCCAAGCGACTTCCGCTTTGTCGAACGTCTCCCGGTAGTAGCGCAGAAACTCGACCCGCGCTGACTGTGTCGCCCGTTCGGCCAGCGTGCTGAGCAGCGTTTCATTTTCGCCGGCTGCGCTCGACGCAATGGCCAACGCTTCGTTCAGCCGATGCCAGGGAGCAAAGATCGAGTTCGCGTCACCGCGTGATTTCTCCAAGTCGCCGACGAACTGCTCGAGAACGGCTGGGTTGAGGTCGGCCCGTTTGGCGATTGCCGCAAGTGACTGCACCTCGCGGGAACTTCCCGAGATGCTTTCAGCAGGCACCAACAACAGGCGGTCGACATGAGGAAACAGTTTTGTGCATTCCAGGCGGATTGTGTTTCCCCCGTCTTCGCGCAGGTCAATCGTCGTCTCGAAGAACCAGCGCTGTCCGTCGGCGTCCCAACGGCCGGTGACCTGATCGGCGGCTTCTGCTTTGACGACGGACCCATTGAGGCTCAGACTCAGCGGCCGCCGACCGGCGGCTGCATACCGCAGGAAGACGACGTGCGGCCCAACGTGCTCAGGCGGTATGTCATACTCCGCCGATGATTTTCCGTTCTTGTACGTTCCAATGATTTCGACGCGCGGCTGTTGGGTCTGCACGAGTCGGTCGACGTTTCCACGCGTGAAGTCTTCGGCTTGGATGTGGATGTATGGGGAATCGTCCGCCGGCGGCGTTGTATTCAACTTCGCTACAAATTGGGTGATGGCTTTGACTGAATCGGCGTACTGCGTCGCGGCCAACAAGTAGTCGGTCACTCGCGGGCGCGCCGTCGACAGGAATTCTCGATTCGCGTTCGCTTGCAGATCGCTAATCGATTTTTGCTGTGCCGCCACGAGCGATTCGTATTCACGATAACTCTTAACGACGGAATCGGAATCAACGGGACGTTCGAACCATTGGGCGACGACGCTGAAGTTGTTCATCGTCTTGGTGCTCTTGAAAATACCGGCCAGCGCGTAGTAGTCGGCCGTCGTCACGGGGTCGAACTTGTGGTCGTGACAGCGTGCGCATCCTAACGACATCCCCATGAAACACTTGCCGATCGTGTCGATCTGCTCGTCGATGATGTCCATCTCCATCTTGACCGGATCATCCTCGGCGAGCATCTTGGGACCGATCGCCAAGAAGCCGGTCGCCACGAGACGCTCGAGTGTCGCCCGTTCATCGTCCTTATCGGGCATCAAGTCGCCGGCGATCTGTTCGCGGACGAATTGGTCGTAAGGCTTGTCGCTGTTGAATGCGTCGATCACGTAGTCGCGGTAACGGAACGCGTTTGAATGCGCGAGGTTTTCGTCCATGCCGTTCGAGTCGGCGTAACGCACAACATCGAGCCAATGGCGGCCCCAGCGTTCGCCATACTGGGCACTCGCCAACAGCCGGCCGACGACCTTCGATAACGCGCCCGGTGATTCATCGGTGAGAAACGCGTCGATTTCGGCTGGTGTGGGTGGCAAACCGGTCAGATCGAATGTCGCCCGTCGAATCAGCGTGCGCTTGTCAGCGGGCGGTGACGGAGATAACTCGTGATGTTCCAGCTGCGCGAGCACGAACTGGTCGACTTCGTTCTTGACCCAATCCTGGTTCTTGACGTTGGGGACGTCGGGCCGTTTAACCGGTTGAAACGCCCAGAACGACTTCTGTTTGGCGGTGAATACGTCGCCGCCGGGATGGTCGTTCGAGCCTGACGGCTTGTTCCCGGCAATGGCAGCGCCCGGCCAAGCGAGTCCCTGCGCGACCCAACGCGAAAGAGCGGCCACGTCGGCCTTTTCCAGCCGGCTGTCGGGAGGCATCTCGACCACAGCATCGGGCGCGTAACTGACGGCTTCCAACAGCAGGCTCGATTTTGGGTCGGCGAGATTCACGGCCGGGCCTGAATCACCGCCCTTGAGAATCGAAGCTCGCGAATCGAGCCTCAGTCCGCCCTGTTGTTTCTCAGCACCGTGGCACTTGTAACAACTCTTGATGAGCAGAGGGCGAACGCGCTTTTCGAAAAACGTGAGCTGTTCGGGAGAAAATGCCTTTGTCTCGGCCGTGTTCGTCTCGGCATCTTCCGCGATGGCCGGGTCGGCGTGCATTGTAAACAGCGACGCCAAAATGGACGAAAGAATCAGCAGCGCGGCGACTCGGTCGGAACGCCTTGAAAACATCCCTCGAATCGATTTCATCTGAAGTCCACATGTCTCAAAACGTGAGCGCACCACGAACCGGCCATCGATACTCCGCGAGATGTCCGCGTGACGATTCATTGTGCTTCTCGCCGAGATTCCCTTTCACCGACGACGCGTGCGCGGGCTGCCCGAATATGATTGGCCGTCCATTCCCGCGCGTTGTCGCGATCAGAGTTTTGGATCGCCTTGATGATGAGTTCGTGGTCGCGTTGGCTCTTAAGCAAAATGTCGGCCGTCGCGTATGCGGTGGCATGTTTCGAGCCGAAGATGTAAGTCATCATTCGGCAGTCCTGAACAGTCTTGAGCAGATGTTGATTCCCAGCCGCGCGCAATATCTGCAGATGAAACTCCGAATCGAGCGCTAGAAACTCGCCCTTCAAATCGTTGTTCGCAATTTGCCCGGGCAGGTTACGGCAAGACCGCGCCAGTTCGAGAATCTCGCCGTTGAGTGACGTCAGGCCTTCGATGTCATCCGAGGACGCAAAGTCAGCCGCTTCACAGGCCGCAAAACTTTCCAATGCGATGCGGACGCCCCACAGATCGTCGAGCTCATCGGCCCCGAGCGTTTTTACGTAGGTTCCGCAGCGAGGCCGGTATTCGACCAGCCCTTCACTGACGAATTGATTGATCGCCTCGCGAACCGGGCTGCGACTGACCCCAATCTCGCGGGCAATCGAATCGTCCGAGAGCCGGCTTCCCGGCGGATATTCGCCCGAGATCAGCTTCTCGCGAATGGTCTGATAGGCCTCCTGCTTGATCGTGCTACTCATGTCGTTGCTGCGTTGACTTTGCCGTGAATGACGGTTGTAACGCGACTGAACCGCCGTATTGTCGACAATATACCAAATTCCCGCGGAGATTCAAGTATCCTGTCGACAATCGTCACGGCATGAGCGGATGGAATCAGGCTGCCACGCGATCCTGAAGGCGTGCCAACCGGCTATTCTCGCTTCAGCGCAGATTCGAAGTTGGCGTCCGCACGACGAACAATCCCGGGCCGCCCGGCTGTTCGGCGTCGAGGTCGTAGAATACTGTGCCCAACGTCCGTTCGTCGATCTGGACGGTTCGCGGCCAGCCACGGCCTGCAATAGCACGACCGGGGTTGTAGATTTCCGCGGCGCGCGAGAAATTCCACGTGCGGCCGTCGTCGTGGGAGGCGACCAGATGGTAACTCCGTTCGCGCGAACCATGAGACATAATCAAAGTCAGCACGATCGAGTCGTCGTCGAGCGCGGTCAAATCGTATCCGGCGACATGAAACCGCGGAAACGCGTGTAGCGGCTGCCACGAGACCCCGTTGTCGGTCGAACGTAGACCGCCCGGAATCGCGCCGCTGATGAGCGTTCCCTTGCGCGTGCGAACGATGGGAACGCGACCGTGACTGCGGCCATCGCCGAACGGCGAGAGTGATTTGGCCTCAGTGTTGTAGACCACCGTCTGGTCACGTAGCGGAAACAGCCATCTGTCTTTGGAGAGTTCGAGAATCGGATGTCGCAGAAAGCCGGACACTCCCAGGCTTCGCGGGTCACCGAACGTCAGGCCTTCGTCGCCGCTAACGGCAAACAATTGCGGCCCTTGCAAGTTGCCATCAGAGTAACAGGTCCACGTGAGCAGTATCCGCCCGTCAGCCAGTGTGCGGATCGAGCCGGGATAGACGGGGCAGCGCGTCGTTGACGGAATGCCAGCCGGCCGGCTCCAGGTCGAGCCGCGATCGGTTGATCGGGTGAGGAGCAGTTCTTTGCCGGCGCCCCCGGCTTTGTTGTATACGACGATAATCGCGCCGCCTTTTGTCATACAGACGGCCGGATGCACGTGCCCTCCAACAACGTCGGCAATGCGGATCGGCGTCGGTAGTGTTCCAATGGGAGGCAGCGGTGCGTTCTTCTTGGTGTCACGAACAATTTGCCGCAGGATCGTCGGCGTCTCTGTGAATAATGCGTCGACACCGGTTGTGGCCACATGCGCCATCTCGCGCAGCTCGCGGGCACCGTTGGCCCAGACGGCAATCTGTCGATCGTGAAACTGCTCGACCATCTTTGACGTGATCGTGGTCCAATTGTCGGGCGTGTAGGCCACCAGATCGAACGTCTTGAGCCGATCCAACAGCGTATCGAGCCCGTCCGCCGGCAGTGGGCCGGTCAATACGATCTGCGCACGTTCGTCGATCGCTCTCAGCTTGCCGATTGCCGATTCGTCGGACACACGAAACACGACCCGTTCAAATGCGTTGGCCTGATCGATAACGCTGATGACTGGCTTCATTGCTTCGGGTACTTTGACGTCCAACAGAACGGTCGCCTTTCCGCGCGTTAGGGTGATGACTTCGGCCGGCGTGGCGACCCGTTCGCCCGCGTAGGGCCGCTCAAGCGTGGTCGCTTCGACGAAGCTCGAACCAACGTCGAGCCGGCGGGCCTCGGCGAACGTCATTTCAGTAATCGCGCCCTTCGTTTTGGCAACACGGTCGATGGTCGGATCGTGCATAAGCACCAATTTTCCGTCGCTCGTGAGCCTGACGTCGACTTCGACAAACCTCAGTCCGAGTTCGATCGAGCGAATAACGGCGGCCAACGTGTTTTCCGGCCCGGGACCGCCCCCGAACGTGATCGGATCGACGCGCCCGGTAATGAACGGATTCTGCGCGTAGAGCGGAACCGCCAGCGAAATCACAATGACGGCGACCAAAAATGTTCCGGTAACTGATCGGTCGAAAGTGATCATGGGCGGGCTTTCACACGACTGCTAATAGAGTTCGTCAATCGGTTTACGGCCGGGCTCGACCAAGTATCGAGGTCGTCCTTGTAGGTCGGGTATCAAGGTTTCTTCGACGTCGATTCCCAAATTACGGTATAGCGTCGCAAACACCTCTTGTACGTGAACGGGCCGATTGAGTGGGACGCCGCCGACTCGGTCAGTCTGGCCGATGATCCGGCCTCCCTCGATGCCGCCGCCGGCCAGCAGGACTGATTGTGTGCCGGGCCAGTGGTCGCGGCCTCCTTTGCTGTTGATGCGAGGCGTTCGTCCAAACTCGCCCCAGACGACGACCGACACGTTGGCAAGCAATCCACGCTGTTCGAGATCGTCTAACAATACGGAGATCGCGTGGTCGAACAGCGGCAAGTATTTTTTTGATAGATGCTCGATCGTTCCTTCACGATTCGCGTGCCAATCCCAGGCGCCAAACGCCACCGTAACACAGCGGACACCCGCTTCCACTAACCGTCTCGCCAACAAGAGGTGTTGCGGACTTTGGGGAGCGCCGCCAAAACCCCCGTACGTCGACTGGCTCTCGCCATAACGCCGACGGACTTTCGGGTCTTCGTTTTCGAGATCGATTGCTTCGGCCAGTCGGCTTGATGTGAGAATTCCGAACGCCTGTTGTTGAAAGCGATCTAAGCCGTCGACGTTGACTCGCTTCTGGTATCGGCTCAGCGCGGCCAGCAAGCTGCGCCGGTCACCGAGTCGCGGCAGGTCGATGCCGTTGAGCACGAGGTTTGGTTTGACATCGCCTTCCAGGGCAAACGGTGTGTGTTGCGGACCGGTGAACCCTGGCCAGGAAATTCTTCCCGAGGCGTCGTGCAGGCCCCGGTTGTTGTAGGGGCCGTAGCCCATTTTCGGAGCCGCGTCGATGTAGGGAATCATGCCACCGGTACTGGGGCCGAGCACCTTGGAGACGATCGAACCTAAAGCGGGCCAACCACCGCCCGGCTCGCGGTCTTCGCTCCGTCCGCCGGGACGTCCGGTGTAGCACTGGAACGATTCGTGCCGATTTTGCATGCCCGTCAGAGTTCGCACAACGGAGAAGGCGTTCGCCCTCTGCGAGAGCTTTGGCAGCAATTCGCAGAACTGGATACCGGGCAGACAGGTGCTGATCGCGCTAAACGAGCCACGAACTTCACGACGCGCGGCCGGCTTGGGGTCGAACGTCTCGTGCTGCGTCGGTCCACCAGGCAGGTAGATCATGATGACGGAATGCTCGGCCGCCGGCCGATCCGATTGCGATTCAGCGCGCAGCAGCTGCGGGATCGCCAGCCCGCCGAGTCCCAAAGAACCGATCTTCAGAAAACTGCGGCGGGAAAGCCCATCGCAAAATCGTTCGTGCCGGTTTCCAAGAATCGTCAACAAAAAATGCGCCTCGCGTTTCAGTGCAGCGTGGGCACACTCAACTGGCTGACGGCGTAAGTGCGTATGTCCGGTCAAAGGCACCCACCTACGGCCGTGTCGAGGGGATCACGTCTTCAATAGTTGCAATACGTCTATTCTTGCCGGACGCTTAGCATCTTGCCACCCAGCCTGCAATCACCGGCCGTCGCGCGTCTGAGTGAGCCTGCCTGAAGCAAAAGATGCGGAATCGTGGAGCTAACGTGGCTGAGCCGAGAGTTGAATGTCGTCGACGCACAATGTGCCCGTCGCACCGTGGAGACCGATTCGGACGATGGCTTCGCGTGATTGCGGTGGGACGGTGAGATTGGCGGCCGCCGTCTTCCATTCGGAATCTCCCAGCCAGGGACCGATTCTCGACGCACCGATCGGGCGGCGGGTGGAATCGTAGTAGTACACGTACAGCGCCGGGCGATGGTGCTCTTCCGGGCCGGATCGAATGTCTTCGTACTTGACGGAGAGCCGGATTTTCAATTTGCTGATTTGTCGTCCGTCGAGTGCCATGCCTTGAAGCACCTGCGCGAGCCGCCCGGGATCATGCGTTTCGAACGAGAGGTAATGCTCTCCGTCGGGGGCTTCCGATTCGACAAGCTGGGCTTGCCGACGGTAGTGCCAATGATCGGGCAGCCCGTCTTCGTTCTCGTCCAATTCAAAACTGCCATTGATCACAGCGGGGTTTGCTGGGTCAGGTAAGATTTTTCGCTCGTCATCCGAGATACCGGTCATAGGGACGAACAGCGTGGGAATGAGCTTCGTCGCAACGAGTTTGCCGTCTTTCTTTTCGAACAGATGAAACACCTGTTGATACCGCTCGCCGAGCGGGATGATCATCTTGCCGCCGTCCTTGAGTTGATCGATGAGTGGTTGGGGAACGTCTTCGGGCGAGCATGTGACGATGATCTTGTCGAACGGGGCATGTTCGGGCCATCCCTTGTAGCCGTCGCCGACCTTCGCTGAGACGTTTTCGTAGCCGAGCTTCGCGAGCCGCGTCGCCGCCATCCTTCCGAGTGGCTCCACAATTTCGATCGTGTAGACTTCGTCGACCAAACCGGAAAGCACGGCAGCCTGGTAACCGCTGCCAGTGCCGATTTCCAACACGCGGTCTTTCGGCTCTGGGTCGATGACCTCGGTCATGTAGGCGACAATATACGGCGGGGAGATCGTCTGCCGGTGACCGATCGGCCATGCACCATCCAAGTAAGCCTTGCTGCGAGAACGCGCCGCTAGGAACTCGTGACGGGGAACGGTTCGCATGGCGCCGAGCACCCGCGGGTTCTTGACGCCCTCCGCCTCAACGTACTTCCTGACCATTTCAAGCCGTGCGCTACGGAATCGGTCGCGTGTTTGTGCGGGGAGATCGCCGCAGAACAATGACGACCAGATAACGCAAGCAAAGAACGTCGACGAAAATAAACTCTTCATGAAAGGCCTCATTGCCTCGTTGTTGATGATCAACCGCGCCCCGTCACTTGAAAACGAAAAATAGGAATCGGCGTTGGGCCGGCTATCACGTTCGTTTCGCATTTTCGAAACGCGTCTCGGCGGGTATTATACGCATCGACACGGAATTGAGTGAATGCAGGTTTGTGGTCGTCGAGGCACGAATTGGGAAACAGCGGTGGAGGGCAGCGCGATGCGATTTAGTGCGGATTGGCTGGGCATCTGTCTGGCATGTTGCATCTGCGGTTGTTCGTCACAAGGGGAGCCGGCCCCCGCTCGTTCAGACGACGCGGGAGCATCCGAGGCCTCTCAGCCTGCTGCCGCCGAAACTACGCGGACTGGGACAGCCGAACCAGCGAACTCGACGTCGGGCGAGCAGCCGTCTAAGCCGGGCGAGGGGAAGAATGACCCTGAAAAACAGCCTGAGCCTTCCACGAGTCCTGAATCGACGGCGACCGACGAGCGAGAGAGTAGCGCACGAGCCGCGTTTGCCAGGCTGGTGGGCGCCCATCATGACGAAAACCCCGAGCAGTGGCACGCCGCTGAACAAGAACTGATCGAACTGGGCAAACATTCCGTCGGCGCGCTGATCGGCGGGTTGCGATCGGCCGATTCTCCCGAGCGTGAATTCGCCGCGATGATTTTGGCCCAATTGGGAGCCGACGCGGCACCGGCCGCCGATGCACTTAAGGAACGTCTCACCGACGAATCGCTTTATGTGCGCGTGAACGTTGCCTCGGCGCTTTCGCAACTCGGCGATCAGGCGGAGCACGTCGTTCCCGCGTTGATCGAACTCATTGGTGAAGATGATATCAACGTCCGCCTGCCGGCCGTTGTCGTGCTGGGCAACTTCGGCTCAGCCGCCAAGGAAGCCGTGACGGTTTTGATCGAGTCTCTGGGCGACGACGATTCTCAGGTCCGCGAGTCTGCGGCCACGACGTTGGGGCGGATCGGGCATGACGCGGCCGCCGCCGTCGAAGCTCTCGAGCGACTCGCGGATGACGATGCCAAGGATCGCGTGCGCACAGCGGCGACAATCGCGCTCACACAGATCAAGACCGGTGGTGAGGCCGAAGAAAAGTCGCCATAGAAAATCTGGTATGGACGTTGTCCCATTAGCCGCCAGTCGAAGGGGCTCCGAAAAAGTTCTCGCGGCTCGTTAATCTTCATGGCGATCACTTGCCGATCGCGTTCCGTCAGCAGATGATGGTTGAACGCGCTAGCGAATTGATTCCGGGATCGACCAACCGTTCGATCAACCACTTCGAATCGGCCGGCGCCGCGCCGAATGCGTATAAAAACCTGTCTCACCATTAGGAGTTCTGTCATATGGACGATCTCTTCAAGCGGATGACGAACTTCATTCGCGAAGTCGGAGCTGATGAAGTCAGCCATTCGGAAAAGACGTACCTCGCTCACGCCATCGGCGTTCACAATGATCTGCGGGAATGGAATTGCGACGAATCAATGTGCTGCGCGGGTGTGTTCCATTCCATCTACGGCACCGAATTGTTTCAACGGTTCACGTTGCCGCTGGAGCGGCGGGGCGAAGTTCGCGACCTGATTGGCGAGCGAGCCGAGCAGTTGGCGTACTTGAATTGCGCCATGGATCGGACGCATTTCGATCGTAGCGTGTTTCAGACGGCCGGTCCGTATGCTGTCTTGGATCGTTTCACCGATCAGGAAGTCGTTGTATCAGTTGACGAGTTCGACGAGCTTGCTCGGCTTCACCTGTGCGACTGGTTGGAACAGGTCGTGCGGGCGAAAATGTGGGATTACCGGCGGGACGCCTACCGTCAGATGGCCAAGAGGCTTGGCGGGATTGCCGAAAAGTCATACGAAGAAGTGTTCGCCAAGGAGCAGCCCTCAACGGAAGCAGTTTCCGACCCCCGCTGAGAACGTTTGCGACGTTATGAAATCAGGAAGACGTTCCGCCGTCAGAGGGATCTCCGACACGCACTAAAATAAGCTGATCGGCTGTCGCACCGGCAGAAAATGTCATGTCCCGACGCATTCTGTTAGCAGGTTTGTTCCACGAAACGCACACGTTTCTCGACGGGACGACGCCCCTTGATGACTTCGCGATTCGCGAGGGGGACGAAATTCTCGCGACGCGAAACGATGGCTCACCGCTCTCCGGCGTGTTGGAAGTGGCTGATCAATCGGGATGGGACGTTCGACCGGCCATCGACCTTCGTGCGACACCCAGCGCGATCGTCGAAGACGCGGTCGTCGAACATTTTTGGAGGGCCTTCGCCGCCCGCTACGAAAAAGAGGCGCTTGGCGGCATCGATGGCATTTATCTCGTTCTGCACGGAGCGATGGCGGCGCAATCGACGCCCGACGTGGAAGGAGAGATTCTCGAACGGATTCGTTCGCTGCCGGGAGCTGCCGACATCCCGATTTGTGGCGTGCTCGATCTGCACGGAAACATCTCAAGGCAGACTTGCGAATTGTCGGACGGCTTCGTCGCCTATCGCCACAACCCTCACACCGACGCTCGCGCCGCCGCCATCGACGGAGCGAAATTGCTGGAAAAGATATTGACGACCGGTACCCGACCGGCTTTTGTTTGGGAGCGTCCGCCGATTATTTGGCCGCCCACCGGAACGGGAACCGCCGATGAGCCGATGCTCACGCTCGAAGCGATGGCCCGCAGGTTGGAAGACGAGCAGCCGGAAATCGCCGCCGTCAACGTATTCGGTGGCTTTTCGTTTGCCGATACCCCCGATACCGGAGTGAGTTTGTCGGCCGTGACGTTTGGTGACCCGCACGCTGCTCGCGGTGAGCTTCGAAAACTCGCTGCATGGGTGTTCGAAAACAGGGAGCGTGGAAACAAGCTCGACCCGCCGCTGG